>Ga0194134_10005410_pt1 | contig 12123 bp, 13 predicted proteins | sample TA2KigOff0mmetaG_FD_148602 | JGI IMG/M metagenome (GOLD analysis project Ga0194134, IMG submission 148602) | Freshwater microbial communities from Lake Tanganyika, Tanzania - TA2015056 Kigoma Offshore 0m | ecosystem: Environmental > Aquatic > Freshwater > Lake | place: Tanzania: Lake Tanganyika... | reverse complement strand
CCTGTGGAAGCTCAAAACTTCCCAAATTGGGAATGTTGACAATCATTTGCCTGAGCCTACCTTAAGAATATCTAATAGCATTTCTGGAGTTAATTTTATTGGTTTTGCCGCTGACCCGCTAGATACCCCTAGCTCCGCGCGTATACGGTCACGTATTGCTTTAGCCTCGGCTTCAAACTTAGCGCGATACTCAGGATTTTGCTCCCAGTTTTTAGGAGTATCGGAAAACCATTTTGCAGCGTCTTTGTTATATTTAGCTTTAAGCGCATCAATTTCAGGCTTTGCACGCTCGTTTACTTCTTTGTTTACATCAAAATTAAATCTGTCAAGCGCCAACAAATCCCGAATCGACGGAGGTTTTTGTTGCGCAGATCCTTTGTTTTGTGCATTATACAAATCTAGCTTTGCACCAAAGTCTTTTACTTGCAACCCATAATTTGCAAGCTTAGCTTTATTTTGTGAATCAACTGCGGCTTGACGAAATTCTTCTACTTTAAGTGCATAAACTCGCGCAGATTCATAATCTTTTCTGCGCAAAGCATCTTTGTATTGTTCTGCGGCAAGGCGCGCTTTGGCCGCATTTGTTCTCGCTTCTTTATTGGCAGACTCGATACTGTTTTTAGTATTTTCATAGCCCTCAAACATGCCTGCCAGACCGCCACCAAAGTCTCGTCCTTGATACCCTAGACCACGTATACCTGCTTGCATGAACGCACGACGGCGCTGCTCTTCTGGAGAAACCTGCTGGCCCGCCTCTCTTGCCAAGGCTTCAGCCAAGGGGCTAACCGTGTCTGGGAATTTGTTTTTTAAATACGCCTCTTCTTCTTCAGCACTGGCTCGCAAAGCTCGTGGATCAAGAGGAGCAGTTGCTTCAATTGTGGGCACCGCTGGAAGCGTGGGTAGTTTTGCTGGCTTTCCTGAATTTGATTGCGTAGTGGTTGTGGTTTGTGGCGCAAGCCTTTGGCGAATTAGTTCTAACAGAGCTTTTTGTTGTTTTTCATCTGCTTCTTTTTTTTCTTTACGAGCATCGGCAGTTGCTATACGATCAGAAATTACTTGGTTGCCAAAAGGGCTTAGCTCCAGTGGTGAAGAAGAAGTTTGCGTTGAAAGTGGTCGTGATTTTTGGTCAACCATTTCCCATGACGGTGAGCCAAAACTTGTTACTTGGCGAAAAAAAGAATTAAGTTTATCAAGAATACCGCCACCCTGTTGGAACGCCACTGGACCCCCGGAAGCCATAAGAGCGGGCAATCCTTGCGGAACATTAGGGGGTTGTTGCGCTGCTATTTGTTGATCTAACATTTGTTGAGCCAGCATTTCTTGTGGGGGCATTTGTTGTGGTGGCATTTGTTGTGGTGGCGATAGCAACATAGCCTGTAGCTGCTCAACCACTGTGCCTTGGTTTTGTTGCTGCCTTGACTCAAAATCTCTTCGCACGTTCAAGCGACGATCTATTTCTCCGGCTGCAACGGCAGCAAGCTTTGGATCTCTAAGATAAGGCCGAAGATCTTCATCTGGAAAATTTTTGAAAATCTCCATTGCCTCCAAGACATTGATATCTGGAGCAAGGCCCATCATATGTTCCATAACTTTCTCCTGCTTTATCAGCGACCCATACCGCCGTACAAAAGACTTGCAAGACCAAGCGTTTGTACGAAGGGATTTGGCGGTTGATTGTATGCTTGCCTGGACTCAGGCTGTGGCTGACCAAACACCAGCGCACGATAAGCATCTGCTCGTTCTAGGGGATAAAGCCGCTGCTTCTCAAATTCTTGATACGCAAGATCTAAGTCTCTTTGCCTCCGAGCTTCGTCCTGCAAGCCAAGTCGTTGCAAGCCTTGAGCCTTTTGCATTTGATTTTCTAAATCTTGTTGATATAATTCCGATGCGCGATCAAACGCTGCTGCCCCACCTTTCATTTGAATATTACTTAATTGAGTTCCAAGGTTGCGCATAAGTTCGTTTTCTGCAAGAGCATGTCGCGTTCCTCCAAACGCACCGCGTTGCGCTGCACTGGCTCTAAGTGTGTTTAAACCCTGCTGGTAATCGCGCTCTGCTGATTTTTTTGCTACATCTGTGACGGATTGTTGAAAGGGGCTCATGTAAGCCTCCATCACCCCCATAGGTTTTCCGCCTACATTAATTTGACCCAGGAGTCCAGGGCTTGTTCCAATTGCCTGCATCGCCTCGGCGCCCTGCTGGTATGTGCCAGAAGTTTCTGCGGTGCGAGGCATTTGGTAGGGGGTGTACGGCGTATACGCAATCTGTTGCCCCATGCGGTACAGATCTGCAATGTACGGCAGTTGGTACTCTGGCGCGCTTTGCGTAATTGTTTGAGATGGTCCGCCTAAACTCATGATTGCACCTTTTCTACAAGAACAACTCCACACTGTTGCATATTGAACACACGCCTCCAGCCTGGACGGCCTTGGATCATTATCAATTCACATTCAAATTTCTTAGCATAGTAACGAATCATCGGAGCAAAAACCTCTTCCAATTCCTCAAGGCTTCCACCGGCAAGCCAACAGTTCATTACGCGCTTTTGCGGGTAGACACGCACTTCTACCACCACTGCTGCATCTATTCCAGGCAGGAATACTGCGTCTCCCGATAAAACTGCCTGCCATACATCTTCAAGAGAGAACAAGTTTCCAGCATGATCAAGAGCTTCTTGCAACCATCCAGAGCATCTTTGCCATTCTTCAAACATCTTGCAACAAACCCTCAATGTCAATTGCAGGGGGTTGTTTTTTAGTATTGTGCCGCGCCATGCGAACGCTGTCCATCAGTTGGTACAGCCGTTGCGATCCTGCTTCCGAAGATCCATTGCCTAGCCCAGATACCACATCCGCCGGGATCACAAATTCGCCTTGAGATAGCAGAGCCTCTTGCCTTGTGGGGCCGCCTTCAATAAAAGTCTCGATGCTGTCTGACATGCCGTCACCCGGCCCCCTTAGATATCCTCCAGAGGCACCTGTTACCGTGTCGGTTCCTGCGCCGCCTGTTACTGTGTCGTTTCCAGTGCCACCTGTTACGGTGTTGCTCCCCATTTGAATATCAGGTTGCGGCCCTAGAGTTTGATACAGCCTTTCAAGTCCTTGTAAATATCCACTGTAACCAGCCTGCACCTCCTCTGGAGTTGGGCCATATCTTTTAGGAGCTTCTGTAGGATTAAACTGAAAAGGATTTGGATTAAAAAATAAAGGAAGGCCTACCATAGGGTTGTAAATGTTTTGGCCGCTTTCACTTTTTTTGTCAAGTGGTTGAGGAGGAAGCATTGGTGCGGTTAAGCCACGATTGTACACAGGCGCAGGCACATATCTTGGTATCTTAACCTCTGGGGGTTTGTTTCTTAAGGCCGAGGCAAGAGCGGCAATACCAAACCCTAGCGTTGCAAGAGCCTTGTCCTCTCCCGTTGACTTTCCGCCTAGAAAGCGGCTGAAAATGTTTCCGGCGGTTGATGCGTTGCCGGTAGCCACGGTATCACGGCTTCGATCAATTAGAGCCCCACCTGTAATTGTGTCGTTGCTATTATCAATTGGCGCATCACCGGATCCCGTGTACCCACCCCAATCGCCGCCTTCCCAGGCCGTGTCTCCCGTGTACCCACCCCAATCGCCGCCTTCCCAGGCCGTGTCGCTAATCCCGCTAAACAAATCATTAAAATCATCCATAGCTTACTCCGTAGAAACAAATGTTGCCGTGACGATTGCCGACGGGATTGCGGGGCGTGTTGGAGAAGATGGCGCGCTGTAATGCTCTATGTACGCATCCACATGACTGGTTTTCCAAATCAATTGAATGTAATCTCCACCAGTAACGCTTGCAATAAAATTCAAAGAACCCACTGTATGATATGGGTCTCCTGCTCCTTTCTGAGGCGCCAATCCAAAACGACTATTTGAATTTGCAATATCGGTCCCGTTCTTTCTAAACCAAACATCAATATCTTGAGAAGAGTTTGTTGTGTTTACTAGCTGCAAACTAAATTGTACATTGTAAATTCCAGAAATTGCAAACGTAATGCGTGAAGAACTTACAACAGAGACAGTTTGCGCGGAGTTTGTTGTGTTGAGGGTAACTGGATATGCTGTTGTGGTATTTGTTGCAATCTGGTCTGTAGTATCACAAAAAGATCCATAAGGAAAGCCAAGGTATTGACCACCATTTGTTCCAAGAAGGCTGCTGTTTGAGTTATTTGATCTTACAAGATAGAGTCGCAACACATTCAAAAACTGATCGTGATACTTAAAGTCCCATTCTTTTGTAGACAGCGGGAAGTTTGGGACTGCCGGTTGTGTGAGATAGGTCATGCGCCTTGTCCAGTTGCTCTTCCATCAGGACGGATGTCGATGCGCGGGGATCCAAGTTGCCATGTGGTTCCAAGACCGCTTGATTCAATCTTGAAGATCATCTGTCTTCCACGTACTCTAACATACACTTGCCCGGTAAACCGCTCAATGTTAACCGTAGTCAATCGCGTTACACTAGCGCCTGATGACCCGCCCTCAGATTGTGGAATGTTGTATCCAGAACCTGAGTTCATCATAGGAATAAGCGTCATTGTGGCATTTGGACTAACCGCCGTAGATCCATCAAAGGTAAGGTCGGGGACAATTCTATAGACAAACCCTAAGTTTTGTCCGTCTTGGATATCAAATTCCGCAGATTCAATGTAAGCAGCGATAGGAGCCGTTGCCCCTGTTGTGCCGTCGTCTACACCAAGCTCATGGTTAACGATATTGTAGGAATATGTTGCCGCTTGCGGATAATCTCGTAGTCCAGAGTCTGACCAAGCAGTCCTTGATAAAGCGCCGTAATACCAAATATCTTCTGTATAATTATAAATTACATATTGATCAATAACTGTAGAATTTTGCGAAGGATAGAACCACCACACTTCAGTAAAGCCTTCGTTTGTTCCAACAAAAATTTGGTCAGATTGTGAAAGATTGATGTTGGAAAATACATGCCGTCGAAGGTCGCATCGCAGCGTTTGTAGCCGACCATCATATTTATAAAACTTATCAATCCCCATCCAGTATATAACGCCGGAAGCAACGATAGCACAATTTTGACTTACAATAGATAAATTATCGCCCATAAGTTGGGCGCCCCAAATTAACGGAGGCCCAAGATACTGAAGCGAATAAATTGATTGATCTGTAAAAACAACAATTTCTTGCCGTGTTTGAATTGCTGTAATTATTTTTGACCCATGCGACAGACGTAGAGATCCCGCTTGATTTGTAGATGCGGGTGTCCAGTCTACAAGGGATTCCTGGTTTGACCAGCGGATTAACATTGGATCAAGAACCGCGCTCAAATATTCCGTTGTGCCAAAAACCAACATAAACCTAAACACATCTGAAATTACAAAATTATTATTTTTTGTTGGTATATCTTCTAAATTAGAAATATAAACATTACTTCCTGTAGAAGAAGTGTTAACAAGTGCCCCAGTTGCAGATGCAGATATATTTGCAGTAGCTCCTATAACATTCCTTAAATAGTAAGTTGTATTGGCAGATACGCCGGTTGGCATAGATCCGCCTGTTGTAAAGTTAAACTTTACAGCAGTTCCTTCGGATAAAATTACTGAAGCAAAGGTAAGCTCAGTTGGAGATGCGTTTGTAAAACTAACGGACCCGCCAGTTTCCGATAAAAGAACAGCTCTTGTTGTTACTCCAGAAGACGAGTCCCAGTAATAAATAGGGCCACCACGGAAAACAGCAACAAGATCTTCGCCCCAGTTTTGCAAATGCCAAAGACGCAAAGTTTCTGATCCGGTTGTTCCTACACCCCATGGACCCATGCCCCACCCGCCAGCGCCCCATCCAACAACTGCACCTTGAATTTCTGGACCAACAGCAATTTCATACTTTGCAGTAACTGTTCCCCCGCCAGAAGCCGCAGTAGAAGAGGCCGAGCTACTCGCAGTAATTGTGTAGGAGTTGGCTCCCGTAACAGTCATCTGAAAGTTTCCGTTAAGAGTAAGTCCACCAACTGGTGAAGCGCCGCTGAAAGTAACAAAATCGTTTGTTGCACCGCCGTGCGCCGTATCGTCCACTGTAACCACAGCAGAGCCGATGGTTGTAGAAAACGGATTTGTTAGCGTTTCTGTGGAACGCAGTGGGGTAATGTCAAAATATTCTCCGCCACGTTCAATGTATAATTTTAAATTAGTGCCTAATGCCAATAAATTATCAAAAGACAAAGTTACCCAGTTCCACAATGACCTGCAAATTCCTAAGAAAGAAAAAGCAGAAATCCTCGACCACCCTCCAATTTTTTCAGGAGTTCCCTGACGAAAACGAATTTTGTCAGAAACATACCACCCCGACTCGTTAGTATAGCGAGTATTTTCTTTGTTAACTCCAGGTTTAAAGAAAATTTTTTGAAGGGTCATTTCTATCTCATCAATACGGCTTCTGCTGCTCTTCTACGCGTAAGCCCGGGAAGAACCCTTCCCGCAGCTTTGTTCCATTTCATGCACTCTTCAGCGGCACCATCCCAATTCTTTGCATCAATACGTTTTTTAAAAGTACTAATGCGGTAATTTCCTAAGCCGCAATTGTAAACCCAAGAAAGGACTGCCGCAAATCTCCGGTCGGGTTCGTCTTTGATTGCTGGAGACAGTTTTACAAGACCAAGCGCAAAGTACTGGATGTGGTGATCCAATGCATCTTCACATTGCTTCATTGTCCAAACCGTTCCTTCCACAATTCCAGGTCCGGTAGCACCCCATCCTATGGTCCAAGGTCGCCCTCCCGTTCCGGGATCTGGATAGGCTTGCACTAAGCCATCTGCACGTTTACGCGCCAGCCCCTCGAACGGTTTAATTAACTGATCCCGAGCGAAGGTGAGAGCGTTCATATCGGCTTATCTGTTCTTACAGGAACACAACGAGGTTCTACCTTGGTTGCGCCTCTTGCCTCAAGGTCTTTTTTCTTTTCCTCAATAACATATCGGCACTCTTCCCGAGTCAGCAATTCCTCCAATGCCATCAACCCGCAATTAGCACCAACGCAAAACCATATAACGGCGAGCCATCCCATGATTAGTTTACACCGGCTTTGTAACGCTCAATGCTTCGCCCAACAAACCAGAATGTAAGACACATTGTAAAAACGCCAAAATCATTTGCGTCCCAACTTTTGGAAAGTACCTCATACCAGGGTGCGTTTGTTTGAAACGCTATGACAAGAGCTGCGATTTTGACTGCTGCGTACATAAAAAAGAAACACCAAGTAATCCCTGGTCTAACAAGAGCCGATATTGCACTGACAAATTGTCCCGCATTTTTTGCCGTTTCCGACTGTTCCCGGAATGCTTCTTTAATCGTATCCAATTGCTGGATGCTGTAGTCAACGTACCTTTCCTCCATCCTGAATTCGCCGCGCATTTTTTCCAAATCTGTTTGGAGACGGAACATGTTTAATTCGTGTTTGCGCTCATTTGCTTTATCTAAAAGTTTTAGCACTTCGGGGATGAGTCGGAAAATCCCCCCAAAGATTGAGCCAAGTAACCCGCCGCCAAGAAGATCAAACATATTAAAGGCCAAAGAATTTTTTAACAAAGGTTGCAGCCACACCGGGTCCGAATAAAACAGCAACGATGGTTGCATAAAGCAAATACTCAATGCGCGTCATGCGCCTGCTGCCAGACTCAAAAGACTTTTCAATTGCCGCATAACGCATGGCGCACTCTCGTTCATGTGCCTTCAGGTCGCCCTCAAGCTGCGCTTGCTTCACATCAAGTTCCATAATCATTGCTCCAAATTAGCACATTGTACTTCCAGAACTTTAAGCATAATACTTGCTTTTTTGTGTTCACGAATGTGCTCGGCCAGTAGCTGTTCTATGCGCTGCTTAAATTCATTCATGCTTGAATCATTTTCTATTTCTTTTAAAGCCAATTGAAAATTTTCAATATTAATTTGATAATCCATAACCTCGCGCTTGCGGGCATCAAGATTATTCATTAACATTTCTTTACGATATTCTTGCATAATAAACTCCTATTGTGAAAACGCTACACCCCATGCATTAGCAGCGGCCGGCTTGCTAGGCGGATCCGAGTATTTTGTTCCAAATCCAGCGTAATAATCCCAAGGATAAGCCTCTATCATTTTACTGCCTGTAATTGCAAAAACAACAGTATCTCCAGCTTGATTAAATGCGCAATCTTTGCCAGCACCTGAACCACCTCCTGGGCTAACATAGCTTGTTCCAATTCCGTCTATATAATCCCATTGGTAAGCATGTATAAATGGGGTGCCATTAGTGCAGATCAAAATAGCATTATCTGCGGGTGAAAATTTTACAGCACGACAATTAGATCCTAGTGAACTTGCTGCATTTGCATACTTGGTTCCAAATCCTGCCCCATCGAATTTATATACCAAAAGTTGTTCTCTGCCTATTGCTATTGCATCAGAAAAAGGCGAAAAATCAACACCAAAAGCTGCGCCTACTAATGCAGGACTGGGATTTGCGTATTTTGTACCAAATCCGGTAGACCAATCCCAAGGATATGCTGTAACATAAGGACTGCCGTTACTAGCGATTGCAATTTGATCTGAAAACGAATTAAATGCAATTCCATAACCATTAATAGAAACTTGACCCGGCAAAGTTGCTGGATTACTATATTTTGTTCCGAATCCTGATGATGACCATTGATATACAGTAATATACGGGGAACTTGCATGGCATACAGCGACAGCATCTTCAGCGGGCGAAAATGCTACGCGATATCCTGAGCTTGTAGGTAGGGTTGCAGGATTCGAATATTTTGTGCCAAATCCACTTCCGCTCCAGGGGAATGCTGTAACCCTTGGGATGAGTTCGTGCGCAATGACTATAGCGTTTCCAGAAGGAGAAAAAACAACGCCAATACTATCAGTTACACCAGTCGATGGGCTAGTAAATTTTGTGCCAAAACCTGTATTTGTCCATTTCCATGCACTTACAGCAGCAGAAGAAGGACTAGTGTCGGATACCAAAGCTACTGCATCTATAGGAGCTGGCGTAAAGTCATAAGCTATTTGATCTGTCCCAACCGTAGCTTCAGTAATCTGACTTGCAAGGGTTTGGTTTGCGCTTACCGCATCTGTGACAACTGCTGGCTCAAAAACAGAACCGCTGGAAATTCTTAAACCTGCTATAGAATCTGCCGCAGTAGAAGTTTCTAACACCTGCCCTTCGCGTATAGCAGAAACAATTGGTTGATCCTCGATTAGCGTAACTTCGAAAATTAAAGCGGGAGTGCTCGCTACAACCGTATCTGCTGCCGTAGACGTTTCTGAAATGCTGCGATTTAATGTTCCGATATTGTCAACAAGGTCAGATGCAACTGCGGTTTCTACCGCAATACCGTTTCTTGCTGTTTCTAAACTTACATTATCTGTTGCTGCGGCAGTTTCTTGTGCAGATGTTTGTACTATTAAACTTGCATCCAAATTATCTAATATTAATCCTGCTTCTTCTGCACTACTTACGCGTTCAAGAAAGTTTACAACAACATCGTTTATAGATGATGTTTCATTAATTGTGCGAAAATAACTAAGGCCGGTTTTTCCAAACCCAAAACCGCGAGCGCTAGAACTGCCAATGTGTTGAAGCAAAGGCATTATGCAAACCTTGTTTGTGATGCTAATACTGTAAATGTTGCATTTGCAGTTTTAATAATGGTATAGACATACGCATCAATGCTGTTGGCGTTGCCCGCAGCCCAAGCAATCCCGCCTTGATATTTAGGGGTTACTACACTTCCATCAACTTGAAGGACGGTGTTGTAGTAGGGAGTTCCGCCTTGTGTTGCCAGAAGCGCGACAGTAACACTACGCCCAATAGCCAAGGAGGTATTTAAAGGAGTGCCAGAGGATGCGCGAAAATTCGTGGTCCAATTTGCTGCGGCGTCAGTTGTATAAAACAAAACTGACTGCGTGGTCACATCATAGTTAAGCGTCGCAGGCACTGATGTAGCAACAATTGTTGTTACTTCTGTGGAATTAATAAACGAAGAACTGAGAACCGAAGACGTACCTGCAAAATTTTGCAATGCTGTAAAGGTCGAAGTTGTCCCAGGCGCCACATAGTCTGTGCCAGCAGTTGCAGGTGTTACAAAAGTTGTACCATTTCCTTTAATAATTGCACCGGAAGTAAGGGTAGCGGAGGCTTGTACGCCAGAAGCTACATAGTCCGTGCCGTTAAAAATTACTGTAGCTGTAGATCCAGCCGCGATACTAACGCCGGTTTGCCCAGAAGCTTTTACAGTCAAAGAATAAGTAGCGTCTGCATTGATGATGCGATAAGATCTAGCCGAGGAAGGGCAAATTAAATTAGAATTTGCATTAAGACTGGAAACTTTAATTGTAGCGTATTGTGCGCTACTAAAAATAATATTTGAAGCGCTAGCGTTTCCTAGAGTGTTTGCAAGTGTTAGTTCATAATTTGGAGAGCCAGAAAAATTAGAACCCGTTAGCGTAGACATCCCCGCGATTGCGATATCAAGGTATGAAGTGAGTCCGTTATTAACTGCGTTGCCCCAGCTTCCTGACTCGGTATTGGTTTCAATGATGGGCAAATCAAGTAACGCGGTTCTGGTGATGGGCATGACTTACCTCATATTGTTACAGAAGACCAATTGGCAATCTGCGGGGTTTCAATCTGACTCCACAAGTCGCCAATTTGAACGCTATCAGAAGCGGATGCTGAATCGCTAGCGGTGACGTTGCTTAGTCCGCCCGCCTGTTGCGCATCGAGAGCCTGTGCAAGTTCGTTGAGAATTACACCAAAAGCCGCAATTGTTGTCAATGCGTCCGTAGCTGATGCTACCTCAGCAATCACTCTTTGCACTTGTTGTATTGCAGAAACAAGATCTGCTGTTGTAGCAGTTTCTGTTATTGTCCGTTGGTATAAAAAGCCTGTGTCAGGAACATCTGCTATTGTTGTTGTTTCTGCAACATCGCGATCATACGTTGTATTTGTAGTTGAAACATCTGCAATGTTTGCAGTTTCTTGTATTGCATTTGTAGATGTGATGATTGCTTGTATTGCGTCAGTTGCAAAAGCAACCTCAGCAATATTTGTGCCTATAGTGTAAGTAATAGATGTTGCATCGTTTGCTAAAGCAGACTCGTCAACGTCATTTTCAGACAATCCCACAATACAGGTTTCTGCTGCTGTAGCGCTTTCTGCAACATCATTTGTTATTGTTGTTTCATAAACAATTGCATCTGTAGCTGTGGCGGTTTCTGTAACGTCATTATTTGTGGTTAGTTGAGAAACTACATTATCTGTGGCAGTAGCGGTTTCTGCAGCAGCATCTGCGCCGGAAGACTCGGCATCTGTACTATCAACAGCAGTAGCTGATTCGTTCGTTACGCCGCTACGAATATTTGCAGAATCAGTGTTATCTGTTGCTGTGGCTGTTTCTTCAATATTGTTATTGGTTGTTGTTACAGAAACAATGGAATCTGTAGCTGTTGATATTTCGTCAACACTTGTTTGTTGTGTTGCTGTAGCAACTACAGATTCTGAACTAGCAGCCGTTTCCGTTATGGCTGCTAATATATCAGCTTGTGCAGTTAACGAATCAACGCCAGTTGCAGATTCATTAATTGCATTGTCTGTACTTGGCGTTACTGCGCCTGCGGTACTCGCATATGGAGTTTGTGCATAGGCGCTAAAACCGAACACATCTTTATCCTGTTACTTCAAACCAAGAGACTGTGTCTTCATCCCAGCTATACATCTTGCCGTCTGTAGGCATCGCTACAGGAGGCACCCACTGACAATTGTCGGGGTCCAAATTCCAACTTTCAAAAGGACGCGGCGGCACAAACCCGTCAATCGGCGGCGGCATGTATGAATAGCCCATGCCCGCGTAGTTCTTCCTGATATTGCCGTTGTAGCTCGTCTGCTTCCAAGTACCACCTAGAATCTTTTCTAAGTGTGCTGCGCCGATATGCTCCTTCTCAACGCCAAATGCGTCTGCCGTGTCTTTGTTGTTGACCACCACTACTTGCGTGACAATGTTGTTTTCGTCAAGTTTTGCAAAGTGAGCCATCACGCCTCCAGCTTTAATCCCGTTAAGTCCATTTCTTCCCCGACG
>Ga0194134_10005409_pt1 | contig 12124 bp, 11 predicted proteins | sample TA2KigOff0mmetaG_FD_148602 | JGI IMG/M metagenome (GOLD analysis project Ga0194134, IMG submission 148602) | Freshwater microbial communities from Lake Tanganyika, Tanzania - TA2015056 Kigoma Offshore 0m | ecosystem: Environmental > Aquatic > Freshwater > Lake | place: Tanzania: Lake Tanganyika... | reverse complement strand
CCCCGCGCGGGTGGCGAACTCCAGCCGCAGCCGCGCGCCGGCCGCGGCGGCGCGCAGCAGCTGTGCCCCGGTGAGGTGCTGGCGCACGGCGCGCTGCAGGGGTGCCGCCTGTTCGGAGGTGGCGCGCGCGTCCGCCACGCAGATGCGACCCAGCCCGGGCGCGGTGCACAGGCACAGCCGCGTGGAACGCCCGGGCTGGCGCAGCTCAAGGTAGGCGGTGGAGCGGTCCGGCACCCAGGCCTTCTGCAGGAACGCGCCGCGCAGCTGCGCGTTCAACTCGGTGGCGAGCTCGGCGAGCTCCGCGGGGCGCAGGGACATGGTGGAGGGCCGGATACACGACGGCCCGGCCAGACGCGAGGTCTGCCGGGCCGTAGTGCGCCACCACCGTGAGGTGGTGACAGCGAGAAGACTACGCCTTCTTCTTCGCGGGGGCCTTCTTCGCAGCGGCCTTCTTCGCGGGAGCCTTCTTCGCAGGAGCCTTCTTCGCAGCAGCCTTCTTAGCAGCCATTGTGTGTCCCTCCGTTGGTTTGGATGACCTGCGCTTCGACATGAAGTGCGCGAGCCACGCGGCAGACAGTAGAGAGCAAGCGATCGCGTGTCAACGAAGCTGAAACGTGCGCGGTGCGCGCGGCCCCGAACTTTCCGGCCGCGGAGGCGCGCACTACCGTGGAGGCGCGCATGTCGAGCGAGCGAAAATTCCCGGACGGCTTCACCTTCGGCGTGGCCACGGCCGCGTACCAGGTGGAAGGCAACATCGAGAACGACTGGAGCGACTGGGAGCGCGCAGGAAAGTGCAAGGACCCCAACGCCCGCTGCGGTCTGGGCGTTGACCACTGGAACCGCTTCGACGAGGACGTACAGCTCACGAAGGACGTGGGGGCAACGGCGTTCCGCGTCTCCATCGAGTGGGCCCGGGTGGAGCCGGAGCGCGGGCGGGTGGACGAGGCGGTGCTCGCCGAGTACCGCGCGCGGCTGCAGCGGATGCAAGCCGCGGGGGTGCGGCCGGTGGTGACGCTGCACCACTTCACGCACCCGAAGTGGTTCCACGCGCAGACGCCGTGGCACGAGCCGGCGAGCGTGGCGGAGTTCCGCCGCTACGCGCGGCTGTGCGCCGAGCAGGTGCTGCGCGGGCTGGACGCACTGGTCATCACCTTCAACGAGCCCATGGTGCTGCTGCTCGGCGGCTACCTGCAGGGCGTGATTCCACCGGGGATTGCGGACGGGGCCCGGGCGGTGGCGGCGCTGGCCAACATGGGCCGGGCGCACGCGGCGGCGCGCGAGGAGGTGCACGCGCATGCCGGCAAGCTGCCCCTGGGCATCAGCCAGAACCAGCTGGCGTTCGCGCCGGACCGGATGTGGCACCCGCTGGACCGCGCGCTCGTGCGGCTGGGCTCGGAGGCCTACAACCACGCCTTCCTCCGCGCGCTGTGTGACGGCGAGCTGCGGCTGTTCATGCCCGGGATTGCCAGCGCGCGCGTCCGGCTGGACGGGGCGCGGGACAGCATGGACTTCTTGGGCATCAACTACTACTCGCGCGCCCACCTGCGCTTCGTGACGAAGCCGCCCTACCTGGACTTCCGCTTCAAGGATCCACGCAAGCGGGGACTCACGGACATTGGCTGGGAGTACTACCCGGACGGCTTCGGGCAGATGCTGAGGGAGGCGCGCGCGTACGGCCTGCCGGTGTGGGTGACGGAGAACGGCGTGGACGACCGCTCGGGGGAGCGCCGCTGCCGCTACCTCTACGAGCACTGGCTGCAACTGCTGGACGCGGTGGCCGGGGGCACGGACGTGCGCGGCTACTTACACTGGAGCCTGATGGACAATTTCGAGTGGCTGGAGGGCTGGGGACCGCGCTTCGGCCTGTACCAGGTGGACTTCCAGACGCTGGAGCGCAAGCGCACGCCGGCGTGTGACTACTTCCGCACCGTGGCCACCACGCGCACGCTGATGGCGCCTCCGGACGGGAGCTCGTGGAAGTGACCGCCCCCGCCCTCCCCACCGCCGTGCGGGACGAGGCGCTCGGGCTGCTGCAGGCGCTCATCCGGCTGGACACCACCAACCCGCCGGGGCTGGAGCGTGCCGCGGCAGAGCTGCTCGCCCAGTCGCTGCGCGCGGACGGGGTGGAGCCGCAGCTGCTGGAGAAGGAGAAGGACCGGACGTCGGTGGTGGCGCGGCTGAAGGGCACGGGGGAGCTGCCGCCGCTGCTGCTCACTGCGCACCTGGACGTGGTGGCGGCGGAGGCCGCCCGCTGGCGCCACCCGCCCTTCGCCGCGGTGGTGGAGGACGGCTGGCTGTACGGCCGTGGCGCCATCGACATGAAGAACATGGCGGCCATGTCCACCATGGTGCTCAAGCTGCTGCGGCGCGAGGGGGCGCCCCTGCGCCGGGACGTCATCTTCGCCGGCGTGGCAGACGAGGAGGCGGGGTGCCGGCTGGGCAGCGAGTTCCTGGTGAACGAGCACCCGGACCTGGTCCGCGCCGAGTACGCGCTTGGGGAGATTGGCGGCTACACGCAGCCGCTGCGGGGCGCGCGGCTGTACCCCATCATGGTGGCGCAGAAGGGGATGGCCTGGTTCCGGGCGCGGGTGGAGGGCTCTCCGGGCCACGGCTCCACGCCGCGCGAGGACAACCCGGTGGTGCGCCTGTCCGCCGCGCTCGGGCGGCTGCACCCCACCGCCCTGCCCTTCAAGGCCACCCGGACGGCGCGCGAGATGGTGGAGGGCTTCGCCGGGGCGAGCGGCTTTCCCGGCAATTTCGTCCTACGCCTGCTGCTGAACCCTGCCCTGGGCCGCTGGGCGCTGGGGCGCATCCCGGACGAGGGGACGCGCCGGAGCCTGTCCGCGCTGCTGCGGAACACGGCCACGCCCACGGTGCTGCGGGCGGGCACCAAGACCAACGTCATCCCGTCCTTCGCGGAGGCGGAGCTGGACGGGCGCACGGTGCCGGGCGACGGCCCGGAGGAGCTGGAGGCGGAACTGCGGAAGGTGCTGGGCCCGGACGTGAAGCTGGAGCTCTTGAGGTCCCTGGAGGCGGTGGAGGCCTCGCCGGACACGGGCATGTACCGGCACCTGGCAGCGGCGGTGGCGTCATTGGACCCGGAGGGAGTGCCGGTGCCGCTGCTGGTGCCCGGCTTCACGGACGCGGCCCCCTTCACGCGGCTGGGGACGACCTTCTACGGCTTCTCCCCGGTGGTCTTCCCCCGCGCCCCCGCGGTGAGCTTCTCTGCGCTCTACCACGGGGACGACGAGCGGATTCCCGTGGAGGGGTTCCACCGCGGGCTGGAGGTGCTGCTGGACGTGGTGCGCCGCTGGTGCACCTGACCTGCCCGCCCACGCACGCCGCTGTTCAATCCGGTTCAACCGAGCGCGGTGCGGTAGTCCAGGTCGTAGTCATCCGAGGCGGCGGCCTCCGCGTCCGCCTCTGCCTCCTGGAAGAAGCGACGCACGGCGGCGTGGACCGCTTCGCCGCGGTCGAGCGTGTTGACCTCGGCGCGGAAGGCGGACGCGCCCCGGAGCCCGTGGGCATACCAGGCCAGGTGCTTGCGGAAACTCCGGACCGCGGCCAGCTCCTCGCCCGCGAAGGCGCAGTGGGTCTCGAAGTGCGCGAGCACCACGGCGCAGCGCTCGTCGTTGTCCGGGGGCAGGCCGCCGTTGAGCTGGCGGAATATCCAAGGGTTGCCCAGCGCGCCTCGGCCAATCATCACCGCGTCACAGCGAGTCTGCTCGAGCATGCGGTGGGCGTCCTCCACCGTCTTCACGTCCCCGTTGCCGATGACGAGCGTCCCGGGAAGGGCCGCCTTCAGCTGCCGGATGGTGTCCCAGTCTGCCTTGCCCGAGTAGCCCTGCGCGCGCGTGCGGCCGTGCATGGCAATGGCAGAGGCCCCCGCGTCCACCAGCGCAGAGGCCACCTCCACGTAGTTGCGGCTGTTCGCGTCCCAGCCGGTGCGGATTTTCGCGGTGACGGGCAGCAAGGTGGCCTCGCGGATGGCGCGGACCACGTCCGCGGCGCGCGGCACGTCGCACAGGAGCGCGCTGCCGGCCCCCGAGCGGGTGACCTTCTTCACCGGGCAACCCATGTTGATGTCGATGACCTGGGCGCCGGCCTCCTTGCCCATGACCGAGGCGCGGGCCATCACGTCCGGCTCCCCGCCGAACACCTGCAGCACGTAGGGGCGCTCCACCTCCGCGTCGTGGCGGAGGTAGCGCACGGTGCGCGGGTTCATCCGCATGAGCCCCTGGGCGGAGACGAGCTCCGTGGGGCACAGCCCCGCGCCCATGCGGAAGGCGAGCACGCGGAAGGGCATCTCGCTCACGCCCGCCATGGGGGCGAGCACCCACGGGTTCTTCAGCGCATAGGGACCGAGCTGTGGCATGGCAGGCGCCGGCTCTTAGCGGAAGGTCCCCCCTGCGGCCACCCCGGCGGGCCGTTATGCTCGCCCCCACGGCCATGTTCCGCTTCAACGTGGGTTCCATCCCGGTGCAGGTCCACGGCTCGCACCTGCTGTTCTCCGCGCTGCTGGGCTGGAGCTGGCGTCCACCCCCGCACGGCGCATGGCCCGCGAGCGCGCTCGCAGACCCGTCGCTCCCCGGCCAGGGGGCGGCCATGGCGGCCTGGGTGGGGCTCTTCGTGGCCATGGCCTTCGTGTCCATCCTCGCGCATGAACTGGGGCACGCCTTCGTCTCGCTGGCGTTCGGGTACCGGCCCACGGTGGACCTGGTGGCGCTGGGAGGGCTGACGCGCCCCAACGCCAACGAGACCATCCCGTGGTTCAAGGAGGTGACGCTCACGCTGGCGGGGCCGGGGATGGGGCTGCTCCTGTGCCTGCTGGCGCTCATTGGGGTGCACCTGGTGCCAGGCGGGACGACGGCGGCGCTGGTGCTCAACCAATTGGCGCAGATGAACGGGGTGTGGAGCGTGTTCAACCTGCTGCCCATTGCGCCGCTGGACGGCGGGCAGGTGGCCACCGCGGTGCTCATCCGGGTGTTCGGGCGCGTGGGCTTCCTGTTCGCGCAGGTGCTGACGCTGGTGCTGGCGGTGGCGCTCGGGCTGTTCGCGCTGCGGACGGGCGGCATGCTCACCCTGCTGTTGGTGGTGATGGTGGGCATCCGCGCGGTGCAGATGGTGGGGGCGTACCAGCGCGGGGAGATGCCGGCGCTCGAGCCCTCGCATCCGTCCGAGGTGGCCTTCCGCGAGGCGGTGTCCCTGTTCCAGGCGGGCCGGCTGGACGAGGCGCAGCGGATGGGGGAGCGGGCGCTGGCCCTGGAGATGACGCCGTCGCTGCGCGGCCGCTTCCAGCACCTGCTGGGGTGGGCGGCAGTGAAGCTGGGACAGGGGCGGCGCGCGCTGGACCACTTCAGCCAGGTGGGGGCGGGGGCGACGGTGGAGCCGCAGGCGCTCGCCGCGGCCTTCTCGCTGGTGGGGGACGAGGGGCGCGCGCTGCCGCTCTGGGCGCAGGCGGCTGAGGAGACGGGGGACGCCACGGTGCTGCACGAGTACGCGGGGGCGCTCCTCCGTGCGGGACGCGAGGCGGAGGCGCGCGCGCTGCCGGGGGTGGACGCCGGGGCGGCGTGGGCCTGCGCGGAGCGGCTCTTGTTCCTCCGCGGGGACTTCGCGGGGGCGGCAACCGCGGGCGAGGCGGCCTTCCGGGAGCGGGCCACGGCGCAGGCGGCCTACGACGTGGCGTGCGCGTGGGCGCGCGCCGGACATGTGGAAGCGGCGCTGGGGTGGCTCGAGCGAGCGGCCCCGCTGGGCTTCCGGGATGTCCACTACGCGGAGACGGACGAGGACCTTCGGCCGCTGCACGGCCACCCTTCCTTCCGCGCGTGGCTGGACGGGCTGCAGGAATCCGGCGCGCGCTGACACGCCCATGACATGGCGGGGTGTTGATGCGGGGTGACGGTGGCCAATGTCCGGGCCACCGGATGGAGCCCGCCATGACGCACGCCCCCGCCCGCGCCGCAGATGAACGCATCGGTTGGTCCGCCAGCCTCCCCTTCTTCGTGGTCCACGCCCTGGCGCTGTGTGCCTTCCAGGTGGGGTTCCGGTGGAGGGAGGTCCTGGTGTGCGTGGGGCTGTACTACCTGCGCATGTTCGCCATCACCGCGGGCTACCACCGGTACTTCAGCCACCGCGCGTACCAGGCGGGCCGGGTGTTCCAGTTCCTGCTCGCGTTTGTCGGAGGCATGTCCGCGCAGAAGGGGGCGCTGTGGTGGGCGGCGCACCACCGGCACCACCACCGCTGCTCGGACGAGCCGGAGGACATCCACAGCCCCACGCTGAAGGGGTTCTGGTGGAGCCACGCGGGCTGGATCCTCTCCCACAAGTACGACGAGACGCGCTGGGAGAACATCAAGGACCTGTCCCGGTACCCGGAACTGGTGTGGCTGAACACGCACCACCTGGTGCCACCCACGCTGCTGGGTGTGGCGCTGTACGCCTGGGCCGGCTGGTCCATGCTGGTGTGGGGGCTGTTCGTCTCCACGGTGCTCCTGTGGCATGGCACCTTCACCATCAACTCGCTGGCGCACGTGTTCGGCACGCGGCGGTACAAGTCCACGGACACCAGCCGGAACAACTTCTGGCTGGCGCTGCTGACGTGCGGCGAGGGGTGGCACAACAACCACCACTTCCACCAGAACACCGCCAACCAGGGCTGGTTCTGGTGGGAGGTGGACTTCAGCTTCTACGTCCTCAAGGCGCTGTCGTGGGTGGGCGTGGTGAAGAAGCTGCGGGTGGTCTCGGATGCCACGCGGTACGCGCACCTCAAGTACACGGCGGAGGAGCGGCAGGCGCTGACGGACGAGGCGCGCGGCTTCCAGGACCCGGTGCTGGTGCGCGAGCGGCTGGCCCGGGCGCAGGCGCGGACGAAGGGGGCGCTGGCGGAGGCGGCGGAGTCGCTCCCCTCGGCGGGCCCATCCCCGGCGACCGCGGGGGGCTGAGCCGACGGAAGCGTCAGCGCGTGCCGCCGTCCGGCGGAGGAGGCGGCAGAGCTGGCACGGGGGGCGCAGGCGGCGGCTCAGCGGGCCTCTTCTTCCGGAGCGGGCAGGCGGCCACGGCACCTTCCGGGTTGATGGCCTCGGTGCCGTCCTGCACCTTGAAGATGCGGCTCCCTTCTCCGATGACGAAGGTGACGCGGCCGGCGACCTTCAGCACGGGCCACTTCACGCCGTACAGGCGGGCCAGGGAGCCCTCCTCGTCGGACACGAAGGTGTCCTTCGAGCCGAGCGACTCCCGGAACCGCCGCAGGGTGGCGGCGTCATCCGTGGAGACCGCGAGCACCCGGGCACCCGCCTTCTCGAGTTCCGCGTACCGGTCCCGGTACGCCGAGAGCTCGCGTGTTCAACCAGGGGTGAAGGCCCTGGGGAAGAAGACGAGCAGGACGGTGCGCTCTTCCACCAGCTGCGACAGCTGCAGCGCGTTCCCGTCCACGTCCTTCACGGAGAAGTCCGGGGCCACCTCCCCTGCGGCGGGGGTGGCGGCCAGGAGGGCGGAGGTCAGGAGCGCTGTCAGCACGACCGTGGAGGTAATGGCGGGGCCGGCCCCGGCGCAACGCCCGGGTGTGTCCGATTTTCGGTCAATGGCAGGGGCAGGGCTGTCCGGGTGACAGGGCGGGCAGGCGGCGTGAACCCGGGATGACACCCGTGGCATATGCGTTGCTCCACGCTCGCGACCTGTCCTCAAAGTCCGGAGTTTCCATGGTTTCCCGAATCCTTTGGGTGGGTGTGCTGGCGGGGCTGGTGAGCGGGTGCGGGCCGGCAGCCCTGGGCGCCGAGCAGCAGCTGGGGCAGCTGCGGCAGGACATCATTGGCGGGCAGCTGACGCAGGGGGACCCGGCGGTGGTGGCGCTTGCGCAGGTGTACCAGCACCAGGGCGCCGTCTACGTGGCTTCGGTCTGCACCGGGACGCTGATCGGCCCCCGTACCGTGTTGTCCGCGGGCCACTGCGTGGACCACTCGCTGGACGCGCCCACGGGGGGCACGTCCTCCATCATTGCCGTGGTGGGCCCGGACTCGAACCAGCCGCAGCAGTACCGGTTCATCACCCGGCAGGTGGAACACCCTTATTACAACGACCAGAACGTCGCCAACGACATCAGCGTCCACCGGTTGGAGTCCGCCTTCAGCGGCGTCACCCCCATCCCCATCAACACCACGCCGCTGTCCGGCTCGGACATCGGGCGGACCATCCGGCATGTCGGCTACGGGCTGACCTCCCCGTGGAACAACGGGGATGGCCTCAAGCGCGAGGTGTCCTACCCGTTGCGGCAGATTGAGACGAAGACGTTCGAGTCCGGCGCCAACGGGATGCAGACGTGCCAGGGGGACTCGGGGGGCCCGGGGTTGATGACGTTCGGCAGCGTTGAGAAGGTGGCGGGCGTGGTCTCCTACGGAGACCAGAACTGCGCCTACGAGGGCTGGGACACGCGCGTGGACGCGTACGCCTCGTGGGTGATGACGACCATGGCCACGTGGGAGAACCCCTCGTGCGATCCGGACGGCCAGTGCGTGCAGGGCTGCACCACCCCGGACGTGGACTGCGTGTGCGTGGCGGACGGGCAGTGCTCGCCGCAGTGCCCCAACCCGGCCATGGACCCGGACTGCCCGAAGGACTGCGGCGGCGGGAACGTGTGCTCCACGGCGCTGTGCCCGGTGCCGGACCCGGACTGCGTGGACACCGGGGGCGAGTGCAGCCGCACCCAGGACTGCATCACCCGGTCGTGCATCACGGACGGGCAGAACGGCTGGTACTGCACCGAGGCGTGCACCGGTTCCGAATCCTGCCCGTTCGGCATGGAGTGCAGCACCGGGCAGTGCCGCTACCCGCTTCGCCCGGTGAAACAGCTGGGGGATCCGTGCGACCTGCAGGCGGACTTCTGCGCCGGGGAGACGGTGTGCACGGGCGGGCCGGGGGAGGCCACCTACTGCCGCGAGGCGTGCGGGCCGGGATTCAGCTGCGCCGAGCCGGGGGCCACCTGCCGCTCAGGCCAGGGGGCGGTGGAGTTCTGCCAACCGCTGCCGCCAGCGCCGAAGACGGTGCCGCTCGCCCCGGCCACCGCGGGGCCCGTGGCTACAGGCCCGTCCGCGGTGGGCTGTTCGGAGGCGGGCGGCGGACCGCTGTGGCTGCTGGGGCTCGTGCTCCTGCCGTGGGTGGGTCGGCGCCAGCGCCGGGCCGCTGCTGCGCTCTCGGCCGCCGCGCTGGCGGCCGCCGGCTGCTCCCCTTCCGCTGAGGGCGCGGAAGAGGTGGCCGGGCCCACCGAGTACGGCCGCACGCACGGCGCCATCCTGGGCGGCACGGTGGTGCCCCAGGGGCAGGACCCCGAGGTGTTCATGCTCGCGACGACGCACCTGGGCGGGGCCTGCTCCTCCAACGCGCAGTGCGGCAACGAGGGGGCCTTCTGCTACGGGGGCCGCTGCATGGCGCAGTCGGGGTGCACGGCCACCCTGATTGCCTCCCGGACGCTGCTGACGGCGGCGCACTGCGTGGACGCGCGGATGGGGCCAGCGGGTGCCAACCAAGAGATTGAAGCCTACGCCACCCATTACACCAACCCGGACAGCACGCCGCAGTCCGCGTGGTACCGGCTGGTGAAGACGCGCATCCACCCCAACTGGAACCCCAACTCCCAGTCGCTCGGCGGGGACGTGGCCCTGGCGCTGCTGGACCGCGCGCCGGCGGTGACGCCCAAGGCGTGGAACGACGCGGACCTCGCCGGGTACGGAGGGCGGCCGGTGCGCTCGGTGGGCTACGGCCGGACCGTGGGCGGGACGGCCCAGGACCCGAGCCCCACGCGCAAGCGGCAGGTGGCGCTCAGCTTCATCCTCCCTCCGCAGAACAGCGGCTACTACTCCCCTGCCCTCTTCTACGTGGGGGACCAGCAGTCCCGCGGCATCTGCCAGGGGGACTCGGGCGGCCCCACCTTCCACACCTTCTCGGACGGCGTGGAGCGGGTGGTGGGCGTGCACTCGTTCACCGCGGTCGAGTCCTGCACGCTGGGCGGGGCCTCCCGCACGGACTACTACGCGTCGTTCATCAACGCGTGGCTCACCCAGGAGGAGGGGCCCCAGTGCACCCGGGACGGGCAGTGCAAGAGCGGCTGCCAGCCGCTGGACCCGGACTGCGTCTGCGTTGCGGACAACCTGTGCTCGGGGCAGTGCCCCAACCCGGACTGGGACCCGGACTGCCCGCCCAACTGCGGCCAGAACGGCATCTGCCAGCCCACCGGGTGCCCGGCGGCAGACAGCGACTGCGTGGAACTGGGCGGGGGGTGCATCAACGCGGACGTGTGCACGGAAAAGGTGTGCACGTTCGACCAGCAGCACCCGGACGCCTACTGCTCGCGCGGCTGCCAGGACAACGGCCAGTGCCCGGGCGGGATGGAGTGCACGTCCGGCACCTGCAAGTACATCCAACTTCCCGAGGCGGGCTTCAGCGCGGTGTGCAAGGAGGGCATCAACGTGTGCGGGATGGGGCTGACATGCAACCGCACCGCCAGCCAGGCAGACATGCGCTGCCTGCCCTCGTGTGACAGCTCGGCCAACTGCATCCAAGACGCCCCATGCGTGGTGGGGGTGAAGGGGAAGATGTGCGACCTGCCGCCCCCCGCGCCGCTGCTGCTGCCGCTGGCGCCGCGAGCGCTCCCGGCAGCCGGCTGCGCGGCGGTGGGTGGAATGCCGGTCACGGGGCTGCTCGTGGTCTGGGCGCTGTTGCGCCGGCGGCGGCGGGGCTGAGCGGAAAGTGGGGGCGCGCCGGCAGGTCATCATCAACGCGGACGACTTCGGGTACGACCCGGCGGTCACCGAGGGCATCCGGCGCGCGGCGCGGGAGGGCATCGTCCGGTCCACCACCTTCATGGTGAACACGCCGTTCAGCGAGCAGGCGGCGGCAGACACGGCGGGGCTTTCGGTGGGGCTGCACCTGAACCTGGCGCGCCACGCCCCCTGCTGGGCGGGCTTCCCGGCGGCGTGGCTGGAGCGCGGCGAACTCTCCGAGGCCCGCGCGGCGGGGCTGCCCGCGGAGGTTGTGGAGGCGGAGGCGCACGCGCAGTGCGAACGGCTGGAGGCGCTGACGGGAAGGCCTCCCACGCACGTGGACGTGCACAAGCACCTGCACCGGCACGCAGGGGTGCTGGAGGGGCTGGCCCGGGCGGCGCGCGCGCGCGGGCTGCCGGTGCGCAGCGTCGACGCCACCATGCGGGCGGCGCTGCGCGCGTCCGGCGTGCGGACCAACCCCCACTTCGTGGGGGACGCGGGGGCGGAGGCCTACTGGACGGAGGAGGAGCTGGAGCGGCAGCTCTCCGGGCTGCCGGAGGGGGTGACGGAGCTCATGTGCCACCCGGGGCTGTCCCCCAGCCACGTCCGCAGCGGGTACGCGGCGCAGCGCGAGGTGGAACTCCGCACCTTCACCTCCCGGCGGGCAGCCGAGCTGGTGGTGGAGCTGGACCTGGAGCTGGTCTCCTTTGCGACAATGCGGGACTGAGATATGGGCGGGCGCACCATGGAGATGCACCGCCCGAGCAAGCCGTCCAAGGACCTTCAGACGTTCAAGAACCCGTCGCCGGACCGGGACTACGAGATCCTCTTCGACATCCCGGAGTTCACCTGCCTGTGCCCGCTGACGGGACAGCCGGACTTCGCGCACTTCAAGATCCGCTACACGCCGGACACGCTGTGCGTGGAGCTGAAGAGCCTGAAGATGTACATGTGGAGCTTCCGCGACGAGGGGGCGTTCCACGAGGCGGTCACCAACCGCATCCTGGATGACCTGGTGAAGCTGGTGAAGCCGCGGAAGATGACGGTGGAGGGGGACTTCTTCGTGCGCGGCGGCATTGGCACGGTCATCACCGCCACCTACAGCAAGAAGAAGAGGTAGCCGTGGCGGAGTCGCTGGTCCGGCTCGAGCGCGCGTGCGTGGGCCACTACGAGCCCATCCTCGGCCCGGTGGACCTGGACGTGCGCCGCGGGACGCGCCTGGCGCTGCTGGGCCCCAACGGCGCGGGGAAGAGCACGCTGCTGCGGTCCGTGCTGGGGCTGCTGCCGCTGCTGGATGGGACCCGGGTGCTGCCGTCCGGCCGGCCGCCCCGCATGGGGTACGTGCCGCAGGCCCACCGCGCGGACGCGCTCTT
>Ga0194134_10005395_pt1 | contig 12145 bp, 14 predicted proteins | sample TA2KigOff0mmetaG_FD_148602 | JGI IMG/M metagenome (GOLD analysis project Ga0194134, IMG submission 148602) | Freshwater microbial communities from Lake Tanganyika, Tanzania - TA2015056 Kigoma Offshore 0m | ecosystem: Environmental > Aquatic > Freshwater > Lake | place: Tanzania: Lake Tanganyika... | reverse complement strand
TCATCTCCGAGAGGCTAATCAATCTTGAATCCGGAAAACAATTCTCCTTGCAGCTGTTCAAGCCTAGTTCAGCTGAGTGACCGCGTTGGGTCGAGATCCGACCGATGGGCGGGAAGGTAGTTCGAATCCCCGACACCACCAAAAAAACGATGCTTCTTGATTTGAGCAGGTTGGTGGTGCCATCTTCACTGGCCCGCCAGAACAAAATGCCCCGCGAGGGGCATTTTTGGTTGTGCAGAGAAGCGAAGTCCCTGCGGACTTCGGGCTCTTCCCAATAATCGGGGGATGGGCATTCACTCGATACGGACTTCGCGTAGGGGATTCGAAGGGTTTGGCTTGCAAGCCAAACCGCGGCCCGCGGTATGTGGGCGAATCCCGCTCTCATAAAAAAACTCGGCTGACCAGCTTTAAATGTTTCTGTCGTTATTCAAGGTGAATTCTCGTGGATACTCGAAGCGAGCATCGTAGGCGCTGGTTGAAAATTTCCGGTAGCTTGATTTTACAAGTCGGCTTGATGGCACCTGCCATCCTCACCACTCGTAAATCATGGGCGCAACAGCCCGCCACGCCTTCCTGTGGCGAACCGACCCCGCCCCAGATCGCTGGACCTTTTTTTATACCGCAGTCACCAGAGCGCAGTTGCCTGATCGAACCGGGAATGAAAGCCAATCGAATGCGTTTGACGGGGCAAGTGATGGATGCGAGCTGCCGGCCTGTAGCCGGCGTACTGCTGGATTTTTGGCAGTGTGACGACAAAGGTGACTACGATAACCAAGGCTTCAGATTAAGAGGTCACCAATTCGCAAATAACCAAGGCCAGTTTGTACTCGACACATTGGTGCCCGGTGCTTACCCTGGTCGAACACCACACTTACATGTCAGAGTGCAGCGTAAAGGCGGCCCTATCCTGACCACTCAACTGTATCTACCCGGGCACCCCGGTAATGCAAAAGACTTTTTATTTGATCCGAAATTACTGATGCAGGCACGTGGGGCTGCGCTGCATTTTCAGTTTGTATTGCCCGCGTAGCGCGGCATGTATCAGACCGGGTTTGAGAATTAGCCGCCCTCAACCACGCTAACTTCAGTAATCTGCATGTTGTGGCGCTCGGGGTATCGCTTGGTCAGATAATCCAGTGCGCTTTCTTTTGAGGCTGATGAAAGCGACGCAGTAATCAGCGCGGTGGTGCGGCTGCCTTCCTCCGCGGTATTGGTGAAGCTGTATCGAATCATGGTCCGGAAAGTCGACATAGGAGGTCACCGCGTAGGGTTATTGTGGCTACGCGAGGAGTGTAGAACGCTTTCTGTGGCCTGCCGATTTTGTGGGCCGCGGCGCAGGTTTAAGGCGCGCCGCTGAGTACCCAATTGGCCAGCAGTTTGGCTTCCTCGGGGTCGAGCACGCCCATCGGTGGGTGGGCCTCATCATTGCCCCAGCGCCCGATACTCCCTTCGCGAATTCGCGTTGCCAATTCGGCGTCCACCCTTTTGCCTTTGTAGCGCTTGGAAACATCGCGTAACGCCGATCCGGCCGATTTGCCGCTAATCTCGTGGCAACTGGCGCAGCCATTGTTATTGAATAGCTCTCGTGCGGCGCTGATCTCGGCAGGTTTCATGTACGCGATGGCCAGGGTCGCCGCGGTGCTCAGCGCCAGGGGCAGGATGAGGCGGTATGCTCGGTTGGTTTGCATGGTTTGGACTCCGTTGAGTGGTACTGTGTGTGATTGTCCCTAGGCTGATTTCGAAAATCTTGGGTCTAGATCAATTTTTTTGGTGTCAGTGGTTTAATTCAAATTCGGTGATTCAATGAGGCGTGCGAATTGGCTTGTTTCGATGTCATTACTCATTGGGCTCGGCGCATGCTCGGCGGATCCGATGGAAGCTTGCATGAAGCAGGGGCTGGAGAGGAAGCTCCCCGCAGATGGCGCAGATCGCGGCGCTTACATCAAGGCGCGCGAACAGGTCAGGGTCGAGTGCGAAAAAAAGCTCAAATGAGCTGTTGTGCAGCGACGACTAAAACACGCTTGCAATATGCTTCCGCGAGATACTCTCGATGCGTTTTTTTGAATAGAGCCAATCAATGTCCGTAAGCAGTGCGCGCTTAGCATTCAAGCATTTCGGTTTATCTGCAGACAAACTCGCACCGCCGCTGTTCGTGCTGGTCTGGAGTACTGGGTTTATCGTCGCCAAATTCGGTTTGCCCTACGCGCCAACGCTCACTTTTTTGATCTTGCGCTTCGCGGCTGTGTTGTTGATATTGCTACCAACGTTTTTGCTGGTTCGCGCGCCGTGGCCGCATGGTTTGGAATTACATATTGCGGTAGCTGGCTTGTTGGTGCAGGCGGGCTATTTATCTGGCGTATGGTCGGCAATCAAATTGGGTACGCCTGCCGGGCTCGCGGCATTAATCGTTGGCTTGCAGCCGATCTTGACTGCACTTTCTGCGCGATGGGTAGGCGAGCGCTTAAGCCAACGCCAATGGGTCGGCATTATGCTCGGTTTGGTCGGAGTGGCCTTGGTCGTAAAAGACAAACTGACATTTGACGCGGCATCGTCCGCTGGTATTGCGTTGTGTTTGATGGCACTGGTATCGATTACCGCCGGCACTTTGTATCAGAAGCGGTTTTGTCCTCGGTTTGATTTGCGCAGCGGCGCACTGATTCAGTTTGCTGCGTCGCTGGCATTGGTATGGCCTTTGGCGTTATGGCTTGAAGATCTGAATATCAGCCTGACTACAGTGATATGGACACCGCAGTTTATTGGTGCGCTTTGCTGGTCAGTGTTTGCCCTCTCCATTGGTGCGATGTTCTTGTTGTATGCGCTGATCCGTAAAAACGCGGCAACCCATGTATCGAGTTTGATGTATCTGACGCCGCCGGTAACGGCGCTCATCGCATGGGTGTTATTCGATGAATCATTTACTATGGCAGGCGCCTTTGGCATATTATTGACCGCGATTGGCGTCGCCTTTGTGGTTAGACGAAAATGACTTTACGTAATCACTATGCGAGACACTGCAAAGCACCGCGATTATTTCCGACATTTTTTATCCATCACGACTCGTTGGGGTGACAACGATGTCTACGGACACGTCAACAACGTGGTGTTTTATCAATGGTTTGATACGGTCGTAAATCAGTTTCTGATTTCGCGAGGCACGCTGGATATTCACGGTGGTGCCGCGATCGGGCTGGTCGTTGAAACCCACTGTAATTATTTTGCGCCGGTGGCATTCCCCGAGCCGATCACGGCTGGTTTGTGCGTGGTTCAACTCGGTCAATCCAGCGTGCGCTACGAGGTGGGTATTTTTCGGGGCGATGAGCCAACCGCAAGCGCGCAGGGGCATTTTGTTCACGTGTATGTTGATCGCGCCTCCCGCCAACCCACACCCATTCCCGCCGAGGCGCGCGCATTACTGGAATCGATTCGCGCCTGAAACCCGGATAGTGCTGGCGAAATTCAAGGCTTGATACCGGTAGTATCCACAAATCTCCCTACTCTCAACAGGTGTTGGCCACGCATTCGGTTTAATTTTGCTGCGAGACAGCATTTTATTGCCCGCCGAACTCAGCATATTTTCAGCACCTTTTACTGCGCCGCAGCATCACTGCTGAATATTGTTTCCTTTCGGATTGTCAGCAACGCCAAAGTCTGCGAAACTTCCTGCGGGTTATATCAGTTATTTACTTTCTGAATTAACGCGTCTTTACCCAAAACAGAAACCTGCAAAACAATAAGATTGATTAATCGGCAGTCAACCCTGGCACCTTGAGGAGACCGCAAATGAGTACCCTACAAGCCGCAGCAACTGTTCAATCAAAGCCCGCCGTCATCGCGAAGCGGTTTAGTCTGGATTACACAATGTTCCTGTTGTCGGTGGTGATTCTGTCCGCCGTCTATGTGGGATACCGCATGTACCAGCAGGCACACGGTATGACCGTCGGTTTGGATTCCACCGATCCGGCGTTCGATTCGGTCTGGATGAATCTGTTTTATATTCAACTGCCGGTATTGTTCGGCATCGCCATCGCCGTGCAGGTTTACCTGATCGCCACACGCGACCGTGATATCGAAAACGTGACGCCCGCGGTTGAGTTGCGTCGTTACTTCTATCTGACCATGTGGTTGGTGGTGTATACCTTCACCTTCTACTGGACGGGTAGCTTCTTCGCCGAGGGCGACGGTAACTGGCACCAGACTGTGCTGCGTGATACGCCGATCACACCTAGCCATATCGTACTGTTCTATGCCTGCATCCCGATCTACCTGCTATTTGGTGTGGGTAGCTTTGTCTACGCCATGACGCGTATTCCCGCATTCTGCCGCGGCATCTCGTTGATGCATGTGTTCGCGGTGGTGGGGCCTTTCCTGATCTTGCCGAACTTGGGCTACAACGAGTGGGGTCATGCCTACTGGCTGACGGAAGAAATCTTCTCGCATCCGTTGCATTGGGGCTTTGTCATCCTCGGCTGGAATGCGCTGGCACTTGCAGGCGTACTGATGCAGATCATTGCGCGTATGCGTGACCTGCTGCCTGTGGTGTTTGAGAACGAAGCCCCTGCCTGAGCGGTTCTCTGCTGCAGCAAAGCCCCCGCGACTGGGGCTGCCCATTATAAAAACAAGCGGACCGCGTACTGCGTGGTCCGCGCTAGTGCGCACGCAAGGACAACACCATGAATACCAAGACGCTTCCTCACGCCCCGGTCAGCACTGCTGACGTGGTGGCCGGTTCATACTCGCCCGTCGTTCAAGCGGCAGGGCTCTCGCCCGGCGCGGCGCGGGCGTCCAGATTGTTTGATCTGCTGGTGGTGATTGCGGTGGTGTTGCTGTTCACTGGCGCGATCCATCTGCACGTGATGTTGCTGGCGGGTGACTGGGACATGTTCACCGACTGGAAAGACCGACAGTTCTGGCCGCTGGTGATGCCGGTGGTGATGATTATGTTCCCGGCAGCGTTGCAAGCGGTGTTCTGGAATTATTTCCGGTTGCCGATTGGCGCTACGGTCGGCGCGGTATGCCTGATGCTTGCGGTGTCGATTACGCGGCCAGTGCAGTTTATGCTGTGGACCGATTACCCGCTGAATATGGTGCTGCCTGCGCAGATGATTGCTGGTGCGCTGGTGATGGACATGATGCTGATGATTTTCCGAAACGCGTTGTTCACTGCGATCTTCGGCGGATTCGCGTTCGCTTTCCTGTTTTATCCTTCGAACTACATCATCATGGCGCCGTACTACGTGCCAGCAGCGCACCAAGGTATGATGGCTTCGATGGCTGACATGATTGGTTATGTCTACCCACGCTCGGCGACCCCGGAATACATACGTATTATTGAGCGAGGTACTTTGCGAACGTTTGGTGATTCAGCCAGCTGGGTCTCGGCGTTATTCTCAGGCTTTATTTGCATCTTCATGCACTACGGCTGGTGGAAGCTGGGCATGGTGATGTCGAATGCCACCTTCCTCCCCAACAACAAAAAAGTCATGGCCATGATGGGTATTCGTGCCGATCAAAAGTCAAACGGCTAAGGGGAAGATCATGCTGACACTGGTGAATTTTTTGCGTGCACCGCTGCGCGCTGTGGTGTTGTTGAGTCTCATGCTGGTGCCGGTGGTCGAAGCACTGGCCCACGGTGAGCGTGCACAGGAGCCTTATCTGCGCACGCGTACCGCGCAGTTTTACGACGTACAGTTCGATCGCGCCAAGGTGGCAGTGAACGAGGAGTTCATCATCACCGGGCGCTTTAGATTAATGCAAGACTGGCCCGATGCAGTCTCGTTGCCGGAGACCGTGTACATGTCTGCCTATGCACCGGGGCCGGTTGTGACGCGCGTGGAGAGCTATCTGAACGGGATCCCGGCGCGTCAATCGTTCGCCGATTTGCAGTTGGGCCGTGACTACGAGTTCAAGCTGGTGATGAAAGGTCGCGTGCCGGGCAGCCACCATATTCACCCGATGCTGTCAGTGAAAGGTTCCGGCCCGCTGGTGGGCCCGGGTGTGTGGATTGAAGTCACTGGCTCGAAACAAGATTACCGGCAAGAGGTAAAGACGATGACCGGTGAAGTCGTCGACGACCTCGACAGCTACGGTGTGTCACGTGCGCTGGGTTGGTATGCGGTCTGGATTGTGCTGGCTGCGCTGTGGCTTGCATTCTGGCTGGTGCGGCCGTTGCTGATTCCGCGCTGGATTGCACTCAACAAGGGTCGCGAAGATCTGCTGGTGAGTGGGCGCGATCTGGCGGTGGGTATTGGTCTTGGGATTGTGGTGATCGGGATTACTTTTGGTGGCTACGCCTACGCCAAAAAAGAGTATCCGTACGTGGTACCGCTGCAAGCAGGCACCAACAAAATCGATCCCCTACCTGCACTGCCCACGCATATCGCGATCAAAGTGATGAATGCGACCTACGATGTGCCGGGTCGTGCGATGCGGATTCAGGCCAAGATCACCAACAATGGTACCGAGCCGTTGCAGATTCTGGAGTTCACGACTGCGAATCTCCGCTTCATCAACAAACAGGCACCGGGTGCGGCAGCAGCCATTTTGAAAGGTGCGCCGACCGAGACGGTTGCGCGTGGCGGCCTGACCTTGTCGGATACCAAGCCGATCGCGCCAGGTGAAACGCGCGAGATCATGCTCGAGGCGAGCGATGTGCTGTGGGAGCTCGAGCGTTTGGTTAGCTTCCTGACTGATGTTGACTCCAAGTTCGGTGGCTTGCTGTTTTTCACCACGCCGAATGGTCAGCGCCAAATCAGCGAGATCGGCGGCCCGATTCTGCCGACCTTCGTTCAGCTATGAGCCGATTTGTTTTGGCGGTCGCAGCCTTTGCTGCGGCCGTCTTCGCAGCGCCGTGTTTTGCACACGGCGGTTTGGCGATGGATCAGGATAAGTGCAAGCTGAGGCTCGGCAGTTATCAGATGCATTTCGCGGGCTACCAGCTTGATGCGCAGCGCTCGGAGTTTTGCGAAGACATTCCGCATGTGGCTGAGACCATCATCGTGCTCGATGCGATTGATGAGGTGCTGCGCGATATACCGATCGAGGTGATTATCGCGCGTCGCGGTGCCAGCCCGAGCGAGCCGGGTGCGGTCGAGTTTTCTTTGCCGCCACAGATTTATCCCAAGGGCACGCTGACCTTGCGTCACACCTTTAAAGAGGCCGGTGACTACGTTGGGCTGGTGTACGCGGGTAACAAGCGAGAGCATCAAGCGGTGTTTCCGTTTTCGGTGGGTCAGGATCGCAGCTTGCGGTGGCTCATCGGTGGCATCGCGGCGCTGACCCTGCTCGGCGCTGCAGGCTACTGGATAGGCCGGCAGCGCTTGCAGCGGTCAATCGACGAGGCCGGTGGCGCATGACACCACGGTTGGTCAGCTGGCTTCTTGGCTGGCTGATCACGGCCATGCCGTTGCTGACTCATGCCCACGCTTACTTGGTGAGTAGCGACCCGCCACACAAAGCCAATCTGTCTGCAGCACCCGCCCGACTCAAGCTGAAATTTTCAGAACCGATCGAAGTAGCTTTCATCAAGCTGGTTTTGAAACGTGATGGTCAGCCGCTGAATCAAACACTCATAATGATCCCCGGACCCGACAAGCGCTCGGTCGTGATTGAGTCGGCGCCATCAGATGCTGGCAACTACCAACTGGATTGGTCGATTGTGGCGCGCGACGGACATCGCACAGAGGGTCATGTGATGTTCAGTATCAAGTCGCGCTAGCGAAGCGCTTCCTGCATGGTTCGAGTGCTCCACCATTTGGCACTGTGCGTGGCATTAGGTAGTTTGCTGATACTTTGGTTGCGTTCGCACCAACTGGCCGCTGCCATCGTCAGTAGCTTGCAAAACATTAGTCGAGTAGCGCTGCTGCTGGTACTACTGGCCACGATGTTGCTACTGGCATCTCACGGTGAGGTGCTACTCCCTGAGGCAGACCTGGTCACGCGTATGACCGCGGCGATGCATACCTGGATAGGTCAAATCATCTTGGTGCAGGCGGCGCTTGGTGCGGGAGCTTTATTGATGACCTCGTTAACGCACTGGCGTTTGTTGCCTTTGGTGGTGGTGTTCAGTAGCGCAGCACTGACCGCATTGCGCTCGCACATCGTGGCGGCCGGCGATGTTGGTGTGTTGAGTGCGGCGACCGTGATTCATATTGCCATCGCCATCCTTTGGCTGAGTTCGATCGCGGCTCTCGTGCTGATGTCATTGCCCTTCAGCCGTCAAGCAGACTTTGATTGGCGTGCATTATTGCAGTCTATTTCACGTCGGGCCGTACCAGCGATGTTACTGCTATTGGCCACCGGCGTGATGCTGGCCGACCGCACGGTGGGTACGGGTGCCGCATTGGTAGCAACGCCTTATGGCGTGGCGCTGATTCTGAAACTGTTAATGGTGGCTGGCGCGTTGTTCTGTGCGTGGCAACTACGGCGCTGGTTAGCACGAACAGATGGCAAAGACTTGGCTTCACCGACACGATGGTTGCGGGTTGAGTCTGCCTTCGCGGTCATGGTCGTGGTCTTCGCTGGTTTGATCGCCATAACAATTCCAGCAGCACACGACATTATTCACTGGCCATTTTCATTTCGTATCGCACCAGCCGCAGCGTATTTGCAGCGCGGTACGGAAGTGCTGTGGTTGCCGCTGGCTGGCGCTGTCGTTTTAATTGCGGCGCTATTGTTTGCGCTGAGATTGCGTAAGTATTCACCATATCGTGCATTGCTCACAGTTACTGCCGGCATCCTTGGCGCTGCAGGCTTGAGCGTGCCGGCACTGTCGGTCGATGCTTACCCGAGTACTTACTTGCATTCGCCCATCCCGTACGACGCCTCTTCAATAAGTATCGGTGAGCAGCATTATCAGCAGTGGTGTGTTTCATGCCATGGTGAACACGGGCGCGGTGATGGGCCCTTGGCATCAACACTGCGCAAGCCACCGGCTAACCTGACCGAGCCACACGTGCAGTGGCATACCCATGGCGATTTGTACTGGTGGATTACGCATGGGATCGTCGCCTCCGGTATGCCGGGGTTTAGTCAGCAACTGACAGACGATGAGCGCTGGCAGTTACTGAATTTTTTGACAGCGATGTCGATGGGTTATGAAGCGCGCCCCTTGTCACCGCGAGTTGCTCCGAAAGACCCTTGGCTACCGGCGATTGATTTTCGCTATACCGATGCATCAGGTGATTCGATCAGTCTGTCGGCGTGGCGTGAGCAGGGCAAGATGGTGCTACTTCACTTTGCAAATGACGTTGCGTCGCAGCGCATCATGACCAGTGAAAACACACAATGCGTGATCGTAGTGGCCCGGTCAGTTGCAGCGCGTACTGAAAAAAATGCGCCGAGTAGCAGTGCTGATAATTCGTGCGATGTCGTGTATGACGCCGATGCACAGATTACATCAGCATGGTCGCATTACCGACGCACATTGAATGACCCGGATTTCAAGAATGAGCGAATCAGCCTAAACGGCATGCGCTTCCTGATTGATCGGTTTGGTTTCGTGCGGTCGCGTTGGGCGGCCGATGAACCGGCACCTGATTCTGCGCAGCTCCGGACAATGCTGGCGCAGTTGATGAATGAACCCGAGATTCGGTCGGCAGATATTCATGCGCGACGTTAGCCAGTACATCAAACGAATCGGACCGTGGGTGCTTCTTGCGGTGTTGATGACTACTGTTTTTTTGTTTTGGCCCGGTCACGATTCGCCAAGCGCTGAGGCAAGTGCGGCTGGTGATCATCGCGGCGATGAATGTAAACAGGTGCGCACTGGCGCATCCGGCCGACACGCAATGACGACACAGCGCGGCTTGGGCTATGTCGTGATTACGCCGACGGATTACAGTGCAAATTATCGCTACGGCTTGCTAGTGTTATTTCCACCTGCAGGCTTTTCGCGCAATGCAGCTGAACGTTTTTACAAGATGACGCAGTCAGCGACAGCAGCGGGTTATATCGTAGTGTTATCCGATGCCTTGCCTTTATCGTCACATGCGATGCGCGCGCAAGCTGATGTTGTGGTCGAAGTTGCCGAGCGTTGGTGTGTAGATACCGAGCGCGTGGTGCTCGCTGGTCATTCCGATGGCGGTTTGATGGCGCAAGGTACGGTAATCAAGTCGCAGCTGCCTGCAACACTGAACGTTCATGTTGTGTCGAGCGCAGCGGGCATTCAGCAGCTGGATTTAGCGAGCGAGCATTGCCCGTCACCGCGTCGCGTTACGCTGCTGCACCCGGCGAATGACGAGCGATTTCCGGGTTACGGTTGGGGCGTGGCGCATTGGTGGGCCAATTGCTTCTCCTGCCAGAACAACATGGCGGAACCTGCACCCGGTCAGTGCGCTGATGCGCAAGGCTGCAGCACATCGGGCAGTGTACGTTTCTGCAAAACCGCCACATCACATGCGCAATACCCACCCGAGCTTGGTGTACAGCTTCGGCAGTTAATGCAGCGCCTACCGCGTTCATGATGATTCAAACAAGGACCTAACTAAAATTTCAGGAGACAAGCCATGCGACAAACTACCGAGCACGCCACCCACCGCTTGCAACGCGTATTCATTTTATTTTCGATGATCAGTTTTTATTTGATCGGTTTAATGTTGCCGGCACCTGCGAGTGCACATGACTATAAGCACGGCACGATTGTGATTGCGCATCCGTTTATTCGTGTTGATGCCAAGTGTGATGGCAATACGACACGTGCTTACATCGTGCTACTGGCAAACAAGGGTGCGCAAGCCGACAAGCTGACCGCAGTCACTTTGCAGGGCGGTCACAAGGGCAAGCTGCTTGCGCTACCAGCGACAGCAGCGACGCCGGGACTGAGCGCGATTGATTTACCGGCGAAATCAGACACCGCGCTGATGCCACCGAAGCATGTGATCGAGTTCGCGCTACCGTCGAAGGATTTGCAAGTTGGCGGTGCGATAGCAGCCACCTTGCAATTCGAGCGGGCTGGTAAAGCTGCGATCAACTTCATGATTGAGTCTGCACCCGCAGGTCAGGCCTGCGGTTCAGCACCGGCAGCCCCAGCGCCCGCAGCGTCACCACATCAAGGGCATCATGGGCACCATTCAGGCAAACACTGATTTTTTGAGTCGAGAGAGCACAAACCAGTGAGCCAAGATCCATAACCAGGGGTCAATCAGCGCATCCCATAAATTACCGGTAGGAAGGCGAGTGATGAGATGCACCAAAATCGAAATAAGCACAACGACCGCCAGCGACCGATCGTGGTGGCGCTGAGGTGCATGATCTGAGCGTGCCGAGATTAACTGCAACAGGCATGCAAAAAATAGTGCAGCAAGCACGGCGTAAGGCGTAAAACCGATCGGATACATTTGAACCGTGAGCAGTGCAAAGGTATCGAGCGCAAGGAGCCAGCCTATACCGATGGTGATCAGCAGCAGATTGATGGGCCATGTGGTGTTTTCAGCTAACTGCGACGGTAGGGCGTCATGACGACTACACCATTGCTGATATAGATAAATTCCGCACAGTCCTTGAAGCACAAGGCTGGGTGTTTGACATGCCAACCCCAGCCACCAACTTGGGCTCCACTGGCTCGGCAACATACAAAATGCCATAACCAGTAATGTGATGCCTACACGTAAACTAAATTGTGTCTGACGAAGAAGTCGAGCCGATACCGCGCCAAGCACCAGCGCCCAGCCGATACGCATGCCGATTGACAGCACCGTCAATGATGGTGTGATTGCCGCATTTGCATCCCACGGTAATTGCAAGCTACTCATGCTCAGCGGGGCTCAAGGTTGAAGCGTTGCCATACAATCCGCTGACGTCGATCGGTGTAGCTGATCCATAGCGCGTTCTGATGCCAGAGCATGGCTGGGTAGGAGTACTCATCACCGATTGCACCGCGCGCTAGCTCTGCCGCGCTTTGCCAGCGCAGACCATCCAACGACGTGGCGGTCACCAAGGTATCGCGCCCCTTGGTCGAGGGGTTGTAGGTCAGTGCGTACGTACCATTCGCATTGAGCGCTGCAACCGATGCGTTGGGATTGGATAAATCAAGATCGGGCTGATCTTTCCAATGGGTGCCCGCGTCGCGTGTTTCGGCGAGGGCTATGCGCTGCGTGCCGCCACTCATTCGCATGTAGGCCAGCCAGTGACGATCACTAATCGGTAGCAG
>Ga0194134_10005387_pt1 | contig 12156 bp, 9 predicted proteins | sample TA2KigOff0mmetaG_FD_148602 | JGI IMG/M metagenome (GOLD analysis project Ga0194134, IMG submission 148602) | Freshwater microbial communities from Lake Tanganyika, Tanzania - TA2015056 Kigoma Offshore 0m | ecosystem: Environmental > Aquatic > Freshwater > Lake | place: Tanzania: Lake Tanganyika... | reverse complement strand
CGGCGACGAAGGCGATCGCCGCGGCAGAAGCTGCGATGCGCGAGGAACTCGAACGGCATCAGTTGCAGATCGAATATGCGGTCGTGCGCAACGCCAGTTCACTCGAACCAGTGCAGTTGAACGCCTCGCCGCGGCAGCCGCCCGCGCTTCGTGCGCTGATCGCCGCGCGCCTGGGCGCGGTGCGACTCATTGACAACGCGTGAGGCGTGTCAGCCGGTGCGGCGAAGGAGGGAGCCTTGTAGTTTAATCCCGGTTGGGTAGTTGTTTGTTCGGTGAAAGGTCGTGCTCTGCCCTGGTCAGTATCTGGGTGTCGTACCGGGTCGGTGCTCCATGAGCGGGCTATGACAAAACGTAAATAAACAGGGCTCAAAATCGGATGCGGTACACCTTTCTTGCCAATCGTCTGATTCACTCCGCATGCGTTAGCGCGCCCCCCCTTGACTCGTTACCGCAAGGGCCCCTCGCGGTAGACGCCCCGGTCTCAAGAGCTGCGATGGTAGGCGTTGATCGGAAACCGATCCGATGTTGTTAGCTACAGCGAACCGTTACCATCAATCGGCACGCAAGGGGTGACTCCCGTGCATCAGCTCTCATACGGGGTGGACCGATGAGAGCGACCCCGTCAGTGTGAGCAAACGCTACCCTCTCCAGCTGTGAGTCCTGCACGTCTTTCCCCGTTGTGAACGAGTGGCAGTTGGAGCTGTCTCGCCACCCCCATTCGCTGGATCGCAATGCCATGAACGCTCTAGAACAGAACCATGAAGGCCGTGAGACGGTCGACGCCCTGCAAAGCTATTATCGCTCAGGTGAAAATGATCTCAGGCAGGACTTTTTCCTTCCTTGCCTGACCCACTCGAACTGGTACCGGCGCGCAGCTGGCTATTTCTCGAGCACAGCGCTCGTTAGCTGGGCAGGCATACTCCCGTCTTTGGTCGCTTCTCGTGCCACACACATCGATCTCTTAGTTTCACCGGAGGTGCCTGAACCAGATCTTAAGGCGCTCAAGACTGTCGCATCTGAGAGTGATCGGGACCGGGTCAGACAACGCCTCGCGGACACGATTGTGCTCGATGCCACACAGTTTAAGAGCACGACGGCGGATGTCGAACTCCGAATTCGCCTGTTTACGTGGCTCGTCGCCTCCGGGCGACTAACCCTTCGCTTTGCGTTTCCGCATCATGTTGAACAGGCGCGTATCTACCATGAGAAGATCGGACTGTTCAGTTTTCCGTGGGGAGCCAAAGTCGCATTCACTGGCTCCGCCAATGAAACTGAGGGGGGGCACAGCGATAACTGGGAGTCCCTTGATGTTTTTCGCGACTGGGTTCCCGCGGATCGCGAGCGGGTCGAGATCAAGGAGAAACAGTTTACCGATGCGTGGGAGGGGGTAGCATGTGGGCTTCGTGTTCTCCCTCTTTCTCCCGAAGCAATGGCGCGTCTAAAAGAAAGGGCACCAAACACCTGGCCGACAGCCAGTCCACCAGATAAGCAGCCACTCATTGCCCCCGCGCGATGGCGGCATCAAGACGACGCCGTGGCCGCCTTTCTTACTCGTGAGCGCGGAGTCCTTGAGATGGCCACCGGTACCGGCAAAACCAGGACGGCACTTCGGATTGTCCGGGATCTTGTCACCACGGATCAGATCTCCACGATCATCGTGGCAATGGACGGTAATGACCTGATGGATCAGTGGTACGACCAGCTGACGCCACTATCTCAGGGCTTGGGACGCGCTCTTTCAGTGGCAAGGCAATATGGCCCCCACAAGGAGCGTGATCAGTTCTTGTTGGACCCTGCTAACACAATCCTCCTGGCGTCGCGCCCAAATCTGCGTCCCGCGCTCGCTGCCCTCAGTCAGCCACAAGGCGAACGCACTCTCCTCATTCACGACGAAGTCCACAGGCTGGGAAGCCCCGGGAATCGCACCGAACTAGCCGGCCTCTCTGATCGCGTCCGCTTCCGGCTTGGACTGAGTGCGACGCCAGAACGCGAGTATGACCAAGACGGCACCGCGTTCATCGAACAGCATGTGGGGCCTGTCATATACAGGTTCGAATTGCAAGACGCGATTGAAAGGGGGATTTTGTCCCCATTCGATTACCACCCAATCGAGTGGCGTCCGGACCAGGATGATCGAGAGCGGATTAGGCAGTTGTACAAACGTAAGTCGGCACGGGAAGCAGCAGGTAAGCCGATGTCTCAGGAGGAATTCTGGATTGAACTGTCCAACGTCTACAAGACTTCAAAGGTCAAGACCCCTCTATTCAGGGACTTTGTTCACGAACACCCGGAGTTGCTAGAGCGTTGCATCGTCTTCGTCCCGACCACCGAATACGGCGATGACGTACTCGAAATCGTGCACCAGTATCGCCACGACTTTCACACGTACTATGCCGACGATGGGTCCGAAACTCTCCGCAGGTTCGCCCGCGGCGATCTTGAGTGCCTGATCACCTGCCATCGGCTTTCCGAAGGTATCGACATTCAATCGCTCCGCTCAGTGTTTCTATTGTCTTCCGACCGCGCCCGGCTTGAGACCATTCAGAGAATAGGCCGCTGCCTGAGAGTTGACCCACTGAATCCGGCAAAGCGTGCTCAAGTAGTGGACTTCGTCCGTATCCGTGATCCTAACGACTCCGCACGCGATCCGACGTCTGACGAGGTGCGCCGCGATTGGTTGCTAGATCTAGCTTCGCTTCAACCGGAGGTGTCACCATGAGCGTTGATCCGGCGATTCAGGCTGCTATTCGCAAATCCGTGAAGGAACACGGTCAAGAGGTCGCGCTGGCGGACAAGCTCATCCGCTGGTTTGACGAGGTGATCTCCGGAAACGAAGACATTGATGACCGGGACGCAGTTTATAAACGCCTCGACATCCTGTTTACCACTGTCGAGCCCGCCGAGCCCAAGGAGGACCAGGAGTGACAGCGTCCATTAGGCTCGCAGGCTGGAAGGTTGAGGGGCTCAGGTGTCCGGATCATGAGATTTCGTTCGAGTCTGCCCCCGGGGTGACGCACGCGATCTCGCTGCTCCAAATGCCGAATGGAACCGGAAAGACAACCACTCTGAAGCTGTTGCGAGCCGCCCTCAGTGGCAAGGGTCCGCACGGCATCTGGGACCCCGAGTCAATTCGTGACATGCGGAAGTCCGACGATGTCCGGCACGGCACATTTCAGTTGACGCTACTACAGAACCAGCAGCGGGTGACGCTTTCATTGGCGTTCGACTTCAACGACCCCTCAGTCGCCTATTCCACCACAACGCACTCGGGCAATCGCGAGGGGTTTCACCCCCCGCGCGAGCTGACTCGGTTTCTCAACGAATCGTTCGTCAGTTTCTTTGTGTTTGACGGTGAGCTCGCGGATTCGCTCCTTGACAAACAAAAAACCAATGCCCAGCAGGTCGTCGAAGACTTGTTTCAGCTCAAGCTATTCGATCGCATGGAGAGCTGGCTTGACAGAAAATGGAAGGAGTCAGCTGCAAAAACTTCGAGTTCCCATACGGAGAAGGGTCTTAATAAGTGGAAGACCTGGATGGAACGCTGGGACGCTCGACTCAAGGTACTCAAGGAGCAGCGGGACGCGTGCCTGCAAGAGCGAGAGCAGTTGACAGCAAGAAAGAACAAGCTCAGCAAAGAATCAGACGAGGCGATCAAGGCGAAGAAGGAATACCAGGGAAGACTCTTCACCGCCGACAAGGCACTGGAGCAGGCGGAGGCCCGTGTTGAAGCAAATGTCAAGGGCGTTTTGAATAGCTACCGCGCTCCCAACAACCTCTCAGCGGAATTCGGCGAGGAGATCATCGCTCTCAAGAATGCCTTGGATCATGCAAAGCTTCCAGACAGTGCCGCACGTGAGTTCTTCGAAGACCTGTCGAAGGACCCGGTGTGCGTCTGTGGCCGGACCCTGGACGACACCAGCCGTCAGGCGATTCGAGATCGCGCTCGGCTTTACCTGGGCTCGGACGATGTTGGACTGCTGAATCACATCAAGGGCGAAATTGGCTCCCGAATCGGATCAGACCCGGCAGAGCATGCAGCTGGACTAGAGGCCCAACTTGATCTCTTGCAAAAGAGCATCAAGCATGCGGCGACGTGTCGGAGTGCCCGCGACGCGATCAAAGCCGAGGCCGTCCACGACGATCCGGAGCTGGAAAAGAAGGCGAAAGAAATTCAGGACTTGTTGACTGACATTGGCAAGATTGAGCAGAAGCTCAGTCGGTTCGACGAATCCGGTGTCCCGGATAACGACCGGATCAAGCAGATCTGGGGCATCGGCGTCGTTCAGAAAGGTTTGGAACGGGCGAAGCAGACGTACGCAGACATTAGCGGAACGCTTGAAATCAAGGCGAGAGCCGAAGTGCTTCAAGGGATCATTCGCGTGTCGCGTGAGGAGAGTCGTCGCCTGATCAGTCAAGCCATCTGCGATGATGCAAACGAGCGCGTCAAAGCCCTTATGCCCCACAACGCGATCCGAATAGAGCGGGTGGATCGCTGCTTGCGGCTCGCGGGCAAGTCGGGTAGCAGCGTGGGCGAGACCCTATCCGTTGGTTACGCCTTCCTATCGACACTGTTCAGCCGCCAAGATTATCAACTTCCCTTCGTTGTCGATAGCCCCGCCGGACCGTTGGACCATCCGAAACGTTCGGCGGTGGCCGCCCTGATTCCGAAACTGGCGGGACAATTCGTCGCCTTCGTGATCTCGACGGAGCGAGATGGATTCCAAGACGAACTGGATGACGCCTGCAAAGGGAAAATTCAGTACGTTACGCTGTTTAGGAAGGGTGATTCTCAGATCGAAATGGCTGCGGGGAAGGAGAAGAATGTCCGCCTGACGTCCGACGGAATTCTGGTAACCGGCAAGTCTTTCTTCGAGAGCTTCCAGATTGAGAAGGAGAATGGTCATGCCGTTTAGGCTCCGCAGTGAAGCGCAGGATTGGTTTAAGGATGTCAAGTCGGAACTCGGCACGGCGCCGATGTTCGATATGTACTATTTCTGTCTCATCGTCGGCCTTGCCACGAACAAGCTCAGCCCTGTTCCCGACGCCGAGACCGCTGAGCTAGTCGACCAGTTCCCCCGGGAGTACACGGCGGAAGGACGACTGATCATGGCGTTGTTCATCAGCCGCGAACTCCGGCGCCAAGGCGTTCGGTTCTCTGAACGGGCCGCCGTGAATACGTCCATCCGTAAGCTCGTCGATCCCAGCACACCGTCTCGCTTGAGTGCAGAGGGCTTGAAGGTTCTGAATCAGTACTCCCACGGCGGCTACGAGGTCTTGTGCTCGCCGGAGTGGTTTGAAGACCGCCCCAGAAAGCTGGAGACATTCTTGGTCCTATTTCATCGAAAACTCAAACTCGCGCTTGGGGGAGCCGAAGCGGCGCGTGTTCCGTCAGAATAGTCGATGCACCGCTTCAACCACTGCATCCCAGTCCGGAGCTGGCGTCTCGTGGCACCAGGACCAACGAGTCACCGACGCGATTTCTTCTCCCTCCAAACCCATGGCCGCGAGCACATGGGATGGTGAATAGGACGCGGAAGTGCACGCCGAACCATTCGAGATCGCCACGAGGTGCTTCAGGGCGAGCATGACGGCTTCCGACTCGATGCTGCCGAACGACAGGCTTGCTACATGGGGAAGTGTGGGAGACGCCCCGTTGACGAGCCTCGGCTTGAGAGGCGCCAAGCGCTGGAGCATTGCGCTCCGGAATCGAAGACAAGCGAGTTGCCTCTCATCGTGTTCTTCGAGCGCGAGTCTGGCAGCCTCACCCAACCCCGCAATGAGCGATACCGGCAGAGTTCCCGGTCGGAGACCGCGTTCCTGACCTCCACCGAAAAGGACAGGTGACAGAGGCGGGCGCTTGCCATTTCGCCGTCGGGCGATGAGAGCACCCACTCCGGGCGGGCCGAATATCTTGTGCCCGCTCACCGAGATCAAGTCGAGCCTGCCGAGGCGAAGTTGGTCGAGCTCTTTGCCGTATCCTTGAGCGGCGTCCACATGCAGATACGCAGGGTGGTCACTCAGAGCCTGTGCGACCTCTCGTAACGGCTGAAGCACGCCCGTCTCGTTGTTGACGTGCATAATCGACACGAGAAGAGTTCTGTCCGTCAACGCCTGCCGCAGCTCGCCAGTATTCACCTGTCCAAACCGGGAGGATGGCAGAACCGAGACGGTGAATCCACGACGCCGCAGCGCGTCCACGGGCTCCAGTACGGCTTTGTGCTCAATCGCGCTGCATATCACATGACGGCACCCCGTCCGGTCGGCATGCTCCGCTAGTCCAAGGATGGCCAGATTGTTGCTCTCAGTCGCGCCGCTGGTGAAAACGACTTCCTCCGCAGCCGCATTGACGACCCGGGCAACCGCTTCTCTCGCTCGTTCCACGGTGCGGCTGGCCCGTAATCCGAACTCGTGAGTGCGGCTCCCGGCATTGCTAGGTCCGTCTGCAAAGGCATCGCACATCACCTGCCGCACTCGCTCATCGAGGGGGGTGGTTGCGTTGCAGTCGAGGTATACCGGTGAGTGCGGCACAGACACAGACTCCGAGGGACCAAAGCCACATGTTTGGCAACAACTTGACAAACGTCTGGCAACAGACTATCATATTGTAGCTTCGAAGGCACCGTCAAATGGACCCCAGTTTCGGATACTCGTTCCCTGCCATTCGCGGCATTCAGGCCAACCGGGAGTACTTCGTCTCGATGTGCCCGCTTCGCCTGATCCCCAAGATCTTCCTCTTTGACGAGGAGGAACTGGTGCCAGAACTTCGCGCGCAGCGAACTCTGAACAAACAGCGTGTTCCGGAGATAGCCCAGTACATGGTTCAAAACCGGAACGACTACGTTTTCTCTGCCCTCACCGCATCCGTTGACGCTGAGGTGAAGTTCGAGCCCCTTGGGCTAGGGTCGGACGGCAGCAGGCTTGGCGTGCTGAGAATTCCAATGGACGCACGCTTCATCGTAAATGACGGCCAACACCGCCGTGCGGCCATCGAAGCGGCGATGCGGAACGCACCAGACCTCGCTGACGAGACGATCGCTGTTGTGTTCTTTCTGGATCACGGACTGCAGCGTTGCCAGCAGATGTTCGCTGATCTGAACCGATACGCAATTCGCCCGAGCAAGTCCCTTGGTGTGCTCTACGACCACCGCGACAACCTTGCACAGCTCTCCAAACTCGTCGTCATCAGGTCCGCGTTCTTCAAAGATATCGTGGAAATGGAACGCAGCACGCTCTCCCCGAGGTCGCGAAAGCTGTTCACGCTCAGTGCGTTGTATCATTCCAACGGCGATCTGCTTGACAGGCTCGAGCTTTCTGATCAGGACGTGGCGGCGAAGACCTGCACGACGTTCTGGGAAGATGTGGCAAACCAGATGCCCGAGTGGCAGGCGGTTCGAGAGCGGCGGATGGCCGCTGGCGAAGTGCGGCGAGATTTCATCCATTCGCACGGGATCGTGCTCCAAGCACTGGGAATCGTTGGGAATGTGCTGCTACGGGACTCACGTAATCAGTCGGTGAAGAGCAGGCTGCGGGCACTCAGAAAGATCGATTGGTCGAGGGCAAACTCTCGATTGTGGGAGGGGCGTGCGATGATCGGCGGACGCGTGTCCAAATCGAGCCAAAACGTCGTCTTGACTTCCAACGTGATCAAGAAGCAGCTTGGGCTCGACTTGACACCCGAAGAGACCCGGATCGAACGGCTACTTCAGGAGTCCCGCAATGGCAAGCACTGATACGGTCCCAGCCTCATCGACGTCTGCCTTTTCTGGACGGAAACTCTCCGAGGTATTCGTCGAGGCAAAGGCCGACATTGTCGACCTGTACATGGCCGACGCGGTGCCGTGGGTAATCGGCTATAGCGGTGGAAAGGACTCGACGGCCGTGCTGCAACTCGTCTGGTCTGCTCTAGCTGACATTCCGAAGCATCTGCGCAAGAAGTCGGTTCACGTGATCAGCACCGACACGCTCGTTGAAAACCCAGTGGTTGCATCCTGGGTCGACAGATCGCTGGCGGTCATGCAGGAAGTTGCCATCCGAGAGGGGCTGCCAATCGAGCCCCACCGTCTGACGCCGACGACTGAGGACACCTTTTGGGTCAATCTGATTGGAAAGGGGTATCCGGCGCCCCGCATCAACTTTAGATGGTGCACTTCTCGCCTGAAGATCAGCCCCTCGAACGAGTTCATTCGTCGTGTAGTTCGCGATAACGGGGAGGCGATCCTGCTGCTCGGAACCAGGCGTGCCGAGAGTCAGATTCGGGCTCGCAACATGGCTCGTCATGCCACTCGAGCGGTGAGAGAACGCTTGACACCCAACGCAAACCTTAGCAACTGCTTGATCTACACACCCATAGAGCACTGGACCAACGACGACGTCTGGATGTTCTTGCTGCGATTTCCTAACCCGTGGGGTTATAGCAACAAAGACCTGATGGCAATGTACCGCGGTGCCAGCGAAGATGGTGAGTGCCCACTGGTCGTAGATTCGAGCACGCCAAGTTGTGGCAACAGCAGGTTCGGATGCTGGGTCTGCACGCTTGTGGACCAAGACAAGTCGATGACCGCCATGATCCGAAACGACGAGGAGAAGTCGTGGATGGAGCCCATGCTCCGTTTGCGAAACGAACTGGACTTCCGAGCCGAGGAAGCCAAGAAGTTGGATCGCTCGCGTCGTGACTTCCGCCGCATGAACGGCAAGATAACCTTCTATCGGAACGCCGGGGGCGATTACGCCTTGGTTCCGGGCCCCTACACCCAACAGGCTCGTGCATATTGGCTTCGGCGCGTGTTGGAGACGCAGCAAGAGGTTCGGGCGATTGGGCCCGAGAACTTTCGCACCCTCGAACTGATCACACTTCCCGAACTGCAGGCCATTCGCCGCATCTGGGTGGGCGACAAGCACGAGATCGAAGATCTGGTGCCTCAGGTGTACCAAGCCGCGACTGGCGAGGAGTATCCAGCCCCACCCGTCGATGACCACCTGATTTTCGACCGAGATGCACTTGCTGCGCTTAGGGAGGTCTGCGCAGGCGACCCTTTGAGGTACGAGATGCTTCGCAATCTTCTTGATGTAGAGCGTCGTTATGCGGGCATGGCCGCTCGCCGTGGGCTTTTTGACGATTTGGCCAACGTGATCGACAGGTGTGCCTTCGAGGATGCTGAAGACGCGCTTCGTTACGCAAAGGATCGCCGTCAGGTGTCTGACCAGGACGACGAGACGCAGATGCCGGCGGTTTCAGGCGTTCGGGAGGACGAGAATGGCAAAATCAGCATGTCGTTGATGCAGCTCGGTTCACCAGAAGAGTGATCGCATAGCCCAGGGAGTTCTCGTGATTCTTGATGAAGTCATACTGCATAACGTCGGTCCGTTCCGCTCAAGGAACGTGCTCACGCTGACGCCGGAGTCGCCTCGCAAGCCCATCACGCTCATTGGAGGGCTGAACGGAAATGGTAAGACCACGATCCTCGAATCCATTCACCTGTGCCTTTACGGGCGCAACGCAAGCCTCTACCGAGCCTCTAATTTGAGATACGAAGAGCAGCTAAGAAGGCTTATCCATCGGGGATCTCGTCCCGAGGACGGGGCCTGCGCCGAAGTAGCGTTCCGTTCAACGGAGGGCGGACTCGAGCGGTCCTTCCGGGTAAAGCGATCCTGGGCAAGTTCTGGCGGCTGCGTCAAAGAGCACGTAGACGTCGAGATTGACAGTGCAAGGGATCCCGGACTTTCGGACACGTGGGCAGACGAGGTGCAACGATTTCTACCGGCCAACTTGGCGGACTTGTTCTTCTTTGACGGCGAAAGGATTGAAGGGTTTGCCGACCCCGCGAGGTCGGGCACCCTGCTCGCCGCTGCCATTCACTCGCTCCTGGGTGTTGATCTCATCCAGCAGCTGACATCGGACCTCGACCTACTGGTCAGACGCAGGTTGAAAGGTACAGCTCATGGCGACGTTCGTCCCGAGCTCACGAACATCGAGAGCCAGCTCGCCAAACTCTTGGTCCAGCGCGAGGAACTTCTGCAGTCGGAAGCGTCTCGCCTTGCGGCTCTTGATCAGCTCTCGGCTCGCGTGCACTCGATGCAGGAGAAGCTGGATGCCGACCCAACAGACCCGGGTGCGAAGCGACGAGAGCTAGATGCGACGAGGACATCGATGCATGCCCAGCTCCAGGCTACTACGCAGTCGCTCGTTGACGTAGCGGCAGGGGTGATTCCGGTTGCCATCGTGACAGGCAAGCTGAATGCCGCACTGCAGTCGAGTCGGGCCGAGTTGGCTCACCAGCACGCGAGCGCATTACACGGTGTATTGGAGCAGCGGGACGCACACATTGCCAGCGAGCTCCGCCATTCCTCCTTCCCTCCGGATGCGCTTGCCCGCGTTGTCGATGTGCTGGAGGCGGATCGTCGGAGGCGGATTCCAAACAAGGTCGTGGAAGTAGTACTTAACGCAAGCGACTCGACGGTGTTAGAGATGGAAGCCGTACTTGCGCGAAGGCTCCCAGAGCAGGTAGCGGTTGGAACGGAGCTTGTCAGCCGGCATGCTGCTCAAGGTGCGGCCCTTGACGAGGTCGAGAGGCGGCTCGCGGTAGCTCCAACAGAGAAGGACCTGAGCACAGCTCTTGTCGTTCTGGAGCAAACGCGTCAGCGGTTGGCGGATGCCCGACGGCTGCACGAAGAGGCGCACTCGCAGCGAGAGACCGTTGACATTGAGATCGCGAAACTGCGCGGCCGAGAATTGGAACTCAGTCGGCAGCAGCGCGAAGCGGATCAAGCTGTTCAAGACACAGAACGTTTTGCGAAGTACGCGGGGCGCGGCCAAGAGCTGCTTTCCAAATTCCGATCGGCGCTGGTGAGCCAGCGGGTGTCGAAGCTGGAAGAGCACATCCTCACGGGGTATCGGCAGTTGATGCGGAAGGAGTCCCTGGTCAGTTCACTCCGTATCGATCCAGGTGATTGTCGACTGCATTTGCTCTCTGCTTCCGGGGCAGAGATTCACCCTGGACGCCTCTCCGCAGGTGAACGTCAACTGCTGGCGACCTCCATCCTGTGGGGATTGGCACGCGCCTCTGGTAGACCAGTGCCTGTCGTCATCGATACTCCCCTTGGGAGACTCGATTCGAAACATCGTCAGCTGCTTGCGGACAGGTATTTCCCGAACGCCAGCCACCAGGTCATCCTGCTTTCCACCGACGAGGAGATAGATGCCGGTCTCCTCGACCGACTTGCGCCGCGGATCGGTCGCAAGTACCAACTCGTTCATGAAGACAAGTCTGGCGCAACTCGCATCGAGCCAGGCTATTTCTGGGAAGGAGCGTGAATGTCCCTCGACACGATCCGCATTTCGAAGCAGGGGCGTGACCAACTCATCACGCTCAAACGGCGAACGGGCGTTCCGAACTGGAACACGCTCTGCCGTTGGGCGTTCTGTTTGTCTCTGGCCGAAGACTCCCCGCCTCGCATGGTGAAGATCCCAGCGGACAGTCCCGTTGAGATGACCTGGCGAACATTTGCAGGCGACCTGGACGATGTCTTCCTCGTCTTGCTCCGGTTCGACCTGCACCGCGTTGGTATCCCCGTCAACGATGAAACACTCGCAGACTACTGCCGCTTGCACATTCACCGAGGCATTGGCTATCTGGTTGGCGACCCGCGAGTGCGAAATATCGCTGATCTGGTGGCGATTGCCACAGCAGCCACTCCTTGCGCGGAGCAATCGGACGCTAGAGATCCGCCTACATCGAACGGTGATCGGCCGAAAGGAGTTGTCAAGATCCACACGCCTCGTCAGCGCGTCCGACCTCACACGGTCCGTTAGATCCACTTTGTACAGGGGTGCGGCAAAGGGTTGGATGTCGCGCGCCCTTCATGAGTATTGAATTGGTAAATGAGAGTTTCACCAGGCGTGCGGGGCGGTGTGTCGCAGGGCTTTCAGCCATGACACGGGTGCGCTGAGGTGATCACCCACCCATGCAGAAATCTCCGAGTGCAGCAGTGCGAGAATAGTCTCTGATAAGTCGTTCAACAGGAAGTCGGCATAGACTTTTGTCGACAGAGCAAGGGTGAGGAACGCGAGATGCGCGGCGGCGTTGATTTGAACCGCCCCCATACTGACGGCTTTGGCCATCGTCAATTCTTCTCGCGAAGCGTTCGCTTGATGCGGTT
>Ga0194134_10005384_pt1 | contig 12160 bp, 12 predicted proteins | sample TA2KigOff0mmetaG_FD_148602 | JGI IMG/M metagenome (GOLD analysis project Ga0194134, IMG submission 148602) | Freshwater microbial communities from Lake Tanganyika, Tanzania - TA2015056 Kigoma Offshore 0m | ecosystem: Environmental > Aquatic > Freshwater > Lake | place: Tanzania: Lake Tanganyika... | reverse complement strand
TGCGGCGAGGCCGCCGATGCCGGCGCCGATGATGCCGATGTTCAGTGATTTCACGATGACTATTCAGCCTGAGCGCAATGCGTCGCCAAAGCATCGCAGGCCCATCGTCCAGACTGCGGACAAGGCCAACCCTACGCAGGTAAAATGACGTGTGTCCCGCAAGAACCCCAAAGTCGGTTTCGTCAGCCTGGGCTGCCCCAAAGCGCTGGTCGACTCCGAACGCATCCTCACGCAGCTGCGCGCCGAAGGCTATACGGTCGCCCCCGACTACGACTCGGCCGACGTTGTGGTCGTCAATACCTGTGGCTTCATCGATTCGGCCATTGACGAATCACTCGATGCCATCGGCGAAGCGATCGAGCAGAACGGCAAGGTGATCGTCACCGGCTGTCTCGGGGCGAATCCGCAGCGCATTCTCGACCGACACCCGCGCGTGCTCAAAGTCACGGGACCACACGCCTACGACGATGTCATCACGGCCGTGCACCAGCATTTGCCGCCCAAGCATGATCCCTTCGTCGATCTGGTGCCGCCGCAGGGCATCCGGCTCACGCCGCGGCATTACGTGTATCTCAAAATTTCGGAGGGCTGCAACAACAAGTGTAGCTTCTGCATCATTCCCGATTTGCGCGGCAAGCTCGCGAGTCGGCGTATCGATGACGTGCTGCGCGAAGCCGAACGCCTCGTGAAGGCCGGTGTGCGCGAACTGCTCGTGATTTCGCAGGACACCAGTGCCTATGGCTCGGATCTGCGTTACGCCAAAGCCAACTGGGGCGGTCGCGAAATCGAGACGCGTTTCATCGAGCTTGCGCGCGGCCTCGGCAGTCTTGGGGTCTGGGTGCGCATGCACTACGTATACCCCTATCCGCATGTTGATGAAGTGATGTCGCTGATGGCCGAGGGCCGCGTTCTGCCCTACCTCGATATTCCTTTCCAGCACGGCAGCCCGAGCGTGCTCAAGCGCATGAAGCGTCCGGCCCATGCCGAAAACACACTCGATCGCATCCGCGCTTGGCGGCGCGCCTGCCCAGAGCTCACGCTGCGCAGCACGTTCATCGTCGGCTTTCCTGGCGAAACCGAAGCCGAGTTCGAAGAATTGCTCGATTGGCTCGAAGCCGCTGAACTCGATCGCGTTGGGGCTTTCAAATATTCGCCCGTCGAGGGTGCGCGGGCCAACGATGTCGAGCCACATGTCGCCGCCGAGATCCAGGAAGAGCGGCTTGCGCGCTTCATGGAAGTGGCACAGCGCATCAGCGCCGCAAGACTCGCAGCACGCGTGGGACGCACCGAACAAGTGCTGGTCGACGCCATCGAGGGCAACGTCGCCATCGCACGCTCGCGCGGTGATGCCCCGGAAATCGACGGCATCGTGCGCATCAAGCGCGGCGGCAAACTCGCCGTGGGTGAATTTGCCACCGTGAAGATCACGGCTGCGGATGATTACGATCTCGAGGCGGTAGCAGTCTAGTACGCGCCCGGAAATTATCTCCCGCGACTACTCCACCGTCACCGACTTGGCGAGATTGCGCGGCTTGTCGACATCGGTGCCGCGGGCGGTGGCCACGTGGTACGACAAAAGCTGCAGCGGCAAGGTATAGACCACGGGGGCCTGGATGTAGCTCACGTGTTTCGGCATGGTGATCACGGTGACGCCGTCGGAAGGCTGTATGCCCGACTCCGGATCGGCAAAGACGATGAGTTCGCCGCCACGCGCGCGGACTTCCATCAGATTCGATTTGAGCTTTTCGAGCAGGTCGGTGTTCGGGGCCACGGCAACCACCGGCATGTCGGCGTCGACCAACGCGAGCGGACCGTGCTTGAGCTCACCCGCTGCATACGCCTCGGCGTGGATGTAGGAAATTTCTTTGAGCTTGAGCGAGCCTTCCATGGCGATCGGGTACATGGTGCCGCGACCAAGGAAAAGCGCGTGGTGCTTGGGCACGAAACGCTGCGCCAATTCCTGAATGATGGGATTGAGTGCCAAGGTCTTTTCGATCATGCCGGGCAGCTCGACGAGTCGCGTGACCAGCGTTTTTTCCTGCTCGGCGGTTGCGCCGTGCGACTTGGCGAGTGCCACCACCAAAAGACCGAGGGCCGCGAGCTGCGTCGTGAAAGCCTTGGTCGACGCCACGCCGATCTCGGGACCCGCACGCGTCAGCATCACGAGTTCGGATTCGCGCACCAGTGAGCTTTCGGGGACATTGCAGATCGCCAGCGACGACAGATAGCCCGCCTGTTTGGCGAGACGCAGCGCCGCCAAAGTGTCGGCGGTTTCACCTGACTGCGAGATGGTGACGAACAGCGTGTTGCGCGGTACTACAGGGCTGCGATAACGATACTCGCTCGCAATCTCGACACTGCAGGGCAGATTGGCGAGTTGCTCGATGAGGTAACGGGCGACCGACCCGGCGTGAAAGCTGGTGCCGCAAGCAATGATATGCACGGCCTCCGTCCGCCGAAAAATTTCGGTGGCGACCGGACCGAAGGCCGCTTCGAGCAATCGCCCATTGGCGACGCGCTCTTGCAGGGTGTCGGCGACGGCGCGCGACTGCTCATGAATTTCTTTGAGCATGAAGTGCGCGTACTGGCCTTTGTCGGCAGCGTCCGCCGACAATTCGCTCTGATGAATCTTGCGCTCGACGGCGCTGCCCGCACGATCAGTAATGCGCACACTGCTACGAGTCACTTCGGCGACGTCGCCTTCTTCCAGGAATATGAAGCTGCGAGTTTGCGGCAAGAGTGCCGCGATATCGGAAGCGACGAAGTTCTCGTCCTTGCCGAGACCGATGACCACCGGGCAGCCCTCGCGAGCGAGGATGATGCGTTCAGGGTCAGATTCACTAACCACCGCGAGCGCGTAGGCTCCCTCGAGTTCTTTGACCGTGGCGCCGACGGCAGCCACAAGCGTCACGCCGCTCTTGAGGTGATGATGAATGCGATGCGCGATGACTTCGGTGTCGGTGTCCGAGGTGAAGTCATAACCCGTAGCACGCAACTCGGCACGAAGGGTCTCGTGGTTTTCGATGATGCCGTTGTGCACGATCGCGAGCCCATCCGCCGAAATATGCGGATGCGCATTGCGCTCGGACGGCACGCCATGGGTCGCCCAGCGAGTGTGCGCGATGCCGATGGGGCCGTGAGTCGGGGAGGCGTCGATGGCGTCCTGCAGCATCTGCACCTTGCCCACCGTACGCACGCGCTTGAGCGCGCCCGAGCCATTGAGCACGGCGACACCCGCCGAGTCGTAGCCACGGTACTCGAGCCGCCGCAGGCCCTCGACCAGGATGGGGACGATATCTCGCTGCGCGATCGCGCCGACAATTCCGCACATGTTCTGGATCGCCTCCCTGCGCGCCACGACCCCGGTCGCGACTGCGCTTATTTTGCCCCTTTTCGGGCGGCGGGACACCCGCCCGAAACGCAGCAGGTTTTCACCGCTTCTTCTGCGGTCGCTTCCAGCCTTCGAGCGTGATCTGTTTGGCGCGGGCGACGGTGAGCTTGCCGGCGGGCACGTCCTTGCTGACCGTGGAGCCGGCGCCGATGGTGGCGCCCTCGCCGACCGTGAGTGGCGCGACCAGCACGGAATTGGAACCCGTGTGCGCGTCGGCACCGATCGTGGTGTGGTGTTTGTTCGCGCCGTCGTAGTTGGCAATGATGGTACCGGCGCCAATGTTCACGCGCGCACCGACAGTGGCGTCGCCCACGTAAGCGAGATGATTCGCTTTGGCGCCCGAATCCATCGAAGAATTCTTCACCTCGACGAAATTGCCGATGTGCACTTGGTCAGCGAGCTTGGCACCGGGGCGGAGCCTGGCGAAGGGTCCGATGATGGAGCCTGCGCCGACACTCGCCTCTTCGATGACGCAGTGGGCATTCACCTGCACATCGTCGGCGATGTGGCAATCGCGCAGCACGCAGTGGGGGCCGATGCGCACACGATGCCCCAGCGTTACGCTGCCCTCGAAGACGGCGTTCACGTCTATGAAAACATCTCGTCCGGTGGTGAGCGTGCCGCGCACGTCAATACGCGCGGGATCAACCAGCGTAACGCCCGCCAGCATGAGCTCGCGCGCGCGGATCTTGCGGTTCTCCGCTTCGAGCTCGGCGAGCTGCAGTTTGTCGTTCACACCCAGAACCTCCGCGACACTCGCGGCCACGAGTGGCGCCACCTTGACGCCATCGGCCACGGCCATGGCGATGACATCGGTCAGATAGTACTCGCCTTGGGCGTTCGCGTTACCGAGACGACCCAACCAACGCCGCAAGGGCTTGACCGGGATCGCCATGACCCCGGTGTTCCCCTCGCGGATATTTCTTTGTTCAGGGGTCGCGTCTTTCTGTTCGACGATCGCTACCACCCGACCGGACTCGTCGCGAACAACGCGGCCGTAGCCCGTCGGATCGTCAAGCATGACCGTCAGGAGACCCATCGATTTCTCGCTTGCAAGCGACAGCAAGGTAGCGAGCGTCTCGCCTCTCACCAAAGGCACGTCACCGTAGAGCACCAGCGCAATTTGGTCATCGTGCAGCGACGGTAAAGCCTGCTGAACTGCGTGACCGGTGCCGAGCTGTTCGGCCTGCAATACCCAATTCGTCACCGGCGCATCGGCGAGCACTTCGCGAACGCGGTCACCGCCGTGCCCGTAGACGACGTGGAGTGATCGAGGATCGAGCGTGCAGGCCGTATCGATGACGTGCCGCAGCAGGGGTTTTCCAGCAAGGGGCTGCAGTACTTTCGGCAAGTCGGATTTCATCCGCTTGCCTTGGCCCGCCGCGAGTATGACGATCGCGATGTTCATGCCGTGCCCGCGCTTCGCGCCGGCCACGCCATCGTCCTTAGACTCTGATCTTGCGCAGTTTCTGGATCATCTTGATCTGCGCAACGGCACGCGCGAGCTCGGCAAGCGCCTCGGCCTGCTCGATCTTGTCGATGTTACCCTTGAGGATTTCCTCGGCGCGCTGCTTGGCCTCTAGCGCTGCAGCTTCATCCATATCTTTGGCCCGAATCGCCGTGTCGGCGAGGACCGTCACTTTCTTGGGCTGAACCTCGAGCGCGCCGCCGCCGACAAAGAAAAACTGCTCCTGACCATCGGAGGTCTGGACACGCACCTCACCCGCCTTGATGAGCGTAAGCAGCGGGGCGTGACGCGGCGCGATGCCGATCTCGCCCTGGGCGGCAGGGACGAATACCATCTTGGCCGGTCCGGAGAAGATTTCTCCCTCGGCGCTGACGATATCGCAGTGAATGGTGCTGTCTGCGGCCATGAATGCCTTCCGTTACTGCAGCGTCTTCGCCTTCTCGACCACTTCCTCGATCGAGCCGACCATGTAGAAGGCCTGTTCGGGAAGGTGATCGTACTCGCCGGAAAGGATGCCCTTGAATCCGCGAATGGTTTCCTTGAGCGGAACGATCGCACCGTCCTGGCCCGTAAACACCTTCGCCACATTAAAGGGCTGCGAGAGGAAGCGCTGGATCTTGCGCGCGCGGAACACGGTGAGCTTGTCTTCTTCGGAAAGCTCGTCCATGCCCAGGATCGCGATGATGTCCTGCAATTCTTTGTAGCGCTGCAGTACGGCCTGCACGCCACGTGCCGTGTTGTAGTGCTCTTCTCCGATCACGAGCGGATCGAGCTGTCGGCTTGTCGAATCGAGGGGATCGACCGCCGGGTAAATACCGAGCGCCGCGATCTGACGCGATAACACGACGGTGGCGTCGAGGTGAGCGAAGGTCGTGGCCGGCGACGGGTCGGTAAGGTCGTCTGCAGGCACATACACAGCCTGGATCGAGGTGATCGAGCCCGTCTTGGTCGAGGTGATGCGCTCCTGGAGCACGCCCATTTCTTCGGCCAGCGTCGGCTGGTATCCCACCGCTGACGGCATGCGTCCGAGCAACGCCGACACTTCGGTACCGGCGAGCGTGTAGCGGTAGATGTTGTCGACGAAGAACAGTACGTCGCGGCCCTTGACGCCATCTTCACGCACTTCGTCACGGAAGTATTCGGCCATGGTGAGGCCCGTGAGCGCGACGCGCAGGCGGTTGCCCGGCGGCTCGTTCATCTGACCGTACACCATCGCCACTTTCGAGTTCTCGAGATTCTCGAGATCGATGACGCCCGACTCCGCCATCTCGTGGTAGAAGTCGTTGCCTTCACGGGTACGCTCACCGACACCGGCGAATACGGACAAACCGCTGTATTGCTTGGCGATGTTGTTGATGAGCTCGAGCATGTTGACGGTCTTGCCGACGCCCGCACCGCCGAAGAGACCGATCTTGCCGCCCTTCGCGAACGGTACGAGCAGGTCGATGACCTTGATGCCTGTCACGAGCAGATCTTGCCCGCCCGCCTGCTCGTCGTACGACGGCGCGGGGCGATGGATGGACCACTTTTCTTTGGAGGCAACGGGGCCGCGGTTGTCCTGCGGCGTGCCGAGCACGTCCATAATGCGACCGAGCGTCGCTTTGCCGACGGGAACCGAGATCGGCGCGTTGGTCGACTCGACCTCGAGACCACGCTTGAGGCCTTCCGAGGCGCCCATCGCGATCGTGCGGACGATTCCGTCGCCGAGCTGCTGCTGAACCTCGAGGGTGAGATCCGCTTCCTTGAGTTTCAGCGCTTCGTAGACCTTCGGGATCGATTCGCGCGGAAACTCCACGTCGATGACCGCGCCGATGATCTGGGTAATCTTGCCGGTTGCCATGTCGATATCCTGTGCCGTGATGCGTTGAATTCTTTGAAATTAAACCGCTGCCGCGCCGCCGACGATCTCGGCGAGTTCCTTGGTAATCGCCGCCTGACGTGCCTTGTTGTACATGAGCTGCAGATCGCCGATGAGTTTGCCCGCGTTGTCCGAGGCCGCTTTCATCGCGACCATTCGAGCGGACATCTCGCAGGCCACGCTCTCTACCGCGGAGCGATAGACCTGTGACTCGATGTAGCGCATGAACACCGCATCGAGAATTTCGGCAGCGTTCGGCTCGTAGATGTAGTCCCAGTGCTCTTGCAGGTCGCTCGCGTCCAGGGTTTCGACGGGGAGCAGTTGGGTGACGACGGGTTTCTGCGTCATCGTGTTCACGAACTGGGCATTGACGACGAAGAGTCGGTCGATGGAGCCGTCCTTGTAGGCGTCGAGCATGACCTTGACCGAACCGAGCAGATCTTTGACGTGCGGACGATCGCCGAGACCGCCCACACTCGCGAGGATCGGAAGACCCAAACGTCGGAAGAACCCGGCCGCCTTGTTGCCGAGCAGACAGAGGTTGACGTTGGCGCCCTTCCCCTGCCACTCGCGCATCAGCATGAGCGTGCTCTTGAACACGTTCGTATTGAGCGCGCCGCAAAGACCGCGGTCGCTCGACACGACGATGATGCCGATCGATTTGGTTTCGCGTTCGGTCAGGAACGGATGGCGATAGTCGGGGTTCGCCTTGTTGAGATGCCCGATGACGACGCGGATCTTTTCGGCATAGGGACGCGACAAGCGCATGCGATCTTGAGCGCGGCGCATCTTGCTCGCCGCGACCATCTCCATGGCCTTGGTGATCTTCTGAGTGCTTTTGACACTCGTGATCTTGGTGCGTATTTCCTTTGTGCCGGGCATGTCAGTCGAAGGCCTTAGTAAGTGCCAGTCGCCGCGAAGTCGTCGCAGATCTTCTTGAGCGTCTCTTCGTGCTTCTTCAGGACGGGCTCGGCATTGATGGCGTCGAGCGCGTCCTTGTATGCCGATTTGGCAAACGTCTGGAGAGCCGCTTCGAGATCGACGGCCTTTTTGCGATCAGCCTTGTCCATGTAGCCGTTGTTGACGGCGTAAATCGTCAACGCCATCTCGGCCACCGACATCGGAGCGTACTGCTTCTGCTTCATGACCTCGGTCACGCGCACACCACGCTCGAGCTGCTTGCGCGTCGCGTCGTCGAGATCGGAGGCGAACTGTGCAAAGGCCGCAAGTTCGCGGTACTGAGCGAGCGCGAGGCGGATGCCGCCGCCGAGCTTTTTGATGATGTCGGTCTGTGCGGCGCCACCGACGCGAGACACCGAGATACCGGCGTTCATCGCAGGACGGATGCCCGCGTTGAAGAGATCGGTTTCGAGGAAGATCTGACCGTCGGTGATGGAGATGACGTTGGTCGGTACGAATGCCGTCACGTCACCCGCTTGGGTTTCGATGATGGGCAGACCCGTGAGTGACCCGGTCTTTCCCTTGACCGCGCCCTTCGTGACCATCTCGACATACTCCTCGTTCACGCGAGCACTACGCTCGAGCAGACGGGAGTGGAGATAGAACACGTCGCCAGGGAATGCTTCGCGACCCGGCGGGCGTCGCAGCAGCAAGGAAATCTGGCGATAGGCGACGGCCTGCTTGGACAGATCGTCGTAGATGATGAGGGCGTCTTGCCCGTTGTCCATGAAGTACTCGCCCATCGTCACGCCCGAGTATGCGGCGAGGTACTGCATCGCGGCAGGCGTCGAGGCGGAGGCTGCGACGACGATGGTGTGATCCAGCGCGCCATTCTCTTCGAGCTTGGCGACCACATTCGCGATCGAGGACTGCTTTTGTCCGATTGCGACGTAGATGCACTTAATGCCGGAGGACTTCTGGTTGATGATGGTGTCGACGGCGAGCGCCGTCTTGCCGGTCTGACGATCGCCGATGATGAGTTCGCGCTGTCCGCGACCCACCGGCACCATCGAGTCGATGGCCTTGTACCCGGTCTGTACCGGCTGGCTCACCGACTTGCGGTAGATGACGCCGGGCGCGACGCGCTCGATCGGCGCCGTGCGCGACGTTTTGAGCGGGCCCTTGCCGTCGATCGGATTACCGAGCGCATCGACCACACGACCGAGCAGCTCCGGACCGACCGGCACTTCGAGGATACGGCCCGTCGTTTTGACGGTATCGCCTTCCTTCAAAGATTTGTAGTCGCCGAGCACGACCGCACCTACCGAGTCTTGCTCGAGGTTGAGCGCGAGCCCGAAAAGGTTGCCCGGGAACTCGATCATTTCACCGTAGCGCACGTCGGCGAGGCCATGGATGCGGCAGATGCCGTCCGTGACCGACACGATCGTGCCGACGTTGCGGGCCTCGGCGGCCGACTGGAAGCGATCGATACGCTGCTTGATGAGATCGGAAATCTCGGATGCCTTGATGGACATGTCTGGTCCTCTAAAAAACCTGGTGCGGACGGCGCATTAGGCGCCGGCCATCGTGTTACCGAGTCGCTCGACTCGCCCGCGAAGCGAGCCGTCGACGACGAAATCGCCCGCGCGAACCACGGCGCCACCGATCAGCGACGGATCGACCGTCGAAGATAGACGAACCGTACGGCGCAAGCGGCGGGTGAGTGCCTGCGTCAATTTGTCGGTCTGTTCTGCCGTGAGCGGAAGGGCCGAAGTCACGGTGACATCCACCGTGTTCTCGACCTCCGCACGCAATGCGGCGTACTGGACAGCGATCTGCGGCAGCATCGCGAGACGACCGTTATCGGCGAGCAGACGCAGATAGTTGAGCGCCTTCTCGTTGCCTGATGCGCCGACAAGCTCCGCAACGAAACTCACGAGCTCTCCACGCTGCACGTGCGGGTTGCCGACGAGCGCGCCCACGCGGGCATCGCCGATCACCACGCTCGCGCGTTCGAGCATCTCGCCCCACGCGGCGAGTTGCCCTGCGGCATGCGCATGCGCGAACGCCGCGCGGGCATAGGGCCTGGCGATGGTTGCCTCGTCAGCCACGTGCAATCTCGTCAGCGAGTTTGTCGAGCAACTGAGCGTGCGTCTTCGCGTCGACTTCACGTTCCAGAAGTCGCGAAGCGCCCACCACCACCATCGAACCGAACTCCTTGCGGAGTTGTTCGCGGGCGCGGTTGCTCTCGGAGGCGGCTTCGTCGCGCGCAGCGGCGACGATGCGGGCGCCTTCGCCTTGCGCCGTCTGCTTGGCGGCTTCGATCGCTTCGTTCGAACGACGCGAAGCCTGGTCCTCGATCTGCCGGGCACGCTCGCGAGCCTCGCGAATGATCGCATCGGCGCGGTTCGTAGATTCGGCAAGGTCTTTCTGACCTTTGTCGGCGGCCGCGAGGCCGTCGGCAATCTTGCGGTTGCGAGCGTTCAGTTCTTCAGCCAATACGGGCGTGACGAACTTCCCGACGAACCACAAGAGGATCAGGAAGACGATGATTTGGCCGATAAATGTGGCGTTGATCGTCATGGCCTGTGTCTCCCTCGCGGGAGCCCTCCGGGAGTCGTTTTAGCCGGCAAGGCTGGCGAGCATCGGGTTGGCGAACGCGAACAGCATCGCGAGACCGACACCGATGAGGAACGCCGCGTCGATCAGACCCGCGAGCAGGAACATGCGGCCCAGCAGCATCGGGGCGAGTTCGGGCTGGCGAGCCGCCGCCTCAAGGAACCTGGCGCCCATGATGCCGATACCGATAGCGGCACCGTTGGCGCCGAGACCGATGATGATGCCGATTCCGAGGGCGGTGAACGCCTGGACGTTTGCAATCGCTTCCATTTTCAGAGACTCCTCAAATCAAACAAACGCGTGGATAACGAACTAGAAACTTTGACGATCAATGATGTTCTTCCGCCATCGAGATGTACACGACGGGAAGAACCATGAAGATGTAGGCCTGAAGCAGCACGATCAGGATGTGGAAGATCGACCAGACCGTGCCCACGATGATCTGCCCAAAGAATAGAGAGATGCCACCGATCGAAACGGCGAACGCCATGCCGAGCAACGCGATCAGCATGAAAAGCAACTCGCCCGCATACATGTTGCCGAATAGTCGCATCGACAATGACACCGGCTTCGCCAGCAGCTCGACCAAATTGAGCGCGAAGTTCGGGATCCAGAGCAGCGGATGGTTACCGAAAGGTGCAGCGATCCATTCATGCAAATAGCCGCCGACGCCTTTGGCGCGAATGGCGTAGATGATGATGAGGAAGAGCACGACGATCGCCATGGCGACCGTGCCGTTGAGATCGGCCGTCGGCAGCACACGGAAATACTCCGCTCCGAACAGCGCCGCGACGCTACCCGGCAAATCGAGCGGCAGGAGGTCCATGGAGTTCATCGCCACGACCCAAGTGAAAAGCGACAGAGCGAGCGCCACCAGGAATGCACGATTGCCGTGATAGATGTCGGAGACTTGCCCGTCGATGAATTCGTAGATCATCTCGACGAAGTTGCGCAGCCCCGAGGGCGCACCCGCGGCTGTACCCGCGCGCACTCCGACATAAAGGAACGCGGCCACCGCGGCGGCGAGCAATGAGGACATCAAAAGCGTATCGACGTGAACGGTCCAGAACCCCTGCCCGACCTTGAGATGGGTCAGGTGGTGACCGATGTATTCGGTGGGCGATTCGCTTGCGCCGTGCTCGCTGGCCATAATGTGTCGCTTGCCTGAATCCTGATTGTCGCCTAAACCCCAGCCGCTGCGCGATGGTCAGTTCCGCGCTTTGGAGCGCGGAGGCAGCCGCGGTGCAGCCAGCACCGGTAACACCCAAAAGACCACCAGCGTCGCGACGTAGCCCGCGAACACCGCAGGCCACACCACATCTTTGCGCTGCGCCACCGCGAGAAACATCCCGACGGTCAGCAGCACCTTCACGAACTGGCCAGCCAGCAGCCAACCCAACGCGGAGCGGGCGGTGCGCGCAGGGCGCAACGCCGCCAAAGTCATGTACAGATTCGTGATAAACCCAATGAGGCCGCCGGTCAAGGCCGACACCCCACTCGCCTTGCCCGCGAAGGCTGCAACGAGTGCAGCGAGCGCGACGGTCACCAGGGCCTGCCAGAGGAGAATCCGTCCGGCGAGTCTGCGCATCTGCGGATCGCTCGAGACGATCATGGGCCACCAGTCCGTTGAACAACAAAAAGACCCACTTGTCGCGACCTGTACAGAACGGCAAGTGGCTTCGCTGTTTCTTGCGCGCGACCAAAAAAATCCCGTCCCGCCGCGAACACGCCCGGATTATAGGGGCGAGTCTTCAGGGCATCAACAAATGTGAAATGTGCGAAAGAATACCGTCGAGTTCGTCGAGCGAGTGGTATGCGATCACGAGCCGACCCTTGCCGCCTTTGCCGATCGATTCGATTTTGACGTCGGCGCCTAAGGTTTCGGAGAGCCTATTTTCGAGCTCGCGAACGTTGGCATCCGTCG
>Ga0194134_10005378_pt1 | contig 12170 bp, 10 predicted proteins | sample TA2KigOff0mmetaG_FD_148602 | JGI IMG/M metagenome (GOLD analysis project Ga0194134, IMG submission 148602) | Freshwater microbial communities from Lake Tanganyika, Tanzania - TA2015056 Kigoma Offshore 0m | ecosystem: Environmental > Aquatic > Freshwater > Lake | place: Tanzania: Lake Tanganyika... | reverse complement strand
TAAGTGTTTAAAAAAGTACACTTTACAATATCCAATATTGACATATCTTTTTTAATGTCTCAAAATGCCATTCTTGTAAAAGTTAAGATAATATGAGACTAAAATATATGCACTTAGTAGGATATGCAAGAGTCAGCTCAGTCGGGCAATCTTTGGAAGTACAACTCGATAAACTTGCTCACTGTAATAAACTGTTTCAGGAAAAAGCTAGCGGTAACTTAAACCAACGCCCCCAGTTACAAGCGTGCCTAGAATATGTCAGAGAAGGCGACACGTTAGTTGTTACCCGTCTTGATCGTCTTGCCCGTTCAACTCTGCATTTATGCCAAATTGCCGATATTCTTGCACGTAAAGCAGTTCATTTAAAGGTAATTGACCAAAATATTGATACTAGTGATGCAACCGGTCGTCTTCTTTTTAATATGCTCGCCGCTATTAGTCAGTTTGAAAATGAAATACGCACCGAACGCCAAATGGAAGGTATTATTAAAGCTAAAGAAAAGGGAGTCGGTTTTGGGAGAAAAAAGCAACTTAAAGCAACTGATATCACTAATTTACACCAGAAACGCCAAGACGGCATACTGATAAAAGATTTAATGCGGGAATACAAACTATCTAAAGCTACTATCTACCGCTATTTGCAAAATACTGACCAACATTTATAAGTAATGATCATTTTTATCGAACCTTGAATTCATAAATTAACTGGATGTTAACTTTATAGAGTCAAATAATGTGAGCGTGTGCCGTAGAGAAGCTACGGAAGAGATGGTAGTAGGTCTACCGAAGTCGGCTACCAGAAGCTGGCTTCAAACCACCTCAGGCGGCTATTATTAAGAGTAGTGGTCGTGAGCGCATGAGGAAAATTAGCTTAAGCTGGTGAGGTAAGTATTAGAAAGGCGAACGCAAGTGAACCCTTGATGACGCATCGTAAGAATGTACATACAACATCAAAACCAAGGGCGGCTCATATCTTTGGGATAAATCTACTGGCAATTCTGGGAGCTGAGTAGGTGGTGTTCGGTGTGGAGAGGGCGCGATTCTAATATAGGCTCTTCTATGGAACTACGGGAACCTGTCGCCTTAATGATAAGGGAGAAATCCAAGTAAGTAATCCTTATAAGGATGAGAGTACCAATGTAAGGCACAGGGGCGGACAAGTCCGTATGAGCTATGAAGCCACTGTAATGGTGGTAGAGCAAAGGGACTTGGTTAAACAGTCAAAGTTAATAGTCAACTAGCGAAGTTAGGAGGAATTATCGATTAATGACAAAACCGTTTAACATATCTAAACACTTAGTGGTTCGAGCATACAAACTCGTTAAGGCTAATGCTGGATCTGCTGGTGTGGATGAGCAATCACTAACTGATTTTGAAGGAAAACTAAAGGATAATTTATACAAGTTATGGAATAGGTTATCTTCGGGAAGTTATTTCCCCCCGCCTGTTAAAGCGGTAGCTATACTTAAGAAATCAGGGAGTCAAAGGATATTAGGCATTCCAACTGTTTCTGACAGAATAGCCCAAATGGTAGTAAAGCTTGTATTAGAACCTGAATTAGAACCACACTTTTTAGAGGATTCCTATGGGTACCGTCCCAATAAATCAGCTCTAGAGGCAATAGGTATCACTCGACAGAGGTGCTGGCAATATGGTTGGTTATTAGAGTTTGACATCAAAGGGCTATTTGATAACATACCGCATAGTTTACTGATGAAAGCGGTGCACCATCATACTCAATGTAACTGGGTAGTGTTGTATATTGAACGCTGGTTAAAAGCGCCTATACAATATTCAGATAGAAGAATTGAAGAAAGGAATCAAGGTACCCCTCAGGGTGGTGTCATAAGTCCTTTACTCAGTAATCTCTATCTACATTATGTATTTGATAAATGGATGCAACGCCAACATGTAGAAAAGCCTTGGTGTCGTTATGCAGATGATGGTTTGGTGCACTGCAAAACACGCATAGAAGCAGAAACATTGTTAGAAGAGTTAAAACAACGTTTTGCAGAATGTGGGTTAGAGTTACACTCTGATAAAACCCGAATAGTCTGCTGCAACGTCAAAGATAAGCAATATCCCACTAAGTCATTTGATTTTCTAGGATACACGTTTAGACCGAGACTGGTTACTAACCAGCAGAATAATACCTTGTTTATAGGTTTTACGCCTGCGGTTAGTAAAACAGCTGTAAAAGCGATGCGGCAAGAAACAAAACGTTGTAAGTGGCACTTGCGCAGTGAATTGAGTTTGGAGGAAATTGCTCAAAGTTATAACCCAGTCCTGAAAGGATGGTTTAACTATTATGGGAAATATACGCCAGATGGATTAAGACCTGTTGCAAGGCATTTTAACAACGTGCTGGTAAAATGGGTGATGCGGAAATATCTCAGATTTAAAGGACACAAAATAAAAGCTATACGGTATTTAGAAAATATAGCTCAAAATAGTCCTAATTTATTTGCACATTGGCAACAAAGTAAAGGATTTGTGGTTGTTTAATGGGAGCTGTATAAGTCGAGAGGCTTACGTACAGTTCTGAGAGGGACTTGAGGTGAAATTCCTCAGGTCTACTCACCCCGTTCTTACCGACGAAAACGAGCTGTTACACATAGAGCTATAAATATTATATCAATTTAATATTAGTAGCCGATAACTTACCATACTGCTTTTCTATTTCAAAACTAACTTTTGTGCTAGGGTTAAGCTCTCTAATATCAAGGTGTTGTACTGCCGAGATGTGAACAAACACGTCTCTTGATTTATCGCTAGGCTCTATAAAGCCGTAACCCTTAGTAGAATTGAACCATTTGATAGTCCCAGTTTGCATGATGATGTATTTACAAAATAGCTATTAACGAAGTAATCCTGCTTTGGTTTCACCTTTAGCAGAAGATGAAGAAAAATCTACTAATATCCCGTCTTTAAAAATGAGTACTAATTTTTTAGTAGTATCATCCGTGCCTGCCGAGAACCAATTAACAACCGGTATATAATTCCTCATCATAGCAGAGCTTTTGATGTGCGTATATATCCATTTCACTTTTCCGTCACTCATAATATCCGTATCGTTAGGCTCTCCAAAAGCTTCTTTAACTTCGGTCTGCGTTGTTTTTCCTTTTACAAAAACAGAATTTATTTGCTCATTACTGGTTTTGGCTAGTTTTGTATTACCTGAATCAGCTGCACAACCAGTAAGAAAGACACTTACACCTAAAATCATTATGAAATTGAATTGCTTTAACATAATATAACTCCTTAAATATTATTATTTTTTATTTACTGCATCTTTTAATTTCTGACCGACCTTAAACTTTGGTTGATTATAGGCGGCTATTTTTATCTTTTCCCTATTTTTTGGATTAATCCCATCTCTTGCTTCAACTTTACTTACAGAGAAACTACCGAAACCAATAAGGGATATTTCCTTACCATCGCCCAAGGCATCAATTACTGAGGAGGTAAACATGTCGATTACTTTCTCAGCTTCTACTTTTGTACATTGGTATTGGTTAGCGATATGGGTAATAAATTCCGCTTTGTTCATAATATTTTCTTATTAATTAGCTAAAAACCTTAAACCTTAAACATCCTAAGAGCGATATAGTATTTAGTAAATTGAATCTTTATGAATAATTCTGATTTTCTATATTACTTATGCTTTATGTGCACAGCTTGCCAATTAGCAAGATAAAATGTTTCTCATTTTTTAATCTGTCACATTAAAGAAAATAATTTATAAATATTCGGAATTTATTTCTAATAATTTACCTTTTGTGTTTACTGATAAAAAGCAAAAAACAATAGGGTTTTTACTACAGCACCTAATTTATTTAATATATTTTTGTTATTTTTTGTTATGTTACGTTCTCTGTAATATCCAAAGTAGACTACTCCGCTAAAAAATAGAACACTCAAAACAATAGCTTGCTCTTCGTAACCAAAAAATCCAAAAAACAAAAACAAGCCAAAGCTAAGGGAACAAAGGTAAAAAATAATTAAAGCAAAAACTAGTTTAAATATAGAGGTAGATTCTGTTGTAGCTGATTTTATATTTTTTCGAGATAGTATTGAATATAAATCAGAAATAGCAAAACCAGTTATCGATAAAGTAAATGCACTAACAATTAAGTTATAAAACAATGGACTAAGAAATTTTGTGAATAAATTAATCAGGGTGATTAGTATACTAATTACGAATATAAATATAGATAACATACCTATATTTTCTATTAATTTTGGATATTGTATTTTCATAATTTTTATCTTTTACATTGATTATATTGTTTAATAGAGGCGATAATTTCTATTTAATCTGATTTTAGAGATTTTAGATAATTGAGTATACAGCTCCAACTGGTTTTTGCAGAAAATAAATTTGTGCCCGCCCCGCTTACTATCAAAAGCACCCCAAGCACAAACTAGGGTAATACCGCCGAATAAGTCATCTTGCCTATAAAGGTGGTAGTATCTGTTTAACTTTTTAAATTGTAGCAAAACCATCCTACCATTATCTTTCCGTATTATTTTTACCTTGTTCTTCTATAACTTCAATATTGTATTTACAAGGACAGTTTTGGAGTTTTGATTTGAGGTTTTTAAGATTATTAACAAAGCCGTACCATTCATGACGGAAGCGGTTATAATGCAGACCACAGGAACGTATAAAGTCTCTAATATCGCTATTTGGCTCGGTTTCAAATTTCAGGATAACCGGCGTTTTATCTTGCTTTTCTTTGTTAAAAGCAGCATTACCTTTTGAGTTCCAAGCACTTCTTATATTATCGTTGCTTTTTAGCTCATCATTTAAAGAAATTAAAGCACCATATAAAGTATTTATCGGTAATTGGTCAAGTCCTGCTTTAACTAACAGTCCGCCCATTTCAATTAAATGACGAGTACGCATTTTTTGTTCTTTAAGTCTTAACCTAGTTTCTTCTGCGATTAGTCTGTTTTTCTTTTGTTCAAGTTTTACTTTTTGTTCTTCGATATCTGACATAAGTAATAATTCTTATTCTAAGGTTTAATGTACTATCTAATAACAAAAAATATATTAAGTATCAAATAGTAACTAAAAATAAACAGGTTATTTTATTCAAATATCGCTTTAATACAATATCAAACCCCGTAGCCTACCAAACCTATTTTATAAAGTTAAAACTTATTAGCTAGTGTAAACAGGTTTTATTTGTGAGGTGTAATAAAGTTATAACATCTTTTTCGTAAGAAAAGTGGTATACGCAATAGGCAAACTAAAGTTTGCTTGCTTTTTATACTAACTCAGAATAATTTAAATAAATTTAGAATAATAATATTTGCTTTTAATATGGCAATTCAGTTTGCACGTATAGAATTAGTAGGTAGAGCAACAGGAGGTAGTGCTTGTTGTAAAGGAGCATATAACGCTCGTACTAAAGTCAAAGATGAAAAAACAAACATAACTTATAACTTTTCTCATAAAGGTGATAATGTATATCATGCTATTTTGCTTCCTGAATATGTAAATAAAAAGTTTCTTTCTGTATCTGAGTTAATGAATGAAGTAGAAAGAGTAGAAACACGTAAAAACAGTTCTTTACTTAAAGAGATAGTAATAGCTCTTCCTGATGATGAAGAATTAAATTTACAAGACAGAATAAATATTACTCACCTTGTTATTGAAAAAATGCAATGGGTAAAAGAGGGATTAGGTGTACAAATAGATATCCATAAGCCCCATGATGGAGAGAAGAATTGGCACGCTCATATATTACTTACTAAAAGGAGATTTACGGAATGCGGTAATTGGTTGGGTGCAAAAGCTCGTGATTTAGATATACAAGTAAGAGGAGGTAAAAATCCTTTTGGAATATCTGAAGAAGTGATGATACATGAAAAAGTACGAGATATCATCAACGACTATTTTAAGATGCTGGGTTTAGACAAGAGAGTTGATAGCATAGGTATTAACCCGCAAGAACATATCGGTCCTGTTCGTATGAGAAGCGTAATGAATGCTGCGGTTATCCGTAATGAGGAAAGAAAAATTGCTGAGGTAGAGCATTTAAGTAACGGGGCAATGGTTCTTGATAAAGTATCTCGTAATATGAGCGTATTTAGCAGTAGTGATTTAAAACAAGCCGTTAAATGTATTCCTGATAAGGAAGTCCAAGAAAGAATGATAGAAGATGCGCTTGCGGGTAAATCCGTAATTAATTTATTTGATACGGAAGGCAACAAAACAAACCTTTACACTACTACTGGTATTAGAGCCGAAGAAGAAAAAATAATGAGATTAGCGGGTTATGTGTCCGCCGAGAAGAATGTTATATCGCTTGGAGGTAGTAAAGCCGCGGGTAGAGTAAATGAATTAATAGCGAAGGAAAAAAATATTAATAGCAGATTTTCCGATGAACAGGAGAAGGCTTTGTCTGAATTGCTACTTGGGGACGGGGGCGTTAGGATATTAAGGGGTAGAGCGGGAAGCGGTAAATCTTACGTACTCGGTCAGGTTTGTAAGGTTAGCGGGAGTGTAGGGGTAAATGTCATAGGACTAGCACCGACCCACAAAGCAAAGCTCGAGCTAGCAAAAGTCGGTTACGAGCAAAACGATACTGTTAAAGGTATGTTATTTAAGCTAGCTAATGGGAGGTTTAATTTACCTAAAGCTAGTTTAATCGTAGTAGACGAAGCGGGGATGGTAGGCAACGATGATTATCAGGAGTTACTCCGGGTAGCAGCTACTCGCAAATGTAATGTAATTCTTAGCGGCGATGAGAGGCAATTATCTTCAGTTCAGCGCGGGGGGATGTTTGAAGTCCTAGCAGAGAAACAGGGCAGTAGTACCGTATTTAATATCAAGAGGCAAAGTAGCAATTGGGGCAGGGAAGTAGCTAGTTGTTTTGCCGAAGCCAGAGTATTAGAGGGTTTAAGTATATTAGAGGGTAATGAGCGCATTAAGTGGAGCGGTAATGTTGATAAGTCAATGCAGGAATTACTTGGGGACTGGAATAGTAGCAAATACGAGATAGGCGATAGAATAATATTAGCGGTAGAGAACAAGTACGTAAACGCTCTTAATGCAGGAGCAAGACAGTATCTAAAAGCTGAGGGCAAACTAGAGGGCGAAGAAATATCGGTAAGCGGTAATTACTATATGAAAGGTGATAGGGTACTAATTACCGGTACAAATAAAGAGCTTGGAGTAATAAACGGGGATTTAGGGGAAGTATTACACGCATCAACGGATAGGTTTGTTATGTCAGTATCGGGAGGAGAGAAGACAATTGAATTTAATCCCAGTGAATATGACGGGTTTAGGCACGGATACGCAACTACGATATTTAAAGCGCAAGGAGCGTCAATTAAAGACGTTTATGTATTCCATGACAAATTCTCGGGTATTCGTAACAGTTACGTATCGCTATCAAGGCATATAGACGAGTTAAAACTATATACAAACAGGGAATCTACTATTGACATGAAGGCTCTTGTATCTCAGTTAAGCAGGGATTTTGATAAGGGGAGCAGTTTACAATATTTAACCGAAGAAGAGTTAAGGCACAGAGATAATAAAGCGGAATCTCGGAAAACTATAACGGGTAAATTATTAGGCGGAGTATTAAACGTACTAGAAAAGGTAAGCGATAAATACATTCCAAAATCAGAATATTATAACTATAAAGAGCCTGTCCGTGCTAATGCTAGCGTGGAAAAAGTTACGGAGAATTTAGTTTTAGAGGAAGAAACTGCTGTCATTAGTATGGAGCATAAAATAGCCGTAGGCGAGAGCGGCGGTAATAGAATAAGCAATGTACTTAGCGGAGCGGGTACTGTTAATAAACCAAAGCTAAGTGCTAAAGAAAGGTTTTATGCGAATGCCGATTATGTACGTAATCAAAAAAGCAGAGTTGACTTAAAAGAAGAGTGGGACAAAGAGGCGGAGGAATTAAGGCATCACTTGAAGTTTAAGTCGGAAATCGTGGCAAGAGATTTACTTGGTGAGCCTAACAAGAGGTTATCAAACGGCAGAGAGTTAAGATATGGAGAACACGGCAAAATAGCAGTGCGTATTAGCGGAGAAAAAGCCGGTATGTGGCATGATTTTAGTAGCGATAAAGGAGGAGACCTATTTGACCTAGTCCAGCACGTAAGAGGCGGAGAGTTTAAGACGGCAGCAGAGTATTTGCGTGGGATAGTAGGTATGGAAAGTACCGGTAACTTGCGTTTAGTACATGACCATAATAATAGCAATGAATATGTAGACCGCCTAAAAGCCAAAAAACTTGAAGAGAAGATAGAACAACAAAAAGTTAAAGTAACCTCCGATTTGCTGCTACGCGCCAAGGAAATCAATCATAAGAACGTAGCATATAGATATTTAAGGGAACAGCGGAATATTAGCTGTGAGCTTGGTGGGGATATTAAAACAACGGGCATATACGACAGAGAAGCGGGCAAGAGTTTTCCTGCCCTTGTAGCTTTTGCAAGGGATGAAGGTGGCAACGTAACGGGCGGTCAGAGATTATTACTTGACGGCAAAAGCGGGAGTAAGGCAAAGGTTGATGTACCTAAAAAGTCGTTTGGCCATATTAGCGGTTCGTTTGTAGAAATAAGCAATCCAAATTGGAATTTAAAAAACTTAAATGAGCAATTATTAAAAAGCCATGAGACTATTACTATAATAGCGGAAGGTTTAGAGACTGCCCTTTCGGTTAAGCAGGCACTGGGTGAGTATAGAGAGAAGAAGGGCGTTGAAAACCAAGTGCGGATACTATGCTCACTTGGAATAAGTAATATCAAAAACTACGGGGCAAAGAAAGGAGAAAAGATAATTATCGCCGCCGATAATGACGGGGAAAATTCAATAACAGGCAAGACAACCCTAAATGCAAAAATCTTATTGGAAGAGAAAGGGGCATTTGTAGAGGTAGTAAAACCTGATAGGCAAGGCGACTTTAACGATTTACTAAAAGCTGGAGATAGCAAGCTGATTAATAGTTTATTTGCTCCTGCATTAGCTTCTCATAGTGCCAAAACACTACAGCAATATGTTAAGGCTCAAGCAGAGATTAAGCCTATTATTCTTGATGAGAACGACAAGTCTAATTTAGCTTACATAGAAAGCAAGGCTATTGATCAGCAAGCAATAATAAACGCTTGGCGTAAAAGCGAACTACAGGGCAAAATAGAGCTAGACGATATGCGTAAGAAATTATCTTTAGCCGAGCATAACTTGGGAGCAAATAGCGGGCTACTAGATTTAGCAGAGCGTTATAAAATCAATATTAATAAGGGTGAGTTGCTAAAGGATTTAACCGATAACTTTAACAAAAGTGCAGAAGAAACATGTATTAATTATGTCCTCGGGCAATTTGCTAAAGGTAAGGCCGAAGCAAGCAAGATAGGTGAGGTTTATAACATAATCAAATCAGAAGACGGATTTTTATCAGAGGTAAAAGTAGGAAATAAGGAGCAATTAACTAGCACCCTAAAAGAGCGGATAGATTTAAGTCAAAGCGGTGAGAGTAAGAATATTTTAGGCTCAATTAAAGAAAACCTAGAGGCAAATCATAAACAAGGGGTGATTCCTTATAGTGAGCTAAAGAGTACTCTTGTTTCTTTCGGGTCTGATATTAAAGGTCTAGATGGTAATTTAAACAAAAAAGTTATAGAAGGTAGAGAGAAATATCTGGAAGCTATTAGTATCGAGTTAAAAGAACTAGATAAGCTGGGTTCTAAATATGATAAGGATAAATTAGTCGGAACACTAAAATCTATGTCATATAAGGAGCGTGAAGAATACGGCAATAAAATACTCGGGGAAGAAGCTAAGAAACATATAGAACCTATATTTAATAAATATGCCGATGAGCGTGTAAATGCCCGTAATTTCTGGGAATTTTTAAATGTAGTAGCTAAAGAACAGGAAGCTCATATCGGTTTAAGAAACAACCATCGTTTTGCCGTTCGTGCATTAGATCAACTCAACGGCAATTTAAAATTCTCTATGATTACCCATGATGCCTGTAGTATTAACTCCCGCTATTCAACAGGCAAGGCAATTAGTCTTCTAGGTTATGCTGCTAAAAATAACATTGTAAGCCAAGACAAAATAATGAGTAAAATTAACGAATGTGGCGGAGTAATTGAGAGTGTACATCGTGAAGTTAAATTTAGTTGTGATGCTCACAAGGAAAAGATGTTAAAAACTTCTCATGAACAACAAAAAGAAGTAGAGAAGCAAAATCAACACTCAAAAGATATGAGCAGGGGTAGAGGAGGAATGAGCTTATAGCTTGGATTTAAGCTCGTTAAGCTCATCGTTAGAAAGCCCTGTAAGAGCAGAAATATCAGAAAAAGGATAGTTCTGAATAAGCATCTTTTTGGCGATTTCTTGGATACCCTCAGCTTTACCCTTAGTTTCTGCTGCCTGCAATATATCCTGAGAATGGACGGATTGTTTTTGATAATAGATATATTCGTTACGTTCTGCCGCACTCATTTTTATTACTGCTAAACGCTCGGCTACTTTAGCCATGTACGGCGATTTAAAACTTTGTTTGATATCGGAGTGTTTCATTACGTATAGCCACTCGTCTATTTCACTATTAATTATATCGTCAAACATAGGCACAGAGATAAAAAAGTACTCAGGGAATACATTGGGAGTATTAAATATGACTAGCCCCTCGTTGGCAATACTTACGTCTACGGGGTGTTTTGTATCTACTTCGTGAACAATTGTTTTTCCGTGATAAATAGGTTTTTGCATTCCCTTAGTAGAGAAATATAATAAGCTAATATGGAATATCTTTTTAATGGTCGTATAATCCTGACTGCCATAGATACCGTCAACTACAAGTCTTGAGCTGTTAAAACACGCCTTATGCATGAAGTTTGGCGTATAGGCTCTTTCTATCTCAACAATATATTTATTACCCTCCCCATCTTCTACTACAAGATCGGCTATAGATTTTTTTAGTTCCAGCTCTTCCTTGTTGCTCTCAGTATCAAGAAGTGCATTTATCTTGATTGGCGGGTATCCTTGAGAAGCAAATAGAGCAGAAATAAACCCCTCAATAATATCGTAGTCACCTTTATTCTTGAGTAGGTATTTAATAGCAAAATAAAAGCTTATAAGTGGTTTTTCCATATTCTTATATTATCTCTAAAGTATTAATAAGTCTTAATCCCGATGTCTCAAATACCCTCGTTCTTAACACTGTTACTAGTAAGATTGTATCATTTACACTTTATTTATACTAGCTTAACTTGGTGATTTTTATACGTCTCTTAGCGTCATGCCAAATAAATATTTTATTTAGATTCAATTTTAACTTTTGTTTTACATGGTTTTAAATCTGGATTTAGAAGATTTTCATAACGCCTAAAAGCCTCTGTAAACGCTTTTTCTAATGCTTCTTTGAAAGTCATATTGGTATATCTATACTTAGTATTTGTATACTCAAGAAATTTTTGTTGGTTTATTCTAATAGATAAAATATAAATATAAAGAGTTGTCGGAACATCGTATCCAAAAGGTGATTCTCGCCTTGGAATACACCCGTGATTTTCTATTATTACAAACTTTCCCTCGTTTATTATGGCCAACGCTTCTTTTAACAAAGGATCAGGTTCTTTGTAGGTGTATTCTAAATCCTTTTTTATTCTTTTTTTTATTCTTGGTGTTGTTATATATTTTCTTTCTATTATTACATACTTTTCCTTTAGCCATCTCAATGGTTTGCACAAAAAATGCTCCAATGCTTTATATACCAAAGACTTAATATAGTCTAACAACCACTCCATGAAACGTTCTATTATACTTTATCTATTCGACTTTTGCATTGTACCACAATTAAAAAGCTAATCTACTTCTTCTTTTTAGCAGATTGCTTATATATTTTCTCGTTTGATGTATCTATTACCATAACATCGCTATCCTGTAGGATTACTTGATTAGGCTTATCTATCATTACTCTCCGTAAAAACGTATCCGTTACATACTTAGCAGTATAAGCCGCTATACCTGAAGCAACCGCCGTAGCAGTAACAACTACTAACAAAAACCTAAAAAAACGCATACGTTCAATCTTATAAATATCCTGCAATATTTCTGTGATTTTACTTTCGGTTTGCATAAGCGAGTTATGATGTTCCTGCTCAATATTGGCATATTGTTTTTT
>Ga0194134_10005372_pt1 | contig 12188 bp, 9 predicted proteins | sample TA2KigOff0mmetaG_FD_148602 | JGI IMG/M metagenome (GOLD analysis project Ga0194134, IMG submission 148602) | Freshwater microbial communities from Lake Tanganyika, Tanzania - TA2015056 Kigoma Offshore 0m | ecosystem: Environmental > Aquatic > Freshwater > Lake | place: Tanzania: Lake Tanganyika... | reverse complement strand
AGCCTTGGCTGAGGGTCCTCCGTCCCCGTCTGCCGCTTCGACGCCCACCGCTCCCTCGGGTTCGGCGCAAGCGCTACCGCTGCAGGAGGCTAAAGACGAACAGTTTGGCTTTCTGCGCGCCCACCCTCCTTTGCGCCGCTGGGCGTGTGAACGCTATCGGATGCCCGGAGGCAGCTAGGCGATCCGATACCCGCGACCTCGTCATCCCTCAGGTGCCTCACCACTCCTCACCACCTCCACTCTTGCGCGTACTCAGCGCTCGGATTGCAGGCGTTGACTCGCCGCGGACGTGCATGGCGACTCCTCACCCGGAGGCGGCCCTCAGGGCCGACCGCCGGGTTTCCCGGTGCCCGATGTTCCAGCCGGAGACGGGCTCCCCCCTGGCTGCGCCGGGGGCTTTTCCACCACATCGCCCGAGTAGGTGATGGTGAGTTGACCGCCTGCTGCGATCCGGGCCCCGAGCGCAGCGCGGAGCTTTTCCTCGAGTTGCAGGTCCGCCGCGGAGACCTGCGGCGCTTTCTCGGGAGGCGGAATTGCCGCTTTGCCGCGAGCCTCCTCCTGCGGGGATGGCTCGGATTTCGCCAAGGCATGCGGTTGCATCGGAACTGCGCGGAGTACCGAAGGCGTAGCTCCCCCCGACCCGGACCGAATCGATGTTGCGGGTGCCGCTCCCGATGCACCCACCGATCCCGCCACCTCCGCTGCACCTGGTGCCGGGCCCTGGGAACGATCCGGCGAACTGTTCACACTTGCCATCGGCGGCGTAACGATGCCCGGATTGATGGCGGGGGCCGCAACCACCCTGGACTCCCTTGAAGTCTCGCGCATGGCCGTTGAGGGCGACCCGCCGGACGATGAAGCCACGGACGCCCTTTCCGGCTTCGAGGCGGGTTCGCTGCGCGCAGCGCGGCCCGCGCCGGATTCGCCGGTGGCGGACTTCAACCCCTGCCCGGCCTCTGAACCCTGCGCACCCTTGCCGGCGCCAAACGAAGCTACGCCGGTCCACACCAGCGCGCTGGGGAGCGCGATAAAGCCCAGGAGAAGCGCAAACAGCGTCCTGCCCGGGGTCATGAAGGCCAGAAAGGCCCGGTAGCTGCTCTTTGCTGACATTGCAAATGCCCCCTTTTCACAGCGAAGGCCGCGCTTCGATCCGGATGATCAGAGGCCCGCGAGGCTTCCGCGTTCGATCCTGCACTGAAACGGGCTGCCAGGCAAGTTGATCCAAAGCCAGGCAGTTCGCGCCGCGACTGCGTAGGGCCACGCCTTCAGCGGGCGTGGAGCGCGATGTTTTCCTCCCGCTGGCTTCGAGCTAGTATCCGGGACAAGTTTTCTCTGCGTCAAGTCCCAGTTCTATCCACCATGCGCGAATCCTCCTGGTACGAGCTGCTGCGCCATCTACGCTTGTTGGGCTACGGCGGACTCATCCCCTTTTTCCTTCTTGCCCTGGGCGCATGGCTGCTTCCCGAGCCCAGCCACCGTACCCTGTGTCTCATGATGCTGCGCGTTTATGGACTTTCCATCATGAGTTTCATCGGTGCGATTTCGTGGGGCATTGCAATGACCGCGCCTCAACTCAACGGGGTTGAGAGGCGCCAGTTGGTGTTCTGGAGCGTTGTGCCATCGCTTCTCGGTTGCGCGAGCTTTCTGATGCCCTCCACCGGAGGCTGCCTCACACTCGCCGTGGTCGCAGCGCTTGCCCTCGGCGTGGATTTGCGGCAATCCTTCGTACTCGAGTTGCCCGTCGAGTGGCGGGTCCTGCGCATGCACCTTTCCCTTGGTGCCATTGCTTGCCTGCTCCTCGGTGCCTACGCTGCATCCTCGAGCAGCGTCTGAGGTGAAGCGGGCGTAGCGCTTATGCCCATTGCGCATAAGCAAAGTCGCAAACTTCGGGTTTGCGCGGGTCCGCTGGAGGCAAACTTGGCCGCAGCAGGGGCGGTGGTGATCGACAGGCCCTAAATTCCGGAGAAATGACTTGACCCGACCTTCATTGGCTTTCGCTCCTCGTTGCGCGGTTGTAAGCTCGTGCGATCCGCTACACGGGGCCGCCTGTCTGCGCTGGCTTACCGAACCTGCCGCGCGCGCACCGGTCGCGCGGCTTCCCGGGAAATGCCTTGCGGCTGTATGCCTGCTCGGCTTGTGTCTGCTCGCATGTGTTGCAGGCTATCGGGCTCACGCCGCTCCCCTGATCACGCCCGCCGAGCTTGCGCAGCGGATCGACGACCCCGCACTGCGGATCGTCGACATCCGGTCGCAGCAGGCCTACCTCACCGCCCACCTGCCCGGTGCGGTCAACGCGCCCTATGCGGTGTGGCGAGGCCCTGCCGGTAACCCTGGCGAATTGCCGAGTCTTGCCAGAATGACCACGCTGCTGCAGAAGCTCGGGGTATCCCCAGACCTGCACATCGTCGTCGTCTCGCACGGCGATGACGCGAGCGACTTCGGTTCGGCTGCCCGCGTCTACTGGACGCTGAAAGTGCACGGACTCCGCAGGATATCGATCCTCAATGGCGGGCATCGCGCCTGGGTGCAGGCGGAGCACCCCACCGATCCGGGCAACGAATCGATCCGGCCGAGCAGTTTTGTTCCGGTTGTCGACAATCGCTACCTGGCAAGCAAGGACGAGGTTCTGCAGCGCATTCGAAACGGCCGCAGCCAACTGGTCGATGCGCGACCGGCCGCCTTCTACCGCGGAGAAACCCGCCATGGGTCGGCGCTTGCCGCCGGAACCCTCAAGGGAGCGAGCAATCTCGAACACGACCGCTGGTTCGTGCCTGGCACCGCCCGGTTCGTTCCGGTCGAAGCAGCCCGAAGCATTGCAAGTGCGGAACAACTCAGTGCCCAGACCGAAACCGTTTCGTTCTGCAACACCGGCCACTGGGCTGCCACCAACTGGTTCGCGCTCTCCGAGGTCCTCGGCCACAGCAACGTCAAGCTCTATCCCGGATCCATGGTGGAGTGGACCCAGGACCGCGAGGCGCTTCCGATGGACCATGTGCCGAACCGGCTCAAGGCCCTGCTGATCGATACCAGGCTCTGGATGGAACGACGCTGATCCGGTCAGCGCGCGTACCCCGGTCGGTTCGGGGCCGAACCCAAAACCCGCTAACGATCGGAACCTTCGTGGCAGATTCAGGTTGATGCAGCGCTGGTTTGTCCCTGGGCTTTCGCTTGCGTTCTTTCTCCTGCTCGCAGCCGAAGTCTCGATCCGTCAGGCCTTTCTCTTTCTGATCGGACTGGGACTCGGCGCAGCGCTCGCAGGTGCGCGCTTTGGCTTCACCACCGGATGGCGCGATCTGGTGGAGCGCAGAGACCCCCGCGGCTTTGCTGCCCAGGTGCTGCTGCTCGGCCTCGCCACCGGAGTGGCTTTGCCCCTTCTCGCAAGTTTCGATGAACTGCAGGCTGCACTCGGGCCGGTAAGCCTGAGCCTCGTCCTGGGTGCCTTCGTGTTCGGCGCAAGCATGCAGATCGCCGACGGATGCGGTTCGGGCACCCTCTACAAGGCCGGACTCGGAACTCCGCTCAACATGGCAATCCTGCCGCTTTTCGCGTTCGGAAGCTTCCTCGGCGCCACGCATCTTCACCACTGGCTCGCCCTCGGAGAGATCGGACCTGTAGCGCTTGCGGAGCAGTTTGGCACCTCCGGAGCGCTCCTGCTTTCCTTTGCGCTGCTCATCGTCCTTCTGGCGCTTGCCCGCCTGTACGTGGGAGCGGGCAAGGCCTGGCTCGGAACCCGGTGGCTGCGCGGCGCAGCGCTGCTGGCGGCACTTGGCGCCTTGCATCTGATCCTTGCCGGGCAACCCTGGGGCGTGGTCTACGGCTTCGGACTCTGGGCTGCCAAGCTGTCGCAGGCCGCAGGCGGGTTCGATACAGCGTCCAACCCTTTCTGGGGGCTCGAGGGACAGCAAATCCGCCTCGAGCAGAGCCTGCTGCTCGATATCACCTCGATCACCAACATCGGTATCCTCGCAGGCGCATGCGCGGTGGCCAACCTGCAGGCATCCGACAGCCCCCCGAAGCCACTGAGCCCGACACAATGGATGATTGGGCTCACAGCGGGCTTCGTGATGGGCTACAGCGCAAGGTTGGCTTTCGGCTGCAACGTGGGCGCGATGCTCAGCGGCATCTCCACAGGAAGTCTGCATGGCTGGATCTGGATGCTTGCGGCCTTCCCGGGCACGCTCCTTGGCATCGGCCTGCGGCGTCGCTTCGGTTTCTGACGCGACCTTGCCCGCCCCGAGGTTTCAGTGAAGGCAACGGCATGATCGATCCCGGTCAATCAAGGCGGATCTTCTGGGTTGCACTGCTGATTCTGGTTTGCTGGGATTGGCAGCGCTCGCCACCGGTCGACCTTCGCTTTGAGCCTCCACTGATTGCAGCGGGTTCAGGCAAGATCAGCGCAGGGGGGCACTGCGCCTTGCCTCGCTGAACGCAGCGGCGGCCCGCTCCAGAGGCATCTGGAGCGGGCACCGGGTAGGCTCCCGGGCGCTGGCCCACGGTAGGCACGCGGTGCTGCAGGCGGTAGTCACGCGGCGCTGCAGGCGGTAGTCACGCGGCGCTGCAGGCGGTAGTCACGCGGCGCTGCAGGCGCTATAACCACAGTTGCGTGCAGCCATCTTCGTGTGAAGCCTGGATGCGCCGTCATTTGGGACTCCGTTGAACGCTCCATTTCAGCACGATCAGGCGCTGCGATTCCCGGCGGGCGAAACCCGCGCGAGCGATCGCCGACGGGAACTCATTGAGTCCGAGCGCTACCGCTACGCCTGGGACAGTTTCCCACTCTTCATCGCGGCGCTCTGCGGCGGATCCGCGCTCGAGATCGCGGCGTCGTGGAAAACGAGCGATTCAGCGGCCGTGCTGGTATGGGGCGGCTTCATCACCGGCTGGATACTGTGGGGTATCTGGCTACTCTCCTACGGTCGCAAGCCCGATTTCGAGGCACTCGGACGCGCCGGGCGCGACCCCCGGATGCAGACGCTGCTGATTGCAGTGGGTACGCTGGTCGGCGCGGGCTGGCTGGCGCTCTTTCCGGAGAGCGAAAGCAACTCGGTGAGCTTTGTGTTCTTTCACACGGGCTACATGGTGATCAGCCTGCTGTGTTTTGGGGGTGTCCAACGGCTCTTTCTGCTCGCGATTCTCCCAACGCTGGTTCCCATCCCGCTCGCGCTCCTTCTCACGCTCGACACGGTTCGCCTTCCCTTGCAGGTGGCCGTCGTGCTCACCCCGGGAATCATCCTGGCGTTTCAGTTGCGCTTCCGGGCGATGGCCAGCGAGTTGCTCGAATTGCGTTTCAGGAACGTCGACCTTCTCGAGGATTTGCAACGCCAGCGCGACGCCGCCGAATCCGCCAATCTGGCCAAGTCCACGTTTCTTGCAACCGCAAGCCATGACCTGCGCCAACCGATGCATTCGCTCAATCTGTATCTCGCCTCCACTGCCGCCTATCCGCTCAGCGAGGATCTGCGCGAGATGGTCCAGCGCATGCAGCAGTGTGCGCGCTACATGAACGAGATGTTTGATTCGCTGCTCGACATCGCCAGGCTCGATGCCCAGGTGATTGCCCCTCGCCTCGAGGCGCTGAGCCTGCAACCGATCCTCCTGCGGCTTCAGTCGGAGTTCACGCCGGTGGCGAGCGCGAAGGCGCTCAGCCTCGAGTTCGTGAGCGAACCCCACCTCTATGTGATGAGCGACGCCGGAATGGTGGAACGTATCCTGCGCAACCTGCTGGCCAATGCGCTCAGCTACACCCGCCTTGGAGGGGTACAACTGGTGGCCAAGCGCCGGGGCAACCGGGTGCGGGTGGCGGTGATCGATTCAGGTCCGGGCGTGCCGAGGGCGCTGCGCGGATTGATCTTCGAGGAGTTCGCCCGCGCGCCCGAAGACAATCAGTCGGGCTCGCGCGGTTTCGGGCTCGGTCTTGCGATCGCCCGAAGGCTTGCCCAGATCCTGCGTATCCGCTTGCGTCTGCGCTCGAGCGCCTTCCGCGGTTCGAGTTTCTCGATCAACATGCCTGCCGCACCCTTTGCCCAGTTCAGGCTCGAGGATCGGGTCGAGCGCAGCGCAGCTTCGCTCTCGGGCCTGCTGGTGCTGGTGGTGGATGACGATCTGGAGGTGCTCACCGCGATGACGCTTTTGCTCACCCTGCAGGGCTGCCGCGTGCTGGCGGCCGGCAACTCGCAGGAGGCCTTGCAGCAGGTCGAACGCATGCGGGAGCCGCCCTCGCTTCTCATTTGCGATTTCGCACTTGGCCCGGCAGATAATGGCCTCGAGTTGATCGAGCGCATCCGGGACGAATTCAACGAGGATCTGCCCTCACTCCTGATCACCGGCGACACATCTCCTGCGCAGGTGCAACTTTTTGCCCGATCCAACGTGGAGGTGCTGCACAAGCCGGTCGATGGGGACGCTGTGGTTCAGGCCATGCAGCGGGCAATGCATCGCCGGGGACTTCACAAGGAACTGGCCAGCTGATCCCAACCCACCGGGTTGCCGGGCCGGCGCACCGGGTCGCAGGGCTGGTGCACCGGGTGGCAGGGCCGGCGCACCGGGTCGCAGGGCCGGCACGAGCGGCGCGGCGACGCCACACTCAAGTGCGCTCCCGCTCAACTCAGCCGCCCGATGCAAACGGAAAGTTGCGTCCCGGCGCGGCGGCAAAGAGTGCCTGTGTGTAGGGATGCTGCGCCCGGCTGAAGATCGCTTGCGTTTCGCCGTACTCCACCACTTCGCCTTTGGACATCACCGCGATGTCGTCGCAAACCTGCGCAGCCACCCGCAAGTCGTGGGTGATGAAGATGATGGCAAGGTTGAGTCGCTGGCGGATTTCCTCGAGCAACTCCAGCACCTGCGATTGCACGCTCACATCGAGTGCAGACACGGCCTCGTCGGCGACCAGCAACTCCGGTTCCATGGCGAGCGCACGCGCAATGCTGATGCGCTGGCGTTGGCCCCCCGAGAACTGGTGCGGATAGCGCACCAGAGCCGCAGGATCCATGCGCACCCACTCCATGAGCGCCTGCGCCCGACGCATCGCCTCCGCACGCGGGAGTCCGAAATTCATCGGACCTTCGATGATCGCATCGCCAACGGTGCGTCGCGGGTTGAGCGAACGATAGGGATCCTGGAACACGATCTGAACCCGTCTGCGCATCTGGCGCAGTGCAGCGCCACCAAGGTGCGCCAGGTCCCGCCCGTGGAGTTCGATGGCGCCCCCCGAGGGTTCGATCAGCCGCACGATGCAGCGCGCAACGGTTGACTTGCCCGAACCCGACTCGCCGACGATCCCGAGTGTCTCACCCTTGCGCACGGAGAGGGTCACCTGGCTTGCCGCGTGCACTGGCGCACGCTTGCGCAACCACCCCTGGCCGGGGTAGGTCTTGTCGAGCGCGCGAACCCGGAGTACGGTTTCAGCAGAGGTGTCGCGCGGCCGCAGCCTGGGGGTCATTCCCGGCACCGCGCCGATCAGCATGCGCGTGTAGGCATGCTGCGGAAGCCTGAGCACCGCATCCCGTGTTCCCACCTCCACCAGTTCACCCAGTCGCAGCACCGCGACCCGATCGGCCACCTCGGCCACCACACCGAAGTCGTGCGTGATCAGCAACACCCCGGTGCCGTGCTTGCGTTGCAGCGCGCTGATCAGTCGCAGGATCTGGGCCTGGGTGGTGACATCGAGCGCCGTGGTGGGTTCGTCGGCAATCAGCAGGGCGGGTTCGAGCACCAGCGCCATCGCGATCATGATGCGCTGGCGCTGACCCCCGGAGAGTTGATGCGGATAGGAGGCAAACATCCGCGCGGGGTCGGGCAGCGCAACCTCGTCGATGATCTCCAGGATGCGCTGCCTGCGTGCGCCCTCGGTGAGGCTTGTGTGCGCGCTCAGCACCTCGTCGATTTGCTCGCCACACCGCATCACCGGGTTGAGTGCGGTCATTGGCTCCTGGAAGATCATCGACATCCGTGTGGTGCGCAAGGCGCGCAGGCGGCTCTGCGCAACATGCGTGATGTCCTCGCCCTCGAGCCGAATCGTTCCAGCGCTCACCGGCAGCGACTTGGGGAGCAAACCCATCACCGCCTGCGCGATGACCGACTTGCCCGATCCCGACTCACCCACGAGGCACACCACCTCACCCCGGCCCACCGCGAGGCTGACGCCGCACGCCGCCTCGTCGCGGTCGCTTCCCTTGGGCAGCGCAATGCGCAGACCGATCAGTTCGAGGACCGGCCGGTTCACCACTTGCGCTGCCGCAGGATGCTCCTGAGGCGCGCCGTGGAGGGCATCGGCAACCACGCTTCGATCAGACCCGCTTGGCCATCTTCGGATCGAGCGTGTCGCGCAGCCCGTCTCCAAAGATGTTGACCGCGAGAACGGTGAGCGCAAGAAACACGCCGGGAAAGAAGATGTTGTGCGGATACTGGATGAACTGGGGTCGACCCTCGGCCATGATGTTGCCCCAGGTCGGAATGTCGGGCGGCAGCCCCACGCCGAGGAAGGAAAGGATCGCTTCCACCAGGATGGCCGAAGCGCAGATGTAGGTCCCCTGCACAACCAGAGGTGCAACCGTGTTTGGCAGGATGTGCATCAGCAGGATCCGCCAGGTGGGGGTGCCCAGCGCGATGGCTGCCTCCACATAGGGCTCTTCCCGGATCGAGAGCACGAGCGAGCGCACCAGTCGCGTTACCCGCGGAATCTCCGGAACCGTAATGGCGATGATCACGGTGAGCAGACTGCCGCGCCACATCGCCACGAGCGCAATCGCAATCAGGATCGCCGGAATCGACATCAGGCCGTCCATGAAACGCATGATGAGGTTGTCGGCCCAGCGCAGGTATCCCGCAAACAGGCCCAGGAAGATGCCAACCGCGAGTGAAGCCAGGGCGGTGAAAAAGCCCACCAGTAGCGACACCTGGGTGCCGTAGAGGACCCTACTGTAGATGTCCCTGCCGAAGGAATCCGACCCCATCAGGAACACATGCGCGATGGTTTCGCCCTCGAGCGTGATGATCTCGCCTGCCTTGCCCGGCAGCAGATCGCGGCTGGCGGCATCAAACAGCGTTGGGTCGACGGTGCCGAGCCACGGGGCGAGCAACGCGATCAGCGCAAGCAGCAGCATGAAAGCGCCGCCAAACCGTACCGAGCCGCTTGCACGCATCCGCTCCCACACCGAGGGCTGCCGCCGCACGGTGGCAGGTTCCACCGCGGGCGGGATTTCGTCAGACGTGGCCACGGTGCACGTCAATAGCGGATGCGGGGGTCGAACACCACATAGGAGAGGTCGACCAGGAGATTGACAAACACATAGAGCAGGGAAAAGAACAGGATCAGGCCCTGTATCGTTGGAAAGTCCCTTGCGAGTACCGCGTCCACCGTGAGCCTGCCGAGGCCAGGGATCGCATACACCGACTCGGTGACCACAACACCGCCTATGAGAAGCGCCACGCCAATGCCAACCACCGTCACGATCGGGATGGCGGCGTTGGCAAGCGCATGCCGCACCAGCACCTGCGACTCGCGCAAACCCTTGGCTCTGGCAGTGCGGATGTAGTCCTCGCCGAGCGCCTCGAGGACCGAGGCTCGGGTAACCCGCGCAATGAGTGCGATGTAGATCACCGAAAGCGTGACCGCGGGAAGGATCAGGTGGTAGAGGAAGGGTCCGAAACCGTCCGACAGCCGCTTGAATCCCTGCACCGGGAACCAGCCAAGCTTCACCGAAAGCAGCCAGATCAGGATGTAGGCCAGCACGAACACCGGCACCGAGAAACCCATCACCGAAAAACCCATCAGACTTCGGTCGAGCCACCCGCCGAAGCGCCAGGCCGCGAGGGTACCGAGCGGCACCGACACAAGCACCGCCACCACGATCGTGAGCAGGGCAAGCGACAGGGTCGGCTCGAGGCGCTGGGCGATCAGGTCGACAACGCGAATCTTGAAGTAGAACGACTCGCCCAGGTCCCCGATTGCGATCTGCTTGAGCCAGATGAAGAACTGCACCAGGAGCGGCTCGTTGAGCCCAAGGTTCTCACGGATTCTTGCGATCTGCTCCGGCGAGGCTGCGTCGCCTGCCAGGATTGCCGCAGGATCGCCGGGCGTGATCCGCAGGAGGAGGAACACCAGCACAGCCACCACAGCCACCGCCGGAAGGGTGGCGGCCACGCGGCGAAGCAGATAGCCGAGCATGGGGCGGCGCAGCGGCGCGGCAGCGCGCCCGTCGGGATTTCGGCGGCGCCTCCCTGAATCAGTCCTTGCGTATGCCCCAATAGATGTTGGCGAGCCCCGAAACGTTCAACCCGGTGATATTCTTCCGGAGGCCCACAGGCTGCACAAACTCTCCCACCGGTGCGTGCGTTGCGACCTCGAAAGCCCTCGACTGGATTTGCTCGGCGAGCTTCTTCTTGCCTTCATCGTCGGTGGCACGCAGGAATTGCGCACGCAACTCCTCCAGCTTCGCATCTTCGCCCCAGCCAAACCAGCCGGACTTCTCGCCGCGCGAATCGAGCGCGGCGTTGTTGATCGGCGACCAGATGTCGGGCGATACCCAGGCAGTGCAGAACATGTTCCAGCCTCCCTGAGCCGGTGCGTCCTTCTTCGCACGCCGCGATACGAGGGTCTGCCAGTCCATCGCCTGCAGGTCAACCTTGAACCCGGCCTGGCGCATCAGCTGCGCTGCAACATCCGGAAGTTTCGTGATCGACATGAGGTCGGTTGGCTTCATCACGACCACCGGGGTTCCGTCGTAGCCGGATTTCTTGAGCAACTCCTGCGCAAGCTTCATGTTCGACTTGGACTGGACATCCGTCCCGATCGCGCTCCCGTAGGGCGTGCCGCAGGTAAACATCGAAGGGCAGGGCTTGTAGAGTTCCTTTACGCCCACCTGAGCCCTCAGGAAAGCCTCCTGGCTGAACGAGGCGAGCGCGGCCCGCCGCACTTCAGGCTTGTTGAAGGGCGGATGCAAGTGGTTGAACCGGCACATGTACTGCAAACCGATCGTGGGCTTGAGCACACTGATCGCACTTTCCTTCGTTGCCGACTCGTAGAGGTCGAAGGCAACCTGCTCTAGAATGTCGACCTCCCCCTTGATCAGGGCGCTCAGCCCCGCCTGCCCGTCGCGCAGGGCCAGATTCCACACCACCCGGTCAACAAAAACTTCCTTGCTGCCGGCAGTGCCCGAAGCCGGCTCCGGGCGCGGCTTATAGTTTCGGAACTTCAGATACACCGCCTTGTCGCCCGGCTTGAACTCGTCGGCCTTGAAGGTGTAGGGGCCCGAGCCAATGTGCTCGGCGATCTGCTTGAAAGGGTCGGTGTCGGCGATCCGCTTGGGCATGATGAAGGGAACGTTTGAGGAGGGCTTGCCGAGTGCCTCCAGCACGAAGCCGCAGGGTTCCTTGAACACGATGCGAAAGCGGTTGACGCTGATCGTTTCGAGGCGGTCGACGAAGCTGTACATTGCCACGCCCATCGCGTCGCGCTTGCCCCAGCGGTTGAGCGAGGCGATCACATCCTCCGAGGTCACCGGATTGCCGTCGTGAAACTCGAGACCGTCGCGCAGCTTGAACTCCCAAACCTTCCTGTCGGCCGAAACCAGCCAGGTCTCCACCATTTGCGGCTTCACTTCATTCTTTGCGTCTGTACCGAATAAAGTGTCGTAAATCATGTAGCCGTGATTGCGGCTCATGTACGCGGTGGTCCAGATCGGGTCGAGGATCGCCAGGTTGGAGTGCGGCACCACGTTAAGCACCTTCTCCTGCGCCTTCACAACTGCGGGGAGCGTGAGGGCGCAGGCGGCGAGCGCAAGGCCGGCCATCGAAACCACAGCAGCCTTGCCTTTCAGCCAGCCACCTGCCTGCGACAACCGGGAGCGCTGTGCAGAACGGTTCTGTCCCCCCGCACAACCGGTATCCGACGCCGCCGGAGGCGCGCCGAACCCGCCACCGTCCGTGTTTGTGTTGTTTAGCATCTGCTTACTCCTCATGGTTCAAGTGCAGAATAGCCGATCTTCGCTTTGCCGTGCAAGCGAAGGCGATTTGACGGTGCTGGCGAAACCCGGGAATGCGGCGCCTCACGCTGCAGTGCGCCCTGCACCGTCACCCTCGGCGCGCTTCGCCCCACCACTTCGCCCCACTACTTGGCCCCCTTGTGCCGCTCGCCCCAGGCAGAAACACCGCCAGTCGGTTTCCCGTGCTCGCTGATCCGATCGTTGCGC
>Ga0194134_10005371_pt1 | contig 12188 bp, 9 predicted proteins | sample TA2KigOff0mmetaG_FD_148602 | JGI IMG/M metagenome (GOLD analysis project Ga0194134, IMG submission 148602) | Freshwater microbial communities from Lake Tanganyika, Tanzania - TA2015056 Kigoma Offshore 0m | ecosystem: Environmental > Aquatic > Freshwater > Lake | place: Tanzania: Lake Tanganyika... | reverse complement strand
GCTCACCGCGCGTGGGACGCTGGCCGCGATCGCCGAGTCGTGGGACGATGCGGCCTCGATCGCGGCGGAGATCCAGCGCACCCTCGTCGAGCGGCCGCCGCCCAGCTACGGCGACGGGGAGACGGTGGCGATCGGCATCGATGCCACGCTCGACGAATTGCGCGCGATCGCCGCGGGTGGCAAGGACGCGATCGCCGCGCTACAAGCGGCGGAGCGCGAGCGCACCGGGATCGCCTCGCTCAAGGTGGGCTACAATCGCGTCTTCGGGTATTTCATCGAAGTCACCAACGCCCACAAGGCGGCGATCCCCGAGGACTATCAGCGGCGGCAGACGCTGACCGGGGCGGAGCGCTACATCACACCGGCGCTCAAGGAGTTCGAGGAGAAGGTCCTGCACGCCACGGAGCGGATGGAGGTGTTGGAGCGCGAGATCGTCGAGTCGCTCCAAGCGCGCGTCGGGAGCGAGATCGCGCGTTTGCAGGCGGTCGCGCGGCGGTGTGCGGAACTCGATGGCCTCGCCTCGCTCGCGGAGGTGGCTGCGCGCGAGGGGTATGTCCGGCCGGTGGTCGATGAGGGCGCCTCGCTCGAGATCGTGCGCGGGCGGCACCCGGTGGTGGAGCGGATGATGCCGCGCGATCGCTTCGTCCCCAATGATGTCACGTTGACTCCCGAGGCTCGGCTCATCATCCTCACCGGCCCCAACATGGCGGGGAAGAGCACGATCCTCCGGCAGATCGGGTTGATCGTGCTGATGGCGCAGATGGGAAGCTATGTGCCGGCGACGTCGGCGCATATCGGCGTGGCCGATCGCGTCTTCACGCGCGTGGGCGCGAGTGACAATCTCGTGCGCGGGCAGTCGACCTTCATGGTGGAGATGGCGGAGACAAGTGCGATCCTGCACACCGCGACGGCGCGCAGTCTCGTCTTGCTCGACGAGATCGGACGCGGGACTGCAACCTGGGATGGGCTCTCGATCGCGTGGGCGGTGAGCGAGCATCTGCATGAGCGCGTCGGGTGCAAGACGGTCTTCGCGACGCACTACCACGAGTTGACGCAGTTGGCTGATGAGTTCGACTCGGTGCGGAACTACAACGTGGCGGTGCAGGAGGCGGGGGACCGGATCGTCTTCCTCCATCGATTGATGGAAGGGGGGGCGGACCGGTCGTACGGGATCGAGGTGGGGCGACTGGCCGGGCTCCCCGATCCGGTGATCGCGCGGGCGCGGGCGCTGCTCCGGGTGTTGGAGGGAGAGCAGATCGTGCCAACGCTTGGTTCAGTGCGCGGTTCGGCATCTAGACCAACAAAAGCACAACAGCAAAAAGCCATTACAGATACATCATCAAGCCAATCACAGCTTGGACTCTTTGCTGCGTCGCCTCAGGTGGCGCCGAATCCCCTCGTCAATCGCCTCGCCGCCGTCGATATCAATGCCATGACCCCGCTCCAGGCCCTCGCTCTCATCGCCGAACTCGCCGCCACCGCGCGGGGCGATGACTCAGGCGAGGTCGGTCCCGGGACTCGGCCAAAGTAGATTCGCAGGATCCCTCACACGGGCTCTCGTCATGACCGATCACCCCCGCCACCAACGTCCCTACAGCAACGTCCTCGAGACGATCGCGTGGACCCCGCTCATCCGCCTGACGCGCGTCACCCAGGGGATCCGCACCCCGGTCTACGGTAAGGCGGAGTTCTTCAATCCCGGTGGGAGTGTGAAGGATCGGATCGGGCTCCCGATGATCGAGGCCTTCGAGCGCTCCGGTGAATTGAAGCCCGGCGGGACGATCGTGGAGGGGACGAGCGGGAACACCGGCGTGGGGCTCGCCATCGCGGCGGCGCTCAAGGGCTACCGCTGCATCTTCAGCATGCCTGACAAGATGTCGCAGGAGAAGGTGCGACTCCTCAAGGCGTTCGGGGCCGAGGTGATCATCACTCCGACGGCGGTCCCGCCGGATCATCCCGACAGCTATACCTCGATGGCGAAGCGGATCGCGAAGGAGACGCAGAACGCGGTGCTCGCCAATCAGTTCTATAATCAGACGAATCCGCAGGCCCACTACGAGAGCACGGGCCCCGAGCTCTGGGCACAGACGGCAGGGAAGATCACGCACTTCGTCGCGGGCGCCGGCACCGGCGGCACGATCACCGGCACCGGGCGCTACCTCAAGGAACAGAACCACAAGGTGCAGATCGTCGGCGCCGATCCGGTGGGATCGATCCTCGCCGAGGTCTGGCGCTCCAACGGCGCAAACACGCCGGCGAGTGCGCCCTACAAGGTGGAAGGGATCGGCCAGGATAAGATCCCCGGCGCGCTCGACCTCAGTGTGATCGACGACTACATCACCGTCTCTGATCGTGATGCCTTCACCATGGCGCGTCGCCTGACGCGCGAGGAAGGCCTCTTCGTCGGGGGCTCCGCCGGCTTGATCGCGCACGCCGCGCTCTCGGTAGCGCGGCGCATCAACGATCCCGACGCCTGCGTCGTGACCGTGCTCTGCGACACCGGGGAGCGCTACCTCTCCAAGGTCTTCAACGACGAGTGGCTCCGCGAGAACCAGCTCCTCGATCCCGAGAAGGTGACGCTCGGCCAGTTGCTGAGCGCGAAGACGGGATCGCAGCCAACCCTCGTGAGCACCGCACCTGGCGCCTCCGTCCGTCAGGCGCTCGGCCTGATGAGCTTGCACGACATCTCGCAGCTCCCGGTGATGGATGGTGCCAACTGCGTGGGCTCGGTCGCCGAGAGCGTCTTGAGTGTGCGTGGGCTCGAGGACACCAAGGTGCTCGAGCGGAGCGTCGCCGATGTGATGGATGCGCCTTTCCCGATCGTCGACGCCGGGATGCCTGCGGATGCCGCGGTGAAGCTCCTGGGTCGCAATAACTCGGCGGTGCTCGTGCGTAATGGGTCGACCATCCAGGGGATCCTCACGCGCTCCGATCTCCTCCAGTTCCTGATGGCGCGGTGAGTGGTATGAAGATCCTCGTCGTACTCGGTGGGAGTTCGTCGGAGCGAGAGGTCTCGCTCGTGAGTGGCGCGCGCGTCGCTGACGCGTTGCGCTCGCGTGGGCATGAGGTCGCCACCGCCGACCCCGGCACCGACCCGCTCGCGATCCTCGCCGAGGCGCGTGCCGCCGAGGTGGTCTGGATGGCACTGCATGGCGGGGCGGGGGAGGATGGGACCATCCAGGCGCTCTTCGATCTCGCCGGCGTCTGCTATACCGGGAGTGGCCATCTCGCGAGCGCGCTCGCGATGGACAAGGATCTCTCGAAGCGGATCTTCCGGAGCGCCGGGGTGCCGACGGCCGAGTGGCGGATGCTGCGTCGTGGCGATGGAATCGACTTCGCGACGCCAGCATATGTGGAGGCGACGGTCGCCGCGCTCGGGCTCCCGGTGGTGGTGAAGCCGTCCAAGCAGGGCTCGACCGTGGGGCTCACCGTGGTCAAGGTGGCGGCCGATCTCCTGGCGGCGATCCGCCTGGCGTTCGAGCATGATGATGAGGTGATGCTCGAGACCTTCATCTCCGGGAGTGAGCTGACTGTCGGAATCTTGGGTGAGGTCGTGATGCCGGTGGGGGAGATCATCCCCAAGCACGAGCTCTACGATTACGAGTGCAAGTACACCCCAGGGATGGCGGAGGAGCTCTTTCCTGCGCCGATCCCCGATGCCGTTCGCGATGAGGTGCAGCATCACACGAGGCGCGCGTATGAGGCGCTTAAGCTCGCGGGATGTGCGCGCATCGATTTCCGGTGGCATCCTACCGATGGGTTGTTCTGCCTCGAGGCCAACACCTTGCCTGGGATGACGGGGACCAGTCTGGTTCCGCAGGCTGCGCAGGCGATGGGCATCGGCTTTCCCGAGCTCTGCGAGCGGATCGCGCAGGATGCGGTGGCGCGGCGCGCAGGAATGACCTCGTGAGTGATAAGGGTGGGGACGGCGCCGTGCGACCGCGGCCGCGCCTGCATCTGCTTCCCTGGCTCGTCGGGGTGATCGCGCTCGTGCAGTATCTGCAGTGGACGGTGGTGCAGCCGGCCGATGTGCAGACCGCCTTGGGCTTCACGCGCGGCGATCTCGATCTGGGGCGGTGGTGGACCCCGGTCACGGCGCTCGTCGTCCACGATTCGATCGCCTTGCTCGTGATCAACCTCTATGTGTTAGCCCTCTATGGCTCGCGACTCGAGCGCCTTTGGGGAAGCTCGCGTCATCTGGGTTTGATCATCGCCGCCTCGGTCATGGCGTGGGCGGCGCATCTCTTCGTCGGGAGGAGCACACCCTTCCTCGGGGCATCCGCCCCGGCCTTCGCGATGCTCGTCGCCACCGCCGTGCGTTGGGGGGAGGAGCCGCAGCGCCTCTTCAGTGGCGTCGTGCTTCGGGCGCGGTGGCTCGTGGTCGTGGTCGGGACAGTGCTCCTGCTCACCGGTCTCGAATCGGGTCCGAGCTTCCTCGCTCATCTGATCGGGGGGTGGATCGTTGGCCTGAGTGCGGTGCGGATCCTCCCGATGCCCATCGCTCGGTCGGCGCGGCTCTTGGCGCCTCCGCCCGCCGCTCCCGATGCCCCAGCAGCACCGCGATCCCGCGCGATGGCCGCCCATGCCGCGCCGTCCCCCACGATCGACCAGATCCTCGACAAGATCTCTGCGCAGGGTCTCTCGCACCTCAGCCCTGAGGAGCGCCAGATCCTTGATGACCACTCACGTCGCCTCCGCGACCACTAAGCGTTTTCGAACCTCACCGACCTCCGACCATGCCGCAGCCCGAACTCCTCGAGACCTTCCCCAATCCGTATCCTGACCGGGACTACGAGATCTTCATGACCACACCGGAGTTCACCTCGCTCTGTCCGCTCGGGGGGATCGAGACCGATGCCGCCGAGCTTGCGCTACTCAAGGGTGGGGCACCTGACTTCGCGACGATCAACATGACGTATGTGCCGGATGCGCTCTGTCTCGAGCTCAAGAGTCTCAAGCTCTATCTCTGGAGCTTTCGGAACGATGGGATCTTCTATGAGCGTGTCGTGAATCGGATCTTAGATGATCTCGTCGCGGTCGCTCAGCCGCGGATGATGAAGATCGTCGGGGACTTCAACGTACGCGGGGGGTTGAAGTCGGCGATCTCGGCGGAGTATCGGAAACCCTGAGGGGTGGTCCGGACCGCCGCGGGCTGGGTCCGGGACCGGCCTTGGCTCAGCCGGATGGGGTGGCTATCTTTGCAAGGAGACGGCTGGGTAGCTCAGTTGGTAGAGCAGCGGACTGAAAATCCGCGTGTCGCCAGTTCGATTCTGGCCCCAGCCATTGTAAATCAACGACTTACGTGATTTTTGGTCGTTACAATTCGTACTACATTCGTACTACATGGAGGGGAGACGGGGGTCCGTCTCCTCTCTGTCGTTCAAAAAGTGAAGTCGATGTAGTACACGATTTACTACAGACACCGTGGGGAGTCCGAGTGTCGGGGAGGTGTTGGGACGTGGGGGTGGTTGAGACCCCCAAAAGGACCCCTTGTACTACATGGATTACTACATGGGATTTGAGACCGTTAACGGAATCCAACTGACCGAAAAACTAATGTGTTCGGAGACTCGTTTAGGACGTACGTTCTATGGAGTTCAAGCGCGTGATTCGTCGAACAGGCGAACCATGAAAGTAGAACCGAACGGAGGAAACACTCACATGCGGAAGAGCTTCGCCGCATCACTTCTGTTGGTCGTTGGAATCCTGTCGTGTTCGAGTCCGACAGAACCCGCCGCGGTCGCGACTGTGACTGTTACACCTAATACGATCACGCTGGTGAGTGGCACCACAACAACACTGACAGCTGCAACCCTTGATGCAAAAGGGCATGTTCTGGCAAATCGAGCTATTTCCTGGCGCTCGTCAGACCCATCAGTAGCTACCGTGGACGCAAATGGCGTGGTCACGGCCCGATACAATTATTCGAATGTCGTCACCTCTGTTACAGTAACCGCGGCATCAGAGGGTAAGTCAGCGGGGGCAAACGTAGCGATATCTCCGATTGATACACCTCAGCCGACGATTGATACAAGCACATTCGCTGTTCCTGACACTGTATTTGCAGCCGCCCTTCGCGCGATGGGAATATCCGTTATCGAGGGTCGGGTGAGAAAGTCGGACGTCAGTCTCATATCTAAAATGGCGATAGATTTCGGGGCAGGATATCCACCAAAATATGGAGGACTCTGGACCGGCACCGGTACGAGGTACATAACCAACGCTGCGGGTATCGAACACTTCCGCGCGCTACAGTATCTGCGGATGGAAAATCAAAAAATTCCTTCAATCGACGTACGGACACTAGAGTCGCTTGAGTTCCTATCTTTATGGGGGAATCCGATAACCAATCTGGACCTGAGCAAGAATCTCCACCTACGAATATTAGGTCTAAGTGAAACAAGCCTAACAGACATTGATGTGAGCCGACTTTCGGCACTCGAGGAGGTTGATTTTCAGCAGGCGCCAAGAGAGCTACCCTACACTCGCACAAACGGAACTGTAGTATATGGATTTCGAAGACTGGACTTAAGCCAGAATCACAACCTAGGGCGAATCTACATATGGGGAAATAATCTGACCGATTCAGCGCTCATCCTTTCACCCGTCCGAAACAAAATTACAGACTTCTGGGCCTATAACAACAAATTTCGGAGATTAGACTTTAGCGGCTACTCGCAAATGGGAAACCTTGTTCTGTATAACAATGATCTGGAATACCTTGACTTACGTGCCATAGGACCGAATTACCCGCACGTACCCGGGTTCTGGTCTACTGGGAATACAAGGCTGTTCGAAATAAGAGTAACAAGTCCGCAGGCCACCATTCAGGCGCGAAGTATGGGTGCTCCAATCTATATTGACCCCTGGACGCGATTTGTGCCATAACTGTTTGAGACATGACCAACCGCAAAGACATCCACCCTATCGTGATGAAGGTTCTCGACGAACTGTCCGAGAGATACTTCATTCACAAACGACCGACCATCAAGAAGTCAGACAATCTGGAGTGGGGGTGGCGAGGACGTAAAGGTCGAAATACGACAACCCGCGCCCGAATCACTGCGTGGATACTCGTTTCAACAGTCACCGTGCTAGCCTGTACTGCAAAAGAGACGACAGCGCCAATTAATGTTGCATCTGTATTCATCCTCGAACGAAACAGCTTTTTGCAAGCTGGTCACACACTCCAGTTGAACGCCATTGTGACTGGAAGTGACGGGAAGGTGTTGACTGGTCGCACTGTAACATGGCGCTCATCGAACACATCGGTCGCTACAGTGTCCCCAGATGGCTTAGTTCTCGGTCTGCAGCCCTCGGCGGTGGTGATCAGTGCTACGAGCGAAGGACGAATGGGAGAAACAACACTTACGGTATGGGCGCATCCGAGATGGATCCGTGACAGCGTTTGGAACGAAGACAATACCGGCATGACACTTGTTTACGAATCGGAAATCGGCGGTCTTCGGAACAGCTGGAAATTCAAAGAAGTCACCGATAGTCTCGAAGCCGTCCGGAAGGGATGGAAGGCACAGCGCTTTGAGGTAAGGCCCGGAGATTGCTACGGAACAGATTGCTCCAGAAGCCCAGTGTATGAACGGAACGAATTCGCCCAAGCCGGCGGAGAGAACCTTGAAGGCGATGAATACTGGTATGCCTGGTCTTTCTATGTTCCACTCGGTACCGCAGCTTCATGGGTGTACTTTGCCCAATTTCAACAACATTACAACTATGACAGTATATGGATGTTTCTGAAGCGACCAGGACAACCTTTCTGTGCTTTGTTGGATCCTAAAAAGAATCAGTACTGGACTTGTGATGGGACTCGAGGTAGTAATCCTTTGATTAATGACACCAATTTCGCTGGTCGTTGGCATGATATCATGGTACACGCCAAATGGAGTGTGAATTCAGATGGGTTTACAAAAATCTATGTAGACGGTAGACTGGTGGTGAACTATCAAGGGTACACAAGAACCTTTGGCAACGACGATATCTACTTCAAATACGGCATCTATCGACACGCATCAAATGTCAGTACGGTGATATATTATGATGAGATCCGCAGAGGGAAAAATCGCGAAGACGTTGAGATCCACTGAGGGCAGTGATATTCACACCGAATGCGGATGACAGCGGTCCGTCTCCCCTCTGTCGTTTCAAAAGTGAAGTTGATGTAGTACACGATTTACTACAGACACCGTGGGGAGTCCGAGTGTCGGGGAGGGGTCGGGACGTGGGGGTGGTTGAGACCCCCAAAAGGGCCCCTTGTACTACATGATGTACTACATGGGATTGGGGAGCGTTAACGGAACCCAAGAAGACAGCAGGGATGTATTCCAACAAAAAAATCGAGACGTAGGTTCAGGAGGGTGAGCGCTCAATCAGTAGCGGCTAACCAGCGATACACCAACAATAGGAGCCCAAGCCACATGAGGAAGATATCGCGCTCGCTCCCGCTGTTCGTGGTCACCCTGTCGTGCTCTGCACCTACAGAACTGACTCAGATATCAGATATCCAAATCACAACGCTAGCGCTACGAATGGAAAGTGGAGCAACGGTGCAATTGTCCACTTCCATAACGGACAAAAAGGGGAACCAGATAATCGGAAGACCAGTAACCTGGTCATCGTCAAGACACGAGGTCGCGTCGGTCTCGAGTTCGGGACTTGTAACCGCCAGCAATGTGACCGGTGAAGAAGCACAAGCCACCTACATCAAGGCGTCAACTGAATCATTCTCAGACAGCGTTGAAATAGTAGTCATGCCTATTCCGGCGACGAGCGTACAAATAAACCGTGATACTGTAGAACTGATTGTCCCAAACGACGTGACACTAAATGCCACCGTTTATGGAAGACAGGGCACAATCGCCCTCTCCCGAGCAACAACATGGCGCACAACAGATACATCACTAATTGACATTGAATCCTTAGGCTCTTCGGTACGTATCAAAACCAAGCACATTCCACCAGATGAAACGCGCACAGCAACAGTCATAGCCCAAAGCGTGAGCAATGCGGATTCGGTAACTATAGTCATTCAGTCCGAACACATTTCGATTCCAGACCCAGTCTTTGCCGCTGCATTGACTCGCATGGGATTTCAAGTTACTGGCGGGCTAATGCGAACAAGCGTAGCTCACTCGATAACACAATTCTGCATCAGCGGCGCGTATGGTGACGTGGGATATCGACCACCAGAGGGCGGACCATATACAGGAACATCGGCAAACGAATACATAACCTCTAGTGTAGGACTCGAGAAGTTAAAGAACCTTCAGACCTTCCGTTTAGAGAATCAAAAAGTCTCATCTATTGACCTGTCCGGTCTACGAAACCTTCGAAAGGTTTCGCTATGGGGGAATCCTATTGCCTCATTGGACGTACAGAAGAACATCAAGCTGACTCTCTTGGGGCTAAGCGAAACAAGCATCAGAGAAGTTGACTTATCGACACTATCCGAACTTGAAGAAATCAACTTTCAAAATGCCGAAAACAATCTTCCGTATACAACACGAAACGGAACAACGGTTTCAGGATTCAAGCGCATCGACCTATCGAAAAATCTAAAGATTCAGCGCGTCTATATTTGGAATAATGGACTTACTGATTCTACTTTCATCCTGCCATCAAATCGGCAGCTGTACGAATTCTGGGCGAGTACAAACAATTTTAAGCGATTCGACTTTACAAACTATCCGAATCTCACGCACATAATCGTGATGAAAAACGATCTTGAGTTACTCGATCTTCGATCAATAGCACAGGCGTGGGGGGGAACGCCCCTTCGAGTCTACACCGAAGGCAATCCTCGCCTCAAAGAAATTCGAGCAACAAATGTTAACGCTCTAAACGCTCGGGCAGCACAACCCAACGGCGGCGTTTTCATTGATCCCTGGACTCGGTTCGTTCCCTAACCAAACCAACGACAACTGCCCCAGACAGTCGCGGCTCGTTGAGTGGAGGAGGAAGCATTGTACACCTGAACGGGAAATGGGAGCTGAATGTTTGTTCCTCGTCACAGCGTCAGCATGGCGGGAGAATAATTATTGAAGGCGACCGTATAGTTTTTGTAACCCCCTTCAATGACTCAACGGTATTCCACGTTGAAAGCGGTCGAGTAAGCGACTATAACGTAATAGTAATCGGAAGAACACTAGCATTGGCGAGAGAGACAATTGAATTTACGGTAAGTAGGGGCAATTTGAGATTTTTTTCTGCCAAGGTCGCTCCAGAAATGCAAGCGGGACCGTACACAAGATGTAGCTTATAAGCAGTACACAGAGGCGTATGAACACCACCATCCTCCATGCGAGGGCAAAGATGTCACGGCTACTTCTCGGTATGCTCGCGGTATCAGCCGTATGTGTAGGTCCCTGGAATCAGATGGTCGTCGCGCAAGCGCGAGATGCTAGAAATGCGGCACCAGTTGTGACTGACGTGATCCCGGAGATCGACCTCTGGAAGAAGCTCACCGTCGTTGTAACGCCAATAGCTTCGGACAACTCCGATTATGCAACACAATTGACGCAAAACATACGACCCGTTACCTATGCCAATGTTCGTATAGCTGTCGTAGATTACGCAAAAGTCAAATCCACGCTGCTCTTATTTCCCTGGTATCCTGTGATCGAACAGATTCCCGAAGGGAATCGATTGGCACTAGCTAGGGCTTTGAGTGGTGATGTCGTAATCAGCGGGAACGAGCAGGAAGACGGGATGATTGCGCTTACGATTCAAACCGTGTCCAAACCGAGCTTTTCAGAATCAATAGTCGTTTCTAAAACAGAACTACCCTCAATAAATAAATATTTTGAGGTAGTAGCCAGCTCGATCGCATGTCTGATTCAGTCAACAAAATCAGCAACGAGCATGATCACACCCTTTTCTGTTGAACGAACAGAACCGAGCGAATTGGTCAGCGTTTTTCCTGATCTGTGCATGCTAAGAACTTTTCCCTCGCCAGATTCGGTAGTGGCAATCTCTTCGAGAGTTCTGCGACGAGACCCCAAACAGCGCTATGTGCTAGAAGCCATTGCCAGGGTTCGCGACAAGTCCCTTGACACACTATTGGCTCCAAAGGACGAGTTTGAGACTACAAGTGAGTACCTAGATCGAAGGGAGCTCGCCAACACACGATTAGAGTCTGCGATGGCGTCAATATCCGATTCAATACAAAACGAGCTCTCACAGCTGCGTAAATTGTCGCGAACGTCAGTTGAACTAAGTGCAGATGCATTAGCATAGGATCTTTCGATGCCGACAAAGAGCTTTTCAGTATAAGAATTGGGAGCACGAATGGATTTTTCTTTGTTGCAAAAGACAGAGCACGAGAATTTAGGGCAAAAATAGAAACCGTAAAGCTGATTGCGAATCAGGAGCTTAACCCCGTATCGAATAAGATAGAAACGGTGTTTTACAGCGTCGTTCAGGTGGAGATGGGTATACAATCAAACGTCACTGTGGCGCAGGGTTCGGTCGCCGAGAATCAAGGTTTGGCTTATTTCGACTTCCAAGTCGAGAAGCCGGTCGCGCCGATTCCGGGCAGCGGCTCCCCGCGCTATCCGCAGGTCCTGCTGTCCGCTGGCGTCGAGGGGCAGGTTCTCGGGCAGTTCGTGGTGGACACCCTCGGGCGCGTGGAATTGGGCTCGTTCAAGGTGATCCGCTCGGATCACGACCTCTTCACGGCGGCGGTGCGCAGCGCACTCCCCGCGATGCGGTTCCTCCCCGCCGAGGTCGGCGGTCGGAAGGTGAGGCAGGTGGTCCGGCAGCCGTTCGTCTTCAACCGCCAGCGATAACTCCCTCTCACTGGCAGTACCATCTCGGCTTAGGTAATGGTCGGGGGGTCACTTCACAATTCGTGGGGTGACCCGTTCTCATATCGGGATCTGTGAGACCCATCTCAGCTACTGGGATCGAATGCTCGAATCAGCAGGTGCTGAATGACACATTTTTTGACACAGCCAATCCAAACGCAAAATTCTCTGTAGTCTAAACTGTTATACAACAACAGGTTACACAACTTCCAGATGTTTTGCGTAGTAGACTGAAAATCCGTGTGTCGCCAGTTCGATTCTGGCCCCAGCCATTGTAAATCAACGACTTACGTGATTTTTGGTCGTTACAATTCGTACTACATTCGTACTACATGGAGGGGAGACGGGGGTCCGTCTCCTCTCTGTCGT
>Ga0194134_10005351_pt1 | contig 12213 bp, 18 predicted proteins | sample TA2KigOff0mmetaG_FD_148602 | JGI IMG/M metagenome (GOLD analysis project Ga0194134, IMG submission 148602) | Freshwater microbial communities from Lake Tanganyika, Tanzania - TA2015056 Kigoma Offshore 0m | ecosystem: Environmental > Aquatic > Freshwater > Lake | place: Tanzania: Lake Tanganyika... | reverse complement strand
AAACTCAAGCAGGGCATTGTCCCAATCGTATATGTAATCAAGGTCAATGCTTTCATCATCAAGAGTGGCTACTAGTTCTTCGCCATCGTAGATGGAGTGACCATAGCAATGGATCACATCACAGAAGATTTCAGCTACCTGTCGATTTGTTAAGACAAGTTGGTCTGCAGGAAACCCAAGAATGTCTGAAGCAACAGGTCGAGGAGCTTGAGACATCAAAGTTTCCATTCGTTCCAGAAAGCTATCATGTAGGATGTCAGGAAGCTGTGTCTGGTCGCTGAGAAGGCTCACGAAGAACATGAGCATATCCTTTGAGATACCTATCTCGAAGTGGGTAATAACAACATCAGGATCACCTACATCACAACTCAAGAGTCGTAGGTGGTCAGTTGCCATTTGAAATTTGCTGGGCTTGGAAGGCTTTGGAAGGCTTGAAGGAGCGGAGATATTTTTGTATCTTGAATGGGATGTTCAGAATATTTTTTTTTTTCGATTTTTTATAATATACTACAAAAATTGAATAATAATAATTATTATAACAAATATTATTATAACAAATATTATGTCAGTAACTATATTAGGTAAAGTCTATGATATTTTTAAAACTACTTCATTAGAACTTAGTTATAATATTACTAGTATTCCAGAAGAAGTATTTAGTCTTGTAAATTTATCGATTTTAATTGTAAGATTTAATAATTTAACTAGTATAAGTCCAAATATTGGCAAACTTATCAAATTAAAAGTTCTTTGGTTAAATAATAATGAAATAACAGAATTGCCTGAAGAAATTGGAAATTTAATTAATCTAAAACATTTAGCAATTTGTGGTAATAAATTAAAAAAAATTCCTTTTTCAATTAGTTATTTGACTAATTTAGAAATTTTATATTTAGAAAAAAATTATTTTGAATATATTCCAATAGAAATTAGTAAATTAGTAAATACCCAAATTAAAATTACTAATAATAAATTAAAAAATATATCAAAAGATTTTTTACATATAAAAAATTTAGAAATTGACAATACCAGCTACGATATTAACAATTTAGATTTTGATTGTGAAATATTGATTTTTAATAATTTAAATTGTGATTTAACTAATCTACCAGTTACTCTAAAACAAATATACTTTAAAAAAAATGAAAGTATTCAAGGATATATTGAAGAAAAAATTAAACTTTTTGATATAAGATTACCTTTTGGATGTGAATTGGTATTTATCTAAATACCTATTCATAAATAATTTCGCAACCAAATGGAAATTTAGATCGTTCTATTTTTTCATTTCTTAAATTTATATATTTATTTTGATTTTTATTTTGTATTCGTATTTTTTTAAAAACAACTCTTTTTAAAGTAACTGGTAAATTTGTTATTGGTTCACTTAAATTTAATATTTTAATTTCATCTAAATCCAATTCATAATTCCAATAATTATTTCTGTATAGAGCAAAACTTATTGATTTTAAATTTTCAGAAAATTTAACATTAGCTAAATTTTGTTCAAATATTGCACTAAATGAAATAGATTGAAGACTTTTTGGAAATTTTACATTATCTATATTTTGATTAAACTGATAACCAAATTCAATTACTTTTAATTCATCAGGAAATATTACATTATCAATATTCAAATTAAAAAGTGTACCAAATACAAGTCTTTGTAATTTTTTTGGAAATGTAATTTTATCAATGGAGTAATCAAAACGATCACCAAAAATAATTTCAGTTATACCATCAGGAAAAACTACATTGTCTAAACTTTGATTAAATAGAAAACCAAAAATTACAATTTCAGTTGTTGTAGGAAAAATAAAATCATCAAGACTTTCATTAAAGGAACTATGAAATTCAATTTTGGTTGTTCCTTCTGGTATTTTATTTTTATAATTTTGTTTTGTTATTATAATATGCATTGATATATTATTGTATAAAATTTAATTTTAAAACAATTAAAATTATATTTATGTATTATACATATATACATATATAGATATTGATTAATTAAATAAATAATATAGATGTACAACAATAATAATATAAAAAATGAAATAAAATATGCATATTTCCTTAGGCAATACGATGAAAAAACAAAAAGTTTGAATCTACCAGATGATGTAACTCATTTGTATTATGATTACGACTTAAATGAACCATTTGAAAAACAATTAAAATTAATACCAAAAACAATTATTCATATAATATTTGATTACAAATTTAATCTACCAATAAACAAATTACATAATTCAATTACACATTTAACTTTACGCAGTGGTTTTAAACGTTCGCAATTAATTTACCTAAATCAGTAACACATTTAACTTTAGATGTATATTCTTTTAATGAAATAATTAATAATATACCTAATTCAATTACTCATTTAACTTTTGGAGATGCATTTAATGAACAAGTAGATAATTTACCAAATTCAATCACTCATTTAACTTTTGGAAAATACTTTAATCAACCTGTAGAAAATTTACCACATTCGATTACTCATTTAACTTTTGGAGAACGATTTAATCAACCACTAGATAATTTACCTAATTCAATTACTCATTTAACTTTGGGAGACTACTTTAACCAACCTGTAGAAAATTTACCACATTCAATTACTCATTTAACTTTTGGAGCATACTTTAACCAACCAGTAAATAAATTACCAAGTTCAATTACTCATTTGTCTTTTGGAGAACATTTTAATCAACCACTAGATAATTTACCTAATACATTAACACATTTATTATTAGGTTATAATTTTAATAAAACAATTCAACATTTACCTGAATCAGTTATTGAATTAGGTTTTTTTTCCAATTATATTTTTTGAGACAATCTGCCTTATTTTATAGAAATTGTAAAAATTTATTTTGCACGAGATTATGTTGAATATAAAAAAAAATATATTATTTAAAAATATTACATTACTAATCTACCACCAACCATTAAACAAATTAAGGTTAAAAATTACAATAATGCTCTGCGTATTACTAAAATACCTTTTGGATGTATTGTTACCGATTTTGATAATAATTATATAGAAATAGATTAAAATTTAAAAAAAATGAAAAATATGTAAAAAATATGCTTGATATTAAATATAAAAATGTCAGTTACGATTCTAGAAGAGGAATATGATATCAATACTACTAAAATGTTAAATCTTAGTAACAATTATTTAATAAGTATTCCTGACGAAGTATTTAGTCTCGTAAATTTAGAAAAATTATACATACAGAATGCTGGTTTGACAGCTATTAGTCCTAAAATTAAAAACCTTCTAAAATTAAAACATCTTTGGTTGAATGATAATCAAATAGAAAAAATTCCAGAGGAATTATGTAATTTAATAAATTTAAAGATATTAAATTTACGATACAATAAAATAGAAGAAATACCTAGTTCTATATGCAAATTAACTAAACTTAGAACTCTTTATTTTAATGCTAATAAGATACAATATATACCTGCTGAAATTTCGAAATTAGTCAAGACACATATTTATTTTAATAAAAACAAAATAAAAAAAATTCCGATTGAATTATTAAACAATGATTTAATTTTAGACAATAAAAGTTATGATATCGATAATCTAGATGATGATTGTGAAATATTAATATTTAATAATTTTTATTTTGATTTAACTAATTTACCTATAAACCTTAAACGAATATACTTTAAAAATATTTTGAAAGATAAATTAACACAATATAATATAAAATTACCATTTGGTTGTGAAATAGAATTTTTTTAAAAATTGAATTATCTATTAAATATTACATTGTTTATATATTTAATATGCCTTTAACAAAATTAGAAGAAATCTTTGATTGTAATCCTGAATCAATTATTAAAGTTGATTTAAGTCTAAAAGATTTAAAGTGTTTTCCAGAAATAATTTATGAATTAGTAAATTTAAAAATGTTAGATTTAACAGACAACTATATTGAAGAAATATCTCCTGAAATTGCAAACTTGGTTAATTTAAAAAAACTTTATTTTAGTTGCAATAAACTTAATAAAATACCTAAAGAATTTGGTAATCTATCTAATTTAAAAAAATTAAATTTAGCTTACAACTACATAACTGAAATTCCACCTGAATTTGGAAATCTAATAAATTTAAAAGCTTTAGATTTAAGACATAATGAATTAACATCTTTACCCACCGAAATTGGTAAATTAATTGATTTAGAAAAATTATTTTTAGAAGGTAATAACTTTAGATTTTTACCAAAACAAATTTTAAATATAAAAAATTCCTTAATTGACATAGAAGATACAACTTATGATATTGATAATTTGGATGTTAATTGTGAAATACTTGTATTTAAATTTTTAAATTGTGATTTAACTAATTTACCTATAGGTCTTAAACAAATATACTTTAAAAAGGAGCTAGAAGAAGAAATAAAGAATTTTAATATAAAATTACCTTTTGGTTGTGAAATAATCTTTTATTAAAATATATACTACTATAAAAAACTAATTTAAATATTATTTACTTTAGCTTATTAACATGTTTAGTCAGTCAATCAGTAAAGCTATTAATAAAAATATTGTTTCTAAAAGAGCAATTTTTAATTTTAAAGATCCTTTTCTATTGAATAATCAACTTACAGATGACGAAAAATCAATTAGAGATTTGGCACATAATTTTTCCAAAGATGTTCTTTTTAAAAATATTGTACCATCTTTTAGAAATGAAAAATTTGACAAAAATATTATGAAAGAAATGGGTAAATATGGTTTATTAGGTCCTACAATTAATGAATACGGATGTGCTGGAGTAAATTATGTTTCTTATGGCTTAATAAATAGAGAATTAGAAAGGGTTGATAGTGGTTATAGAAGTTGTGCTAGTGTTCAATCGTCTTTAGTAATGTTTCCTATTTATAAATTTGGTTCACAAGAACAAAAAGATAAATTTATACCAGAACTTTCTAAAGGCAATTTAATCGGATGTTTTGGTTTAACAGAACCTGACCACGGAAGTGATCCATCTGGTATGAAAACAAAAGCAACTTTTAAAGATGGATATTATACTCTAAATGGAAGCAAAAACTGGATTACAAATTCACCTATAGCAGACATATTTGTTATATGGGCTAAAGACGACAATGATGAAATTAGGGGTTTTATTTTAGAAAGAGGAATGGCTGGAATATCTACACCTAAAATTGAAGGTAAATTTTCTTTAAGAGCTTCAAATACTGGAATGATTTTTATGGATAACGTAAAAGTTCCAAAGGAAAATGTTTTACCAAATATTAAAGGATTAAAAGGACCTTTTATGTGTTTAAATAATGCACGATATGGTATTGCATGGGGTGTTTTAGGTGTTGCAGAAGATTGTTTTTTAAGAGCCAGAGAATATGCTATGGATAGACAACAATTTAATAAACCTTTGGCGGCAAATCAATTAATTCAGATAAAATTAACTGATATGTTAACTGAAATTACATTAGGACTTCAATCCGTTTTAAGAGTTGGAAGAATGATAGATGAAGGAGATATGATTCCTGAAAATATTTCTATTTTAAAACGTAATAATTGTATAAAGTCTCTGCAAATTGCTAGAAATTCCAGAGATATTTTGGGTGGTAATGGTATATCAGACGAATATCATATTATTAGACATATGCTAAACTTAGAGGCTGTTAATACATATGAAGGGACACAAGACATTCATGGTCTAATTGTAGGAAGAGGAATTACAAATATTAATGCTTTTTAGAATAAAAAAATTGATTTTTTATTAGTATTAATATATATTCTATAAATAATTACTATACAATGTTTAGACAATTTGCTCAATTTGTTGAAAGCAAGTTTATTAGTAAAGGTCTAGAAATAAGACCTCTTGGTAGATGGAATATTGATTATTGTTCCAAAAAAACTAACACTAAAATTGATTATGCAAATGAAGACCATTGTGGACCTTGTGGTCAATATACAATTGATGAAAAAATTAAAAATCAACAAAAGAAAAAATTTATGTAAAAAATAAAAATAGTAGCCATATATTTTATATACTCGAATAATTTAGTTAGGTAAAACGAGTAAAGTATAATTATGGCTAATTCTAATTTATAGAAGATTTTAATTTAAATATATTTGAATTCAAACGAAGAATGTATTATGACAAATTTTGTATAGGTTAACACGATGTTACTTTTGTCATATTGAAACTCGTTTGTTCGGCGATTAGGTAATTAGGAAGCAGATATACTTTTAAAAAATGATTTTTATATTTAATAATAGGTATTTATATCAATATTGTTCCATATATAACTTTTTAAAAACTACGACGTAATGGACATATCAACACCTTCAATTCTTATTCCTAAAGATGATATTTTAATTCATAAATCATTAAAAAAATCATATTTTGATGTTTATTTTAATAGTGCCTTAGGTGATAATTATAAAATATTGAAATAAAAATTATTTTCTTAAGTAAATTTTTTATTTCAAAACATCAAAAAATTGATTTTATAATATATTCTTAATATATAAATATATTTAACTTTACAATGGTATTAAATCCTAATATTGATAATGAAAATCCAATTGATTTTTTGACTATTCCAGATGAAATTCCTTTTACTTTTTATGAACGCAAAACTCATAAAGAAACGCCTGAACAATACAGAGCAAGAAAAGAGAGTATGGCACAAAGAAAAATTAAAAAAGAAACTCCTGAAGAATATGAATCAAGAAAGGCATATATGAAAGAAAAAGCTATTATGATTGCCAGAATTAAAGAGAGAAAATTAGAAGAATATATGAAACGAGAAGAATTAAGAACAGAATTAAGAGAAAAAAGAGAAGAAGAAAAACGTAAAAAGAAAGAAGAAAAAGAACAATTAGAAAGAATTTTTGGACCAATAGAGAAACTTTCTGAAACTCAATTGATTATGAAAAGACACGAAGAAAAATTAAAAAGACAAACTCAAGCATATGAAAGACACAAAGCATATCAACAAAGAGAAGAACGTAGAAAACTTGGAGGGACAAGATATATAGATATGCCTCGTGAACCAAAATTTAGAATGTCGTGGAATGTCGAAGGAAACTAAATATAATTTTTATAATTTACACTAAAATAAATTAGAATTTAAAAAATATTTTCTACATATATATTAAGAATATAATGCAAGTTTCAAGCGATGAACTGCAAAACACAAGTTCAATGAATAATGAAAAAGTTATAAGTAAACGAAATCGCCCGGATAAAAAAACTAAATATGCAAATGAAAGAAAAGAACTTATTGAAAAGTTGAATAAACTAATTGGTATAGACGAAACCAAAAATAGTGTTTATTTATATGAAATGGAAAATAATAGTAATTTAAAGCCCGAAATTGAAAAATTATTACCCGATATTAAAAAATATTATAAATATGGTCACTGGGGGTATTTTTGTACTGAAACAAATAAAGAAGGTGAAAATTATATTTCTTTAATTAGGGCAATCTATAATGATAGTGGATTTGATGTAGTAAGTAAACATAAAGTGAATACATTTAACGATATAAAAAAACAATATACCTTAATGTTATTTTACAAAAAACGAAATTTTTAAATTTATTATTTAAACACTTTTATTTTAAATAATATTAAATAAAAAATATTATCTATTTATATAGTAAGAAGATTATGCAAGTTTCAAGTCATGAACAAATGCAAAATTTAAATTCATTATCTGACGAAAAAATAATAAGGAAACGAAATCGTCTTGATAAAAAAACTAAATATATGAATGAGAGAAAAGCCCTAATTGAAAAATTAAATAAAATAATAGGTATTGATGAAATTAAAAATAGTGTTTTTCTTTATGAATTAGAAAATAATAGTAATTTAAAGAATGAAGTAGATATTTTAATACCTGATATAAAAAAATATCATAAATATGGATATTGGGGATTTTTTAGTAATGATCCATATAAAGGTAAAGATAATTATATTTCTTTAATTAGAGCAATTTATAATGATAATGATTACGATGTAATTGGTAAATTAAAGACTCATACATTTGACAACATAAAAAAACAATATACTTTTTTGACTTTTTATAAAAAATAAAAATAATGTAATGATTACTTACATTTTAAATAATTTATAAAATTTTATTAAAAGAATAATAAGTAATCATTAAATTATTTTTTTAAGAAATAAAAAAGTTAAATAGCAAATAGGTTTTTAAAACCCCATATTAGATTTTTTTTATTTTATTATTATAGTTTGGGGTTTTAAAAACCTATTTGCAGTTATACTTTTTTATTTTATATATATTTCAAAATTTATAATAAAATAAAAGAATATTTACCAACTAATATTTTATTAATTTTTATTTGTTTATATTTTATTTTAATTCTATCTTCAACTATACAATTATAACATTCTGCAATAAACTTTTGTAAATAATTTACATTTATAATTGAATCAATCTTATGTTTTATTGATTTAATGGTTTTATTTTTACATTCGTTATTTTTAAAAAGATAAAAAAATCTTTCTGTATTTTCATGCAATATTTTTTTGGTTTTTTCTAAATCAACTGCCTCAATTTTTTCAATTTCAAGGCGATTTATTTTAAATAATTCTTCAAACCAAAAACAAACATTAATTTTATTTACTATATCATTATCTTTTATAATTTGTAAAATATCATTATTGTTAATTTCAACAAGTTTCTTTTCGAATTGACTTTTTGATAATTCCAAATATTTTCTATTTATATAATTAATAAATTTAGTATGGTCACTGACCAATTCGCATAATTTATCAATATCGTTTATATTGTGCAAATATTTTTCTCTCATTTTTACTTGTTCTCTTAAATTATCAATATAGTATTTGTATTTGTCATCCACTTTTTCTCCAAAAAATATTTTTTTAGATACTTCTATTATTTCCTCTTTCTTTAATTTCATATCCTTTTTAAGTGAATTTAAAAACATATAATCAGGATCATAATCAGTTTCTATAATTTTATAACCATAATCTTTAGCAATTAGTTTAATAATATCTACTTTATTTCTATAAAATAATTGGTCATACCAAGTCTTTAGAAAATGTATTTGTGTCATAAAAGAATCATTTACATGAAACCAGATGAAGCATTTTTTAATAAAGTATTGATAGAAAAAAATCCTAGTGATAAAAATAAGAGATATTTAGTTTTACCAGTCCAAAGATTTGCAAAAACACATAAAGTAATAGTACTATCAGACGAAGAAATTACTACCAAAGAATTATTATTAACGATTTATAAATTTTATAATGAAAAGGCATTGACATTTGAAGAAATTAAAGAAACAGATGACGACAATATTTTTGATTATGTAACAGATGCTTGTAATTATTATAAAGAAGGTGAAATATTACATTATATAGATTTGATGGGCGACAAAAGATTTTATGAATTTATTTATTCTTATGTAGATGGTTCTGGGGATACGCAATATATTTTGTCTTTAGGAAGTTAAAAAAGGTATAAGACAAGTAATTTGAAAATGTATAGATGCCAAGCAATTTACTATTTGCCCACTTGAACGAGTAATTTATAATAAAGTATCTTAAAGCAAAACACACTTTTTTAAGCTTTTCTTGCTTTAATTTTTCTTATTATAATTTCTAAATAAAGCAAAACACACTTTTTTAAGCTTTTCTTGCTTTAATTTTTCTTATTATAATTTCTAAATTTCGTTCAATGTCTATCTTTAATTAATTTGTATTTTATGGAAGACAAATAGCCTAAGTTATTTATTTACCAACAATTTAGGGCAAAATATAAAAGTACAAATGTTTAATAATTTTTATACACTTTAAGTATATTATTATGATAAAGTTAATTAAAGCAAAATATACTTGATTATGTATCTTGCTTTGGTGCATAACCTTATCATAATTACATTTTTTGTTCAACTCTTATTTTATAAAAATAATATAGGGGTATTTTTTTTTAATTTATAGTATAAAAGATTTTAATTTTCCAGCCACCCTGAAAAATTAAAATATATAGTATTATTATATATAACTTTTTTATGCCTGAAGATAGTGTTTTTATTCAATTATTAAAAGAACATACAAATATAGATCATGACTTTATAGATACATTTTTTAAAAAGTTTAAAATTGGAGGTGAATTAAATTTTGAAATAGAAGATATTAAAGTTGCTAAATTTTTAGATATTAAACTTAATACATTAAGAAGAAGATTAATGAATGAATTTTCTAAAACAAAAATATATTTTGAAAAAGTAGATTATATAAAAATTAAATCTGATAAATCTAATGCAGGATTAACTTATATGATAAATTATCAATGTTTTGAAAGATTAGCAATGTCTGGCGATTCAAAACAATCTGAAGTTGTAAGAATGTATTTTGTAAAACTTCGTGAGTTTATTACTGAAAATCAACATTTAATTTATCAAGCAATGACAAATAAAAAAGATTTATCTAAATATACAAAAATGGAATCAATTTATTTTTTCGCTGTTGATGAAAGAAAATTTAATTTCAAAGTAGGAAGAACAAATGATATTGTATTGAGATTGAATAATTATAATGTAGGACGTATTAAAGAAGTAGATTTAAAATATTTTGCTTTAGTTAAAAATAATAAAATAATTGAACAATGTTTCAAACTAAAATTAAAAAAGCATCAAGTAATTAAAAATAAAGAAATTTACAGAATAGAACCGACTGAATTAAAAAAAGTAATAACTGATTGTTATACTAAATATGTATCTGGAGACAAACATCAAGAGTTATATGAAGAAATAGCAAATTTACTAGGAATTTATTCATTTACAAAAAATAAAAAAAATATAAAACCTTTTGTAATTATCGGCAATGAAATTTAATTCTTCTTATTATATTTTCTAAATTTCGTCCTGTCTATCTTTAATTACTTTTTATACCACTTTAACTATATTATTATGATAAAGTTAATTAAAGCAAAATATACTTGATTATGTATCTTGCTTTGAAGCATAACCTTATAATAATTCCATTTTCGTTCAACTCTTATTTTATATAACATTATTAGCAACTCCACGCCACCCATGTAGATTAAAAAACTTAAATATTTATTATTGTTAAAAAATTGAAAAATTAAAATATTTTAAATAAATATTATTATAAATAAAAAAAATGCCTAAGCTTAGAAAAAATATTCATATTAACTATTTAAAATGCGGTTGTCCTAAAGTTTGGATCCGTGTATCCAAAGAAGATGCCGAAAAATTGGAAATACCAACTATAAAAATTTGTGAAAATAAACATTTTATGCCTCCATTTTTTGTTCATGATAGTAACGGAGATTACTATGCACCAAAGACTATTTGTAAAGATGAATGTGATGGTAAATTTATATATTTTTGTACTAAATGTAGAAGTAGAGGAGAAGCCTAAAATTTATATTTTTTACATCCAATCAATAAGTTTATAAATTAACCAATTAAAACATTCTGGAAGCCATATAGTAGAATTATTAGTTATTTCAATGTATAATCCATTGTCAGTATGTATTATTTTGCCTTTTTCTTTAAATTCAAAGTTTTGGAATTTTTCATTAAAATCATTATTGAAATATTTTGCCAACCATCTTCCTTCTTGTTTTGCTTTTTGAGCTGTTGGAGGATTAACTTTTGAATTATCACCTATAACAAAAACATTTTCTGATACTTCGGGTTTAAGAGAATGACGTTTAATACCTGCAGTCCAAATTATATTATCGTATTGTTTGGAAAAATTATTTATAATGAAATACCAGATGATATACAATCAATCACTTTTGAAGACGAATTTAATCAAAATATAGATAAAGTTGTTTTTCCAAATTCATTAGAATCAATCACTTTTGGACGTAAATTTAATCAAAATATAGATAAAGTATTATTTCCAGATTAATTACAATCTATTACATTTGATGATGATTTTAATCAAAATATAGATAAGGTGATATTTCCAAATTTATTACAATCAATTACTTTTGGAGTTCGTTTTAATCAAAATATAGATAAAGTAGTATTTCCAAATTCATTACAATCAATTACTTTTGGAAGTTGGTTTAATCAAAATATAGATAAAGTAGTATTTCCCAATTCATTACAATCAATTACTTTTGGAAATCGTTTTAATCAAAATATATACAATACAATATTTCCCAATTCATTACATTCTATTACTTTTAGA
>Ga0194134_10005348_pt1 | contig 12215 bp, 7 predicted proteins | sample TA2KigOff0mmetaG_FD_148602 | JGI IMG/M metagenome (GOLD analysis project Ga0194134, IMG submission 148602) | Freshwater microbial communities from Lake Tanganyika, Tanzania - TA2015056 Kigoma Offshore 0m | ecosystem: Environmental > Aquatic > Freshwater > Lake | place: Tanzania: Lake Tanganyika... | reverse complement strand
CCGTTCGCCCGCTCGCTCGCCGTGGCCGCGGAAGGGGGCTTCACCCGGCTGGGCGGCGCCGGCACCCGCGCCTTCGCCAACGACCCGGACTTCGGCCCGGAGATGAGCTACCGCTGGCAGCTGGACATGGTGCCCGTCCTCTTCGGGCTGGCGTGGGAGCTGCCGCTGGACGTCCCGCTGAAGATTGCCCCGGTGGCCGGCGGCGCCGCCGTCTACACCCGCTCCACCGGCAGCTACACCTCGGGCGGCGTCACCACCACCAACGCGCCCCAGGCGGCGTGGGCCACGGGCTTCTACGCCGGGCTGGAGCTCTCCGTGCCCGTGGGCCCCGGCGCCCTCACGGTGGAGGGGCGCTTCCTCTCCGCCCGCACGGACCTGGGGCTCAAGCAGGTGTACGGCACCATCAACACCACGCCCGGCGACGTGCAGGGCTCCAACCTCCTCGCCGGCTACCGGCTCTCCTTCTGATGCGCTCTCCCGGCCACCCTGGACTCGCCATGACGACCCGCTCGCTCCCCCTCCTCCTGCTCGCCGCTGCCGCCGGCCTGTCCTGCTCGCAGCAGGACTTCGTCACGGACGTGCCGCTGCGCGTCGTCTCCATCACCGCCACGCAGGGCTCGGTGACCACCACGGCCGCCCCGGGCGCAGACGCAGGCACCTCCGCCGCGCCGGTGGTGGACACCTTCGTGCCGCGGGACACGGACTTCGAAATCACGTTCAGCGAACGGCTCGCCGAGGGCACCGTGGCGGGGGCCATCACCCTGGAGGCACTGGGGCCCACCGGGACGGACCCGGCCATCGCCACCCCCACCGCCATCCCCATCCAGGTGACGTACCAGGAGAGCCCCGTCCCCACCGTCACCGTCACCCCGTTCGAGGAGGACAATCGGGTCAAGCTCCCGTTCACCACCGCGCTGCGCCTGAACATCTCCCCCTCCCTCAAGCGCCTGCGCGACAACGGGCCGCTCCCGGTGCAGGTGCGCTGGCTGGCCAACACGGTCAACCCGCCTCCGCTGCGCGTGGTGTCCCTCCTGCCCTCTGGCGGGGCCGCGGGCGTGGCCCGGGACGCCCAGGTGAAGGTGGTCTTCAGCGAGCCGCTCCAGTGCGCTGGGCTGTCCGGGATGACCGTCTCAGAGCTGGCAGACCTGCACCCGCACACCGCCGCGGGGGACACCGCGGTCGCCGTGCCGGGCAGCTGGGAGTGCCCCACCGTGGACCCGGCCGCGGACGAGACGCTGGAGGGGACCACGTGCGCCAAGAACCCCGCCCCGTGCACCGTCACGTTCAAGCCGGAGGCCACGGGCTTCCGCTTCAAGTATTCCTCCCAGGTGACGCTGAAGCTGTCCGGCGCCGCCTCCGAGACCCCGGTCCGCTCCGTCCGCGCCACGGACGCCGGCGGCGCGCTGCTGGAGGACGTGACCTCCAGCTTCCGCGTGGTGGACCCGCCCGTGCTGGCGCTGGCCACCGCCATCCCGGCCAACGGGGCCACCGGCGTTGCCCCCAACGCCCTCCTCACGCTCGCCTTCACCGAGCCCGTGGACTGCGAGACGCTCACCAACACCACCGCGAAGGTTGAGCAGGTGGTGGATGACCACCCCCGCTTCGGCGCGCGCAAGGGCACCACGGAGACGGTGGGCGGGTCCTGGGCCTGCGCCGGCAACACCGCCGCCGCGGGCGAGGGCGAGGCGGCCTGCGCCGGGACCAACGCGGCCAACTGCCAGGCCGTCTTCACCCCCACCACCCCCTTCCTGCCCTCCGCCGTGGTGAAGGTGACCGTGGCGGGCGGCGCCTACGAGGCCGGCAAGGCCCCCGCTGCGCGCGACCGCGTGGAGTCCCTCCGGGCCACCATCCGCGGCGGCCAGCTGCAGACGGCCGTCACCTTCCAGGTCCGCGCGGCGGACCCCTCGCCGCTCGCCGTGACGCTGTCCACCCCGGGCAACGGCGCGTCCAACGTCCCCGTCTCCCCGCCCCCGGAGCTGGAGGTGCAGTTCTCCCGCACGGTGGACTGTGACTCGGTGACCGCCGCCACCGCCTCGGCCACCCTCACCCTGCCGGACAGCACCACCCAGGCCTGGCCTGTGACCGTGGACTGCCAGGCGGGCAACTATCACCTCACCCTCAAGCCCCAGTCCTCCACGCCCCTCCCCTACGGCACCGAGGTCACGGTTACGCTGCAGGGCGGCACCTATACCGCGGGCAGCCGCGTGCTGGAGGCCTCGGACGCCACCACCTATGGCGGCCAGCTCCCCGCGGACGTCGTCCTCTCCTTCAAGATGGGGGAGCCCCCGGCCCTGCTGCTGGCGAGCGCCCTGCCCTCCCCGGGCTCCACCGGCTCGGGCTTCTCCGAGCCCATTGTCCTGTCCTTCAGCGAGCCCGTGGACTGCGCCACCGTGAATGGCACCACCGTTCTGGTGGAGCAGACCCCCGCGCCGCTGGCCACCGGCGCCCCCGTGCCCGGCACCACGGCGGTGCCCTGCACCTTCACCTGCCCGCTGGGCGGTGACGCGCGCAAGGCGCAGTGCGCCCACGCCCCGTTCTCCCCCAGCGCCAGCGTGAAGGTGACGCTGGTGGGCGGTACCGGCACCAACACGGCCATCCAGTCGGACGCGGCCACCCCGTCCGGCGGACAGCTCCCGGTGGACGTCTCCTGGACGTACCGCGCCGCGGACCCCGCCCCGCTCGCCGTGGTGGGCACCTCCCCCAACGGCAACCCGGGCAACAACGTCTCGGCCAAATCGGATGTGCGCTTCACCTTCAGCCGCGCCGTGCGCTGCAGCACCGTGGCCGGCCGCCTCACGCTCGTCCGGGACGACACCGGCGCGGCCGTCCCCGGCACCCTCACCTGCACCAACGGCGCGCAGGTGGGCCCCGCCGTGGATGGCTCCGTGGCCATCTTCACCCCGTCCGCCCCGCTGGAGGTGCTGAAGCGCTACCGCGCCACGGCGCTCGCCGGCATCCAGGCACTGGATGCCACCCTGCTCGGCACCACCGCACAGGGGACGCTGCCCGCGGACGTCTCCACCCGCTTCGACGTGGAAATCGAGCACCTGCAGGTGCTGGCCACCACGCCTGCGGCCGGGGCGCAGCTGGCCCCCATTGGCAGCAGCGTGGTGCTGCAGTTCAACCAGGAGCTGGCCCCCACCTCGCTCGTCCCCTGCACGCCGTCCTCCAACAAGGCCAGCTGCAACGTGGTGGTCACCCGCGGCGCAACCCCGTTCAACTGGACCAACGGGACGCTGGCCACCTCCGCGCTGGAAGTGGACGGCACCCCCACCTACGAGGGCGGGACGCGGAAGTGGACGCTGGACCCGTCTGATGCGGCCAACGCCCCGTACCTGGTCGTGGCCATGACGTACACCGCCAGCATCAAGGGCGGGACGGCGGGGCCGGTGGGCGCCAACGGCGTCTCCACGCTGCCGTTGGACTACACCTTCACCTTCCGCACCTCCTCGGCGCAGCTGGTGCTGGGTGTCCTCCCGGATGACCTGGCCGCGGACGTGGAGTCCACGGACCCGGTGTGCATTGACTTCGTGGGAGACGTGGACGCGTCAACCCTCACCGCCGGGGGCAACCAGCTCACGCTCTCCTACACGGACGACTTCGGCCGCTCCGCCGCCCTGCCGCTGGACGCCACCACGCCCTACACGCTCTCGGACGCCTCGGGGGCCGGCACGGCCCAGAACCGCGTCTGCCTCAACCTGCTGAGCGCCACCTACGCGTGCGTCCCCGGCGAGCACCGGCTGCGCCCGGGCACCACCTTCACCGCCACCGTCAGCACCGCCGTCAAGGTGGGCAGCAGCTTCCCGGCGGCCCCCGTCTCGTGGAGCTTCACCACCCGCCCGCCGCCCGCGCTGTCCGGCATCCGGGTGGCCAACGCGGTCATCTCCGAGCAGCTGTTGGACGGCGCCACCGAGGTGCCGGTCAACGGCGCCTTCGCGGTCACCTTTGCCGAGCCCATGGACCCGGCCTCGCTCACCTCCACGAACCTCAGGCTGGTGCCCCTGGGCAACGCGCCGGCGGTGGTGACCACCGTCACCCTGCCGGCCGGGGTGGCCTATCCGCAGTCCGCCACCCTCACCACGCCCAACCTGGGCCACAAGTCCGCCACCGTGGATGGCCGCTACGCGGTGCAGTTGCTCGGCGGGACGGACGGCGTGGCCACCGCCACGGGCCACACCCTGGAGGCGGACGTCCGGGTGGCCTTCACCACCTGCCCGGCCACGGCGGTGACGCTCTCCCCGCCTGAGGCGCAGCTCACCCCCAACGCGCTCGTGCCGCTGGTGGCGGACCGCGCCCTGCACCTGCCGTCCGTGACGAGCGAAACGCTGTTCGCCACGCTCGCCGGGAGCCGCATCAACGGCATCGTGGCGCTGCAGCCCGCCCAGCCGCGCGCCGCCACCTACATCCCCAACCCGCTCTGGCTCACCAACAACGGCGGCCCCTACAAGGTGCGCACCTCCACGGGGATGCTGGATTACCGCGGCAACCCGGTGCCGGAGACCGCCAGCCAGAACTTCTCCACGGGCAACACCCCGGCCAACAATGCCATCCAGCCCTCGCTGCTCACCGCGACCAACGCGGCGCAGGTGGCCAACAGCCAGTCCTTCGTCCTCACCCTGGGCGGCACCAGCCTGAAGGAGCGCTCCCTGTCCACCTCCTGGTACTCCGTGGCCGGGGGTGGCGGCTCCATCGCGCTCGAGGCGCTGGGCGGGACCGGCTGCCCCCAGCCGGCCACGAAGCTGGCCGTGGACTCGGTGCTGGCCCCGGCCACCACCGCGGCCACCACGGACAAGGTGAACATCAAGGTGCTGCCGCCGCTCTACATGGCCGCCGGGTGCCAGTATGTCCTGAAGGTCCGCCAGGCGCAGGCCGCCAACCTCTACAACCAGGGCAACCAGGGGCCTGAAATCTCGTTCAACGCGGTGGGCGAGTCGGTGGCGCCTACGCTGAACGTCCTGGAGGTCCAGAAGCCGGACGGCACCTTCACCGCGCTCACGGGGAGCTCCGCCGCATCGGGCCGGGTGGTGGTGCGGGCCACCTTCAACGAGCCGCTGGCGTCCGACAGCGTCACCGACCTCTCGTTCCGGGTAGCGGACACGGGCGGGGCGCTGACGGGCACGCTGTCCACGAGCGGGGCGGTGGTCACCTGGACCTCGTCCTCGCCGGTGGCCGCGGGTACGAACCTGGCCGCCACGCTGGACGCGGGCCTCCGTGACCTGGCAGGCAACGCCTTCGCCGGGACCGCCCAGTCCTTCACCGTGGAGTCTACAACGCCGGATTTCACCGCCGTCGCTTGGAGCCCCACCGCCACCCGGGACGCACCGTACGGCACCGCCACCGTCACCTTCACCGAGCCGGTGGACCCCGCCACGCTCCACTGCAACACCCAGTCCGCGGTGGGCTCGCTGTCCTTCAAGGTGGGCGCCACCAAGCTGTTCGGCTGCGCGGTGCTGTCCAGCACCAACCCCAACGAGGTGCTGTGGCGCCCGGTGGATCCGGTGGGCACGCAGGTGACCGTGGACGTCACCACCAACCCGGCCGGGGCTGCCCCGCAGCTCAAGGACCTGGCCGGCGCCGCGGTGCCGTTCACCACCCGCAGCTTCACCACCCCGTAGTCCCGCCGTCCAAGGCCGGCGGGGGCGCGCGTGCGCACACTGTTCCCCCGTGCGGCCCGACCAGTCCCCGCCTGCAGGCGTGCAGGTCCACCCCTCCACCGTCTGGGTGGTGGGGCTGAACCTGCTCACCCTGGCGGCCGGCACCTGGGTCGCCTTCCAGACGTGGGGCGTGCTCGCGTGGGCCGTGCTCGCCCTCTTCGTGGCGCTCGCGCTGGCCCCGCTGATGCAGCGGCTGTCCCGGCGGATGCCGCGCTGGGCGGCGGTGGTGGGAGTCTTCGTCACCTTGGCGGCGGCGGCAGCGCTGCTCGTCTCCACCTTCCTGCCGCTGCTGGCCGAGCAGGGACGTGCGCTCGGGGCGGAGCCGCCGTCGCTGGAGGAGCGGCTGAAGGGGACGCGCGCGGTGGGGGCGCTCGAGCAGCGCTTCGGGCTCCTCTCCCGCGCCGAGGCCGCGTGGGCCGCCACCCTCCCCTCGCTGGCCGGACCGCTCCTGCGCCTGCCGCGCGGGGCGCTGGAGCTGCTGCTCGCCGGCGTCACGGTGGCCACCCTGGCCGCCTTCATCCTGCTGTTCGGGGAGGAGCTGTTCGAGGCGGTGCTGGCCTGGCTGCCCCCGCGGCGGCGGGCGCGCGTGGACCGGCTGGCCCGGGAGATGACGCGCGCGGTGTCCGGCTACGTGGCGGGCACCTTCCTCCTGTCCCTGCTGGGCGCGGCGGTGATGGGCGTGGCGCTCTTCCTACTGGACGTGCCGTGGTTCCTCGCCGTGGCCGCTGCCCTGGCGCCGCTGGGGCTCTTGCCGTGGGTGGGGGCGGCGCTGTCGGAGGTGCTGGTGTTCGCCACGGCCTACGCGGCCGGGGGCTTGCGCCCCGCGGCCTGGGCGCTGGGGGCCTTCTTCGCCTGGCAGCAGGTGTCCCGCCGGGTGTCCCCGCTGGTGCAGGCGCGCACCCTGCGCATGAACGCGCTGGCGGTGGCCCTGGCCATGCTGGTGGGCACCTCCCTCATGGGGCTGCTCGGCACCGTGGTGGCCGTGCCGCTGGCCGGGGCAGCGCAGGTGGCCGTCTCCGCGGCGCTGCGCCAGCGGCAGGCCCGCTGGCGGCACCACCCGGGCGGCCGCGGGCGGGCTTCGCTGCAGCTGGAGCTGCCGCTCTGGCGTTGACTGGCGGACGGCTGCGCGCGGCCCTAGCCTCCGCCGCCACGTGCTCGCCTTCCTCCGAGAACACCGCGCCGCCGCGTGGGTGACGCTGCTCTCCTTCCTGCTCACCGCGTGGGTGCCGCTGTTCAACCGCTCGCGGGCCGGGGACCTGTCCAACTGGTACTCGGACCACCTCCACCATCCCTACGCCACGTGGGTGGGGCTGACGAAGGGGGCGGTTGTCTACACCGTGCCTTTCCAGCAGGTCTTCTCTCGCAAGGACACCGGCTACCCGCACGAGGCCGCGGGCAGCACCTGGGGCGAGATGCCCGGCATGGCCTACCCGCCCGGCATCTTCGCGGTGTTCCTCCCCACCTCGCTCCTGGGCCGCTGCGTCCCCCTGTCCACGCACGCGTTCGGGGTGGTGAACATCCTGTACCTGCTGCTGCTCGCGCACCTGTCCTTCTTCGCGGTGCTCGTGTCCCTGCAAGCGCTCGCCCCGGGCTCCCGCGCGCTCGTGGCGCTCTTCACCTGGCTGGTGATGGTCTCCATGGCCTCCGAGGGCTTCTACGATCCGCTCTTCATTGGCGTGGGCGCGCTGGGGCTGCGGGCGCTGGCGCTGGGCAACCCGGACGGCGCGCTCCGCTGGCTGTGCGGGGCGGCGCTGCTCCACTTCCGCGCCGCACCCCTGGCCCCCTTCGCCGGGTACGCCACCTGGCTGCTCCTCCGCGGCAAGCCCGCCCGCACCTGGCCGTGGCGGACGCTGGCCTTCGCCGCTCTGGCGGCGGTCCTGGTGGTGGGCAGCTTCCTGCTCATGTACCCGGCCACGGAAGGCTTCCGGCGCACCCACGGCATGGTGCTCGCCGGACGCCCCCTGGCGCTCGCGGTGGTTCTCGCGGTGAGCGCGCTGGCCATGGCGGTGGCCTTCTGGTTCTCGGACGCGGCGGTGGGCCTCTCCGTGGCGGTGGGGCTGGCCCTCACGCTCGTGGAGCGGCAGCCCTACTGGTGGCACCAGGCCATGCTGGTGCTGCCGCTGCTCGGCGTGGGTGCGGCCCGGCTGCAGCCCCGGGGCGCAGGCGCCACCCGGGCGGTGCTGGCCGGCTGGATGCTGGCGCTGGGGCCGCTGGTCTGGACGGACGCGTCTGGCAAGGCCACGGACCAGCCCGCGCTGCTTTTTTTGCACTTCGTGAACGGCTACAAGGCTTCGCCATGAACCTCCAGGTCGAAGACATCCAGGTCGGCACCGGCGCCGAGGCGAAGAAGGGCCAGACCGTCTCCGTGCACTACACGGGCAAGCTCACGGACGGGAAGCAGTTCGACTCCTCGGTGGGCGGGGACCCGTTCACCTTCCACCTGGGTGCCGGCATGGTCATCCAGGGCTGGGACGTGGGCGTGGCCGGGATGAAGGTGGGCGGCAAGCGCAAGCTCACCATCCCGCCGGAGCTGGGCTACGGCCGCATGGGCTACCCGGGGGTCATTCCGCCCAACGCCACGCTCGTCTTCGATGTAGAGCTCCTCTCCGTCCGCTAGGGGAATCCAAACCATGGCGAAAATCCGCAAAGTGCTCGTCGCCAACCGCGGCGAGATCGCCCTGCGCGTCATGCGCACTTGCAAGGAGCTGGGCATCTCCACCGTGGCCGTCTTCTCCGAGGCGGACCGCTCGGCGCTGTTCGTCCGGTGCGCGGACGAGGCCTACTGCGTGGGCCCCGCCGCCTCGCGCGAGAGCTACCTGAGGCAGGACGTCATCCTGGACGTGGCGAAGCGGTCCGGTGCGGACGCCATCCACCCGGGCTACGGCTTCCTTTCCGAGAACGCCTCCTTCGTGCGCGCCTGTGAGAAGGCGGGCGTCACCTTCATTGGCCCGCCTGCCTCCGCCATGGACGCCATGGGCGAGAAGACCCGCGCGCGGGCCAACATGATCAAGGCCGGCGTCCCGGTGGTGCCCGGCACCGACGCGCTCTCCTCCGTAGACGAGGCGCGCGCGTTTGCCCAGAAGGTGGACTTCCCCGTGATGCTCAAGGCCGCCGGCGGCGGCGGCGGCAAGGGCATGCGGAAGGTGGAGGACCCGAAGGAGTTCGACTCCGCGTGGCGCTCGGCCAAGAGCGAGGCGATGGGCGCGTTCGGCAACGACGCCGTCTACATCGAGAAGTTCCTGGACAAGCCGCACCACGTCGAAATCCAGGTCTTCGGGGACACCCACGGCAACGTCATCCACCTGAACGAGCGCGAGTGCTCCGCGCAGCGCCGCCACCAGAAGGTGGTGGAGGAGACGCCCTCTCCCATCCTCACCCCGAAGATGCGGGCGGAGATGGGCGAGGTGGCCGTGCGCGCCGCCCGGGCGGTGAACTACGTGGGCGCCGGCACGGTGGAGTTCCTCGTGGACAGCGCAAGGAAGTTCTACTTCCTGGAGATGAACACCCGCCTGCAGGTGGAGCACCCGGTCACCGAGTGGGTCACCGGCGTGGACCTGGTCCGGTGGCAGATTCAAATTGCCGAGGGGGCGAAGCTGCCCCTGCTCCAGGCCCCCACCCCCAACGGCCACAGCATCGAGGTGCGGGTGTACGCGGAGGACCCCGCGCAGAACTTCATGCCCAGCCCCGGCCGCATCACCGCCCTGCACACCCCGTCCGGCCCCAACATCCGCGACGACTCGGGCGTGTACGCCGGGTACGAGGTGCCCCGCTTCTACGATCCCATGATCTCCAAGCTCTCCGTCTGGGCGCCCACCCGTGCCGAGGCCATTGAGCGGATGAAGCGGGCCCTGTCGGAGTACATGGTCAAGGGAATCACCACCAACGTCCGGTACCTGTCCGCCATCATGGACAACCCGGAGTTCCGCGGCGGGGACTACGACACGGGCTTCCTCCCCCGGCAGCACCAGGCGCTGCTCGGCAGGGAGAACGAACACCTCACCGAGCTGAGCGTCATCGCCGCGGCGGTGTACGCGCACACCCAGGACGAGAAGCGGAAGGCCGCGCTGCCGGCGGCCGCCGCCTCCACCGCGCCCAGCCGCTGGCGCTCGTTCTCCGTCGCGGGGAGGAGGACCTGATGGGCACCGTCCGGTACCACGCGAAGCTCCCGGGCCAGAAGGCCCACGCCCCGGTGGACGTCCAGCCGCGTGGGGGCGGCCGCTACGCCGTCACCTACAACGGGAAGACGCGCGAGGTGGACGCGCTCGGCCTCGAGCAGGGGACCCTCTCCCTGTTGGTGGACGGCCAGTCCCTCAGCGCCGAGTTCGAGCAGGGCAACGAGCTGCTCGCGGTGCTGCTGCGCGGCCAGGTGACGAAGCTGGACATCGTCAACGACCGGCAGCTGCGCATGCGCGCGGCCTCCGCCTCCTTCGCGGCGGAAGGCAAGCAGCTGCTCACCGCCCCCATGCCGGGCAAGGTGGTGAAGCTGCTCGCCAAGGTGGGGGACGAGGTGCAGGCGGGCCAGGGCCTGGTCGTGGTGGAGGCCATGAAGATGGAGAACGAGCTCAAGGCCACCCGGGCCGGGCGCGTTACGGAAATCCACGTCCAGGAAGGCCAGGCCGTGGAGAACAACGCCAAGCTGGTGGCGGTGGAGTAGCGGCACTTGCGGCAGCACCCGAAGGGACGGAGGGACCTGGCACATGGCTGACTGGAGCTCCGCGGCAGACCGTTGGCGCACGGGCGTGTTCGACAAGGCGGCGGCGAAGACGAAGGCGCAGAAGCCCGTCGCCGTCACCTCCAGCGACATCACCGTGCACCCCCTGTACGGCCCGCCGTCTGCCCCCCCGGAGGGCTACGCGGACACGCTGGGCTTCCCGGGCGAGTACCCGTTCACCCGCGGTGTGCAGCCCACCATGTACCGCGGCCGCTACTGGACCATGCGGCAGTACGCCGGCTTCGGCAGCGCCGAGGAGTCCAACCAGCGCTACCACGCGCTCCTGAAGGCCGGTCAGACCGGCCTGTCCGTGGCGTTCGACCTGCCCACCCAGATGGGCCGGGATCCAGACTCCGTGCGCGCCCGCGGCGAGGTGGGCAAGGTGGGCGTCAGCATTGCCTCCGTGCGGGACATGGAGACGCTGCTGCGCGGCATCCCGCTGGGGGAGGTATCCACCTCCATGACCATCAACGCGACGGCGCCGGTGCTGCTGTGCCTGTACGCGGCGGTAGGCGAGAAGAACCGCGTCCCCCTGGACGCGCTCTCCGGCACCGTCCAGAACGACATCCTCAAGGAGTACATGGCGCGCGGGACGTACATCTACCCGCCGCAGCAGTCCCTAAGGCTCATCACCAACCTGTTTGCCTTCTGCAGCAAGAAGGTGCCCAAGTGGAACCCCATCTCCATCAGCGGGTACCACATCCGCGAGGCCGGCTCGACGGCCGCCCAGGAGATTGCCTTCACGCTGGCGGACGGTATTGCCTACGTGGAGGCGGCGCTGCAGGCCGGGCTGCAGGTGGACGAATTTGCAGGCCGGCTGTCCTTCTTCTTCAACGTGCACAACCACTTCATGGAGGAGGTGGCCAAGTTCCGCGCGGCGCGGCGGCTGTGGGCGCGCATTATGAAGGAGCGCTTCAAGGCGAAGGATCCCCGCTCCATGATGCTGCGCTTCCACGCGCAGACGGCCGGTTCCACGCTCACCGCGCAGCAGGTGGACAACAACGTGGTGCGCGTGACGCTGCAGGCCCTGGCCGCGGTGCTGGGCGGGACGCAGTCGCTGCACACCAACTCGCGGGACGAGGCGCTCGCGCTGCCCACGGAGGAGGCGGCCCGGCTGGCGCTCCGCACCCAGCAGGTCATCGCCTACGAGTCCGGCGTGTGCGACACCATTGACCCGCTCGGCGGCAGCTACGCCGTGGAGGCGCTCACCGACGAGCTGGAGGGGAAGGCGCAGGCCTACATCCAGAAGATCGACGACATGGGCGGCATGGTCCGCGCCATCGAGCAGGGCTACCCGCAGCAGGAGATCCAGGACGCCGCGTGGAACGCGCAGCGGGACCTGGAGGAGAAGCGCAGCGTGGTGGTGGGCGTGAACGCCTTCCAGGTCTCCGAGCCGCCGGTGAAGGACCTGCTCCGCGTGGACGAGTCCGTGGAGGCCCGCGCCGTGGAGAAGCTGGCGGCCCTTCGCCGCGAGCGGAACAACGAGGCCGCCTCGCGCGCGGTGGACGCGGTGAAGCGCGCGGCCGGCTCTCCCTCCGAGAACCTCATCCCGTTCATCTATGGCGCGGTGAAGGCCGAGGCGACGCTGGGGGAAATCTCCGACGCGCTGCGCGACGTCTTCGGCGAGCACCGCGAGAACGTTGTCCTCTGATCCATGAGCGAGACGCCGCAGACGCTGTACGTGAAGGACGAGACCGGCAAGGCGCAGGGGCCGCTGGGGTTCTCGGCCGTGGGCCAGCTCGTGGCGAGCGGGACGCTCAAGGGCAAGGTGCAGATCTCCGTGGACGGCTTCCAGTACGCCGACCCGGGGCGCTTCCCCAACTTGAGGGATCTGTTCCCCCGCGCCATGT
>Ga0194134_10005345_pt1 | contig 12222 bp, 17 predicted proteins | sample TA2KigOff0mmetaG_FD_148602 | JGI IMG/M metagenome (GOLD analysis project Ga0194134, IMG submission 148602) | Freshwater microbial communities from Lake Tanganyika, Tanzania - TA2015056 Kigoma Offshore 0m | ecosystem: Environmental > Aquatic > Freshwater > Lake | place: Tanzania: Lake Tanganyika... | reverse complement strand
GTTCCCCGTCGTTAATGATCCGCTTTCCGCGCTGGTTGCGTGAGGGTATGCGTTTTGATGTAGGTTTGATAATCTTCCCTTAGATCATGCACATCATGACTCGGGGCGTAAGACACCCCACAGCCATCGGCGGTGCAACTGCCGTTACCAAAATGCCCTGACGCTTCCACGTCGGGGTGGCGACGTTATGTCCAGGTCGAGAGACTAAAGGCGTCGCGACCATATGGTTGTGGTTGTCTTAACACCCCTACTCCAGCGCGTTTTCCGCACTGAGGTCATTTCTTTTCTAAGGGGTGCGCCATGGACTTACAAGAATTTCCAAATGAATTCTCGTTGCGCTATCATGTGCATCTGCTCTGCGTTCACGTGGAGTCTGTTTTGAAATTCGCAGAAGACATTGCCGAAGAAGGGCCCGATAATTTATCGGAAGAAGACAAGGTGATTTTTGATGTGCTGACCACTTATCTCGACCGCGCCTGTTCTCAAGCAAACCGAGTAAGAAGGCGCGCACGCTCTTAATGACGGCATGATTACGAAGCAATCATTCGTCCTTCAAAAACGCTTCGACCTTGCCTTTGAGTTTGATTGTCATTTGCTTGCCGAACCGGTCTTTGGCCGCTCCGACGGTAACGCGAACCCAACCCTCGCTGAGGCAATATTCCTCCACATTGGTCTTCTCGACGCCGTTGAAACGGATGCCGATCCCCTTGGCAAGCAGCGCCTCGTCGTGAAACGGGCTGTCGGGGTCGACCGAGAGGCGGTCGGGGAGGGCGGTTTCAGGACTCGACATCGGGCGGTTACTCCAAAATTTCGGGGCTAGACTGTCTTGTCAGGCAATTAAAAATCATCTCCGGCGCGCCTTTTAACCCGTTGATGGACAAGCGTAAATTGAAAATCCACGGCATCAGGCTGCGGGTTCTCCTTACCTTGACACCGACATCCATTAAAATAATTCCGACATCACGACAATTTATCCACCGGAATATTGCGTCTTTTCTCATTCAGGGCTAGCCTAAACGACCGTCAGTGGGTGGCGGAGACTTTGAGGACGTAATGACGACAGGAACTGTTAAGTGGTTTAACGCGACCAAGGGATATGGATTCATTCAGCCGGATGGCGGTGGTCCAGATGTGTTTGTTCATATTTCTGCGGTCCAACAGGCCGGGCTTTCCGATCTGCAAGAAAAGCAGAAGATCAGCTATGAGTTGATTATGGATCCCCGTAAGAACAAGACCAGCGCAGGCAATCTGAAACTGGTTTGATGCGGGTACGCATCGCGAAAGCGGTGTTCGGCGGCTTGTGATCAGGCCTATCGACTGTCGTCTTTCCATCTGAAAAGGCGCCCTTTGGGTGCCTTTTTTGTTTTTAGAGTCTTTTCGTTTTTCTCTTTCTTTTCGCAGTTAGAAATTAACTGCGTTTCCGCCTTTTAATGACAGAAGCGCGCGCGCTTCATCGGGCGTCGCCACACTTAATCCCAATCCTTCGATGAGTGTACGAGCGATAAGGACTTGTTCGGCGTTTGAAGTCGCGAGTTTTCCGGGGCCCGCCCAAATCGAATCTTCCAAACCGACACGCACATTGCCGCCGATTGCTGCGGCGGTTGTGGCAATGGGCATTTGATTGCGACCCGCGCCCAACACCGACCATACATACTCATCGCCGAATAAACGATCAGCAGTGCGCTTCATATGCATCACATCATCAGGATGCGGGCCAATGCCCCCCAATATTCCGAAAACAGTTTGCACGAAAAGCGGTGGGGTTACGAGTTTACGATCAAGAAAATGAGCGAGATTATAAAGATGCGCGGTGTCATAACATTCATATTCAAAACGTGTGCCCGCATCTTTTAAAGTTGAGAGCACAAATTCGATGTCTTTGAATGTGTTACGAAAGACAAGATCGCGTGAATTCTCAAGAACAATTGGTTCCCATTCATGTTTGAATTCATGAAAGCGTCCGAGCATCGGAAACAAACCAAAATTCATCGAACCCATATTGAGTGAAGCGAGTTCTGGTTTGAAATGAGCGGCCGGTTGCACCCGTTCAGCAACCGTCATTGAGGGCGCGCCACCGGTCGTTAAATTGATAACAACATTTGAACGTGCTCGAATTTTTGAGAGGAATTTACCAAACGCTTCGGGCGATTGATCGGGGCGTCCATTGTCTGGATTTCGCGCGTGAAGATGTACGATCGCCGCGCCCGCTTCTGCGGCTTCTATCGCTGACTGCGCGATCTCATCAGGCGTTACCGGCAGGTGCGGCGACATTGACGGCGTGTGGATTGCACCAGTGATGGCGCAGGTGATTATGGTTTTTCGTTTCAATGACATTTGACGCCTTTACGTGTTTCTTCACAAAGTTTCGACATTGCCATCAACACCGAGCGATTGGCCGGAAATATGCCGCCCCGCATGCGAGAGCAAAAATAGAATCGTGCCCGCAACATCATCCGCTGTCACCATGCGCCGCATCGATACGCGATCAAGATAGGTCTTTTCCATCTCTTTGTAAGTAACGCCCGTTTGTTCTGCGCGGGCTTTGATGACATTGGTCATGCGTGGTCCTTCAACAATGCCCGGTAAAATCGCATTGACGCGGATATTGTCGGGCCCCAGTTCTTTAGCAAGCGATTGCGTGAAACCAATCACACCCCATTTAGCAGCCGCATAAGGCGTTCGGAATGCATATCCAAAACGTCCGGCGGCAGACGACATATTGACGATGGAGCCGCCCCCTGCGGCTTTGATCAAAGGCACGGCTTTGCGTGCGCATAAAAATTGTCCGGTGAGACAAATATCAAGCGTACGGTTCCACTCGGTTATCGAAAGCTCTTCCACTTTGCGGGTGGGGCCCGCAATGCCGGCATTGTTGATCAAGGCATCAAGACCACCGAGAGTCTTTGCAGCGTCAGCAAACATGGTTTCGACATCCGCTTCTTGTGAAACATCGGCTTTTGTCACGCCATGTGTAGGATGGATTTTTTTAAATGCCATCAGAGCAGCTTCATCAATATCGCAAATATGCACGCGGGCCTTTTGTGCAATCAATAGATCAGCAATCGCACGACCAATGCCCGAAGCCCCGGCGGTTACGATAACGCGTGTCCCCTCGGCCAATAAAAAAGTGTTGGTACTCATGGGTCTTGGTCTCCACGCTTGCGATATCAATCCGGCGCTCTATCGTATTCATGGGCGGTGATCTGGCGCAAGGGCCCGTGCCGCAAAGGATAACGGGCTGGAGGTGGATGATGAGTGACGCACTACGTTTTAACGATCCTGAATGGTGCGAGATGGAGTATAATCCGCGCTTACGCGTGAGCGATGCTGCGACCTATCAGCCGAAATGGAGTGAATGGGCCGCCATCACGCGGCAGGCTCATCTGCCGCTTGCGGATCTTCGCTATGGCGATCATCCGCGTGAAGTGCTGGATATTTTCCGTGCGCCACATGCCAAGGGTGCATGTCTTTTTATTCATGGCGGCTATTGGCGCAGTTTTTCAAAGAATGAATTTTCGTGGGTTGTTGAAGCCTTGTTGAAAGAAAGCATTACAGTTGCGGTTGTGAATTATCCGCTTTGCTTTGAGGTGACGATTGCTGATATTGTTACCTCTGTGCGCAAGGCCGTTATCGCTTTGGCAAAGATAGATCTCACAGCTGAAGAAAAGGCGAAGTGGATTGTTACCGGTCATTCGGCTGGCGGTTATTTGGCCGCCGCGATGAGTGCCACGAATTGGAAGGCACAGGGACTTGATGGTCAAGTCTTTTGCGGCGTGGTTCCGGTCTCGGGTGTCTTTGATGTGCGGCCTTTAATTCATACATCCATCAATGAGCAATTGCGTCTCACAAAAGAAAGCGCTGAGGCGTTAACGCTTTTCGACCAACGACCGCATGATCCGATTCCGATGGTGCCGATTTATGGTGCGGAGGAATCATCAGAGTTCTGTCGTCACAGCATTGATCTCGCCAAACTCTGGCCGCGTTCAGAAGCCGCGATTGCTATTGAAGGACGTAATCACTTCAATGTGATCGAAGGCATCAAAGATCCTCATTCGATTCTCTTTAAAATACTTATGCGGCTCTTGGGCCTTAGCCAGTAACCGGATCGCAAAGGCAAAAAATAAAAAATCCGGCGGAGTGATCCGCCGGATTTGTGATCAATGATCCATTTAAACCGATAAAGAGATCAGAAAATCTTGACTTGTTCGGTTAGTGCGCGGCGGGGCTTGCGCGGCCAGTTGCTAGGAGCGGCGCGGCCAACGGCCACGAGGATCACTGGAACTTCGTTGTCACAAAGACCCGCAACTTTTGAAATAGCAGCCGGATCAAAACCGCTCATCGGACCTGAAAAATAACCCTTGGCTTGCGCGTCAAGCATCAAGGTCATCGCAGCAAGCGAAGCCGAACGGAAGGCTTCATCATGTTGAAGCTGCGGATTGTTCTCATGTGAACCCACCGTCATGCCGACCAAACATCATAGGCGGCTTTGTCAATTGCGCCTGCATCGAGCAGCGGCTTCGCAAGACGTGCGATTTCCTTATAACCATTCTTGATGCCGGTGATGACAAAAGTCACAGCCGCATCAGCAACTTTTTGCTGGCCATAGGCCGCAGCCTTCAGCGCTTCCTTCTGCGCCTTTGAGGAGAAGGCGAGGGCGCGCCAGTTTTGAAGATTAAAGGCGGTCGGCGCATGTTGCGCATAGGAAACCAATTCTTCAATTTCGGCAAGGGTCAACACATGCGTCGTGTCGAAATTATTCGCAGAGGTACGAGCCTTGATGGTGGAGAGCGTATCAGTCATGGTTTTATCCAGAATTTGGTGGGTGCCCCGCAAGGCGGGCTTAAATGTGGAGACTCTTTATAGACCTCTGCGCTTGAAAAGGCATTTGCACAGGAGCAAACAAGTGCTTGCACAGAGCTCATTTGGTGCGCGCCAAAGCAAGATCGGGAAGGTCGAACCATGCGGTTTGTGAAGGATATTGAAGCCGATATCGTCGTTTTTGATGCTTATGGCACCATATTTGACGTTCATTCCGCTGTGATGCGAGCAGGCCAAGCTTTAGGTCTGAAGGCACAAGCTTTCTCCGATTTGTGGCGGCAAAAGCAGCTCGAATATACATGGGTGCGAACGCTAATGGGGCGTTATGAGTCGTTTTGGGCCCTGACTGAAGAGTCGCTTGATTATGCGCTCGCGACTTTGGCGCCCGCGCAAAAGGACTTACGCGCCGCGCTTCTTGAATCCTATCGACATCTTGCCGCCTATGACGATGTCCGGCCAGTGCTTGAAAATTTGCGCAATAACAAGGTCAAAACCGCAATTCTCTCAAATGGCGACGGCACCATGCTTGAAGATGCGGTGAAAGCCGCCGGCCTTGAAGCGCTATTTGACGGACTTATTTCGATTGAAGAAATCGGTCTTTATAAAACCGCGCCCGATGCCTATCGGCTCGTGAAAGGTGCATTCGGGATCGAGGCAAACCTAACCTTGTTTATCTCGTCCAATCGGTGGGATGTGGCGGGCGCACGGCTTGCGGGATTTCATCCTCTATGGATCAACCGCGCCGGACGCAGCGATGAATATCGCGACTGTCCCCCCGATGCAATTTTGAAAAATCTCGGCGAGATTTTTTTGAGGGGGCGTTAGAAAATCATCGCTCCCTTGTCATCAATTGCCCCAGCGAATGGGTGATCAAGGCGGCCATCACAATCGCGCCGCCAATGATCGTGCGTACACTTGGCACTTCGCCGTGAATGAGCCACACCCAGATGCCACCCAGAACTGGTTCTGCTGTGCCGATCAATGACGCGATCGAAGCGGGGATCAATCGCGCGCCCGCAACGAACATCGCAAGCCCACCGCCGAGATTGATTGCGCCAAAGAGAAACAACACGAAACCGTCAGTCATGCTGATATTCATGTCACCGGCATGAAAGAAGGCATTCACGCCGGCGATGATGACACCAAGTGTTACGGCCGGCACCATTTCGACATGCGAATAGTAACGCGTGATCACAGTGGCAAGTGCGAAAGCGAGCGAGATCACAATCGCCAACGCACCGCCAATCGGTGACATATTTCCATCAAGAGATTCAGATTCCATTACCGCAATGCCAAAGATCACGCTTGCAATCGCAATCCAAGTTCCAAGTGATACGCGCTCGCGAAATAAAACATAAGCGAGCAAGGCCGCAATCAAAGGGCCACCCGCTTGAACAAGCAGAATATTCGCAACACTCGTATATTGCAGGCCGACAACGAAACTCGTTGATGCTGCTGCGAAGCAGAGCGCGACACTAATACCCGAAAGTCCCATGCGAATGACGTGGCGAACTGTGCCGCTTGGCCCATCACGCAACAACATAAAGCCGATGAGAAACAGCGCCGCAAAACCCGAGCGCCACATCACCATGGTCCATGGATCACTGATCGTGATAAAGCGCGCCAAGGCGCCGCCAAAACTCCACGTCAACGCCGATCCAAGTACGAGCGCCATGCCGAGGCGTCGATGCGTGGGGTTTATTCCTGTCATGGCAGACGCGGTCATTGCGGGCGCTTCCTCCGATTCTAACCATTTTTCTGACGAATATACTTGTCAGGACGTACCCGCAGGGTAAAGAACGGCATTATGTCGTCTGTTTCCGTCGCCGCCTTTTATCGCTTTGCACCGATTGCCGATCCCGAGGGACTTCGGGCGCGGTTGTATGAGATTTGCCGTGCTTTTTCGGCAAAAGGTATTCTTCTTGTCGCATCAGAAGGCATTAACGGAACAATTGCGACAAACGCCCAACGCATGGCTGATCTGCTTGAAACGATCCGCGAAGCGACTGGGTTTCATGATCTTCGCCCGCGTCTTTCTGAAGATGAGGTGATGCCGTTCTTGCGTTTGAAAGTGCGTCTCAAAAAAGAAATCGTCACATTGGGGCGCGCGGAAGCGGATCCGTTCAAGCATGTCGGAACTTACGTGCCGCCGTCAGAATGGAATGCGTTGATCAGTGATCCGAATACGATCGTCGTTGATACGCGTAATGATTATGAATTCCGGCTTGGCACATTTGAACACGCGCTTGATCCGGCCACACCGACCTTTCGTGATTTTCCCGACTATGTCGAAAAAAATCTCGCCGCGCATAAGGATCACCCGATTGCGATGTTTTGTACGGGCGGTATTCGTTGTGAGAAAGCGACAAGCTATCTTGTCGCTGAAGGGTTCAAGAATATTTATCATCTTGAAGGCGGTATTTTGAATTATCTGGAAACTATTCCGGAAGAGGAAAGTCTTTGGCGCGGCGGCTGTTTTGTTTTTGATCGACGCGTCGCTCTCGGTCATGGATTGAAACCCTTGCCGATGCGGCTTTGCTATGGATGTCTCGCACCGCTTGATGAGGCTGACTTTTCTTCACCTGATTATGAAGAAGGGGTGTCTTGTCCGCATTGCGCGCCACTTTTGACGAAAGACAAACGCGCTTCTCTTCGTGAGCGTCATCGTCAAACGCTTTTGTCTCAAAAACAGAGATGCTCCCATCTTGGTCCCTTAATCGAAGATGAGAGCGCCGAATGAAGGGGCTTCGCTTATTGATTCCGGATTCAAGTCAATTACGGGTCTGGTTTCGCTTTCACATGGCTGAATTTTCAACTTTTGCGGCGGCGATTTCCTATCAATTAATGATCGTGTTTTTCCCGGGCATTTTGCTCATCAAAGCATTGAAGGATATTTTTGGCATTCCTAATGTTGCGCGCTATCAGCCTGTTTATGCAGAAATTGATATGCCGGGGTCTATTGTCACTTTGGTCAAAGGTTTTTTGCGGAGTGCAAAAGGCTTGACGGGTTTTGATAAATCCATTGCGACCATTTTTCTGATTGCACTCGTGGTGTTGGGATTAAGCCGCCTTTTTTCGGAATACTATAAAGCATCGTTGAAACTCTTTGAACGGGATCGTCGCTTGTTTCGGGAGCGCCTTATTGGCGGTATTGCGGCGGTCGCTTTTGTAAGTGTGGCGATTTTATTATTTTTGGCTCTGAATGGAACGATCTTTTCACATCAGCCGCACATCTTACGTGATTATGGTTTATTGATTGAAATTATCAGTGCTCTAATTTCCTTTGCTCTTCTCGTTGGAAGTGTTGCCGGTTTGATCCGGCTCGTTTCGCATGGCGCGCTCAGCACTCAAGCGATTTGGGGCGGAGCGATATTAACCGTCGGTGGATGGATCTTAGCATCGCTTCTCTTTTTGCAGCTAGATACTTATTTCGCGCTTCAACAAAAATTTTATGGTGCGGGCGCAGCCATCGTTGCGATATTGATTTGGTTTTATCTCACCGCAAGCCTTTTGCTCGCGGGGCTGGGCTTTGCAGCGATTGTGATTGATAAACGCTTGCCGGTGTCGTCTGAGCCTCACGCGGCGCGCGAATAGTTTTTAAGCGGCGCGATGATCGGGGCAAGCGGATTCGCGTTTTCGAAAGCGGTGATATAGTCGCGCGTGATGGGCACCGCATCGCCTCTTTTTGCTAGTTGAATTTGAAACACCATCTGCCCTTGATGGCGGAATGATAATTCACTCGTAATCAAATAGAATTCCTACATCCGGCAAAATCGCTCATCATAGAGCGTGCGGATTTTTGCACGATTTTTTTCAAAGCGTTCGCGCCAGAGACGAAGCGTTTCGGCATAGTGAAGGCGTAGGATTTCAATATCGGTGATGAGCAACCCGGCGCGTTCGATTGACGGGATCACTTCGGAAAGTGAAGGGCAATAGCCGCCGGGGAAAATATATTTTGTGATCCAAGGATTTGTGTGGCTCGGACCATCGGGGCGTCCGATGGCATGAATGAGCGCCACGCCGTCCTCTTTCAAACACCGTGCGACCATCTGGAAATAATCATCGAAATGCGCGACGCCCACATGTTCGAACATGCCGACCGAGATGATGCGATCATATTGACCGTGTTCATCGCGGTAATCTTGCAATTTGAATCGGACGCGATCAGAGAGCCCCGCGGCCGCGACCCGTCACTGTGACACTCTGAATTGTTCGGTCGAAAGGGTGAGGCCGGTTACTGAACCCGAGCCGGTCTCAGCGAGGTAGAGCCCGAGGCCTCCCCAACCCGATCCAATATCCAGGATCGATTGTCCCGGATTTAAGAGCAGTTTCGCAGCGAGGTGGAGCTTCTTCTGGGCCTGGGCGGTTTCGATCGTATCTGACAGATCCATGACATAGGCGCAGGACTATTGACGGTCTCCGTCGAGGAAGAGGTCATAGAGCGTGTCGGATAAATCAGAATGATGGGCGACATTCTTGCGTGAACGTCCCGCGGGGTTGAATTGAGCCAGACGGCGGAAAGCCGTTTTCAATCTCTCTATCACACCACTCAATGGGTATTTCAGGGGAGAAAGGCCAATATTTCGAAAGACGAGATCAACCACATCGTAAATTGTACCAGTTTCGACGGTGAGCGTTCCCTCCATATAGGCTTTGCCAACGGGCATTTGGGGGTCAAACAAGATTTTGAGAGCGATCTGAGTGGCATAAATACGAACCACAAGCGGGAACCCGCTTCCGTCGCCATAAGTAGTTGACCGGCCTTTTGGGTCAATCACGGTCAAAGATCCGTGCCGGATTGTCTTTTTTAAGAGTGGATCGAGCAAGGCCATGATCGTTTTATCCTGACTGTCTTTATTCTTGGTCTGGCGGTTCATGGGCTGACCGCTTCTAAGACAATCAAATTCCGCCGGATTTAGGATCATCCGTCAACTTACGGATGGTAGAGTGGCACATAGTTTGCTCCCTAAGGTTGTGATCCGTGCCAATGGGGGTATCGGCTCAACAAATGGGGGGTAATGCCGTCATGAAAGAACCGACTTTTGATCGTGTTGCGGATCTTAAATTGCATCAGGCAGAACGTCGTGCGGCTGAATTATTGCGTTGGGCACGTCTTCGGAAGCGCCTGACTAGTGCCATCCGTCGTGAAATCGGCCTCGCTCGGGACACCGGAGCCTTGTCACAAAAAGCAATTTACTGATTTATTTCAATAGCTTGGTAAAATAATTCAGAAAAAACAAATTTTTTTGAATTCTGGGCTAAAATCCTCAAGCCGCCGACCGTTTTATGGTTTGTAGACGTGTAACCCAATTCTTCGACGTACGCGTTGGAGGTGTGAGATGATTGACCCAATTGGAAGCAAAGCTGTTCTTGCTGATCCGTCGGTCCGAAAGGCGCCGAAAGCGGACGCGAAGGCGTCTGATACGGCGGCTGTGAAGATTGCGGACGCTTCGGTTTCGGTGAAAGCCGACACGCCGCAAGTGGAAGTGACGATCACCAAGGGCAATGGTCTTTCTGAACCCCCGTTCGATTATGCGAAGGTCATCGCGCTCAAGCAGCAGATCGCCAATGGCGAATACAAAGTTGATTTCAACAAGCTTGCGCAATCGATGATCGACTCAGACATCCTCGGTGGTGGAAAGAAGTAAATAAAACGGCGCGCCGCCTGTCGGTTTTAGCCTGCCTTGAGAAAGGCGCTCGCGAGGTCTACCCAGTAGGCAGCGCCGGTGAGAAGTATTGAGTCATTAAAGTCGTAGCCGGGGTGATGTAACGGCTGCGTCCGCGCATTTTTTGCGCCCAGCACAAGATAGCTGCCGGGCTTCTTCTCCAGCATGTAAGAAAAATCTTCTGACCCAGTATATGAGCGTTTGAGATCAATGACGCGTTCGGCGCCGACTGTGTCTAATGCGATTTTCTTCGCAAATTTTGTCATCGCCGCATCATTTACCAAGACCGGATAACCAGTCATTTCAGAAATCGTCGCTTCAATGTCGAAACTCTCGGCCTGCAGGCGGATGACTTCAGGAATACGCTTTTTCAAAAGGGCAGCGACCTCTCTAGTGAACGCGCGCGCATCAACCGTAAGCGTGGCGGTTTGCGGGATCGCATTTGATGCTCGTCCGGCTTGAAACACACCTACTGTTACAACACCTGCTTCCATTGGATCGAGATTACGTGAGACGAGTGTTTGCAGAGCGAGCACAATGCTGGCGCCGGCCACGATCGGATCGCGCGTCACTGCAGGTGTCGAGGCGTGACCGCCCACGCCAGTCAGCGTTACGTTGAAGCCATCGGCATTAGCGAAAAGCGTGCCTTCTTTAAAACCAAAAACGCCTTCCTCGAGATCGGGCATGTTATGCATGCCGAAAACAGCGTCGCAGGGAAAGCGTTCGAAAAGACCATCATCGACCATCAATTTAGCGCCGCCATAATTCTCTTCGGCGGGTTGGAAAAAGAGATGGACGGTGCCGTCAAAATCGCCTGTCTCGGCCAGATGTTTTGCGGTGGCAAGCAAGATCGCCGTATGTCCATCGTGACCGCAGGCATGCATCAGACCAGGGGATTTTGACGAATAGGGGAGGTTTGTTTCTTCATCGATCGGCAGCGCATCAAAATCGGCGCGAATGCCGATCGCGCGCCGCCCCGTGCCTTTTGACAATGTACCCACAACGCCGGTCTGGCCGACCCCGGTTGTTACCGACCATCCCCATTCGGCGAGACGGTTGGCCACGAAGGCGCTGGTTTTGTATTCCTCAAGTCCAAGTTCGGGATGTTCGTGGAGATGGCGTCTGATGGCGATCATCTCATCTTTCATCGCGAGCATTTGGTCTTCGGTACGCATCTGCAACCTCAATTCACGGTTTCGAGAGCTCTATTATGTCAGCCCCCGCTGTTTTCGCCTTTAACAATGGACTGGTCCGCACGCCCTGTCACGCGATCGTCAACGGGCTGAGAGCCGTCGATATGGGTGCGCCATCTTATCAAACGGTTCTTGCCGAACATAAAGCCTATGTCGAGGCGCTTGAAGCAGCAGGTGTTGCAGTTGAAATATTGCTGGCGCTTGATGGCTATCCGGATTCAATGTTTGTCGAAATTCCTGCGCTCGTATTCACCGAAGGTGCGATGATCATGCGGCCCGGCGCGCAAAGTCGCTTAGGTGAAGCGCAAGAAATTACTCCTGTTTTTCGGAGGCGTTTTTCACGCGTCATCGATTTATCCGGCCCGCGTTTTGATGATGGTGGCGATATTCCCGTTCTCAAAGATCGCCTGATGATCGGCCTATCAGATCGCACAAACGAAACAGGTGCTCACGCTTTGGCTAACGCTTTGCGCGCGCTTGGCAAAAATCCGGAGATCGTAAAAACGCCTGCGAATGTTTTGCATTTTTAATCGGATTGTTCGCTT
>Ga0194134_10005336_pt1 | contig 12238 bp, 13 predicted proteins | sample TA2KigOff0mmetaG_FD_148602 | JGI IMG/M metagenome (GOLD analysis project Ga0194134, IMG submission 148602) | Freshwater microbial communities from Lake Tanganyika, Tanzania - TA2015056 Kigoma Offshore 0m | ecosystem: Environmental > Aquatic > Freshwater > Lake | place: Tanzania: Lake Tanganyika... | reverse complement strand
GCCGCCGCCGCGAAACTGCGCGGCCCCGCCCCCGCCCCGCGCCTGCACGTGGCCACCGGGGCCCCGGACCAGCTGGAGGTGGTGGCCTCCGGGGTGCGGCGCGGGTGGGACACCTTCGCCGGCACGGACGCCGGTAGCAACACGTGGGACCTGCTGCGGCTGCCCGCCTACATGGTGGTGGACCAGCAGGGGCTCATCCGCGGATTCTGGCGCACGGACGCCGCCGGCCGCGGCAACGCCATCAACGCCGCCCGCCTGCTTGCCCGCCATGGCCCCCATCCCTGATGGACCGGATGCGTCCGCCTTCTCTGCCCTTCCCCCGCCCCTGCCCCAACTGTCCTCTCCCGGTCGTTTTCATTCTTGAGTCTGTGGGCGAGTGCCGGTAGACGGCCTCTCGCTTCGGAGGTTTCAACGTGGCCCAGATCTTCCCCAAGTGGTGGAACAAGACGCCGGCACTCGCGCTGGTTGGAACGCTCGTGGGTGGGGGCGGCGGTGCCTTCGCCCTCTACTACTGGGCATCCCCGTGGAACACGGACGTGGGCTACGCCCCCAGGCAGCCCATCCCCTACAGCCACAAGCTGCACGCGGGCGAGATGGGCATGGACTGCCGCTACTGCCACTCGTACGTGGAGCGCGGCCCCCACTCAGGCGTCCCCTCCACCGCGGTGTGCATGAACTGCCACCAGCAGGTGAAGAAGGACTCGGAGAAGCTGCAGGCCCTGCGGGACAGCTGGGAGGGTGGCAACGGCACCAAGTCGGTGGCGTGGGTGAAGATCCACAAGACGCCGGACTTCGCCTACTTCAACCATTCGGCCCACGTGGCGGTGGGCGTGGGCGAGAACCGCGCCGCCGTGGGCTGCGAGACGTGCCACGGCCGCATTGACCAGATGGAGGTGGTGGCGCAGAACCAGCCGCTGTCCATGAGCTGGTGCCTGGACTGCCACGGCAACCCCGCCCCCAACCTCAGGCCGGTGGACCAGGTCACCGCCATGGGCTGGAAGGGCGACCTGTCGTGGAACGAGAAGGCCACCCGCATTGCCAAGACGCTCAACCCGCCCGGCAGCCTCACCCGCGTTGCGCAGTACAACGAAAAGGGCGAGCTCGAGCTCCACGCCACCGCCGGCTGCACCGGCTGCCACCGCTAGACCGCTGCGCACCCGAGGACGAGACGCACCATGAAGAAAGATCCCTACGCGCCGATCCGGAACCAGATGGAGGAGTCCCCCTCCCACTGGCGCTCGCTGGAGCACAAGGCAGGTGACGCCGCCGTCACCGAGACGCTGGACGTGGAGTTCCCCAACGGCGCCGCCCCGTCCGCGGGCTACAGCCGCCGGGACGCGCTGAAGCTCGCCGGGGCCTCCATGTCGCTGGGCGCGCTGGCCGGCTGCGACAAGCTGCCCATCCGCCGCCCGGTGGAGGAGATCCTCCCGTTCGTACGCGCCCCGGAGCAGGCCATCCCGGGCGTCCGGATGTCCTACGCCACCGCCATGCAGCGCTCTCAAGGCGCGCTCGGGCTGCTGGTGGAGGCCAACGAGGGCCGACCGACGAAGATGGAAGGCAACCCCCTCCACCCCTCCTCGCTCGGCGCGTCCGACATCTGGGCGCAGGCGGAGGTGCTCCGGCTGTATGACCCCGAGCGCGCCCGCACCCCGCTGAAGGGCGGGACGGCGAGCACCTGGGAGGCGTTCGACGCCGCGGTGGCAGGCGTGCTGAAGGGCCACCCGGACGGGGCGGGGTTGGCGTTCCTCGCAGAGGAGGACATGGGCCCCACCGCGGAGCGGCTGCTCGAGGCGGTGGTGAGCCGCCGCCCCGGCACCAAGGTGTTCCGGTGGGACCCACTGGCGGCGGACCAGTGCGCGCTGGGGGCGGAGCTGGCGTTCGGCCCCGGGGCTCGGGTGCATCATGATCTCACCGGCGTGAAGATCATCTTCGCGCTGGACTCGGACTTCCTGGTCTCCAGCCCGGACCACCTGCGCCACGCCCGGCAGTTCGGCCAGAGCCGCGCAGTGCAGTCCCCCTCGGATGCGCGGTCCATGATGCGGCTGTACGCCGCCGAGGCCGCCTTCTCCGTCACCGGCTCCAACGCGGACCACCGTGTGCGCGTGGCGTCCAGCCTCGGCGTGGAGGTGCTGCGCGGGGTGGCCCAGGCGCTGCGCACCGCCGGCGTCAACGTGCCGGACGCGGCCCCGGTTGCGGCGCTGCCGGAGAACGTCCAGAAGTTCGTGGCCGGGCTGGCCAGGGACCTGGCGGCCCACCGCGGCGAGGCGGCGCTCTTCGTGGGCGAGCGGCAGCCGGCGGCCGTGCACGCGCTGGCCTACGCCATCAACGCGGCGCTCGGCGGCGGCATCAAGGTGTCCTTCGGTAAGCCCACCGCGCGCGTCTCCATGTTCGAGCAGCTGTCCGCGCTCTCGCGCGGGCTGAACGACGGCACCGTCCGGACGCTGGTGCTGGTGGACACCAACCCGGTCTACACCGCGCCGGGCGCGCTCAAGTTCGCCGAGGCGTTCGCCAAGGCGCAGACCTTCCACCTGGGCGTGATGCCGGAGGAGACGGGGGCCAGGGCCACCTGGCACGCCCCGCTGGCGCACTTCCTGGAGTCCTGGTCTGACGCCCGGGCGTGGGACGGGAGCGTGAGCCTGGTGCAGCCGCTCATCCTGCCGTTGCACGGGGCCCGCCCGCTCGTGTCCTTCATGGCGCAGCTGGCCGAGGAGACGGAGCGCTCGGACAAGAAGCAGGTGGAGCAGTCCTGGCGGTCCGGTGCCGGCGTGCTTGGGACGGAGAAGGCCTGGCGCAAGGCGCTGCACGACGGCCTCATCCCCGCCTCCGCGCGGGCCATGGCCCCGGCCAACGCCAACGTGGCGGACGTGACGAACGCGGTGCGCGGCCTGCAGGCCACCGCGCCGGGCAAGGACGGCTACGAGTTGGTGGCGGTGCAGGGCCACGCGCTGGACGGCCGCCTCACCAACGTGTCCTGGGTGATGGAGCTGCCGGACACCATGTCCAAGCTGGTGTGGGACAATGCCGTGCTGGTGGCCCCTGGCACCGCCGCGGAGTTGGGCATCCAGAGCAAGGTGGACCGCAACGGTTACACCGCGGACATCGTGGAGCTGTCCGCGGGCGGGGCGTCCATCCAGGCGCCGGCCTTCGTGCTGCCCGGCCTCAACCCCACCTCGCTGGTGATGGTGCAGGGGTACGGCCACGGCGCGGGCGCAGTGGCCAAGGGGGTGGGCGTGGACGTGGGCCCGCTGCTCTCCAACGGGCTGGGGGTGGTGACGGGCGTCCAGGTGAAGCGCACCGGCAAGGACGTGGTGCTCTGCTCCACGCAGGACCACTTCAGCGTCCCGGGCAACCCTTACAAGGAGATGACGTTCGCGCAGATGACCCAACAGGCAGCGGGCGCGAAGGAGCGCATGTTGGGGCTGGGCGAGCGGCCGCACTTCCGCACCGCCTCTGCCGGCGAGTACGAGAAGGACCCGGCCTTCGCTCAGGCGAAGGACATCTCCGGAAACTTCGGGCTGGTGGAGCTGAAGGTGCCGGGCAAGCCCACCGCGCTCAAGCAGCCGGACGCCCCCATCAAGTACGACGGGCAGCAGTGGGGCATGGTGGTGGACCTGTCCTCCTGCATCGGCTGCAACATCTGCGCAATTGCATGCCAGGCGGAGAACAACATCCCGTCCGTAGGGCGCGAGCAGGTGCTGCTCGGGCGCGAGCTGCACTGGATCCGCGTGGACCGCTACTTCACCGGGGACGTGGACACGCCGTCCGCGGCGCACCAGCCGGTGGCCTGCCAGCACTGCGAGAACGCCCCCTGCGAACCGGTGTGCCCCGTGTCCGCCACGGTGCACGACGAGGAGGGCATCAACTCCATGGCGTACAACCGGTGCATCGGCACGCGGTACTGCGCCAACAACTGCCCGTTCAAGGTCCGGCGCTTCAACTACCTGGACTACACCAAGACGGGCAACGTGTACGTCCCGGAGGAGGACAAGGCCCGGATGGCCACCCTCAAGCTTCAGCGCAACCCGGATGTCACGGTGCGCTACCGCGGCGTGATGGAGAAGTGCACCTACTGCACGCAGCGGGTGGAGGAGGCGAAGGTCTCCACCAAGCAGCAGGGCGGTGACCGCAAGGGGCTCATGGACGGCGCCGTCACCCCGGCGTGCGCGCAGGCGTGCCCCACGCAGGCCATCACCTTCGGCAACATCAACGACGCCGAGTCCCGCGTGCACGCGCTGAAGAAGAACCCCCGCAACTACGAACTGCTCCAGGAGCTCAACGTGCGCCCGCGCACGTCGTACTTGGCCCGCATCCGCAACGAGAACGAGGAGCTCGGCTAGTGGCTACCACGACCGCACCTGTGCTGCCGGACGACATCCACACCCGCGGGGACGTGGCACTCGAGGAGCCCATCTCCGGGCGCGAGGCGCTCGTCCGCGGCCCGCATGACTTCCACGCCGTCACCGAGATGGTGTGCAAGTTCAACGAGCTGGACCTGGTCAAGACGCCCAAGCCGTTCCTCGGCGGTCTGGCCCTGGCCGGCGCGTTGGCCGCCATGTTCGGCGGCTACATCGGCTGGCTGGTCTGGGAAGGCCCCGGCATCTGGGGCAACAACAACCCGGTGAGCTGGGCGTGGGACATCGTCAACTTCGTGTTCTGGGTGGGCATTGGCCACGCCGGCACGCTCATCTCGGCCATCCTGTACCTGTTTCGCCAGCAGTGGCGGACGAGCATCAACCGGTACGCGGAGGCCATGACCATTTCGCGGTCATCTGCGCCTCGTCCTGCGTGGCGCTGCACACCGGCCGCGTGTGGATGGACTACTACCTGTTCCCGCTGCCCAACCAGATGGGGCTGTGGCCCAACTTCCGCAGCCCGCTGGAGTGGGACGTGTTCGCGGTGAACACCTACTTCGCGGTGTCCCTGCTGTTCTGGTTCACGGGGCTGGTGCCGGACTTCGCCACGCTGCGTGACCGGGCCACCACCACGTGGCGGCGGTACTTCTACGGCTTCCTGTCCCTGGGTTGGCGCGGCTCCATGCGCCACTGGGTGACGTACGAGAAGGCGTACCAGATCCTCGCCGCCTTCTCCGCGCCGCTGGTGCTGTCGGTGCACACCATCGTGTCGTTCGACTTCGCCGTCTCGCAGCTGCCCGGCTGGCACACCACCATCTTCCCGCCCTACTTCGTGGCGGGCGCCATCTTCTCCGGGTTCGCCATGGTGAACTCGCTGATGATCCCGGCGCGCCACTTCCTGGGGCTGAAGGACCTGGTGTCGGTCAAGCACATCGAGAACATCAACAAGGTCATCCTGCTGACCGGCACGTTGGTGGGCTACGCCTACGGCATGGAGTTCTTCGTCGCCGCGTATTCCGGCAACGAGTACGAGGGCTTCACCTTCATCAACCGCGCGTTCGGCCCGTACTGGTGGGCGTACTGGATCATGATCAGCTGCAACGTGATCACCCCCCAGTTCTTCTGGTTCAAGAAGATCCGCACCTCCCCCATGTGGAGCTTCGTGCTCTCGGCGTTCGTCAACGTGGGCATGTGGTTCGAGCGGTTCGTCATCACGGTCACGTCCCTGCACCGCGACGCGCTGGTGTCCTCGTGGGACTACTTCGTGCCGGTGACGGAGGTGCTGTTCCTGGTGGGAACCTTCGGGCTGTTCTTCACCCTGTTCCTGCTCTTCATCCGGTTCTTCCCCGTCATCGCCATCTCGGAGGTGAAGTCGGTGATGCCCCAGGCGAACCCGCACTGGGAGGGGTACCACCACGACGCGCAGCACACGGCGGAGAAGCATGCCTCCGCGGGAGCGGCCTGAGCCATGAGCACCACCAAGCCCTGGGGCCTGCTGGCCCAGTACGAGAACCCGGCGGCCGTGTTCCACGCCTGTGAGACGGTGCGGGACGCGGGCTACCAGTCCTGGGACGCCTGCACGCCCTTCCCGGTGCACGGCCTGGACAAGGCCATGGGCCTGAAGTCCTCCAAGCTGCCCTGGGCGGTGCTGGCGGTGGGCGTGACCGGCTCCTCCCTGGCGCTGTTCTTCCAGTCCTGGGCCATGGGGAACGCCTACCCGTTCATCGTGGGCGGCAAGCCGTTGTTCTCCCTGCCGGCGTTCGTGCCCATCTGGTACGAGCTGACGGTGCTGTCCAGCTGCGTGACGGCGTTCCTGGCCAACTGGATCATCAACGGCCTGCCGCAGCCGTACCATCCCGCGTTCGCGTCCAAGGCCTTCGAGCGGGTCACGGACGACAAGTTCTTCATCATGATCGAGTCGAGCGACCCCAAGTTCGACCTCGAGGCAACCCGCGCCCTGCTGAAGAAGACCGGGGCCACGCTCGTGGAGGAGCTCCAGCCGTGATGCGACACTTCCTGTTGGGCGCACTGGCCGCCTCCTCCCTGCTGTCCGGCTGCCGCGGCGGCGAGTCCGAACTGCCCCCCATCCACCTCATCCACAACATGGACACCCAGGAGAAGGGCAAGGCCTACCGCCGCGACACCTCCGGGCTGTTCGCGGACGGCCGCGTGATGCGGCTGCCGGTGGATGGCACGGTGGCCCAGGGGCAGCTGAACGAGGACGACGTGAAGTTCCGCGGCGTCAACGCGGAGGGCAACCCCACCCACGAGTTCCCCGCGGACCTGAAGGCCCGCGAGGGCGGCCTGGACGTGCTGGCCGAGCGCGGCGCCGCCCGGTACGCCATCTACTGCGCCCCCTGCCACGGCCAGGACGGCGGCGGCAACGGGAAGGTGACCCAGCGCACCGACGCGGATGCCAAATTCCAGGTACCCCCACCCAGCCTCAAGGATGACCGCATCAAGGAGATGCTTGCGGGGAAGATCTTCGCCGCCATCACCTACGGGGTGAACAACGGGAACATGGGCTCCTACGCGTCCCAGGTTCCCGTAGAAGACCGCTGGGCCATCGTGGCGCACATCCGCAAGAACATCCAGGGCGGGGTGGAGTACGAGACGCAGGGCGGCCCGGCCATCCAGGTGGACAAGACGGTGGCCTCCGTGGTGATGGGTGAGGCCATCTACAAGGGCAAGTACGACGCCAAGTTCGCCGCCTGCAGCGCGTGCCACACGCTGGACGGCAACAAGCTCGTGGGGCCGACCTTCAAGGGCATCTGGGGCCGCAACGAGAAAACCAACGCGGGCGACGTGCTGGTGGACGCCGCCTACGTGGAGGAGTCCATCCTGCAGCCCATGGCCAAGGTGGTGGAGGGCTACCCGCCCGCCATGCCACCGTACGCCTTCAACGACGTCGAGCTCGAGAGCATCAACCTCTTCCTGCAGCAGCAGAAGTGAGTGACACCGTGAGCGACCACGCCATCGAGAAGCCGCAGGACGTCCACCTCCCTGCCACCAGCCTCTGGGCCAAGCTGCCGGTCATCGGCGGCGTGGCCGCGGTGGCGGGGCTGGGTTTCACGCTCGCCAGCGCCCACGGCGAGCACAAGGCCCGGGCGCTGTTCAGCTACCTGTTCGCGTACGAGACGGTGCTGGCCATTGCGCTCGGCGCGCTGGGCTTCGTGCTGATTGACCACCTGGTGCGCGCGGCCTGGTCCACGGTGCTGCGCCGCATTGCGGAGACCATCGCGGTGACGCTGCCGCTGTTTGCGCTCCTGTGGATTCCCATTGGGACGCTGGGCTTCCACGAGCTCTTCCCCTGGACCCACGAGGCGGACGTGGTCCTGGACAAGAAGCGCTGGTTCCTCTCCAACCCGTTCTTCTTCGGCCGGGCGGCCATCTACTTCGCGGTGTGGAGCTTCCTGGGTTGGAAGATCCACTCCACCTCCGTGAAGATGGACACCGCCCCGGAGGGGGAGCGCAAGGCGCTGGTGCACTCGCTGTGGACGCTGGCGGCCCCGGGCATTGCGCTGTACGCGCTGTCCCAGTCCTTCCAGGCCATTGACTGGCTGATGTCCCTGCAGCCGCACTGGTACTCCACCATGTTCGGCGTCTACTACTTCGCCGCGTCCATCCTCTCCTTCTTCGCCTTCATCACGCTGGTGGCCATGGGGCTGAATAAGGCCGGGGTGCTGAAGACGGCCATCACCACCGAGCACTTCCACGACCTGGGCAAATACGTCTACGGCTTCACGGTGTTCTGGGCCTACATCGCGTTCAGCCAGTACATGCTCATCTGGTACGCGAACATCCCGGAGGAGACGGTTTTCTTCATGACGCGCAGTCAGGGCGGCTGGGAGTACATCTCCCGCGCGCTGCCGGTGCTGCACTTCGCGGTGCCCTTCCTGTTCCTGCTCTCCCGCCACATGAAGCGGAACCGGCTGGCCCTGGGCGTGGCCTGCACCTGGACGCTGGTGATGCACTGCGTGGACATGTACTGGCTGGTGCTGCCCAACGCGGCCGGCCACGGCCACGCCTCCCACCTAGAGGTGACGGCCACGGACGTGGCGGCGCTGGTGGGGATGGCCGGTGCGTTCCTGGCCGTGTTCGGCTTCTTCCTCAAGAAGCACCCCGTGGTGGGCATCAACGAGCCGCGGCTGGCCGAGTCGCTCGCGCACGAGAACTACTGACGTGAAGGCAGTCCCCCCGGCCGTCCTGGGCGCGCCCGTTTCCAACGGCTGGACCGCCATGGAGGTGTTGGGACTGGTCACCACCGGTTTGCTCGTCATCTCCCTGTGGCTGGTCTTCCGCAAGTTGAAGTTCCCGGAGTAGCGCTCCGCCCCCTCCCCCTCTCCGCCCTGCATTTTCCCGTGAAACCCGGCGGGTGCCGTTGCGCCTCTGGACGCAGTCCAAGTCTTCAACCGGAGAAACCATGAACCGTCCGTCGCTGGTGCGGGCGCTGTCGCTGTCCACCCTCGCGTGCAAGGAGGCCCCGAAGGAGGCGGCCCCCGCGCCCGCCCCGGCCCCGGTGCTGAACCCGGTGGAGATGGCCATGCCGGACGCCAAGGGGGTGGAGAAGGTGCTCACCTCCACGCCGCAATACGTGGAGGCCTTTGCCAAGGCGTTCCCAGGTGAGAAGGAGCCCGTCACGTTCGAGAACGCGGCCTAGGCCATTGCGGCGTTCGAGCGGAAGCTGGTGACGCCGGGCCGCTGGGACACTTTCCTGGGCGGTGACAAGGAGGCGCTGACGGCGGCGGAGAAGGATGGCTTCAACGCCTTCATGTCCGCGTGCTGAGTCTCCTGCCGCATGGGCGTGGGCGGGGGCATGTACCAGAAGCTGGGGCTGGTGCAGCCATGGCCCGACCAGAAGGACCAGGGCCGGTTCGAGGTCACCAAGGCGGAAGCCGACAAGATGATGTTCAAGGTGCCGTCGCTGCGGAACATCACCCAGACGGCCCCCTACTTCCACGACGGCTCGGCCAGGACGCTGCCGGAGGCCATCAAGCTGATGGCGAAGCACCAGGTGGGCAAGGAGCTCTCGGACACGGAGGTGGCCTCGATTGCCACGTTCCTCGGCGCGCTGTCGGGTGAGGCCCCGGCGGAGCTGGTAGCGGCCCCGGAGTTGCCGCCCTCCACGGCGAAGACGCCCAAGCCGGACCCGACGTAAGTCCAGGGCCCTGACGGACCTGCACACGGGGCGGGGCACGCGGTCACCGCCGCGGGCTTCCGCCCCGTTTCCTTGGGGGACCATGGCGCGCGATCCCGGGAGGGCGCATGCTTTACCGGCACGTGGTCACCCCGACCTCCCCCCACCTGGTCTTCTTCGACGGCACCTGCGGCCTGTGTGACGGCTTCGTCCAATTCGTGCTGCGCCACGACGGGGCGGGCAGGTTCCGGTTCGCCCCGCTGCAGGGGGAGGTGGCCGGACGGACGCTCGCCCGGTTCGGCGCGGACGCGCAGGCACTCCAGACGGTGTACGTGCTGGCGGACGGGGACTCGCCGTCCGAGCGGCTGCTGGAGCGGTCCAACGCGGTGCTGTTCGTCCTGTCGCAGCTGCCGGCGCCGTGGCGCTGGGGGGCGGCGCTCTTCCGGGTGTTCCCGCGGGCGCTGCGGGATGGGGCCTATGGCTTCGTCGCCCGGCACCGGTACCGCGTCTTCGGCCGCACGGACGCCTGCCGGCTGCCCCGCCCGGAGGAGCGCGCGCGGTTCTTGTGACGGCCCCGGGTGGGCCGTGTATGTCAGGCCCTGCCATGACCGACTTCACGTACACGGACCTTCTGCCGGTTGGACACGAGGACACCCCCTGGCGCCTGCTCACGCGCGAGCACGTCACGACGTTCGAGGCCCACGGCCGCCGCTTCGTGCAGGTGGCGCCCGAGGGGCTCAGTTCGCTCGCCCGCGAGGCCATGGCGGACATTGCCCACCTGCTGCGCCCCGGACACCTGCAGCAGCTGCGGAACATCCTGGAGGACCCCGAGGCCTCCTGGAACGACAAGTTCGTCGCCCTGGACCTGCTGAAGAACGCGGTCATCGCGGCCGACGGCGTGCTGCCCATGTGCCAGGACACCGGCACCGCCATCGTGATGGGGAAGAAGGGCCAAGCCGTGCTGACGGCCGGGCGGGACGAGGAGGCGCTCTCGCGCGGAATCTACGAGACGTACCGGGACCGGAACCTGCGCTACTCGCAGCTGGCCCCGCTGGACATGTACCGGGAGAAGAACACGGGCAACAACCTGCCCGCGCAGGTGGAGCTCTTCGCCACGGACGGTGACGCCTACAAGTTCCTGTTCATGGCCAAGGGGGGCGGCAGCGCCAACAAGAGCTACCTGTTCCAGGAGACCAAGGCGCTGCTCAACCCGGAGAGCCTCTTGAAATTCCTCGAGGCGAAGGTGAAGTCGCTGGGGACGGCGGCGTGCCCGCCGTACCACCTGGCCATCGTGGTGGGCGGCACCTCGGCGGAGTACGCACTCAAGACGGCCAAGCTGGCCTCGGCGCGGTACCTGGATGCCCTGCCCACCTCCGGCAACGACTCGGGGCGCGGCTTCCGGGACCTGGAACTGGAGGCCCAGGTGCACAAGATGACCCAGCGGTTGGGCGTGGGGGCGCAGTTCGGCGGGAAGTACTTCTGCCACGACGTGCGGGTGGTGCGGCTGCCGCGCCACGGCGCCTCGTGCCCGGTGGCCATTGCCGTCTCCTGCTCCGCGGACCGGCAGGTGCTGGGGAAAATTACGGCAGAGGGCATCTTCCTGGAGGCGCTGGAGCGGGATCCGGCGAAGTACCTGCCCACCCCCTCGGGCGAGGTGGCCTCGGCGGACGTGGTGAAGGTGGACCTCAACCAGCCCATGGCGGAGAGCCGCGCGCTGTTGTCCCGCTACCCCATCAAGACCCGGCTGTCGCTCTCCGGGCCCATGATCGTCGCGCGGGACATTGCCCACGCGAAGTTGAAGGAGGAGCTGGACGCGGGGAAGGGGCTGCCGGACTACATGAAGCAGTACATGGTCTATTACGCCGGCCCTGCCAAGACGCCCGAAGGGTACGCCTCCGGCAGCTTCGGCCCCACCACGGCCGGCCGCATGGACAGCTACGTGGACCTCTTCCAGTCCCACGGCGGCAGCATGGTGATGCTGGCCAAGGGCAACCGGTCCAAGGCGGTGACGGACGCGTGCAAGAAGCACGGCGGCTTCTATCTGGGCAGCATTGGCGGCCCTGCGGCGCGGCTGGCCCGGGACTGCATCAAGAAGGTGGAGGTGCTGGAGTTCCCGGAGTTGGGGATGGAGGCGGTGTGGAAGATCGAGGTCGTGGACTTCCCTGCGTTCATCGTCGTGGACGACAAGGGGAACGACTTCTTCGCCGGGCTGTCGGGGCCCGCGTGACGCGCAGGGCTGCAGGCCTCTGGCTGGGCGCATCCGCGCTCGGCGCGGGGCTGTTGGCCGCCGCAACGCTGCGCCCCCGGGCGCTGGTGCAGGTCACGTTCCAGCCCGTGGGGACCCTGGAGTCGACGCACCGCTCCGCGCTGGGAACGCGGCAGCGGGTGGACCTGCAGGTGTCGTCCCCGCACGGCCCGGCCACCGTGAAGACACTGCCCGTGGACCCCCCCGGACGCCAGGTGGAGCCGGGGACGGGGCGCCGCAGCGTACTGCTCGCGCCACAGGGGGCCACCCAGTTCCAGGCGAGCGAGGTGCTGGAACCCGGTCCGTGGGTCGTGATCGTCCGCTCTGCGCAGGACCGGCCCCCGCAGGCGGAGCCGGCGACCGTGTCAGTGAAGGTGTCCGTCCACTGAGCCGCGGCCCCGCGCGCCGGGGGGAACCCCGGGCTTCACGCCGGGTGCTGGGCGTGCCAGGTGCGGAGGAACCGCTGCACGGCGGGGTGGGCCATTCGTGAGAACGCCGCAGGCG
>Ga0194134_10005334_pt1 | contig 12246 bp, 9 predicted proteins | sample TA2KigOff0mmetaG_FD_148602 | JGI IMG/M metagenome (GOLD analysis project Ga0194134, IMG submission 148602) | Freshwater microbial communities from Lake Tanganyika, Tanzania - TA2015056 Kigoma Offshore 0m | ecosystem: Environmental > Aquatic > Freshwater > Lake | place: Tanzania: Lake Tanganyika... | reverse complement strand
CCGCACCCCACTGCCGCAACGCCTGCGGTTTGCCATCAGCTTGCGTGCCAGTCGCCCGTTGATCCCCAGCTCCGCTCCCCGCCAGAGGCGATCCATCTCACGGGTGAAGTGAGCCGCCAGCAGCGGAGACTCGATCACCAGCAGCACCTCATCGTTCTGATGGGCGGCAGAGGGTGATTCACTGACATACCAGATACTCTTTGCCTCTAGCCAACTGAGCCTTCTCTTGGAACGGCCCGCCGCCGACTCAATCCCTGTCCCCAAGCGCTTGGCCTGGAGCTACCAGCGCACCTCGACCACCAGGCAGGCAAGGGATGACCGCTCTGGCATGGAGCGACAGGAGCATGCCTTGAAGCAGTGGCTGGCAGATCACCAGGAGTTTGAGCTGCAGGATCGGCTGGTTGATCCAGGCGTCTCAGCCAGTACCGGGGCCAACCGCAAACGTGGTGCGTTGTCCCGTTTCATCGCCGCGGCCCAGGCAGGCCAGGTGCCACCTGGCAGTGTGCTCATCGTTGAGTCAATTACCCGCTTCTCAAGGGAGGAGGAGTTGGAGGTGATCGAAACGCTGCTATCCGAGTTCTGGAAGCGTCAGCTCGGCCTTGCCGTGGTGGCGCACGGCTGCATCTACTCCCGGGAATTGCTGCGCTCAGAGCCTCATCGGATGCACATGCTCTGGGGGTCCCTCAGTCAGGCCAGGCAGGAAGCGGAAGAGAAGTCACGTCGTTCTCTTGGCGCTGCTCGGAAGCGCGAACGCCTGCAGGAGGAAGGGGAGAAGGTGGCCGCGGCCACGCCTTGGTGGATTCAGCGCGACCCGGATAACCGAAATCTGGTGCGTGACGCCAATGACAACTTCAAGGTCGACCCTGTCTCACAGGCGACCATTTGGCGGGCAGTCGAGCTTGCGATCAGCGGGATGGGCACGACGCTCATCGCCCAGGCGCTCAACGAGGGAAAGCACCCCCTTCCCCAGACCTCTGGTCGTCGCAATCAATACCGGGATGCCCCCCTTCCACATTGGGATCACAGCCGGGTGAGCTATCTGCTGCGGCATCCGGCCTTGCTCGGTGACCTTGTCCGCCGCGACGGTCGCACAATCCCTGGCTTCTATCCGCCTGTCCTGAGCGTCGAGCAGTGGGGGCAGCTCAGGGCCGCCATGGCCAACCGCGACAAGCTCAAGGGCGGGCTCAGGGGCGGAGGGCAGAAGGTCAGAAACCTGTTCATGGGCATTACCCGTTGCGCTGTCTGCGGTGGCGCCTTCTCCTTTCACGACAGCAGCGAGCGGGCACGGATCGGCCACCCCGGATACATGGCGTGTCGCCCTGCGAATAGGCGCATGAGCCCCGGCTGCAGCAACTCCGGTTACATCAGTTACCAAGCCGTCGAGGACCACTGCCTAACCCGGCTAGCGGTCCCAATCTGGGCGGAGCTGCTGGGCGACTCAGACGGCGACGCCAGGATCAACGAACTGCAGGCCCAGGTGGATGTGCTCGCTCATGAGCGACGTTTCCTGGATGCCGAGTGGCTGCGTGCGAAGGACCACCTCAAGCAGTCCGTCAGGGCCGGGAAGCCCGACCCATTGATTCAGGCAGCCGAGGAGGTGGTGGCGGATACGTGGGCGGAGTTGGAAGCGAAGCGTGCAGAGCACGACCGGTTGGCGGGGGTACTGCAGCTGGAGCGGGCCAAGCCCACTGGAGAGCAGGCCGCGGCTGAGCTGAAGGCCAAGGTTTCCACCCTCTGGCGGCAGATGGATGCGGGGCTTGTGTCACCGGCTGAGCGTCGAGCCTTTAACCGCTGGCTGCGCTGCCACCAGCCGAGCATCCAGTTTTGCGTGCATCCAGCCCAGTCAGGTTCCAGCGACAGGGGGATTGAGCTGGTGGTGAATGGGGTCTCTGTAGGTATCGAGCCTCTCGCGCCCATCGCCCGCCGAATGGCCAGGGACCGGGGCGTAGCTGATCCTTATGCCAAGGACTTCATCACCAGTAAGGGCCCCAGCGGTGTGGTCGCTTGGTCGGAGCCAGTGACAAGTGAAGAGCTGGACGACTGGCCCACTACGCCACCACCTCTTGCAGCATCCGGCGAACAGTCGACGCGCTGATGCCGACCTTGGCCGCCACCTGGCGATGGCTGAGGCCCTGGGCCACCAGTTCCTGCACGTGGGCTGCTTGCTCGGCCTTCCAGCTGCGTTTCCTGCCGAACTTCACCCCAGCGGCCAGGGCACGCTGTCAGCCCTCTTCTGTGCGTTCCAGGATCAACTCACGCTCAATCTCTGCAGCTGCAGCAAGGATGCCGATCACGAGCTTGGCCATCTTTCCGAGGGCCGGCGTGTCCACCCTGCCCTCGAGGGTCTTGATGTGCGTGCCTGCTTCCAGCAGGTCGGCGGCTCGGCTCACGCAGTCCTGCATGGAACGGCCGAGCCGGTCCAACTTGGCCAGAACCAGTACGTCGCCGGGCTGACAGGCAGCGATGGCGGCTCGTAGCTGCTTGCGCTCGCTGAAGGGAGCGGCGCCGCTGATGTGCTCGCTGAAGAGCTGAGCGCGGGGTACACCGGCAGCAAGCAAGGCATCGAGCTGGGCCTCGGTGTCCTGGCTCGTCGTGCTGCACCTCGCATATCCGACGAGGGCCATTGGCCTCCTGATTCACCACTACATTCTGGCGCAGAGATATGACGCATGTAGATCCCTTGCTAGCCGGTTCGCATGGCTTTGCGCCAGAAATCAAGAGATACGGTGCGGTGAGGCGGGGTTGCTGGCGCTGCTGGGCCAGTAACCAGCTATCAGCTTCCAGCCATGAACTTCAATCTGAAGACATCAATCTGGCCTTTTGAAGTGAACCTGGACTTCTTGAGCTGGGCCATGGCGGGGTTATCTGATCGACCGTCGATCTTGAGTTCTGCAAGGTTCTCCATCTTGATGACAGCTGATACGTCTTTGACTGTGTAGACCTGCGTGAGGTCTAGTGCCACGAGATTGGAGAACAGTGGCTCGAGGAATTCCAGATCTTTCAGAGAGTTGCAGTTGGCAATCCTGAGCCTCAGCTTCGGCAGGCTGCTTAGGGATTGAATGATGTCTATCGAATGCTTTACAATGACAACTGTGACTTCGGGCATGCCTGCCAGAACCGAAACATCGATCGGATGGGATGGCAGGCTGATTTGCTTTAGCCCGCAACCACTGACCAGTCCTTCAAGAGAGACAAGGCTCCGGCAGCCTCCCAACCTGAGATGGCCAGCTGGAAGCACCCCCAGAGAGCTGTAGTCTCCTGATTCAAAATCAAACCAGACGTTCTCGCTTTCCTTGTCAGATCTGACGTTGACAATCTTTTGCCGATTGGTGACGTTGATGCCTAAGGCATGATCCGTGAATGGGGCCGTGCAAGGCTCAATGCATTTCAGGCTCTTGATCCCCTTGCATGCGCCAAGCGAGAAATGCGTCAGCCCTTGAGGCAGCTGGCCGAGCGAGTCACAGACCCATCTCTCTGCTTCCAGATGAACGAGGGAGTCGGGCCAGGCTGCTGGCGGTGACTCAATCTCGGCGTTGATCACAGCGTGCGTAAGCGAGGGTAGTGATGCCAAGGCCGAAATGTCGCGTAAACCAGGACATTCGACAATGTGAATTCGCTGAATGGTATTGTTTCCCGATAGGAATTTCAGGTCAGGAAGCGATGGAATATTCCGTAACGAAAGTCTGGTGACCGATTCGGGGATATCAGAGTCCTCAAGATTTTCAAAGCATGCTGAACTCAAGACTAGCTCATCAAGCAAGGGTGCATTAAGTCCGATCAAGGGGACCGAAGCCCTAAGGCATGCGAGAGATGAAAACGCAGCGCAGCGAGAAAAGTCATTTTCCAGTGTCAGGTCTTCACTGACCAAATAAGTGCTGTTGCCCTTGACAACACTTAGCAATTCGAGTCCATCAAATCTTTTCAGGACAGGTGGTGGACTTGTTGAATTGATGCCAAGGTTTACCTTGGTGATCGAAGATCTGATTCTGGCCGCCTTGCTGTCCTCAGGGGCCATCGACAAAAGATTGTAGACAACGAAGTCGCGATGCGTCCTCCGGCCCACCTGTCCCAGCTCTCGGTAGAGCCCCGCCTCTGAAAGCTCGCCTTCCTTGACCTTCAGACCACTAAGCAGGTGATCTAACTGATCAGACAAATCACGAGCTCTGAGCAAGCCCTCATTCACCTTACCAAGGTCCTTTTCCGCAAACAGCAGCTTGATCTCTTCAAAAGCAGCAATCTGCTCAGGCGTAATCTTGGCTTTCTTGCTTCTGCCTCCCTTGGCAGCAGGCGAAGCTTCAATCGAATTTTCTAGAGCCTTAGCCACCCTTGGAAAGGCATCCAGAACTGCACTCAGGTCGGCGCGTACAACTTGCCCTGGAATCGCAGACGTTACCTCCTTAGGCTTGAGAGCATGAATCAAAAGATCAGCTTCACTATCAGGTTTGACGACTCCCCCGTTCTTGGTCACAAATGCAGTAATGGTGTCCCGCTCAATCTGCGGAACTGATTCGTGCAGGAAAACAGTAACGTTGGCGAAGGGCTTCTTGTTGTCAAACAGCTCCTCGTGGGTGATTGCTTCCCACTTGGATGCAAAGCTCTTGCCCGTTCCCAGGGTGATCTTCCGCCCATAGCCGCCGTAGTTCACAGAGAATCCACCGTTCTCAACCACCTCTGTAGTCAGCACTTCTCCATGCTCCCTGTTCGCCAGCTGGATATCACGGGCCTCGAGATGATCAAGCAGCCTCTTGATATCGTCCTTTGAGTGAGCGAGCTTGAGGAGAGCGTTCATGGTGCATCTATGCCGATTGATCAACCCTAGGCCAGCCGAAGACCATGCATTTCTTACATAGCTAACCCCCGGGCGTGTAAACGCGCTGCAGTTGGTCGCCCACCCAGTCGTTGAGCTCGTCGATTTTCTCGCGCCCCACCGCTTCCACCACCAGCCGTTGCCGCACCTGCAGCATGCCCGGGGCATGGGGATCAGGCCTGGCCAGACTCAGGGCTTCTCGGGCTCTGGCGAACTGGGCTCGGCTGCGGCCATAGCGGGCATTGGTGTCGCTGTAGCCCATCAGCTCCCGGTAGCCGAAGCAGGCCACTGAAATGCCGATCAGCGTTTCTGACCAGAGGAAGTGGATGGGACCTCCCAGCGAGAAGGCGATGGAGAAGGTCAGCGCCAGCAGGAAGGTGAGTGAACCCATCAGCACATAGCGCCAATCCCAATCCTGCTGCTCAGCAATCTTTCGGCCCAGCCACAATTCCTGCCCGTTGATCCAGTTGCGGCAGCACTCGATCACCTCGGGCAGCGGCGCCACACAGTCAGGATTGGCCTGCAGCGCCATCAGCTGCAGGCGCCTGGCGCGCAGCACGGTGCGGATCCACACGAAGTTCTGGCTGGTCTGGCTGTGGAACAGGTCGGCGGTGTCCCCTTTCACCCCCACGGCACTCCAGAAATCGGTCACCAGCAGACTTTCAGCCAGGCAACGCCATTGGATGAAATCCAGCTTGGGGCCGCTCTGCAGCTTGGGGAAGATGAGCACGGCCGCCAGCACCACCAACAGCCCTGCCGCCTGCCATTCCTGCTGGGAGGTGCCTAGACCGATCAGCACACTGGCGACCATCACCACCCGGCAGAGGCGCATGTAGCCGTTCTTGCCACTGTTGGCTCGGTAGTCGGCATAGCGCCAGAGGCTGCTCTGCACACCCGTGTCATGCACCGCCTGCGGCGGCCAGGTAGGCAGCTCGCTGTTGATCGCTTCAATCCTCACTGGGATGCAGCCCTTGGTCGCCACCAGTACCGCGAGATTCGGTCGTTCCAGGGTGGCCAGTGCCCTGGAGTCAATCTTGCCGCCATCGAGGTTTTCGCCCCAGTAGCGCACATGGGCCACGGGGCAGGTGGGCTCCGGATCCGATTGGCGCGGCGTGGTGATCTCGACCACCACCCCCGGCTCGCGGGCGGCGATCACCTCATCCACCTGCAGAAACAGCGGATACACCTCACCGCGCTGCATCGCCACGGTCTGGCTGGTGCCGCCCACCTTGCCGGAATCGATGCCATTGGAGAACGCCAACAGCAGGTAGCCATGGCGCACCAGGAAGATGCCCTGGCGGCCATAGCAGCGAGAGTCCCAGGGCTCGCCGCTCCTGCTGCCGGCCAGCTCAGGGCAGTTGTCGCCATCGAGCACGGCATCGCAACGCTCCAGGAGACGTTCCAGCCGGATGCGCTCAACGGTTCCTTCCCGGAAGTCCTCCTCCAGGTAGAGCTGCCGGGGCTTGGGCAGGGCCGCCACCAGTTGGTGCTGGGGGGTGTGCGGATGCTGCTGGCGATGCTCAGCAACCAGGTCAAGAAACAGCTCGGCAGCTTCTGAATCCATCCCCTCTGCCATTCCATTCAGCAGGATCAACGGGGTGTGGGGCAGCGTGGCGAACAGCTCTCGGATCAGGTCGCAGAAGCGCTCACGCAACAGCGGCAGATCCTGCGGGCGTGGATCGCGATGGCCGGCGACTGCCACCACCAAAGGCACCGCGCCTGGATCCTGCACCAGGCCTGTTGCCAGCAGATCCTGAATTGCCATCAGCCGCCTGGCCTGTAGATGCGTTGGATCTGATCGGCGATCCAGTCGTTGAGTTCGTCGATCTTCTCGCGACCCATGGCTTCCATCACGATGCGGTGGCGAAACCAGGGGTCGGCCGGATCAGCGCCCAGAGATCCCGCCTTGCCTTGCTGGAGCAGGTCGAGGGCCCGCACGCCGCGATTGAACTGCTCGAGACTGCGCTCGTAGCGGTTGGCGGTTTCCTCGTAGCCGATCAGCTCGCCGTAGGCATAGGCCGAGGCACTGGCAGCCAGCAGGGCAATGGCAGCGATGTAGAGATTTTCAGGGGCAGCTGGGAAGAACTGGGCAAAGCCGATGACGGCGGCACTGCCGCCCATCACCCAGGCAGCCCGGTGGCAACGGGCGTTGAAACATCGAAACTCACTGATTCTCCGCTTGAAGAACTTCACCTGTGCATCCAGCCAGAGACGGCCCTGCTGCAGGGCTGGCTGGATCGGTCGCTGCTGCTGGCTGTAGAGAGCCAGCAGCTGCACTTTCACGGCACGCAGCATCAACCGGGCGATGCGCAGCTGGGTGTGGTTGCGCACGTGAAACAGATCGGCGGTGTCGACCTCCACCCCCACCGCCGACCAGAGGTATTGCACCGCCAGACATTCGATCAGGGAGCGCTTCTCGATGAAACGCTCCTTGGAACGTTGCTGCAGGCGCGGCAGCAGCGCCAGGGAAGCCAGCAGCACCAGAAGGGCCAGGCCAAACCAGGGCGAGCCCTCGAGCAGCTCGGCGATCACCACCAGCACGAAGCCGAACACCACCACCAGCCGCACCCCGCGGATGTGGGCCCGCTTGAGGTCGCCGGCGACCTCGCTGAGGGCCGCATGCAGGCGGGTGTGCAGGCCGTCATCCTCCGGGGTTGGCATCAGGCCCGGATCGGCAACCCGGCGGTTGATCGCCTCCAGCTGGCGGGGCAGCTCCAGCAGCGGCTCGGGGATGGCGGCATCGCTGCTGAGCCGCTCGTTCTGCTGGCCCGGCATCGGCCAGTAGCGGATCTGCCCGAGCGGATGCACCGGGGTGGGGTTCCTGAGCCGCGGTGTGGCGTGGCAGATCAGGGCCGCCGGTTCGCGGCTGGCGGCCACCTCGGCCACATTCACAAACAGGGGATAGATCTGCTCCCGCTGGATCGCCACCACCTGAGCAGTGCCGCCCATCAGCCCGGTGTCGATGCCGTCGTAGTAGGCGAAGAGCAGGTAGCAATGGCGCACCACAAACACCCCCTGCTGGGCGTAGGGGGTGGGATCGGTGCTGCTGGGGGTGTGCCCCTCCGGCAGGGGCGGGATGCGCAGCTCGTGGCAGTTGCCGCGATGGAGCACCGCATCGGCCTGCTGCAGCAGCCGGCGGTGGCGCTGCAGTGCTGAGGGGTCGCCGGCGAAGTCGCCCTCGAAGGCCTCCGGCGTCTTGGGGAGGGTGGCCACCAGCTGGTGGTGCGGCAGCGGCGTGGTGCTTGGGGTGCGGCGGCGCTGGGCCGCCACCACAGCCAGGAATTCCTCGGCGATTTCGGTGTCGATGCCGGCGGCCATGCCGTTGAGCATCACCAGCGGCGTGTGCGGCAGCTCCTGCATCAGCTGCTCGAGCTGCCGGCGCGTGTTGGCGCGCACCAGCTGCACCGCCTCGGGTGTGGGGTCGCGATGGCCGGTGACGCCGATCACCAGCGGCGCCACCCCGGGATCCTGCAGCAGCCCTTGGGCCAGCAACACCGAATAGCTCGAGGTCATCGAGCAGCTTCTTCTGTATCGCAGGGTAAGCCGTTCAGGAGATTGCGCCAGGGGTGAGCTCGGCATGTGCCGGCCCATAGAGATCACATAAGCCGTGCCTGCCAGACACGCACTCGTAGCAGCAGTGGTCTTCTTCTGTGGCGCCTTGCCTCAATACGCGCAGCAAGGAAGATGAGTTGCTCCAAGATGTGGCTGACCTGAAGAGAAAACTCAACCGCATCATCTTTCAATCCCGTGATAAGACCATCAAGGGTGCTGGTGAATATCTCTATCCCAAAATGCTGTTTTTCCACGAAACCAGCCACCAGGGCACAGGTCAGTTTCACACTCACCTAATCACAGAAAAGTTGCCACAGAGCCTAAATACCCAATATGAGATGGAAACCCTGTTTCATAAGCGATTGCCAAACAGGGTCAAGGCATTATCCAAGTGGAAATCTATTGATATTCAACGCATCAACCCTGATGAGCCTGATTGCTGACGCATCAGCAGCTATCTGGGAAAGCAGACCAACCTGGAGCTGATTGCCCTTGACCCATTCAACAGCGACCTATCACCCAGAAGGAAATGAGAAGAAATCAACTCACCATCACTTACCCAGAAGATGACGCCCAGCAACTCCATCAGACGCTGCTCCTGCTGAAGAGAAGCCGCTGCCTGAATATCTCAGCCTTCTGTAGAGAAGCGATTGCGGAGAAACTGGAGCGACTGGAGGCGGTCAAATGAAGACCGTCACCATTAGGCTGTCTGATGTGGAAGCAGCAATGCTTGCGGAGCTACAAGCCAGAAAGAAAGAGTATAAAAATCTGCAACAAATGATTGTCAGAATATTGCGGATGATTGCAAGTTGCTGGTCTAAGTCTTTATGATATAATTTGCTTGCCTTATGGGGCTAAGCCTTGCTGTCTCTAATGAAACGCGTTTACCGTCTTCTGCGGAAATTCCCCGACTTTGTATGGGACAAAAGGTTGGATGTTGCTCTGCCAGTGCGAGTGGCTGGGCGTAAAGTCTTTAAAATTTATGACTACGGTAAAATTACTAGGTATAGAGCTTCTTCCTTTGAATACAAAGAGCCAGAGACTATTGCTTGGATAGATTCATTCGCTCCAGGAGCTAGTCTTTTGGATATCGGTGCAAATGTCGGTGTTTATTCTTTGTATGCGGCATCCAGGGGTAATGCCGTAGTTGCGCTGGAGCCAGATGCACTTAACTATGCACTGCTCAATCTGAATGTGCGCCTTAATAATTTTGGCAACCAGATAATGCCTTATCTGGTTGCGGCGCACAACGAGGCTAAATTCTCTAATTTTAACATATCTAGTTATGAGTGGGGAGGGGCTCTTAACTCGTTTGATAACACTCTGGATTTTGCTGGCAACTCCTATAAGCCCGTGCATTCCCAAGGCGTCTACGGGATTCCGTTGGACAGCTTCTTGCCGCAAATAGCATTCAAGCCTGCACACATCAAGATAGACGTTGATGGCAATGAAGGTATCATTCTGCGCGGAGCTTTCAATTCCCTAAGAAGCCCTGAGTTGAGAAGTGTGCTGGTAGAGCTTGATGATTCGCGGGCTGATTACGACGAGTCAGTCTCCCTGATTGAGCAAGCGGGTTTTGTGCTCCAGGAGAAAACTCACAACGCAATGTTTGCTTCGGGGAAATTTTCAACGACCTTTAATCACATATTTATTAGATGATGCCGTCCTTGGTCTTCTTTTAGAGCAACTCCATAGCCACTCCCATAGCCACCACGCCCTTCCAGCACCTCCCGCAAAGCGGTCTGACTATCCATCAGCTCATAGGGAGGGTCTGGATAACCCAGAAAATTCCTCAAGACAGGCGCTGAGACTCGTACCCCTGTCTTAACGGCGATTTTTCAACAGGAGGTTGTCCAGACCTTCCTTAGAAGGACTGGATCGGCAAAGGTGGTCGCGACACTGCGACTCATTAGAAACCCTGAAGCACGTATATTGACAGCGTTATGCGTTTGTGCTAAAGTAAAAAAAAGACTAGGCATGACAAAAGACGAATATAAAGGTAATAAATTGCGGACCCAGCAATATCTTGAGATTTTTTCCAGAGAAAATGTTTTACGCTCCCTGATTCCCACTAATTCGCCGATAATATTAGACGTTGGTGCAAATATGGGGCAGTCCATAGAAGAATTTTCTGATATATGGCCTAATTCAACAATCTATTCTTTTGAACCATTAGAAGAGTGTCAACAATCTCTCAATGACCTTAAAAATAAAATAAATCCTATCGGTATTCATATTTTTAATTGCGCCGTAGGCTCTGTTACTGATTTTTCTGGACTCCCATTTTACACGCATGACATCAGTGAAGGTCTTACAGGAACCAGTTCTGGTCTTTCAGGGTTCAATAAAATGAATGTTCATTCTAAAGATTCGATTAATATTCAGAATCTCAAAGGTAAGTCTTCTGAGTTCGAATCTTATGTTAAGTTAGTAAATAAAGAGCGCAAGGTGCCCTGTGTCAGGTTGGACGACTGGATACGTGAAAATTGCATTACGAAAATTGATTTGTTAAAGATAGATACTCAGGGACATGAACCCTATGTGCTGGAAGGAGCAGGGCACCATTTAGAACGCATCAAGGTCATTGTAACTGAGTTGATGCTTTATGATCTCTACTCAAAGAGTTTATCTTTTTCAGACATTGAATATTTTCTAACCCCTGCGGGTTTTAAATTATTCGATATTTCACACATATCAAAAAATCCTATGAATGGGCGTACCGACTGGGTTGATGTAATTTATGTGAATAAGAATCTTTAGCATACCGTCGAGTTTCATTTGATGAGTGTATTAGAGAGGTTTCTATGCCTTTAATTACTAGATTTAGACTGGTAACTAGCGAGAGTATGGATATTGCGATCCGAGATTTGTCAAGTAATGAAGCTTGCGTTTAAGTTTGATTTTTAATTCACTGTCTAAGGCTTGATTCAACTTCTTTGAGTTTGATCTGTTTGAATACCTGAAGAGTGGCTAAACTCTCTTCAGTCTTCTATGGATTCCAGCTTCTTTTAGATGTTTTTTGTTCTGCAATGACGTTTTTCATTAGACCACTCTCTTGCAAGACTAGTTAGTCTTAGTGTTAGTGGGCGTAGGCCTCATGTGAGTGCTCGTCGATGTGAAATCTGTTTCACAATCCACAAAGTAAAATTTTTAAATAGTTTTGTATTGCTATCCACTTACGCCCATGTCTGTGATTCAACTCTAAAGGACAGTTGTATTTTGGCCCCATTTCTCGAAAGAATTGTTTCCTGCACTTTAAGCCCATAATTTCGGAAATCTCAGCCTATAATACAAATCGATAAAATTGAATGCTTAAATCCAGAATCTGTTCAATGTTTTCACGGACATACGTCAAAGCCTGCCAGAAGCCCTTATTGAGAAGGAACTTGGCTACGAATGGCTAAAGCCCGCACTTGATGGCTTGGCTTCTTCCATCAGTCGGCTGTAGCCGGGACGCAAGTGCTGGAGCTGACTCTTGAGGAAAGCACCGTCTCTGCGAAACAACAACGGTTCGCTCCAGGTGCGGGTGCGTCTGGAGGGTCAGGACCATTTCATCAACCGCTTGGGGCGATGGGTTGACCCCATTGCGGTGGCAAAGGCTCAAGCCATCTCAGCGGAGATCTGGCGGGACTTCAGGGAGGGAACGCTGGACTGGAGCCTCTGCCGCTACAAGCCGCTGGTGGAGGGCAAAGACCCTGAGCTGCTGAAAGCACTGGAGGACCTGATGCACAGGAAGCGTCAGGGCAGGACCACTCACGCTTATCGGGTGCTCAAGCGGTATGGCGGTGCTCTGCGGTCTGAGGGTGAGGTGCGGGAGTTCTTGCGGTGGATGGAGGCAGAGGGTCTGGCAGTTTCCACCCGCTCCACCATCCTCAGCACCATCAGGA
>Ga0194134_10005330_pt1 | contig 12254 bp, 5 predicted proteins | sample TA2KigOff0mmetaG_FD_148602 | JGI IMG/M metagenome (GOLD analysis project Ga0194134, IMG submission 148602) | Freshwater microbial communities from Lake Tanganyika, Tanzania - TA2015056 Kigoma Offshore 0m | ecosystem: Environmental > Aquatic > Freshwater > Lake | place: Tanzania: Lake Tanganyika... | reverse complement strand
CACCATGCAGTCTATGACCCCTACGATTGATGAGTTGACCAATCTGGAAGTGAAGATCATGTCTAACCTTGTGTATGACATCACCTCCGGCAAGGGTAAGAACCGTATGAGTGGCAAGGCTAACGTTGAGCGGATTAATCACACGACTTGGCAAATCCCGGTGGTCTCCTCATCTAACCGTCGTGTCAAAGACGCCTTGATGACCCTCAAGTCTTTCCCTGATGCAGAACTCCTGCGGATACTAGAAGACGAGATCCTGCCCGATACACATAACGACCCCACATGGTCAAAGTCCCACTTCGGACGCATCATCAATAATTATGGACACGCAATCGACCCCTACATAAAATACGTCGCGGGCAATCTTCCCACCGTCGTAGAACTTCTTAATAGAGTCAATCAGAAGTTAGACCGAGCGGCCGAGATTACGAACACCGAGCGGTATTGGTCAGCCGGAATAGCCATCGACCTGACAGGCGGCATCATCGCCCACAACTTGGGACTGCATAACATCCCAATAGAACCCGTCTTTCAGCACGCGGTGGACCTCGTTAAAAACACCCGGAACAAGAACAACGAAGAGTTTTCAAGCGTAAGCGACTATCTTGGAGCCTTTTTACAACGCCACTATCAGGATATTTTAGTCATCAACGGCAAGGCCCACAGCCGGACAGGGTTAGAACAGGGGCCGATTCGGGAGCCTCGTGGCAAGGTTGTAGTGCGCTACGAGCCAGATACCAAGATGCTCTATGTGGTCAACAAAGACTGGCGGGATGACTGTGCCAAGACCTTTATGGGTTACGAAGATACCCTGAACCCCTACCGCAAGAACAAAGCCTACACTGGCCTGAAGAAGAAACGCATGCTGGCAGGCACCGCTATGGGGGCATCTGATGGGGTTATGGCCCTTACCTTTGACACTACCAAACTGGAATTTTTCGCAGAGGATGCGCTAGTAAATGCAGATTCTAAATCTGACAGTGAAGATACCTTGGGGGTCGATTAAGCCCGGGATGTCGTTTTTCATACCCTGCCTAGATAGCGAGAACGCCACTAAGCAACTGACGTGGGAGGCGGGCCGGTTAGGCTATACAGTCGTCTGTAAACAAGTTATCGAGAATAACCGATATGGATTGCGCTGCTGGAGGGTGGAGTGATATTCTCGGGCCTTCACTCTCCTATCTGCTCCTTGATAGGTTTAGCCCCGGCCTAGCCCGGGGCGTTTTTTTAAAACCCTGCCGCTTTCCGCATAAACGGAGTATTAATTTCTTTAAGGATCTCATTTTCAGTCCTCTCCAAATCCTCAAGAACATTTTTCTTGTCCGCACCACTCATGTTTGGGTCATTGGAGACAATCTTTTTTAGGGCTCGGACGTTCTCAAATTGTTGATCTAATTTGCTAATCATCCCGCCAAGTGAATACAGCATGAGATTTTTGTCAGACTCAAGGTATTTCACAAGTTCGTCGATCTGTCCCCGAGCACGAAATGTATTTACGGTGCTAGTAACACGATCAACATCTTCACGGAAGTTATAATACTGCTCTTTGTATCCGCCTGGAACACGATCATACATAAATGTCTTAAACCCGGGCAGTTCATACAAACGCTTATCTGGGCGATTAGCGTCAAACATATTGGTTACATCTAACAACGTACCACCTGCAATACCTGTGTAACCACGCATCATGTAATCAAGTTTTACGGGGGAATAATTTATCAGTCCCCCAAGCATTTTAGCCAGTTCAGAAGTGCTGTCAGTGTATTGTTGTGCAGGCTCAAGTTTCTCTAATCCACGCCCAACAATTGGGGACTGGGTAAAGAAAGAATAATTCACCATAACTTCTAAAGTTGGTTTAATAAACTGTGGAGTCATGTTAGGGCTGGCAAAAGCATCAAACGCCGCAGACCCGATAGCCTTGCGCAACGTCGTAGCATCTTGGGGACTGTTAGTGCCTTGACTGGTGACGTAATTGTAAATGCGCTCGGGAAGAACTTTAAATAAAAAGCCAACTTCAGGAGCCACAGGGATCTTATTCGGTGCCCACTCAGGTAAACCGGGGATAATAAAATTTTTATCTTTTTCGAAATCGCGCAGACCTTCGTACTCATCATCGCCACCAACTAGCATGGCGTAAATGGAAGATAAGGCGGCTAATTTAACTCCAGTTTTCCAGAATAGCATTGTAGCCAGCTTGCGTTCTTCAGCCGCAATACCACGTCCAGTCATGCTACGGTAGAAAATGTCCATACCTTGAATGTAAGCATTCATAAACGGTATAACTTGGCGTAACGTGCCAGTTATTTTGCCCCTACCCTGCCGCTTAAAGTTAATAATTTCTTGTGCGCGGTAACGTGCAAGTAACACATCCCCGTCAGGAAACTGGGCTGATTTGGTTTCTGCAAGTGTTTGCTCAAACACGGCTTTACGCATCGCAGCATCAGAAGCGATAGACGGGGCTTCTGCAAATGAGAACACACGGTCAAATATGCCGCGCTGCTTTACTCCAAACTCTTTCTCAATAGCGTCTTGTGCCCGTCCCGGCATGAAGTCATAGGCACCAGCAATACCCATAGCCCTGAGTTCTTTGGTCAGAGGGTCGTCGCCAAGTTCTTTTACAAAGTTTTTAATAACTTTACTAGGCACACTAAACGGGTTTTTTACACCTGAGTTAGTTGTAGCACGGTATGAATCTTGAAACACCTGACTAAGCGCAAACTGCGGAGTGGCTGTAGTTGCCTTACGAAGCACATTAGATAGGCTTGTAAATGCTTGGATGATAGGGCCACCCATACTCTCTACGCCTTTAAACGCATACACATCAGCGATAGAGTCAAACTCATAGGACTCCGGCTTACCGTTGCGATAGATAAAGATTACGTTGTTTGGGTTAACGCCCGCAGCCTGCGGACTTGGGATTTTCTTGGCACCGAGATTGTTGGTTACAAAAGCATCTGTGAGTTTGACGGCAGCATGGTTACGGATAGCACTGTTACCCATCCAGAATGTCAGGCCCACCATATTGTCAAAGATGTTATTGATTGGCTCAAAACCACCTTTAAGTTGCTTCATGCTTCCAAGGTTAGTTAAACCTTTTGAATACATCTGTGGGCTGTTCTGAACTAACTCTTCATAGTCCTTGATACGGTTCCAAGGCACGTAATCAACGACATTTTTCCAAGACTGAGCCTGCTGTGCGTCTAGGCGTCCACCCTGAACCATCGCATCAATCATGCCGTTTTTAAATTCCGTGAACTCTTTAAACGCTGCTTCTAGTTCGGGGAACTTTTTAAAGGCATCCATACCCGCTTTAATTTGCGCAGGACTAGGCAGTAACGATGCAGGTACAGGGGAGTTAGGGTCGTTCATTAATGAGTTAGCACGACGGGCAATAAATGCGTCATTAGCCAACTTAAAGGCAAGATCCTGATCTCCTAGTTTTATACCAAGATCTTTAATCTTATCCATGACCCCTTGCATTGAGTTAGGGCCATCTTTTGCTACCCATCCAACATCTTTATCAAGCACTAGCCTACCGCGCTTCATGGCTTCTACAGTCATCACGTCAGCATGCTCGGCGGCGGTCATAAATACATCAGGACGCACGTTGCCTAGCGAATCTCGGATAGCCCCGTTATAAGCATCAAACAACTTACGCTCAATAGATGCACCTTTATAAGCAACCTGTACACGTAACCTATCAACCTGCTCCTGCCGATAGGATGGATCAAAGAAGAAGGCGCCCACTTTCTGCATGGTGCCCATCTGTGGTTGTTTGGGTTGGGTGTTGCTGATGTTACCCATAGCCTGAATGGTGGCTTGGGCTTGTTGTCCCGCCGCAGTTAAAACGGGTTTGCGGCGGTATCTGATGTTTCCGGTGCTTGCATCAAACGATCCAAGGTTACCAGTAGCGGATTTAACTTGTTCGGATTTAAATACACCCAGGTTTTTAACACCAGCCTCACGGATATAAAACCCGTCGTACCCGGCTTCCTTAATAGCATCTTGGAAAGGTTTCTGTTCAATAACTCCCCAGTTACCTTCCATAGTGTTGCCATAAATGATGTCGGTAAGGCTTTCTGTACCATTTCTTATTAAATTAATTTCTGCTTTTAGGAGATGTTTAGTAAACACACTGCTTTTATCAGATATACTTCCGCGACCAAAATCCAAATAACCTTGATCTATTAATTTTTGAATGATAGGCCGTACGTGCTCTTCATTCTGATAATCAAACGGTTTTTCTGCCCGAACATACAAGGGCATGATATTTTCCCCAACAGGGATAAGTTCTCCAGTAGCCTGAGCATATTGATCTGATAAATAGTCAAATAAATCTATGGTGCTTATTTTTTCAAAATCTTCTTTTGTGTTCGGCCCGTTTGCATCTGGATTTGCAGCCAAATTAGCAAACACCCCATCCTGTTCAGCAATTTGAATGACCCTATTCCTAAGCATGTTCATTTGCTCAGGAGTCATATTGTTGCGGAGTTCACGCCTTACATATTCAAAAGAAGAACCACTAAAACTCTCTGCAAACCTAGGATCGGCGGTAACAAAAATTGCATTAGCCTGCTTGGGGATAAATTCATTAATATCCCGGGCTGTGCCGTGGAACATGAGAATAGGACGGCCTTGCCCATCTACTACCTTGCTATCACCAAACCACTTCCAGAAGTTACGAACCCCTTTTTCAGTAGCCGCCAAGGGTCGGCCCTTAGAGTCATACAAGGACCGCTGAACGCCACCTATATCAATCGTATTGGCATCTATTGGGGTTCCATCATTCCGATAGACCACATCTTTAGAAGCCTTACCTACACCCCGGGTGCCTTTGCCTTCAATCACGTAGTCACGGAAAGAATCTAGCAGGTCAGTAACTTCTTTATCGGTAACTTCTTTATCGCGCAGAGTCCTAATACCAATCATCTGCATAAAGTTACGGATAAGTTTCTTCAGTTGGTGCAGTGCATATTGCATCAGGGTATCTGTACGGGCAAACCTTGCCTCGGTAGCCTCAGCCAACACCTCTTCGACAGCCGTGCTTAAATCCATGCCTTCAGCCATTTTTAGGTTGGCTTTGGTTCGTACCTGATGATTAGTGTTGTAGAGGCGGTGCATGACCTTGCGGTACTCAGCACCCAAAATTGATTGTAAACCGTAGTGACCAATGACCTCATGCACTACCGTAAAAGCGGCTTGTTGTGGATTTTTAATGTTATCCGCTATGAGATAGACTACTTCATCGTTAGGATTAAAGGCGCCCGGAACACTTCCTGCACCATCTTTTAACAACTGAGCCTGTATGGAAGCAGGCAGTCCATCTACGCTTTGCACCACTACAATCGTTGGTGCATTTTTCCAATTCTTTGTAAAAGTGGCTACAAATTTATCAACAGCGGCTTTGGTGCTCTTAGCACCTTTCTCAGCCTTACGATAGCGAATCTTACGGCCAGATAAAAGACCTTGTATTTGTTGCCCAACACGCTCTTGAACTGCCTTTTGTCTTTCCGCTTCTTCAGCCTTAGCTTTACGTAAATCTTCGTTTTGCTTACTAAGAGATTCTTGCTCCATGCGTTTCTCTTCGGCTTTTTGCTCACGCTTGGCCCGCATGGCTTCGTTGTACCGGGAAAGATACATGGCACCTGCTGTGTTTAGGGTACGTTGCTGCTGGATCTCCCGGTCTACAAAGGCTTTTTGTTCAGGAGTTAAGGCTTCGTAAGATGTTTTGGCAAGGCGATTAACTTTCTTCTCAAAGGCAAACTCGCCAGCAATCCGTTTAAGCGCTCCCTCGACAGAGCCTGTTTGCTCAACATACTGGGCTAGGTAGGCATTTGCCTCGTCAACATCAGCCTTTGGAACTGGACGCTTGCGTGTTACTTTCTTATCAAGAGCAGGTTCAACAGCCTGGATAGCCGGTTGTCCATACAGTTCTTGTTGAAGTTCTTGTTGTAGAGCATTCTGCTCTTCATTAGTTAATGCACTGAGTTCATTTGCCGCTCCAACATCAACAGATCCAACGCCTTCGCCAGCAACTGCCACTGGTCCCACGTCAGGTGTTTTAATTCCAGTGGTGGCTCGGGATCCTCGCTTGCTAGGAACTGAAACGCTAGGCTCACTTGTTCCGGCGACAAGTGTTGAAGGTTTTGAAGGCTGGGCATCTTCCGCTCCTTTAAATATAGGCTGGTTCAGAAACGATTCAACGTTACTGGCAATTTTAGGACTACGGTCAGGGGCAGAAGCGTACGTTTCAAGTGTATCTTTTACAACCGCTGCTTGTTCAGGGTCAGATAAATCTTTGCCAATAAGATCCTTTCTTAAGTTCTTATTAGTAGATCCGATACCAAGTTTCTTAAAATCTTCTTCTGTGATGAAGCGTCCCTTAGCAGGATCTTCGGTAGGAGTTACTTCAGCAGTACGCAAGGCGCCAGCAGTAGGTTGGCCTTTTTTCTTTCCTTTGGTTTCAAACAGTTCTTGTTGTTGGGCAGCGGCACCAAAACCTTGCATCGCTATTTTCTCAAGGCCAGTCTTAGTTTCCTCTGAGATATTTGGATTTGCCCGTACTTTGGCAAGAACCTGCCCAATCTCAATCTGATCTTGGGGATCGGTTAAATCTTTACCCTCAAGTTGTTTATAGAAAGAAGAACGTTTGCTCAGACCGGTCTGGTCTAAGATGCTAGACGTAAGCATTGTGGGAAATTCAGGCTCGGGGGTAGGGGGGCCAGCAAATTCATCGCCGGGAACAAACCCAACGCCTTCACCCATCATCTCTCTAAACTCACCCTGAACCTGCGCTTGCTGCTTAATTTGATCTTCTAAATCTTTAGCCTCAGTAACAGGCCCGCGCATCCGATAGTAATTCTCAGCATCGTTAAATGCCGTTAACTCATCAATCCGTGCTTGCTCTTCAGCCGTAGGCGTACCTGCCGAAAGCATCGCAATCTCTCTAGACCTCTCCACGTAAGTCATATCTTGCGGTGAGCGTGTCTTACCTTCTAGTGCTTCAGCCTTTTTACCTTCTTGATCTAACAACTTCTCACGTGTGGTTGAAGCCTTACGTCCAAGCACCATGTTCATAAAGACTTCAGCAATTGCACCAGCCCCCGCACCATATGCGGCCTGCTCTCCTAGACCCTCAAGGAGTTCTTGGTCAGGTTTGTAGATGCCTTGTGCGATTAAGTTCTGTCCAAGACCCTGTGCAAATTCTTGTAAACCCTCAATTCCTGCAGTGGTCAATACATCTTTACCGCGTTTGACCAGATCAGACTTAAGCCCCTTGGGTAGTTTCTGTACAACATCTTCAGCAGGCTCAAGAAAACGCAACAGACGGGCGGTAGGAAGTGCTTCTAAAGCACCGGGGAACATGCCAAGAAACGTGGCCTCTGCTCTTTCTTCAGGGGTAATAAATTCTTCGGCTTCGGCTCTTTGACGGGCTTCACCAGCACCTGCAGCGGCACCTAAACCCCCACCAACCACCGTACCAGCGGTACGGGCACCCATACCAACTGCCCCCAAGGCTTTACCTGCGATACCACCGGGGACTACAAATGAGCCAATTGAACCTACAGCTTGACCTAGGTTTCGACCAATGGTGTCTTCATAACCAAGAGCGGCTTCAGGAGTTAAGCCTTCTACAATTTTGCGGGTGCGACCCACAACGGCTTTTTCAGCCTCTTCAGGAAGCAGAGCAGCGGCACCCTCTACAGCAGTGCCTAGCGTTCCAACAAAACCAGCAGGGATACCTTTTACAAACTCTTTGGCTTGGCCGAATAGAGTTGGGCCTTCTAATAGTTCTTTAAACTGCTCTCCTGACACACCCTCGTAGGCTAGATACCTAAGAAGATCGTCATTAGGTGCTCCTGCGGCTGCTAGTTTACGGACGTTAGAAACGATCTGTTCAGAACGTGAAGCCATACTTATCTCGTGGGTGTAAAGCCGGGATGTTTTTCTAATATATCTCTAATATCAGGTACTGATGTCTGTCCTGGTCTAACATTTTTTAAAATTTTTGCCATTTCTGCTCTCTCAGGATCTCGGGCTTCACCTTGCATATAAGCAATTTCACGGGCTGCTTGGTCAAACGAAATACCCTTCGATTTAGCATAGGCCATCACATATTCAGTCTGAGCACCTGGGCGACCAGCCTGACGTTCTGCTGCTCTAACTTGACGTTCACGAACAGCAAGGTCTTTAGCATCTTGTTCAAGTTTAAGTGCCATGCCCATATCACCACGACGGCGAGCATCGGCGGCTTGATCAAGTTTAGTTTCGCTATCCAGAATGCCTCTTTCTTCTCCACGAATTTTTTCCATAGATTTAGCGTATTCGGTGATACCGGGCATAGCACCCTGAAGATTTTGAAGTGCAAATCTAGACTTACCACCAGCAATTCCTAAACCAGCCTGAATCATGCCAAGAGCACCAGCCTTGTCAATGTCTGAAGTCAACTTCTCGCGGTATTTAGCAAGGGCTTCTCTACCTTTTGTTTCAGCATCATCAGTGACACCAAACCGTTTTTTAAGATCTTCAACCATCTTTGCATAGTCTGTTTGAGCAGCGGCAGGGGCAGCTTCTTTTTCTTCTCTACGTGACTCCGGCACTGGGCCTCGTCTTTCAGCAGGAGGAGCAGGTGTGGGTCTGCGATTTTCTTTTATCTCTGCGGCTGATTTAGGTCTAGTGGTCTTGTCGCCGGGGATTGTTGAAGTTCTTCCGTAAATATTTTTAAATAACTGATCTAAAGTTATTTTTCCTTCAGTTAATGCTGCTGCTTGAGGGTAACCAATTCGACCTTGTAGGTATTGCATTTTTTCTTCGTCAGTAAACTTAGAAAGGTCTGGTCCCGGTAAACCCATATCAGGCGCATTAAATATAGGATCAACAAATCCTTCATTCTGAAAAGCCACAATCCCGCCACCTGCATACTCATCAGGCACCATATCTTCAGGCACAGGTAAATCCATCAATCCACCACTTGCTGCCATAACAGGAGTTGCGGGTGCAGCAAGCATTTGCGGTGCCATTTGTTGGGCTACTTGGGTTGCACCTAGTCCTGCTGGCGCAGACATAGGAAGGGTGTCTTGTGCAACCGTACCTAGAGGTTCTTGCTCTTGAACTGCCGCAGAACGCATTTTGTCAATAAACATGCCTGCCATAACGCCAACAAGGGGATTAAGAATCCCCAGTTGAACAGCCTGACCAATTTTGCGTTTGTCACCACCATATTCTCCTGCAACGTCCTCTGGTGACATCATGCTAATTTCATCAATTTCGTACGGCATATTTACCTCACGACAGAAGTTTGTATGCGCCAGCAGCGGCTAGTCCTGCACCGCCTAACTGGGAAAGCATTGAGGGCGGAGCCTCGTAAACAGTCTTGCCACCCGTAGCCGCAAGGTTTGCCGACCCACGGAGAACGTCAGACAAGAAGCCAAGTTGCTTATACGGATACTGTTGCTGGGTAATAAAGTCTTGGTAAGCCTGATCCAGAGCACGTTGTTGAGCTTGCTGGGTAAGAGAACCAAACTGCTCTTGAGCCTGAAGTCTCTGTATGTCTGCGACTTGACCAGCGGTTCCAAGTTGCCCTAAACCAAGTCCTGCCTGTGCTGCTTGACCTGCACCACGTAAACCAACATCAGTACCAAACTGCATAGCCTGTTGTGCTCGATCATAAGCAGACTGAAGACCAGATGCTTGAATCTTGGCTAATTGGTCTTGCAGATTACGCTCACGCTCAGTCTGAGCCAAAAGTTGTCTAGCACCACCATAAGTGCCTTGACGAGCGGCCGCTAGGTTTGCACCGAGTTGTCCTTGTTGTGCTGCACGAATTGCCTCACGCTGTTGAACATCTACTACGTTCTGTATGTACGGCGACATAAACGCTTGTTGTGCTTCAGGGCTAGTTGCTAACCCCATATATTGTTGTCCTGCACCTAGAGCCGCTAAACCTCCTGCACCTGTCAATCCAGTGCCAGCAGCAAATTGACCAGGGGTCTGTAACCCAGCAACACCGGTGCGAGCAGCCTGCTGTTCTGGGGTTGTCGTGGCAATACGCTGACCGCCATAAGGTGTATATGGTGCTTCTGTTAAAGCCTCTGCCTTGCCTACTAACCGTTCCGCAGTTGGTCTTGCGTATTCAGGTATAGTCGTTTGCGTCGTACTGGTCGGCTGTGGTGCTGGTGCTGGTGCAGGAGAACACATAGTCTCTTACCTCAAAATTTATAAATCATCTGAGTAGCAACATCTTTGAAACCCATACGACGCCAAAGTTTTGCAACTCTCAAATCAGTCATCGCTGACACTAAAACCCGTTTAATCCCACGGCTACGCAACTCTTCAAGAATTAACTTCACCATCTTTTTCCCTACTCCGTTGCGGTGCTCTTTTAAAACAAAAATTGTATCTTCTTGGGCTATCAGGTCTTGGTTGTGCATATCGCTAGTTAAATAAACATTGCTATACCCAACTGCCACACCATCCAGCCGTAAAACAAAAGTCAACAACCACCCACCGTCACCTGCTCTTACATACTCATCAAGTCTTGGATTGTAGGGAGAGTAATCATCAACCCCATCAGCACGAAGCCGTTCAATCATCTCTGAGTAATGTTGTCTGTACAGTGGTTCTAATTCTTTGTATGTTTCTTTAAAGTTCGCTAGTGTTATCTCGTAGTTCATGCGGGCATGTATTTTGTTGCGTTGACTTCCGGTGCTTGACGCTTGCTACCGGTCCTTGCTTTTCTTATTTTGTCCATCATCGCGTACAACTTCTTCGCCCCGGCCTTGGATGAACCATTGCCAAGATGCGATACAACATCTGCAGGTACTACAAACTCACCATCAGCCAGGCGGGCCTCTTGCTTACCGTCGATGTTGGCCTTGATAGAATCACTCATGCCATCCCCACGGCCAGATAAAAATCTTGGGGGAAGCGCAGCGCCAAGTCCACCCTTGGCAAAATTTTGTTCAATTCCGGCTTCCATGCTGGAGTCACGGCGATCTTGAGAAAACTTATAGTACGGCTCACCACGCAAAGAGCGGCGCTTTTTAGCAAGAGCAGATAGGCCACCACCGTTAAACCCACCGTCTTCGGTCATCTCATCCATCGGGTTGATTTGACCACCACCTGCAGCCCTATAAATAGGCATGGGGGTAAAAGTGGGGTTAAAGTATCGACGCTCTGAACTATCGCCTGGCGTTGGTGACGGGGTATAAGCATCCTCTATTGGGTTTGAAGCAAACTCATACGGACGGATATAGGCTTCAGACGGGGTTGGTCCTTTGACTTTGGGTGGTTCCATAGCCGCCGATGCTATGGGTGCTGCCGCAGCATACATGGCACCAAATGGAGCGGTTTTACTAAATGTTGTACGAGCAGCTTTGCCTGCTTCACCCGGTTTAAATACTTCACTAAACCCTTTTTGGGCTGTATCAAATGCGGTTGGAGCACGTGTAGCGGTGGGTATTTGACCACCCGGATAGCCAGGTACAACCGTAGAGGAATCAATGTATTTATATGGGGCAGGAGTCGCAATACCGGGGCCAACACCCGGAACCGGTGCTGCAGATGGGGTAATAATTTGAGGTTGAGGCATGCCAGCGGCTGTGGTGTCTAAACCTCCAAGCGCAGTTACATCATAGGGGGCAGGAGCCGCAATACCAGGACCAACACCGGGACCAATACTAGAAGCCGTTTCAGCAAGTCCACTTATATTTGGTGCCGCTGGACCTGCCATACCGGGTCCACCAAAAATATCTGCCGCTGCTTCTGCTGTAACAGGCGGTGCACCTGTTGGCATACCACCCCCGGCACCTACTAATCCTTCCCCTATTCCAGCCCCGCCATAGGCCCCTAAACCAGCCATAAGACCTTTTTTAAGACTTCCTGTGGCAATTCCAGTTAAGGCACCCACGGTCAAACCAGCCCCAGCAGCACTCATTAAACCGAACCCTGCCGGACCAAGAGCAAATCCAGCAACCATTGGTAGTAAGGCTCTTAAAATACCGGCCTCGGGTAAACCCGTAGTTGGGTTAATTGTCAGGGATCCACCCTGCGCCATAGCCAGAGCCTGTAGACCTCTAACCTCACCCGGCGTCATGTGGACCAGCATCGAGTCGCCACCCCGGCCTTGACCCTGCAACTGTTGTGCTGCGTTAGCCAGACCTCCACCGGCCATCATAGGCATGAAGTTAGCCGGGGCAGATTGGTAGGCGTATTGGGGGTTCATGTCGAAATTATCCTTGATATCAGGCAATTAT
>Ga0194134_10005327_pt1 | contig 12259 bp, 8 predicted proteins | sample TA2KigOff0mmetaG_FD_148602 | JGI IMG/M metagenome (GOLD analysis project Ga0194134, IMG submission 148602) | Freshwater microbial communities from Lake Tanganyika, Tanzania - TA2015056 Kigoma Offshore 0m | ecosystem: Environmental > Aquatic > Freshwater > Lake | place: Tanzania: Lake Tanganyika... | reverse complement strand
CGGTTCACCCCTGGCGACCCGCTGGCTCCGGTGGCATGGTGAGCAGCCCAGACCCCGATGGCGTGGATCAAAACGACGTCCAAAGCAGCGCCGGTCTCCTCTCAGCACTGTTCGATGACATCGAGCGGCGGGCGGTAGCTGGGGGGCACCCGATGCCACTGCACAGCAACCGCATCCTGACGTTTCTGGCGGACGTCGACGCGCTCACCCAGGGCCTGCAGCGCGGATCGTTGGTGGTGCTGGCGGGTTGCACCGGCATGGGCAAAACCACCCTCGCCCTCAACCTGGCGCGCAACATCAGCCTGTACAGCCAGATCCCCGTGCTCTATGGGGCCTACGACTCGCCGCCCGAGGCGTTACTGCTGCGCCTACTTGCATCGATGTGTGATGTGGAGAGCGGCCGCCTCAGCGCTGCCCGCTTGAGCCAAGGCGAATGGCCAAGGCTGGGGGAAGCGATGGCGCAGCTATCTGCGGCGCCTCTGTTTTGGATCGGGAGCCCGTCGGCCGGGTTGCAGGTCATCCGCCAGCGCTGCCTGGAGCTCCAGTCCCAAACCTGTGGTGCCCCAGGCGTCTTGATCCTTGACCAGCTGCATCTGATGCCCGAGCTGCAGCCGGGCCAGTCCAGCGGTTTGGCTCCTCTGCTGCAGGAGCTACGCCACCTGGCTGCTGAGCTCAATGTCTGCCTGATCCTGCTGACCCAGACCCCTCCTGCTCCGGAGCTCAGGGATGACCATCGCCCGCTGCTTAATGATCTGCCGGATGTGGAGGCCATGCAGGCCTATGCCCATGTGATCGCTTTGCTGCATCGCGAGGAGTTCTGGGATCCGGAAACCACAACGCGCGGGGAAGCGGAGCTGATCTTCTGCAAAAACGTGGACAACCCTGTGGGCATAGTGCGGCTGTGGTTTGAGCCGCAGTTCTCCCGTTTCTCGATGCCCCAGCCAACCAAACCCGAGCTGCGGGTCGCCTGAGGCGCTCCAGCGTCGTCAGCTCATGGCGCCGTGCGGAGCAGTTCACACGTGAGCTCACAGCGGCGTCCGAGCTGATTGAGGAGTTCGTGGCCGCTTGCAAGACCCGCTGCCGCAAACAAGGTGAGGCTGCTCACGGTCTTGGCGGAGTCGAGCTGGCCGCCCATCAACCGCTCGAGTGACTGCCCAGGTTGTTGGAGCTGGTTGGCGATCACGGCGATGACCTCATCCAGGTGGCCGCGGAGGGTGGGGTGCCCCAGGTAGGACTGCGCCTCTTCTAAGCCCGCAATGTCGTAGCGCTGGGCCATGGCTGATCGGCCCAACCCCTGAAGCTGCGGCAGCACGAACCAGATCCAGTGGCTGTGTTTGCGGCCGCTGCGCAGTTCGGCCAGGGCGCGGTTGTAGGCGCTGGGGCTGCCGGCGCCCTGGGCAGAGTGGAAGCGATCCAGATCAGCTGCGGGGAGTTGCATGATTCAGGCCTCCGTCGTTCGCAGGAGCAGGATTGAACGGCTGCGGGAGCCTGGCGAAGGTATCGCCACCACCCACGCCAAGGCCATGAAGATCATCGAGCTGGAACGCGACGACTGGAACTTCCACTGCCCTGCCACCGGGCGACTGGTGTTCACCGAGGACGGTGAGCCCAACACGCCAGCGCTGCGCGGCAGCTGGTGCCACGAGGTACCAGAAGAGCCCATGCACCTGGCCGAAGAGCTGCAGCCCCTGTGGCAGGCCCACCTCGAAGCCCAGGCAGCCTCTGACGAAGGTGCGGATGTGGTGGCTTTCCTGCGCTCCGTGGAGCGGCCGAACTGGGTGGCCTTTGAGATCACCACCTGCGGCATGGCCTGCGGGCCGGTTTGGAGTACTGCCTGGACGGCGCTGGATCTGAATGGTCCATAGGACGTAGGAGGCGCACGTTTGACGTGGCGGTGCTTTACAAGCAGATCGTCCAGCGACCGCCCTCCTCATGAATGGGAATGCAGAGTCCGATCCTTGACGCGGCGCGAGGACCGGCCGAGGAACGCGGTGGGTGTGCGCCGGCTTTTTGGCTAACCCCTCCCGAAGTGGCCTTAGAACGTGTTGGGATGGTTTTTGGCTACAGCCATCCCAGACCGAGGGGGCTTCGCAGTAGTTGCCATGAGCTTGGGGTAAAAGCAGGACGGCATAATATCCTGTCGTTGCCGAAGACTACTAGCCCCGCAGAGAAACAAGATCCATAAGGCGTGAATAGCTATCAACCATGTCGTATTTAACAGAATTTGATTCGACTGAGGGACTTATCTCGCTGAAAAACTTGCGGGCGCATTCGGTCTTCGCCGTCTCGATCGCTCGCAGCTTCATTGAAGACATTGTGCCCTTGGTTTCTGCTACAAAATAGATGTGCTTAACACTCCCAGCCTTAAACGAGATTGCCCAATCGGGGTTGTAGTCGCCGACCGGCGTTGGGATGAGGAATCCACGCGGCAGCTTTGCGTAGACCACAACTTCACTGCTTGCATCAAGATCCCTCACGAAATCCCTCTCGACGTCTGAATCCGTTATCGCGTAGTCATAAATATGATTCATCAGCTTTGAGGTTGCGCGGGAGAAGTCTTGCCCGGCCTGGTTTGCGGTAAAAATATCAACGTCGTATCTCTCGTCGACCGAGTCATACGCTAGACGCTCGATCACCATGGCTGCTTTCTGCTCGGAAATAATCCGAGAGGCCTCTGTGATGAAAGATTCAGGGTTCTTCGTGAACTGGTCGAAAACACTAGGGGCGATCCGAGCGAGGATAGTAGCTGTTGTGCCTCGAGTCAGATGTGCGGTCTCGGCCACCTTCCCCACCAGGTCATATTTGACTAGGGAGTGGATGGAGTTTCCCTGTTCCGTCGTCGTACTTGTGACAGTGAAGGCAGCTCCATCACGAAGCTGGCCGTCAGTCAATTGTTCGATCTGTACGCCAGCCTGAACGGTGTACTGCAAGGGGGTGACATGCAGCTGGCTATCCAACGCGCCAACGCATTTATGGATGAGCTCCGCTGAGTCAAACTCCACCTTGTAGATCGCTTTGCGGTTGATGCGAGCCCAAAGCTCCTGGAACTCTTTCTTTTCGAAGTTCGAGTTCAGAGGATTAGTCTTTGGCTTGCGACCATCATCCACCTTAGGTAGTTGTGCATCACTGAAAACGCTGTCGATAAGCTGAAACACCAACTCTTCGTGAGGCTTGAGTTCTTCGGGCAAGTCGGCCAGCGTCCCTGATGCTTTGGCCACGTGGTATGCATTCGCGATCTGATTAGCATTATCGGTGTAGTCATTCTTGACTAAATAGCGGTAGATCTGTTTGGCCATGGCAGAGGTGACCTCAACAGACCCGCGCTCGGTCGTGATTGTCTTGCCGTTGAAATACTCCTCATTGGCCTGCCGCGGTCGCGAGGAGAGGGTCTCTGCAATTTCCTTTTGGAGACCGGCCACAAAGTCTTTGTAACTTTCACTCGCCACTACGGTCAACACGTTGATGTCATGAACGACAGCCGGATGGTCCATCCTGTCCCCGTGCTGATTGACGCTCAATCGCAAGCCTCGTCCCACCTCTTGGCGACGCATCACGACGTTGTCGCTGTGCTTCAGCATACACAGCGTGAATACGTTAGGATTATCCCACCCTTCACGCAACGCTGAGTGGGAGAAGATGAAACGAGTTGGCTCGTCAAAAGAAAGTAACTGCTCTTTTTTCTTTAAGATCAGATCATAAGCATCAACGTCTTGAGAGACAGAGACCTTTTTCCCAGTCTCAGCATCAGTTTCTTGCTTGATGGCTCCATTGATATCTCGGCCGCTCTTCTTGTCCTTAGAAAAGTAACCATTGTGGGTTTTGGCTGGATCGATGGCCGCTAGATACCCTCGATAGGCCTTATTATCAATAGCAAGCTCGGAGAGATACTCAGTCTTAAGCAGTTCATATTCTTCTTCGAAAACCCGAGCATATTCACCTTTCTCGTCAACCCGCTCGTAATCACGATATCTTGCCACTTCGTCGATGAAGAACAGAGAGAGGGTCTTGATTCCCAGCGCAAACAGCTGTTTTTCCTTATCGAGATGTGCCTTAATAGTTTCACGAATCTGGATGCGGCGGATATCACACTCGGAGACATCGCCATTTGCCTCACCAGCCCTCAACACGATGCCATTGGTGAATTCGACCGTGTCGTTGACGGCATCGATTTGGCTGATCGTAAATCCGCGGTACTGTTCATGCTCACCGGACTTGACGAACAGGTCGTCGCGGAATTCAAGCCGGCGGACTTGGCGTTTGATCTCGCCAGACTTGAGCCTTACCTCCAGCTCGATTCGGGCCACAGGAGCCTTGGTTGAGATGTCGATACTCTCTAGATACAGGTAGGAGCTGGTACCGGCTAGCCCGCGGGTCTGGATGCCAAGCACGGCAATCTTTTTAACCAGCTTTTGATTGTATGCGTCGAGAGCATCCAGCCGGTGAACACGGTTGTGCTGAGTACGGTGGGTTGCCGAATAGCGAAGGATAAACAAAGGGTTGAACTTTGGCAGGGCTTCCATCGTCGCAGCACCTTCCATCTTCTGCGGCTCGTCTAAGATCAGAATTGGACGGTTTGAGGCAATCACATCGATGGGCCTGCGTGACTGGAGGTCGTCCAGCTTCTCATAAATGCGGCTGGCTCCACGAGCGTTGAACGCCTGAATGTTGATCACCATCACATTGATACCAGCATCGGATGAATAGCTTTCCAGCTCATTTGGACGCTGGGAATTATAGATAAAGAACCGAGCCTTCTTGCTGTAAGTTTCAGAGAAGTGTTCCGCCGTAATCTGGAGCGACTTATAGACTCCCTCCCTAATGGCGATAGATGGGACTATGATAATGAATTTGCACCAACCATAACGTTTATTCATCTCGAAGATGGTCTTGATGTAGCAGTAGGTCTTCCCCGTACCGGTCTCCATCTCGACATCGAGATGAATACGAGAAGCTGCTAAGGCGGCATTCTTGTAAGATGTCTTTGCAGGGACTCGAGCACTCTTACCATCGAAGGTGGTGAACTCAGAAGTCGATCGCGAAACTGGTAAATCTTGGCGCCGTTGGATATCTTGGATGTTTTTAAGAATTTGTACCTCCGATAGTGCAAGATCGGCATTTCTGAAACCTTCGTCGAACAAGCTTGCCTGTCCATTTCTACCGGGGTCGATGTGATATGCGAGGCTAGAGATCATTGGCTGATCAACGAAGCAGTCGACTACATCATTGACCGCATTAGTCTGGTAGGGCTGGACCTTGAATCTAAGCTTCATGACAGTCCTCAAATTGCCTTTACTTCGGTTGTCGGCGAAAGCTGGCGGAAGATCTGCTCGACGTTGATCTTCACCGCGTCAGCGACAAAGCCATTGTCGCGGAATACAACTCGCAGAGGCTCAAGACTTGCAAGCTCTTTTACTAGATCTTCAGTAACACTTGACTCAAAGCAGGCGATAAGAGAATTATCATCTACAAAGAAAACGGTCTTGTCCTGCACCGTTCTGCGGCGGATTGGCAGAGTAAGGTCGACTCCCCAGTCGATTAATACTTGGAATAGAAGGTCTTCTCCCGTTCGACCCTCCTTCACATTGTCCACCATATCTAGCAAGTTAGCCTGCGACAGCTGATCTGGCAGATAGTACACATCCTTCATATTTGATGTATCCACCAAAAGAGATCGAAAGCCCGAGTCAATTGGCGAGTTTAGTGATTTGATAACAGCACGAATGCGTTGACGTGTAATATCAGCAATGGTCGAATAAGTAGAATCTTCTAGAGAGACGGCCTTGATGATAACTGGGGCCTGAATTAGGATGAACCTACGATTACCTCCATCCTTGGAATTAAGTCTTAATACTGCTTCACCGGTCGTTCCAGATCCTGCAAAGAAGTCAAGTACAATATGATCTGAGTCACAACTAGTACACGACCTAAGTAGAAATTCTACTAGGTCAACCGGCTTGGGGAAGTCGAAGAAACTCTCTCCAAGCCTAGATTCGCAGTCCCGCGATCCGGACTGAGTTGAGATATCCATGATAAGATCTTTGACAGCCGTATTATTAACGGTTCTGACCTTGGTATAAGCCTTCCACCTAGAACCAACTTTCTTGAAGAGCAGATCAAAATACTCGTTCTTTACCTTATCTCTCCCCCACCTCCATGCGTGATACCTATTCCTACCATTGTTATTGGAGTGAGGCAGGATTTCTACCCAGTCGTCACTGGCGGGTGACTCAGAAAGATCGCCCGTGTCTACCGCACCTGTGGCGGGATTATAGAAGATTTTGTACACAAGGTTTGGCCGTGAATCTTCATTAAATTTGGAATTTGTATTGTAAAGCTCATTCTTTATGACATAGGGACCGCGCTCATCCTCCTCGACTTCATAATCAAAGCCACGATATACAGATGGCATTAGGCGTTTGACGTAAGCAATGTCTGTATATAAAGGTCCTACTGCCTCAGCATTCTTGGCAAATAACAGCACGTGTTCATGCGTTCGGGCAGCTCCACTACCGCTAATCTGCCTTCCTTTGAGATTGTTTACCCAAATAAAGTCATTCAGAAAATTGTTTTCTCCAAAAACCTCGCAGGCAAGTCGTTGAAGATTGTATACCTCGTTCTGATCGATGCTGATAAATATAAGGCCATCTTCGGTCAAGAGAGTTCTGGCTATCTTAAGAGCTGGATAGATCATGCTGAGCCAATCAGAGTGAAAGCGGCCATTGGCATTCGTGTTCGCAACAAGTTTTCGGCCCTCACTATCAGCGACACCAGAACTAAGGCCGTAGGATCTCTTGTCCGCTGCAAAGCTATCTTGGTAGATAAAGTCGGAACCTGTGTTATATGGAGGATCGATGTAAATAGCCTTGCATGCACCTAGGTATGCATCCTGCAGCATCCTCAAGGCGTCTATGTTGTCTGACTCGATAACCAGATGCCTTGCGGTTTCAAATTCAACGCTCTCATCTAAGAGCGGCCTGAGGGTTTGTGTTGTTGGACTATTTGCCAGTAGAGTTGCATTTCTCTTCCCCGGCCAATCTAATCTATATCTCTCCTGCGAACCTTCTACGCTTTCATCACTCAACTCCTGACGAAGCTGATCAAAGTCAACCGCCAGGCGGACTGTGCCTGTCGCCTCATCGCGTGCTTCCGTCACGCAGGAGGGGAACAGATCGCGAATCTTCGAGATGTTCTCCTGACTTAGGTTTGGGCTGTGCATCTTTAGCTTGTCCATGCTGGTGGTCCTAGAGAAGTTGGTTGTGCTCTTGATGGGATTACCCTGCAGATAATCGTTCAAGTTCTTGTCTCGCTGTTCGTAGCTCGGCATTGATCGCTACTCGCTTATTGAATGGCTTCTCTCGTGCCAAACGCGCCCTGAGCCTCATGACATCGTGGACCTTTGCCTTGATCGCCTCGGCCTGGGCGATGCGGGCCTCCAGTGAAGCTGGTTGATCTGCGATCTAAGGGGCGATCGGCGAGTTCATGATTCCGCTCGCATTGGCAACCAGCTGGGCCATCTGCCGCCATACTAGAGGCTCAAGAAGACGTTCGTACAGCGTGCCCATGTTCAGCGCTACGGGGAAGGCTGTGCGCTGCACACTCGCTGACAACCAATCACTCAGACAGTAGTTGCCGAGGACGAAGCGGTTACTGTTGGCTTCGCTTGGTCGCTTGTAGGCGGCGGCCACCATAACATGTTCACCATTGGTCACCTCAAAAAAGAGCGGAAAGGGAATAGCTTTGTCGATAGCACTCAGCACCTCATGATCCAATGTCGCGGTGCGCGCAGTAATACGGAACACCTGGATTTCACTCACCTGCTTTGTCGCCACCACATTCACCGTCCCAGGTGCAAGCTTATGTGACCAAACAATCTGATCAATTTCACGCACGAATATCGCTTTCAGTGCAGTGTTTGCTCCAGCATGTTCGTAGATCTTGTTCTTGGGGATCATGCGGCCGAATGCAGCGGCGCGTGGCCACTCGTAGAGAGTCATACGTGACCTCCTTGTACGACCAGAAACGCAATCAACTCGAAGTCTTCCAGCCCTTGAATGATGTTGGTTAATGCTGTAGTGCTTCCGCCGCTAAATAGGCTGTCGATATCTTTTTCTTCCTTGACCTCGACCATGGAGCGGATCGCGCTTGAGATTAGGTCTGAATAATGATCCATCTTGCGCCCGTCATCCGTGCATTCATTGAAAATTCGGCAGACGTCGCGGATGGGCTCGATGCACCCTTTGCAGTTGGATCGGATCAAGTCGAGCAGGCGCTTGACCTCTGTATGGTCAGCGACGATCTGACCGTCTTCAGCGATGTAGACAAGGTAGAACGCGTGCAGCCGGTTCTGCTGGTTGATATTGACGCTGTCGTGAATGTTCTTCAGTGCAAAGATGACGCCTGGCTGGAGGCCCATCTCCGGCAGTGCCGGCATCACAGCGTGCATGCCGAAAGGCACTGTATCGAGATCGCCATTCTCCTTGACGTATTTGAGCAAGTCCATTCGGAAATCGTTCAGCCCGAGATCCGTAATGGAGATACCGGCCTTTACATCTTCCAGCTCGATCACCTCGCCCTGGAGGCGCTTGAGTTGCTCCTTGCGGTAGGTTATCTCGCTTGACTTGGCAGTAAGCACGTTATCGTCGCCTGTGGCGGTGATATCCGTGATGACCATTTGGTTCTCGACACGTTCTTTGAGGTTGATGTACTCATCGAGCTTGATGTCTGGCCAGTAGTTATCAAGCTGGATCTGGCTATTGGGTGAGCCAATCCTGTCAATTCGACCAAATCGCTGGATAATCCTGACTGGGTTCCAGTGGATATCATAGCTGATTAAAAAGTCACAGTCCTGTAGGTTTTGACCTTCGGAAATGCAATCAGTCCTGATCAGGATGTCAAGCTCCGCTGTCTCATCCGGAAACACATTGGCCTTTTCTTTTGATCTTTGTGAGAACAGCGTCAGGACATCCTGGAAGTCATACGTTTTCTTCAGCGTGGTCTTGGGCGATTCGGAGCCCGTAACCCTCCCGATGTGGAGTCCTAGCTGCTGTGCAAAGGGCGCCAAATTAGCGAAGAGGTAATTTGCAGTGTCAGCAAAAGCTGTGAAGATCAGCAGCTTGCGGTTGCCTGGGTTCAATGGAGCATCAACCTTTTGCTTGATCAGCCCGAGCAGATGTTGCAGCTTTGTGTCGTCCCCAGGTTCTACCTTCTCCATTGATGCGATGAGGTCCTCGATCAAGATCAGATCCGCAGCTAGGTCATGCTTCCATGACGGCAGATCCATATCTGCAATACTGATCTTGACTTTTTTGCCTACCGTGAATTCATCAAGGCCAGACAGATCTTCGTCTTCCGGATCAAACTGACTCGATTGCGCAAGGAAGTCACTTACCTCGACATGACGACCTGTCTTTTCGAAAGTCTCAATGGCTTCCAAGCTTCTCAAGATATTGGTGCAAAGCGCCCTGAGCGTGAGCCGAAAGGCTTGTACTGAGCTTTCAAGGCGTTTAAGGAGAGTTGTTGTCATGAGAGCCTGTAGGCTACGCTCTCGGTCTGCCTGCCTCAGTTTTCCTCTCCCACCTTCCACTTGTGTGTCATATATTTCCTCGTATTTGCGGAGCCGACTCGGCAGTACGTAACTAATCGGCGCATAGACGGCCAACTTCAGAACGGAGAGCCGGGCGAAAATATCGTTATAACCCATCACATCAGTGGGGACTGAGATCGGGCAGTGAAACGAGAGTGGCTTCAGCCGTTGTGGAAACTTTCCGATATCCTTGGTATCGTAGAAAGTCTCGATATGTTTTCTTGAGCGCGCTATGGTGACTGCATCAAGAAGTTCAAAGAAATCTAAACTTAGAATATTCAGGATTGAAGCAGCTGTTCTTTCTTCTGGAGGCCGAGATGACCACTCGTTGAATGCTCGTTGGGCCTGACGCAAGATCTCCTCGATACTGACCTCAGTCTTGAGATGTCTGCTAAGTTCATCAGACTCTCCTTCGTAAGCAAGGGCAAGTTGGTTGCGTAGATCCGTGAATCGATTGTTTACTGGAGTCGCAGACGGCATCAAGACTTTTGTCTTGACGCCTGCATGAATCACCTGTTTCATAAGCTTCTGATAACGCGTCTCTCGATCTTTATAGATATCGTTATTGCGAAAGTTGTGCGATTCGTCAATCACAACTAAATCATAGTTCCCCCAGTTCACTCGGTTCAGTAGGATTCCATATGATTCGCCGGAGCTACGAGAGAGATCCGTGTGGTTCAACACATCATAGTTAAAGCGATCCTTCGCGAATATGTTTGTTGTCAGATATGTGTTGTAGTTGCGCCATTTATCTGCAAGCTTTTTGGGGCAGATCACCAATACTGATCTATTCCGTAATTCGTAATACTTAATGACGGCGAGTGCGGTAAAGGTTTTTCCAAGGCCGATACTATCCGCAAGAATGCACCCATGAAATGACTCCAGTTTGTTGATTATTTACGTAGCAGCATCTCTTTGAAAGTTAAAAAGCTTCTGCCAGATCTTGGTTTCTTGGTATCCAGTTCGGTCATTTGGGAGGCTGTCGGCGTCAACTGTCTCCAGGAAGTCTCTGAAAATATTATACAGAATAAGAAAGTAAACCTTCTCTGGTGAATTCTCTTGGTAAATTGACTCTATGTGATCGCAAATTGTTTCGGTTACATCCTTCACCTTCTCAGGATCTGCCCAAATTTGCTCAAAGAGCTGGAGATAGACTTGGGTATGACTGGGCTTGCTGAATCGAGTGATAAAGTTGGAGACTGCATCGCCTTTTTGATAGCCTAAGTCAACCATCGTGAATCCGCTGACCGGCATGTATGCAGCATCAGTCCCTGGCTGTGAGACGTGTATAAACTGCTGCATTGGGGCGGGCGATGTATTTGAGCTGAACTTGGCCTTTCTGCGTATCCACTCGGCGCATTCCCGCGCTACGGCCCTTTGTGTCAGCTTGTTGCGGAGTTGAATCTCAAATTCAGTGCCATAGAGCCCTCTCACTCTGCTGCCCTTGGGTATGTGAAACTCTCTGTGCTCTCTTTTAGGTCTATCTGTCGCTTGAGCCGGAATAAATGTTGGCGCTGTAAAAATAAATCTCAGCTCTTCGATTGACCCTAATTCGTGCCTGAGTGTTTCGAAGGCATAGATTGAAAAACATGATGCGGCAATTCTTAGCCGACTTCCTTGGCCAAGCGCCTTCTTCAGATCTTCGCCTAGCAGAGCTGAGGAATTATCTATTATCTCCATTCAGGCACGCCCCCCACTGACTGTTGTCAAGGAAGCCCAGCCACGCCACTTGTACCTATCTTCACAATGGGGGCCTGCTCGGCCATGGTCGTCAAGGGTGGCAACGTCACGACTGATCTGCCGACGGGATGGACCGGCGTCACCGCAGGTCCAATTGGCGGCTGGGGTGGCAGTCATGGAGTTGCTCTTCGCCCTCCCTTCGCCCCCATTGTGCGCCCAGGGCAGCGCAGGCGCCGCCAGGCTTCTCAAGGGACTGCCTGTCAAGGCCAAAACTATGCAGCCTGTGCATTGTTTATGCCTACGAGCCCTGCAGCCGCACCGCCTCCTCGTACTCCGCCCCGATCCCCAGTCCTGAGTCCTCATCAGGCATCGGCCGCTTCATGCCCACGTGGATCAGGCAGGCCCGGGCCAGGTCGCTCCAGCTGCCGGGGAGGGTCTTGAGGCTGCGGGAGGTGCCGGGCTCATTGATCTGCAGACCCCCCTGGCCGACAGCCGCCACCTCGCTGAGCACCGCCATGAAGCGTTGCTGATCCATCCCCTCGAATAGCTGGAGGGCTTGGGTTCAAAGGCTCACAGAGCTCTGGCTCAAGTTCTCTCGCTGAGCGCCTCGGCACATGGTTCGACGACTCATCTCGAATTCCGGCGGTTGCTCCAACCTCTTGGAGCCGGCTCACGCCCTCCCCAGCCCTTCAGCCACCCCCGCCACCACCCCGCAGAAGAACGGCAGATCCAGCGTCTCCACGGTGTCGCTCGTCTGGTGGTGATGCGGATTTCGCATACACGAGGTGTCCGTCACCATCAGCGCGTCGTAGCCCTGATCCCAGAACGGGCTGTGGTCGCTCAGGCGCACATCGGGCCTGCAGGGCCCCGATGGCTGGGGCACCGTGATCTGGGAGCACGATCTTGTCGCCAGGGTCATCGACGTGGCTGTTCTCAGGCCCGCGGAGCAGCGACGGCTGGAGCTTGTCGAAAGTTGGGACGCCGTTCGTACCTACG
>Ga0194134_10005317_pt1 | contig 12276 bp, 10 predicted proteins | sample TA2KigOff0mmetaG_FD_148602 | JGI IMG/M metagenome (GOLD analysis project Ga0194134, IMG submission 148602) | Freshwater microbial communities from Lake Tanganyika, Tanzania - TA2015056 Kigoma Offshore 0m | ecosystem: Environmental > Aquatic > Freshwater > Lake | place: Tanzania: Lake Tanganyika... | reverse complement strand
AATACCCGTTAGGAACTCCATCATCCAAACCAGAAGTCATTGTAAGTTGATTCCAAATGGTGATTTTTTCCTCCTGCTCAGGGGTGCAATTTGTCCATCCTTGTCCAAGATAATTCGACGTGGTGTCTGTTATGGACAAATACCCTTCCTGTTGCGCAATTCCTGTCATAAAGGAGGTAATGGTTTTTCCCGCTGAAGCCCATTGCCATAATGTAGTAGGCGTGTGTGTTCCAAAGTACTTTTCCAAAACGATTTTCCCGTCTTTTAGCAAAATGAATGCTTTTGAGTTGTTTTGCTCCAGAAAATTATACAAACTGTCAATTTTTGGTTGACAATATCCGAGGGTTTGAGGTGCAATCGTATCCCATGTAGTTCCGGTTGTGGGTGGGAAGTAAATGGACTGAGCCGTGGAATATATTCCGATAAAAATCGAAAAAATAAAGACAAAAATTCGATTCATTTGAATAATGTTTAATTGCGTATTACTTTAAAAACCTCACTATACGAACCACTTTTTACCGAAATAAAGTATATTCCTTGAGCTAAAAACGACAATGAAATCTCGTTTTCATCTTTGGTTAAGATGCCTTCAAAAAGTGTTGTGCCATTTTTAGACTTAACCTCATAAGAAACAACATCGGCATCTTTTAAGTCAATTTTCACCTTTTCAGAGGTAGGATTTGGGTAAACTTCTATGATTTTCATGTTTTGTTCTGGAATACCTACAGAGTTACTCACTAAATCATTCAGAAGTTGAATAGCTACCTGAAATGCCTGTGCAGGCAATTGATTGATAAGCACACAAATCACTGATCCTGATTGCACATCATACATCATCGACGAATTGTATCCACCCCAAATTGTACCCCCGTGTTGCCAAATTGTTCTGCCTAAAATGGTGGATTCACTTATTCCAACACCGTAACTTCCCGACCCAACAAAAGTTGTCATCTCGTTCAATGAATTTTGATTGAGAACCTCCCCGTTCATCAACGCTCGATACCATTGTGCCATTTCGCCGGAGGTGGAATACATCCCACCTGCCGACCACGCGGCGCTGTTAACCGATGTTCGCGGCGTTGCAGAGAAATCCATTCCCCCTTGCCAAGGATGAGCAGCCACTACTGAACTTGTTTCATAAACATCCAAATAAGTGCTATCTAGCTGAAGAGGAGTTAAAATACTATCGCGCAACAGTTGACTGAAGCTTTGTCCGGTGACACTTTCGGCAATTAATCCTGCTAAAAGATAGTTCGTATTGCAATAATTCCAATTTGTTCCTGGTGCAGATAAAGGAGGGCCAATCCATGAAATAATCTCTGTTGGCATAAAGACACGATTTGGGTCTGCCATCATCGAATCTGCATAACCGGCAATATTTACATCACTCAAGCCACTGGTATGATTGAGTATTTGTCTCACCGTAATTGTGTTGTTCACATTATTGAATGGAGGTAGATGTTGATAAAGTGAATCATCCAGAGAAAGCAAACCATTTTCAGCTAGTTTCAGAAGCAGTACGCCTGCAAATAACTTTGTATTACTGGCAATACCAAAGCCTGTTTGAGGTGTTATCGGCACTCCGGAATGTGATTCTCCAGTAACTCCTTGCCACGTTCCTTGATTGGGAACATACACACTTGCAGAAATCCCTTTGAGGTTGTACGCGGTTCGAAAACTATCGATTGTATATTGCAAATCTGCAGATAAGTTCGGGTCAAAAGATTGTGCAAAAATCTTTACTTGAGCAAAAATAAAAAGCAAAACAATGATTTTGAATGATTTCATTTGAACTTATTTTCACTAAAATTACAAAATCTTCGAAATTAAATCGTGTTTTCACCATCGACGGTTTGCAGCTACCCGAAAACAAAAAGTAACAATCAGAACGATGTATACGATTCGTTTCATTTATCTAAAATGTGTTCTAACGGTTTGCAAATTGCCTCATGACTTATAATTGTTTAATGTATTTTGAAAATTTACTCACACCATCACCTCACTTTAATAAGGGTTTCTGTTGAAATTCTCTGATTGTTTTGAACCGTTAATAAATAAGAGCCTGAAGTTATGTCACTTAAATCCAACGGAATGTTGTGAATTCCAGGTGAAAGTGATTGTTCCAAAAACTCCTTTACTTTATTACCTTTAAGATCCGTCAAATGGATAGACGTTCGACCGTCCTGTAGATGAACACGCACTGTTGCATTTCCCGAACTTGGATTAGGATAAATAAGTAATTTAGAAGTGTCATCAATAGGATCATCGAAGCCCAAATCACACGTTCCTGCTAGGGAATAGAATTGAATTTGATGACTAAATAATTGTTGAATATCATTTGTTGGTACTTGGAACCAATCCTTTAGTATTGAAGCATAAACATCCCTAAAATCAATTTGCATAGGTATCCCTGCTTGATTTGGAATTGAAGAAGCAATTTGAGGATTTGGGCCAATAATCCCCGATTGAATGCAGGTTCCAAAAAGAAAAAGCGGAGCAGCATCTCCATGATCCGTTCCTAAACTAGCATTTGAGGCAATTTGGCGTCCAAATTCTGAAAAAGTCATTCCAACTACTCGATCTTCAAGCCCTAGCAATTGCAAATCGTTTTGAAATGCAGCTATTGCATCAGATACCTTTTTGAGCAACTCACTATGAACCCCCGCTGTTAAATCGGTTGCATCTGCTTGGTTATCATGCGTATCAAATCCTCCTAGTGATAAAACATAAACCTTAGTTTTCAACCCTCCAGAAATCATCCTTGCAACATATTTCAATTGAGTCGCCAATGAATTAGTCGCATCATACATCGTGGATAAGTTGTTCCCTGCCTGAGCTGCAGAATTTATCACTTGTCCAAAACTATTCGTTAAATCAATGATCGTTGCTACAAATTCAACGTGGTTTCCATAATATGAACCATCATTTTCAAATGCACCTTCAAATAAATTAACCGAGTTATTGGGGTTTGATACTGCATGCGAGAAATTGGCAGCGATTCCTTGACAAGTAGCGGTTAATTCTGATCCCATGCTTATTGCAAAGGGGTGTGGATTAGTTGCGTTGGGATATCCTTCAGGATAATTCGGATTATAGGAGTCGAAGTAGCGTCCAAGCCATCCTCTTGTTTCATTTACCTCTAGCGAACCGGATGTCCAAATATCCATAGAGCGAAAATGTGAACGATTTTGGTCAGGATACCCAACGTTTTGAACGACACTTAATTTTCCTTGACTGAACATGTTTTTCATCCCCTGCATTGCTGGATGAAATCCCACTTCGGGGGTTGCTGATAAGATTTGATTTTGTGGTATTATGATCTCCGGACGGTGAATCATTAAATTAGCATATTGATCTATCGGAATAACTGTATTTAAGCCGTCATTTCCTCCATTTAATCGTATCATGACCAAAACTCGGTCTTCAGCACCTGTTGAAAATTCAAATAATTTCTCACCGATTGCTTGCATTCCAAAGCCATTTGAAACAAAAGGTAAACTAGCCGATGCCAACGCTAAATTTTTTACAAAATCTCTTCTTTTCATTTGTTTTTGTTTAGAACATTTGATAGTGAGGCATTTTAAATACCCGATCTAAAACCAAATTAACTCGGTAGCGAACCGGGTCAACAAAAGCAGGATCGTTTGGATTGCTTAAATATTCATTGTATTGCAACGTCCATTCAAATGTGGGTAAATAATTTGTGAGAATATTTACAAGAGTTGTATGCAACGCGGAATCTACAGGCTTTGAAATAAAAAGTTCACATATATCATCTATTACAGCATCGGCACTTGAAGGTAAACTCAGATTATTAAGAAACGGAATCGGATCAATTTTTAGGGTATAACCACTAACCGGTATTCCAAACACATTGAGGCCTGTTGAAATGTCAAATCGAAACTTTATCGTGGTTGAATTTATCCATAAACGCGAAAAGGCAGGGGCTAGGTAAAATGCTTCCCATCCTGCCACGCTTGTAGGATTTATATAGTCCAATCCCATATTTGAACAGGCTAAATAAATATTCAAGTAAATGTTGTAATCTGATGCAAGGTCAACGTTGATTTGAGTTTCTGTTGAATTAAGCATACTAAAAGTGGCTTCAAGTGGCCCTCTAATTATACTACCCCGATATGCGATATCATAAAAGTGCTGGCTGGTGAATAGTTCTTGAAGTACTGGTAAAATCTCATAATTATTTGAAATTAATGTCTGGGCTAATTCGGGAATAATCGTACTTTCAACCTCACTTGTAATATCGTAATTAACAAAGAACCTATAAAGTTTTTTACAGATGTGTCTTGCTACTTCAGGTTGCTGAAAAATCACATCAATATAGTTACTATATTCTTGAGCACCACCATTTGAAATTACAGCATTATTGAAATGATAAGATAACGTTTTATTGCTAGAATCATGGAAAAAGCTAATAAATGTCGGGCTTGCTGATGTGGCTGTTGAGCTCTGCAATCCTTGAACCACATAACCGCTCAAAATCTTTGCACCCGAGGCAACATCTTGTTCCGTATAATTTGAGTAATCCCCCGATGCTATTTGGTCGCCTTTCCCAATGGTAAATAATTCCAATAATTCTCGAGAGTAATTTTCGTTTGGATGAGTTTGAGAATTTGTATTTCCGTTCAAAAAAACGAGCATATTGGGATCCAATGTAACATCTTTTACAAGTTGCTTAAAATTCCCAAGGCTATTCGTGCGCAACAATTCAAAATAAGTGTAGGCCGCACGTGCATCAGATGAATAAGCTACACCAAAGTGATTGTGCCAAAAGAAAAACATTTTTTGACTGATGTCTAATCCTTGGAAATTAATGTTTTGCATTAACCATGCGACGAGAGATTTAGAGCGAGTCACTTCGCACAACTGATTACTTGTGGGATTAGAAGGATAAACAGCATTAACCCATGTTTGACCCTGAGGAACAATTGTTTCGCTTGATTCAAAGGCCAATGGAGGATTTACGGGGCCAATAGTCAATAACTGATTTACTGCTTCGCTCATTGGAATTCCTGAGATGCTTGTGATTTGCTGATGAGTGGGCCCAAACAGAGTTCTTCTTAACAAATGAGCTGCCTCACTTCTTGTCCAGGGGCCGGAATAAGGAACTAAACTCATACTTTCTCTTTTTTAAAATTAGTTAAAAAATTGTTGTTTAGCAAGTCTCGTGAAAGTTTAAAATCCTAAAAACCGTTCTTTTCCCGAAATTACTTTTCAACTCTTCCTCCGTCAATTAATCCCGAATTAATGTTAGTATATTGACGCAAAAAAAAGACAAAAGGTTGGTTTAATAAACAGATAAATCATGAATGTGAAACCGATTCACCTCTGCAATCATGCTTTGGTAATACCGATACCATTTTTCTGCTCCAAGTTTCTTGGCTTCGATATGAACCGGATGCATCGCCCATCCTTTAATTGATTCTTGATCTTTCCAATAACTTATAAACGTTCCGCGACCTTCGTGCTTCATGCTTTCATAGCCCAAATAACCAGGCATTTCTTGAACCAATTCTAATGTATGTTCGTCGTATTCAGCATAGCCCTCCAAGTTTTCTGAAAGGTAATAATTGAAGATAGAAGCGATAAAAGGAGCTTCTGGTTTTAAGTCGTTTTTCCAATGAATCATATGCTAAATTTATAATATATTTTCACTGCCAAATGCACGTCATTTGTACGATATACTTTTGAATATCACACATCAATTCAGTGATTTATTTGACCTTATGATCGTGTTAAAAATTACACCAACAAGTATTACTAAAACCCCGACCATTACAACTGAGTTTAAACGTTCGTCCAAAATTAAATAACCGACTAGGAATGCATAAACAGAGCCCAGGTACTGAAACGGCATAATTACCGAGGCGCTTTCGCAATGCAGGGCTCTGGTCAACGAAATTTGAGCGATTTGAGTACATATTCCAATTAAGATTAAAATTAACCATTCAATACCAACAGGCATTACAAAGTCAAATAAACACCAAAACGACATCACCGGAATAGCCATCATCGGAAAGTAGCTTACAATATTTATCGGTTCATCCGTCGGCTTCAAGCGCACAATGGCCACGTAAGCAATTCCCGAACAGGCAGCTGACAAAACACCCAAACCCACCCATAGAGGATTCAATGAAACGGGAGCATCCGATTGAATCACCCCATTCAGTCCAATTAATACAACACCTATGAACGCTGTGATGACAAAAAGCCATTGTATTTTCAATATTTTTTCTTTCAGAATGGCCATGGCAAAAAGCATTGTAAAAATAGGCGCTAAATACTGAATTGTGGATGCTACTGCAATAGGCATGTTTTGGATCGATTGAAAAAATATCGTAAGTGCCATCATCCCACTAAACCCTCGAATTGTCAGCCACTTTTTATTTTTTCCAAAAAAAGGCAAGCCTCTGTAGACAATTATGCAGGAGCTGATGGTGAATGATATAATGGAACGGGCCAATACTAATTCATGAGCTGGTATCCTCTGCAGTCCGGGAATTACGTTATTTTCAGCACCCATACCAAAAAGCTTTACAAAAAAATTCACTACTAAAAAGGAGAGTCCCGAGAGGATTATATAGAAAACGCCTTTTTTCATATGCGAACAAAAGTACAGGTATTTTTCGTTCACTGAGGCCCAGATATTTTTAAAAATACCGGATAAAAGTTTTTAAATTTTAGGATTTTCAAAAGTGGAAAGTCTTCAGAATCAAAAAAAGGTGACCCTAAAAAATTTCTTTAATTGCCCCCTTTTTTCTTCGTTTGGGAATACCCCTCATTTATTAGTATATCGAATATTTTATCCTTAAAATTCCCTTGTATAAGAATTTCATTTTGCTTTACCGTTCCTCCAACACCACACTTAGTTTTCAATAGCTTACCGAGTTCTTTGGCATCATCTTCCAGACCCTGAAAGCCCTCGATAAGTGTTACTTCCTTACCCCCGCGTTGCTTTCTATCTATGCTCACATACAAACGCTGAAGGTTTTTGGGAGGTGTTTCGGAATGCCCTTCTGATTCCGCTTCGTAATGAAAATTGGGGTTAGTCGAATAGACAACATTTACCCATTTTTTATTTTTTTTTGACATTTTATTGGACAAATTAATTTGAAATTCAGTCAAAAATACTTAATTTCAGTAGATGTTGGAAGAGGGGGAAAAAAGGATACATGGTCAAAGATATGTATCACTAGACGATGATTTATCGAGAACTGATGACTTGGTCTTATTGGCCAAATGGTTAGACCCCATCAATCCTCTACATGCTATTCCAATCGCCGAGGCAATCCTTTCTAAGATTCATTTTGAGTGGAATAAACTTAGAGCATACGACGATATTGAATTAAGCCTAGTATTTGGTTTATCGGATCCATACGTAAAAAGGCTTCAACTCATGCTGGAAATTACACAGCGCATGAAAAACGAGCAAATTAAACAATTCACATACCTTACCTCGCCATCGTGCGTTCATGAACTCATGAAGAGTTACCTGTCTTATCTTTCTCATGAGGAATTTTATGCCATCTACGTCAATAATGCCAAAAAACTACTAGGCATTTCCTGTATTTCAAAAGGAGGATTAACAGCCACCCTTGCGGATGGAAGGGTTATTTTCAATAAAGCCCTCCTTCTCTGCGCGACCGGTATTATCTTGTGTCACAACCATCCTTCTGGAGTCCTGAAAGAAAGTAAAGCCGATGTTGCACTTACAAATGCCCTGTATGAATTCGGAAAATTAATCGATATCGCGATATTAGACCATGTCATTTTCACAGATAATGGTTATATTAGCTTTCAAGAAGAAGGACTCTTGTCATGACAAAAAAGCGCATCTTTACCATCATTGGGGCTCGACCTCAGATCATCAAATCCTCAGCGTTGAGTCGTGCCATTCGTCAACATTTCTCTCATTATATTGAGGAGATTATTGTGCATACCGGGCAACACTACGATGCAAATTTATCGGATGTATTTTTTGAGGAAATGCAAATTCCAAAGCCGAAATATAATCTAGAAGTTGGAAGTGGAAACCACGGTGCAATGACGGCTAGAATGATTGAGGGGCTGGAAAAATTGCTCCTTGAGGAAGAGCCTGATGCAGTGGTGATTTATGGGGATACAAATTCCACGTTGGCGGGCGCAATCGCGGCAGCTAAAATTCATATTCCTGTGGTACATATTGAGGCAGGTCTGAGATCCTTTAATAAAGCCATGCCAGAAGAATTGAATCGCATTACAAGTGATCATATGTCGACACTGTTGTTTACACCTACAAAAGCAGGATTACAAAATCTTGAAAGAGAGGGTTTCGATTTATGTTTAAATGAAAAGGCAACAATTGACAAACCAAATATTTATTATTGTGGGGACATCATGCTCGACAATAGCAAATATTTTTCTGAAGTTTCACAACTTAATTCAAAAATTTTAAAGGATTTAAAAGTTGAACCAAATTCTTACGTGTTATGCACTATTCATCGTGATTCGAATACTGACAGTTCGTCAAATCTGACCTCAATTTTTCGAGCGCTCATAAAAATTACCAAAGACTATGACCTCAAGGTAATTCTACCCATTCACCCCAGAACGCGTCATAAAATGCAAGACCGATTAGATGCCAAATTTTATGAAGAAATAATGAACCATGCAGCAATTAAAATTATTCCACCTGCAGGTTTTTTGGACATCATTGCCTTGGAAAAAAATGCACGTATTATCATAACGGACAGTGGAGGCTTACAAAAAGAGGCATTTTTCTTTCAAAAACCTTGTGTCGTTTTACGTGAGGAAACAGAATGGATAGAAATTGTCCAAAACGGAAATGCCAAGACCTCTGGTGCTGATTTAGATAAGATTTGCCGAAGCACAGATGAACTTTTAAAGAAGAGTGATTATACATTTCCCTCATTTTATGGTGATGGGAAGGCAGCTGATTTTATAGTAAAAAAAATTATTGAGAATTTAAAGTAGATGATACACATATTTGTAACAGACTTAAACGAACGAATGAAATACACATTCGAATTCATCTTCAAAGAAAGAGGTATTCGTTACAAGTTGTGGTACAACTACAACGAATTTATTCATATCACAGAGCCACGATTAAACTATTCTAACTCCGAAATTGAAGGTGTTATTAAAATTGAGCCATCTTCTGTTTTATATGACTCAGATATTGGAAACTATGCCATTGAAAAAACTCTTTTTTATCAAGAGTATTGCCTAAGTATTAATGCCAAAGTAGACCCAATCGCGAGTGTTTTCTACATTCTCAGTAGAATGGAGGAATATAGCTCGACCCACCGGGATGATTGGGGCAGATTTGAAGGCAAGAACAGTGTTCTTTTCCGCTTCGGTTGGCATGAACAAGTAATGTGCGACAGGTGGGCAATGGATTTAATTAATTGGCTAAAAAATACGGTGAATTTCAAGCCTCACCTGAGAAAGCAACACGTAAATCTTTTACCGACATTTGATATTGATAATGCCTATGCATACAAGCACAAGGGAATCTGGCGAACAATACTTTCTAATTCTAAAGATTTTTTTCTCGGAAGACAAAAAAGACTTATTGAGAGGCAAAAGGTTCAAACCGGAACTTACCGAGATCCGTTCGATACTTATGATAAAATATTTGACCTAAAAAGTAAAGGTATAGACTTTAAAATGTTCTGGCTGCTTGGCGATTTTGCAAAATTTGATAGAAACATCTCTTTTCGCCATAAGCGCCATAGGCGTTTGATACAACGCATGAGAACTGTATGCGAAATTGGCATACACCCGAGTTTTAAATCGAATAATTACGAATTTTTCTTACACAACGAAATTGAACGTCTTGAAAAAATCGTCTCTAATCGCGTGCATTTCGCAAGGCAACACTACCTTATCTTAAACCTTCCACTTACCTATGAAACTTACATCGAACAAGAAATTACGGATGACCACACAATGGGTTATGCCGACATTTGCGGCTTTCGTTTGGGAACGGCAAGACCTGTGAAATGGTTCAATTTGAGAAAAAATAAAATTACCAAATTAGTGCTTCATCCATTTGCTTTCATGGATGGGACGCTCAATGAATATCTTAAATTAACCCCTATTGAAGCAATTGGAAAGATTGCAGAACTTTACAACGAGGTTAAAGATTTCGGTGGAGAGTTTTCTTTTATATGGCACAACGAAACGATCGGAGACTATGGAATTTGGAAGGGTTGGTCTGAGGTTTTTGATTTCTCAATCAGTTTAAACGAACCGCTTTGATATAAAATAAAAAAATTATTCAAAAGAAATGAAAATTTACCTTTGCGTATAATTCGCTTTGAATGGACTATTTGGATCGATTAGAAGCTGAGGCAATCTACATCCTGCGGGAGGTAGCAGGTCAATTTGAGAAGCCTGCCCTATTATTCAGTGGGGGTAAAGACAGCATTTGCCTTGTACATTTGTCTTTAAAGGCATTTCGTCCGGGCAAATTTCCCTTTCCTTTGGTTCATATCGATACAGGACATAATTTTCAAGAGACACTCGATTTTCGAGATGAACTTGTCAAAGAATTGAACGAAACGCTTATCGTTCGGAAAGTCGAGGATACCATTAATGCAAAAGGCTTAACTGACGCAAAAGGAAAATTTCCAAGTAGAAATCTGCTTCAAACATATACCTTACTTGATACAATTGAAGAATTCAAATTCGATGCATGTATTGGTGGAGCTCGTCGAGACGAAGAGAAAGCACGTGCGAAAGAACGAATCTTTTCTGTTCGAAATAAATTTGGAGAATGGGACCCTAAAAAACAACGACCTGAACCCTGGAATTTCTACAATGGAAGAATACACAGAGGAGAAAATGTACGTGTCTTCCCATTGTCAAATTGGACAGAATTAGATGTATGGCAATACATCAATAGAGAAAATATCGCTTTGCCCTCTATTTATTTTGCTCACGAAAGAGCCTGTATTAAGACTGAGGGCGGGCAATTAATGAATGTGAACCCTTTTATAGAATTAGATGAGCGCGATGAAATAATCACCAAAGAGGTCCGGTACAGAACTGTTGGAGACATGACATGTACGGCAGCAATTGAAAGTAATGCCAAAAATGTTCGGGATATCATCAATGAACTTTTAGCAACGAAAATATCCGAAAGAGGAGCCACCCGAATGGATGACCGCATTAGTGAAGCCGGAATGGAAGACAGGAAAAAAAGTGGATATTTTTAATTTAATAGATGGATCTGCTACGTTTTTTTACAGCTGGAAATGTTGACGATGGTAAAAGCACATTAATAGGGCGACTGCTATTGGACAGCGACTCCATTTCCACAGATATCATTGAAGTGCTCACCAAGCAGAGCAAAAACACGAATGCAAATGCTCCCATAGATTTGGCACTATTGACGGATGGTCTGCGCGCTGAACGAGAACAAGGAATCACCATCGATGTGGCATATAAGTTTTTTTCCTCCAACAGCAGAAAGTACATCATTGCAGATACACCGGGTCATGCAGAATACACGCGGAATATGTTCACTGGAGCCTCAACGTGTGACCTTGCCATAATCCTAATTGACGCAAGGTGGGGTGTTACGGAGCAAACAAAACGTCATACCATCATTGCATCTATTTTAGGAATTCCTAACCTGCTTGTTTGCGTCAATAAAATGGACCTTGTAGATTATCAAGAGAACGTTTTTAATCAAATCAAACAAGATTTTTTAACATTTTCTAGCTCCTTATTTTGTCCTTTGGTGAATTTCATTCCAATGAGCGCCTTACGCGGTGAAAATGTTGTGCACAGTTGTAAAAAAATGGGCTGGTACAATGGTCAAACACTTTTCGAATTCTTGGAAAATTTGGCATTGGACAATTCTACAAAGAGCAATCCGTCTCGATTCCAAGTCCAATACATAATTCGTCCTGAGACTGAGGAGTTAAAAGATTACCTCGGATTTGCTGGTGCGGTTTTAAGCGGTGGATTTTCACTGAACGATGAGGTATTCATTTATCCCTCTGAAGAGAAGTCGCGCATTGTTAGAATTGAAAAAAATCATCATGATGCCGGAAATGCCCTTGAGGGTGACTCCATAATTTTTCATTTAGATAATAATCCAGAGATTCATCGAGGTTTCACACTTGTTAAGAGCGAGGAAAGACCAAGCTTTTCCGATGCAATTGAGGCAATTATTTGTTGGATGGACGATATACCTTTTGATAAAGATCAAGAATTAATGATGCAACACCATAGTCTTTTTATGAA
>Ga0194134_10005309_pt1 | contig 12291 bp, 10 predicted proteins | sample TA2KigOff0mmetaG_FD_148602 | JGI IMG/M metagenome (GOLD analysis project Ga0194134, IMG submission 148602) | Freshwater microbial communities from Lake Tanganyika, Tanzania - TA2015056 Kigoma Offshore 0m | ecosystem: Environmental > Aquatic > Freshwater > Lake | place: Tanzania: Lake Tanganyika... | reverse complement strand
TGGGTGGGTAGGTGGATGGGTTGATGGGTTGATGGGTTGATGGATGGGTTGTTGGGTGGTGGGTGGATAGGTGGATGGGTTGATGGGTGGATAGGTGGATGGGTTGATGGGTTGATGGATGGTGCGGGGGGTGATGGGTAAACGCAGGGGGCTAGGTAATTGCGTATAGAATTGAATAATATTTATCATATAATACAATATAGTAGTATATTACATGATACAAAATTTTGTTGGTACGCAGTATCGTTTAGCAAACAATTGGTATTCAGTCATAAATGTAAATGAATTTAAGAATCGTCCAATTCGGTATTTAGAAATCGGAACATTTCACGGTGCCAATTTATTGTCGGTTGCTGAAAGTTATGGTGCTCACCCCGACAGCGTTCTTCATTGTATAGACCCCTGGGAAGATTATAATGATTATCCGGAATACAAAAACGACCAAGACACGAATTATAATATTTTTATAAACAATCTTAACAATACAAGTGACGCCAACAAAAGGAAAATAAAGGTTCACCGCGGCTTTTCAAACCTAGAAGTTCCCAAGTTTGATGACGAGTATTTTGACATCATTTACATTGATGGAAATCACGAGCCAGAATATGTATTGGAAGATGCTGTTCTCAGTTTCAGAAAGTTGAAAAAAAATGGATATTTGATATTTGATGACTACGGCTGGGGAGGCCCAGATTTAACACAAGCTGGTATTGACGCATTTGTTAAAGGGTATCACAAGCGTATCACAAAACTAAATACTATACAAACACAATTGTTTGTAAAGAAAAACTAATTCATATATTTATTATATTTTTTATTATATATCACACTACATTACATATAATACATAATACATAATACATAATACACCACACTACACAAAAATCAAAAAAATACCAAAATGGCAGTGCCGGTGTCTGTGTCATATCCAGTAAAATATATCCCTCCGGGTTTAACCCCAAGAGACCGCAAAACGCAAAAAGCGATGCTACAAAAATCACGAAAAATGTACAAAAAAGGAAAGTATTACACTCGCAAGCGCGTTTCATCCTATTCCCACACCACCTCCAAACACATAAAAAAGGCGTTAACAATGTATCCCGGAATTACTCGTATTGTTCCTTCTCATGAACTCGCGAAAAAAACAGGGTGTTCTGTAAATGCGCTTTCAGCAATTGTGAAAAAAGGGGAAGGCGCATATTATTCATCCGGAAGTCGTCCAAATCAAACCGCACAATCGTGGGGATATGCTCGTCTTGCTAGCGCCATCACCGGTGGGAAATCCGCCGCCATTGATTTTCATATCTTAGAAAAAGGATGCAGTCACAATGGAAAAGCATACCGTCTTGGACTAACCGCAGTGAAAAATGTGGATAGAACTCGCCGTGTGCCTCACACAAATAAATAAAAATGTTTTGGTTTTGGTTTTTGGTTTTTTTGGGTTTTGTAAATTCCGATAACAACTATTCCGATAACAACGGTAACGGACCATATTCATCTGTCATCGTGATGGGTAACTCACACGATGACAAATATTCACATATTGCGGCGCCTTTATTATTTATTCTCCATTTGGTCTGTAATGTTATGACTTCTACTCCGGCTCTCCACGCTTCATATACCGCTGTTCTATATATCGCATCTATTTTGGATGGCTGAAATTGCGCCACATCCTCCCTCTGTATCACAAAACACAATATAGTTCTTATGTTGTTGTTGTTGTTGTTGTTGTATGACGTTTGTTTCAATTCCTGTAATTCTTTGATGTGTTTGAGTGCCCGTTCGCTTACAACTTCATCCTCTTTCAGTGTTTTACGATATCCATCCGGGAAATAGGCAATCATGGTATTATTTGTATTGTTTAAGGCGGCGCTGCGATTTTCTTTTTCTATGGCTTTTCGTTCCTTCTTTGTTACATCCACTACATCCGCAAGTGGAACATTTTTGACTTCTAATACAAATTGACGCCCGTCGGCATCCACGCCACTGAAATCAAATCGTGAATTTAGAAATGTTGTCTCTCGCGAATAAGATTGTATGTGCTTCAAACACTGTATGTGGTTATGACACAGCGCCTTTTCTACGATTGTTTCGGCGAGTTTTGGGTTTATGCCGACAAATACCGTATTTCCTAATACGTTTGTATGTATCGCGAGTTCAATGCGATGAGAGCACGTTTTTTGTTGTGTGGTTTTCGTGGTTGGAATTTGAGAACATACCACTGAATGATTCGCGTCAGATAATCCGCAACACCCAAGCGCAGGAGCGTGTGCCACTATGCTTTGTATTGAGGATGAAGATGAGGATGAAGATGAGGTCTGGATTTGTTGTATATCAGCGACATATGGCGATTTACACACAGCAGATGGGCGTTTTATTACTGTTCCAGTTATAACATTTGGAATTGAATGAAGAATGACATTGAATTTGATTGGCATTACTGTCCGGTGTGGTTGTGTATTATGATAAAATAGGAATACTTTTTCAATTTTTTTTGACAGTGCGATTACGAGCCGTTTTATGATAAACATTATGTCTTGTTTTGATATTACGTTTTTGCGGCTTATTTGACCGCGTTTTTCGTGGAATACGGGTATGTCGGCGGCGGGTTTTATGATGAATTCCACCTCCACCTAGTTCATTATATTCTTCAACATTCATCTTTTCTCCTTCTGTTGACCAGTTGGGGGTTGAAGACGGGTATAATGCTTTTTCTTCTGCTACTTTTGCTGCTTGTGCTGTTCCAGGTGGTTTTTCCAAGACTGTTACTTGGTTAGTAGATGTCAACTGCATCGCAAATTCAAGGGTTTTGACAGATGCTTCATAAAATTTAGGCGTTGTTTCTTGTCGCACACACGCAAACATTAAAAATTTAGTTGGTTTATTTTTTAACGGATCAGAAGACTTTAATTTGTCTATACTATCCAACATTTCTGTCATTCCTATACTTTTTACCCAGTCATTGTTTGTAGGAGAGTCCGCAAAGTTGTCTGGTATATAAGGAGAATCAGGGTTGTTATTTTTATATATTCCAATTTTTGATTTCTCTTTAACACCTCGTCTTTGTTGAAAGTAACGACGCATAAAATTCAATGTTTCATTTATATAATATCCTTCTTTACACGTGTCTAATACATTCTGTACTTTTTGAATAATATCTTTAATAATTTGAGGAGGATAATTTTTACCATATTTTGTTGTTATAATATTAATTGCACTCTTTTCACCAGTTAATGCGGATTTTAACATAAATCCTGTAATACTTTCATTTTCCCCTGTCTTTAAACCTTTGCTACTGCCAACCGGTAATTCCTTTCCATCAATTTCTATTGTACTATTTTTCCAAATTTCATCTGGGTTTTCACGCCCGCCCATATCACAAACAGTTAAATAACCATTTCCGATTTTAAGTGTTATAAACAAATGCCCTCTTGATGACTCTGGATTATTCACCGTCGCTTTTATTCTACCATCTTTTACTCGTTTTTTATTAATAATATCTAATAGGTTCAAAAAATTATCTTTGGTTGGTTCATTATTAAACTGTGTTATCGCATTTGGGACATTATACGAACTATCATAAGTATTATCACGAAAAATAAGTAAAGGATTTATATAATCAATTACATTTATTTCCTTTAATCCATAATTATTTGACGAGTTCTTAGCGATATTAAAGTCTTTACTATACAATTCTTTCACTTGGTGTATTTTGGGCTTGAGTTTTTTATCATCTATAAAATAATCAATTGCTTGTATTATGACACCAGCGTCATCTTTGTTTTTGTTAAGCAATGTATATGTTTTTCCACTACCAGAATATCCATACCCAAAACACGCTATGTGATATCCCATCTCTATTTGGTCAAAGGTTGTTTCTTTTAAGTTATTAAATAAATATTCGTTGTTTTTGTCGGGTTCAAACACATCATAGTATGGTCCTTTATTTCCGCCTTTATTTCCGCCTTTATCTCCGTCTTTACTATATATAACACGTTTACTACCAACCTCTCCGTAAATGTTATATTTTATTGGTATCACTTCCTTATCATTCTCCTTTTGTAGCGAACCCCCTTTTACACGAATAAATACACGCACCGAGCCATTTAAATCCTCATATGTTCCAATTAATTCTTTGTGATATTCAATCATTTGCTTTAAAAAATCTTGAATTATAACACTTGACTTACCGTCTGTTGGGTTATACTTTTTTTTTAGCGAATCTATTAATGCTGTCTTTTGGGTTTGGGTTTCGGATTGGGTTTTTGGGATACCATAATACGGTAAATAATATGTTGTTATGTTGTCGGGGTCGTTTTTCATATACTTCGGCCTAACATTCTTAATATAGTGGTTTATTACTGACATCACATCGGCCGTGCATCTATCCCCGCAGCTTTTACAAACCTCATTTATTTTTGACTCATACTTTGTTTCGTCGTATGTCGCAATATCTTCCATAACACCTTCACCATTTAATCCAGCACAAAATTCTTTTACTTTATTATCATTCAGAACCATTTTTTCATTTATTTGAATAAGTGTATCTGCCAAGTTATCATATAATTTCTCGGTTTCTTGGATTTTTTTATTATCATTTTCATTTTTTGTTTGTTGTAAAGTCGCAAGTTTTGTTTGTAATTCTGTTATCTGGTTTCGTAATTCAGTGATTTGTTTATCTTTGTCTTGAATTATGGATTGATTTTTGTTTTGACTTTCTGGTTGATTGTCATTCAATTTAGCAAGTTCTTCATTGGCGATTTTCAATGAAATAGCTTGTAATTGCGCATTGTTAGAAGCAATTTTTAAGGTTTCTGCTACGTCATTAACATTCTTTTCCATAATAGCACATTCTAATACTGCTAAGCGTTCATTTTCTTTTTCGGTTTCCGCATTTTTTTTAATTTCATCTGGAACTGAGGTGTTAGACGAGCGGAGTTGTTGTATTTTAAGAAATGCTTCGTTTCTCATTTTTCTTGCGTCCGCTGCTTTGTCTTCGCACTCTTTTTGTTCTTGTACTAACTTGTTTCTTTGTTCTTCCGCTATTTGTTTTTCTTTTACTGCTTCATCAGCTGCTTTACTACGTGTTTCCACTTCTTCTTTTTTTTCCTTTATTTTTTGGGTTATTTCAACATCTATTTGGTTTGTCAAGTTATCTAATTCAGAAGACACATCTTTGACTTTTGTTATTCGGTCTTGTATTTCTTTTATTGTATTCAAATCAGTTATGATAAGTTTTCTCGGTTTTTGTTTTTGTGTAGCAGTGTCCGTGTCCGTAATATTTTTTTGTAAATATAAACTTATTTTATGTTCATTGATTTTCATTTTTATATCATTATTTTGTGCCTTTTCTAATTTACTATTTAAATTACTAATTTTTGTTTCTGTATCTTCAATTAATTTCATCAATTCATTGAATGCGTTTTCCTTTTCCTTTGCTTCTGCTTCTGCCACTGCTTTTGCTTCTGCGGCTGCTTTTGCTTCTGCGGCTGCTTTTGCTTCTGCTTCAAGTGTTGCTTTTTCTGCTTCTTCTGCGGCTTTTGCTTCTGCGGCTGCCTTTGCTTCTGCTTCTGCCACTGCTTTAAGTCTTGCTGCTTCTTCTGCGGCTTTTGCTACTGCTTCAAGTCTTGCTTCTTCGGCTGCTTTTGCTGCTGCTTCAAGTCTTGCTGCTTCTGCTTCTGCTTTTTCTGCTGCTTTTGCTGCTGCTTCAAGTCTTGCTTTTTCTGCTGCTTCTGCTTTTGCTTCTGCGGCTGCTTTTTCTGCTTCAATTCTTGCTGCTTTTGCTTCTGCGGCTGCTTTTTCTGCTTGTGCGGCTGTTTCTGCTTTTGCGGCTGCTTCTGCGGCTGCTGCTGCTTTTTCTGCTTCACGTTTTGCTGCTTCTGCTGCTGAGTTTGCTGCTTCACTTCTTGCATCGGCTTCCGCTTTTAAAACATCTTTTAATTCTTTTAATTCACCACTTACATCACATACCTTAGAGTTTGGATATGTATTATATGTTGTATTACCAATCTTAGTAGTTCCAAGTTTACAATCTGTTTTATTTCCACATAATTCTTTTAATTTTTCATCGTTTTGTCCAATACATTTTTTTCTATCAACATTGAGATTGGATTGGGGGGGATTGGGTGGAACAACCGATGATATTTGTTGTGATTGTGGTTGTTGTGATGATGTTATTCCAGCAACAACCGACGCTACAACGACCGGATTTACAATGTTATTTAAACTATCGGCTGGTGTTTGTGCTTGTCCTTGTCCTTGTCCTTTTGCTGCGGCAGTTATAGACGCAACTACCGGAACAATAGAAGCGATAGTTTCTGCTTTTTGTTTAATTGTATTATCTATTGGTCTTAGTGGTGGTTGTGGTTGTGATTGTGATGATATTATTCCGGCAACATCTGACGCTACAACGACCTGATTTACCATGTTATTTAAACTATCGGATTGTGCTTGTGCTTCTGCTTGTGCTTCTGCTTGTCCTTGTCCTTTTGCTGCGGCGGTTATAGACGCAACTACTGGAACAATAGAAGCGATAGTTTCTGCTTTTTGTTTAATTGTATTATCTATTGCTTGTATTGGTCTTAGTTGTTTTTCTTGTGATTGCGTCTGTTGTTCTTGTTCTTGTGATTGTTCTTGTTCTTGTGACAATCGGCTTATAATCGGAACAACGCTAGATACAACCGATGTAATAACGGGTATAACACCCGGAACAACCACCGGTTTTAATCCTGGTCCTGGTGCTGGTGCTGGTTCTGATGCTGGTCCTGGTGCTGATGCTGGTCCTGGTTCTACTGGTTTTGGTGCTGATGCTGGTTCTTTTCCTAAGGGTCCTGGTGCTGAGGGTGCTGGTGCTACTGGTACATTTTCATCAGGTTGCATAAACGCCGCTATTTTATCTTTCATATCGCTCATACCACTACTAATATTCCCTAAAAGGGCTTCATACAACCCGCTTATTTTTTGTTGCTGCGATTCGCATGTTTTTGATGTTTCATTTATAAAATTAGATGCCTCGGTTTTAATGATATTTGCCGCTTTATTAAATTGTTCGGCTGTTGTCGGTGGGTTATTTGTGTTATTTTCTACGGTAAGTTGCGATGATTGTGAGTTAGATGGTTTGTTCTTCAATTCATTTAATAACGCCATTTTTTTGGTGGCATCATCGTCACATCCACTATTTTTATTTGGATGAATTTGTTGTGCGAATTTCTTATATATATTTTTTTTATCAACGTTGTCGTTGTTCATTTGGTTTTTAATGTCTTCTTCTGAAATTTTGGCACTAGGACAATCATTCACCACGTTGTTACTCGCATCATTATCGTTCTTATTCTGATTCTTTGAATTCGTAATCGCATTTTCTGTACTCGCAATCGCATTCACTGCCGTCGCAATCTCATTTTCCAAGTTCACATTATCAGCATTCTTATTATCATTCTTTGAATTCGCAATCGCATTTTCTGTACTCGCAATCACATTCACTGTCGTCGCAATCTCATTCTCCAAATTCTCATTATCAGCATTCACATTATCAGCATTCTTATCTTCAATCTTCTTCTCATTCTTTGAATTCGCAATCTCATTTTCTGTACTCGCAATCGCATTCACTGCCGTCGCAATCTCAGTCGCAGTCGTCGCAGTCGCATTATCATTCATATTATAATTCAATCGTTTGTTTGAATATTAGTAATAAATATTACTTACTAATATACTTGAATATTATTTACATTTTCACTTTTTTTCCGCAGGGTTCTCTCCATTTATGTCATTTCCAAACAACTTATGATACTGTAACAAAGACACGTGGTTCTCTTCTTCCTTTTGTTTCTTTGCCTTTTCCAATGTCGCCATTGCTTTACTAATTTCCAAGTCAGATATTACGCCGTCATTGTTTGTGTCCACCAGTTTATGCGCATCTCTAAATCGGCTCGGCAGAATACAATACCGGCTGCCGTCGTTCATTAAATGGTCGGCAATAATAATAAAACACGCCGTAATCACAATTGCGTAATATATATTACGGGTTCCCATCCACGCAACGGCAAACACCAGCACCTCTTTCTTCATAAACCACTTTACAAACGATTCGGTTGAATGATTCAAATTCAAATTAATGTAGCGGGACCCAATGTTCAATATAATCATAACAAACCCGGCAAAAAAGGTGCTGGTGTTTAAATTCACGAAAAAATTATGTGCGGCGGTAAGAACGGGTGAATTCAATACATTGGCTGCCTTGGATTGAAGCATGTATCCTTTTAAAGAAAAGAAATCGCGAATCGTTTTTAGATTAAGGGGGGCGGAGGCGATAGTGATTGCGCCGCCGTTTTGGTTTTGGTCTGCATTAGTAGCCCCAGGCTCAGGCCCAGACCCCGTAAGAGAAGACCCCGTAAGAGAAGACCCCGTAATCCCAGGACCAGAAGAAGCCTTTGAGTTTGCTAAATGTTGTTGATGTTGATATTGAGGTTGTTGTATATTTGTTCCTCTTTTTGAAATATGTTTTTTCGTCTTTGCTACCATTTTTGATTTGTATTGAATATTAGTATGATGTGACTTGTCTGTTATGTGATGTTATTCTTGTAATACTACAAGAAAATTTATGACAGGTTGTGATACCGATAGGGTGAGGTTTCGCTTGCTGCCTGAAATTCCGAACCAACCCCTTTCATGCCTTCATATGTCGGCGAATCAACGTCAATTTCCTTTGAAGTCGGAACTAGCACGCCGCCTTCGGTTTTGCCCCATTTACTAAATGTTTCTTTTAGAAACGTCTTGGTTGTATTCACTGCCTTTTTGAATGGGCTGTCAGCTGCGTCGGTGTCGGTGTCGGTGTCGCTATCTGAATCCGAGTCAGATGATTCCGAATCATCGCCTTTTAACGCGGTATGTTTGGCCGGTTTGGATGAAGCGCCCTTTACCTTATTTGCGGATTTATTTGCGCGGTGATTCTTTTTTTCTTCTTCTTGTTCCGCCTTTGCGTTAATTGTGCCATACAGAGACGAAATCAATACGATGACAAACATTCCAATTAATAAAAATATTGTTTGTTTTTCCATTTTATATGTTGGGTCGGGGCTTTTTATGAATTAAGGTTTTGAGTGTATTATAATATATGTCTGGATTTTTATGTGTTACGTCTGTATAAATTTAGAATAAAAATTATATACTACGCCCAGTGGCGTTTTTAAACTTTCATCTAAATTATTTATATTATCTATTTGCAAGTTTGCGACGTCATTGATGTTTTGATTTTTAAGACTATATGGAAAGGTCATTGATTCACTGAATTGCACCGGTTTATCTTTATACACTGCGGTTGGACCACATATTTTGCCGTATATTTCATTCCCCTTTTCCGCAACGGATTTAAGGTCGTTTCCTCGTGGAATGGTGGTGGGCACGGTTCTTCCTTCCGCGTCTGTGGTATATTCATACATGCCCGTAACGGGGTCTAGTTTATACGTGTTGTATTTTGCCATAAATTTATTATTGCTGGAATCGCCGCTGGTGCCGTATTCTACTCTTATCGTATCAAACGCCGTTTTATATTCCGGGGTTTCGCATATGGTTTGATTAAAGTAATCGTATGTCAGACGGTCAAATGCGCTGTCGTATATAGACGGCACATTGGGATACTTGCTATCCGTGGTTGTATTTCCGTAATGGACGTTTGTTCCGGAAGGCGTAATTGTGGAAAACCAGGCATTGTCATTCACGGTTTTAGACGCAAAGTCTTTATCCGCAAATGTTGTGCTCATAGACGTAACGTTTTCGTCTTGCTGCATTTGATACGGTTTTTCGCCAAACCCTTCCTTTTTATTGAAAAATTCGTTTGGTTTCCATCCGCAGGCGCTGGATGTTCCAATAATAATAAAAAGAACTGCTAAAACGCCTAAATAATTCTTGTGCAACGTTAATAACACAACGGCAAGCAGAACAAATAATTTAAAAATCGTAGTAATAACCGGGTGATTTATAATGTTTTCAAAAAAAGAGTGACACAAACATTCAAAATAACGATTAGAACACGGCTCTTCTTCTTTTATCATAGTTATAATTTAGAGGGAAAACAAATTTACAAATATCTTATATTCCATAACCAACCAATGTTTTTGTTTTTTATATGTGCTGTGTATATACTACAATGCAGACAAGAACCAAAAATACGGGTCGCATTAGAACAAGAAAAACCCGGAAAAACAAGAAAGTAACTCTTCGTGTTCGTAGAAAACGGCAACAATTGAAAAAAACATTGAAAGGCGGCTTGTTTTTTGGTAAAAAACCTAGTAATTATAGGACTATTATTGATGTGTTTTATTTACCACAACGCGCACAAAATGATAAACTTCCTTGTTATACTGGAAAACTTGTACTAAATGTATATCCAAGTGACCCAGATAAAGATAGTCTGATAGATTATGCGCGTGCGAATGAAGACAAAAATCAAAAACCAATTGAAGTTTTTGGAAAAGTAAACATTATGTCGTATTTAGTTAATAATTATATGGGTGTACACCAAAAAACAAATTATAACGGAAAGACTCAGAATCAAGTTGATTATAAAAAGGATATTATTCCCGATGTTGAATTTTATACCAAAATACTAAAAACGGATGGTATTATTGGCGATGATAATAGAAATAAACTTACGAAAAATTGTTTAACAATTGATAATATAAACAATTCAGGAGTTACGGGAGTTCGGACACCTGAACATGTTTCCTTACCACCCTCGTCGCCCTTATCACCTTAATAACAAATCAAAAAATATATGTATTATAATGTGTCCCCCCAGTTATCATGATTATCATATGATACAATGTGACGCATTATAATATTACCAAAAAACACACAGACATATCTTACTTGGTTGCCTCGGCAACGGCCTTGGCGATGTCAAGTGGGTTCTTTGCGTCCTTCTTCTTATCATCCTCCTTCTTATTATCATCCTCCTTCTTTTCTTCGCCGTCCTTCTTCTCCTCCTTGTCTTCCATTCCTTCAAAGAAATTGCCGGCGCCGGATGATGCCGCAATGACGGCAATAAAGACAACTGCCAATAACCCGGCGGTGGTGTGGCACAATGTCAAATACACAATAAACGCAATTAGCACCAACTTTCCTAAAACATTATTGTACATAAATCCCAGGACATTGGGGCGGAAATAAAGAACGGCCAAAAGAACAAGCAAAACAATGGCCGCCTTGCTGAGGTCCAAACGAGGAATTTGGGGGAGCCCCGAGAACATTTTGTTTAATTTCATTTAATTCGGTTCTATATACATAGTAAATATATTTTCCAAATATAACAACACAAGCCTTTATAAGGTCCCATTTCCGCCACACATAAGTCTAAATAATAATCTCATTTTTTTATAAGAACAAACATAATGTCTTCTTTAGGTTATTCCGAGTTTTCAAATAACGGGTCTGAAACTATAAAAGGAGCATCAAAATACGAAGATTCGGGGATTGCTAAAAAAAGAAATAGAACATTAAAAGTCCGGCAACCTGGTGCCGCAACACCGGCGGCGGCGGGACCACAAATCCAAGAAGATACCCGACCAAAACAAGAATCCGGGGCAGGATTAATGAGTGTAGCAAGTTCTAAAATAAAGCAAATGAAGGATTATATTGAAAATATTCACAAAAATGGCGGCGAAGTGTCATCCGATGACGAAGAAGATACGTATTCTCCGGATTTACCGGTTTATCCAGGTCAGGGGTTTGGTCAAGGCGGCGGAGGAATCGGACACAATGTAGTAAAAAATGAGGTGTATAAAGCGCCCATGGACGCCGGCTCTGGCCCGATTGAAGGGTTTAACGGCACCGCCGCCGCCGGCGCATCCAATTCGGGGGTAAAGCACACCTCCCAAACCGTGTCTCTTGGGTCCGGTTCGCACTATACTTCCACGCTTTTAGACGGATTTATGGGGGCAGATACGCGCCACACAGGCACCAGCACAGGCACAGGCTCAAACGGTACAAGGACAGGCGCAAGCGCATTGAATTCCACCGAAGGGCTCAGCACCTATGCCAAACAGTATTACGAACAGTTTGTTCCACATATGGATGCAATGACTGCGAGTTTAGGAAATAACAGTGCAGGAAGCGGGGCGTTGATTGAAAAACTCAACTATATTATTCATATGTTGGAGGAAAAAAGAGATGAAAAGACGGGACACGTTATGGAAGAGTTAGTGCTTTACTGCTTTTTAGGCGTTTTTGTTATTTTTGTAGTAGATTCATTTGCCAGGGCAGGGAAGTATGTTCGCTAACGCAAACACGCAAACA
>Ga0194134_10005298_pt1 | contig 12310 bp, 10 predicted proteins | sample TA2KigOff0mmetaG_FD_148602 | JGI IMG/M metagenome (GOLD analysis project Ga0194134, IMG submission 148602) | Freshwater microbial communities from Lake Tanganyika, Tanzania - TA2015056 Kigoma Offshore 0m | ecosystem: Environmental > Aquatic > Freshwater > Lake | place: Tanzania: Lake Tanganyika... | reverse complement strand
TGGCCAGCACGAGCAGGAGGAGCAGGGCCGGGATCGCGAGCAGGACGTCGACGCCGCGCATCACGATCCCCCCGGCGAGGCCGCGGTTGTAGCCGGCGAAGAGCCCCAGCGGGATGCCGATCGCGTAGGCGAGGAGCGTGGCGAGGCCGGCGAGGATCAGGACCGACGCGCCGCCGCTGAGCACGCGGCTGAGGACGTCCTGCCCGATGTTGTCCGTGCCGAGCAGGAACTCCGCGCTCGGCGGCGCGAACGGCGGTCCGACGCTCGTGGCCGGCGGGTAGGGCGCGAAGAGCGGCCCGAGGATCGCCACGAGCACGATCGCGACGAGCCCGACCAGCCCGACGCGGGCGGGTGGCGGGAACGCCCGCCAGGCTCGGCGCGCGCGGCTCACGACGCTCCCGCCGTGCGGAGCCGCGGGACCAAGAGGACGACGAGCAGGTCGGTGACGATGTTGATGACGATGTAGAGGACCGCGATCAGGATCGCGAGCGCCTGCACGAGCGGGATATCGCGGAGGGCGACGGCCTGGGTCAGGAGCTGCCCGACGCCCGGGTACTGGAAGACGAATTCGACGATCACGATGCCCCCGATCAGCCACTGCAGGTTGAGGGCGATCACCTGGACCGCCGGCGGAAGCGCGTTGCGCAGGCCGTGGCGGAAGACCACCTCGCGCTCGGAGAGCCCGTTCAGGCGCGCCATCTGCACGTACGGCGAGTGCATGGTCTCGATCACGCCGGCGCGGACCATCCTGACGTTGTGCGCGAGGGACGCGAGGAGCAGGGTCAGCACCGGCAGCACGAGGATCGCCGGGGTCGCCAGCGGGGACGTCCCCGGCGCGACGATCGACACCGGTGGCAGGAGGTCGGCGCCGATCGCGAGGATCAGGATCAGGAAGGCCGCCGTCACGAATTCGGGGACGGCGATGAAGACGAGCGAGGTTCCGGATGCAACGAGATCGCCCGGGCGTCCGGGCCGCGTCCCCGCGTAGGCGCCGATCGCGAGGCTGAGGGGGATCATGATCAGCGCGGCGAGGCCCGCGAGGATCAGGCTGTTGACGACGCGGCCCGAGATCGCCTCGGTCACGGGCCCGCGCGTGGAGAGCGAGTCGCCGAGGTCCCCCTGGGCGATACCGCCGAGCCACTCGCCGTACCGCTGCACCGCCGGTCGGTCGAGCCCGAGCTGGACGCGCAGGGCCTCCACGGCCTCCGGGGTCGCGGTCTTGCCGAGGATCGCCTGGGCGGCGTCCCCGGGCAGCAGATCCGTCGCCGCGAAGATCACCACGGAGACCACGACGGCGAGCACCACACCGACCGCGAGCCGCCTCCAGAGGAAGCGGATGAACGGGTTCGGCTGGCGCTCGCCGTCGCTGCTCCGAAGAGCTTCAGCCAAGCCAGAATTCCTTGAAGTTGTACCAGCCGAGCGCGAAGATCGGGCTCGCCTGAATGCCCTGGAGCTGCGGCGAGGCGGCGTCGACCCAGTCGTTGAAGCCCCAGATCAGGTAGCCGCCGTCGTCGTACAGCTCCTGCTGGAGCGCGAAGTACTGCTCCTGCCGGCTGGCCTCGTCGAGGGTGCCCCGGGCCTTGGCGAAGCGCTCATCGAAGCTCGCGCTCTTCCACCCCGTCTCGTTGTACGGCGAGTTCGTGAGCGACGACTGGGACAGCTGCGACTCGATCGACTGCGTCCCCCACTGCGTCTGGCAGAACGGGACCTGCATGTACTTGTTGGTGTAGAAGGTGTCGGCCGGCGTCTTGTCGAGCTCGACCTTGACACCGATCGCCCCGGCCTGCTCGGCGAACAGGGTGGCCGACTCGAGCATGCCCGGCGCCGCCTGCGACGTGGTCAGGACGAACGTCTCGTCGGCCGCCCCGGCCTCCTTGAGGAGGGCCAACGCCTGCTCCGGATCGGCCGTGCGCTGCGGCAGGGTGTCGTTGTAGAACGGCAGCCCCTTGCCGTAGACGTCGTTGCCGAGCTGGCCGAAGCCGAAGAACGCCGTCTCGAGCAGCTTCTCGCGGTCGGCGATCAGCCGCATCGCCTGGCGGACGCGGGGATCGTCGAACGGCTTGCGGGTCGCGTCCATCGTGATCGGGACCATGTTGGACCCGGGAGCGCGGATGATGGCGATCTCGCCGCTGCCCTCCCTGGCCTTGGCCTGGGCGAAATCGAGGTTCTCCATGCAGTCGATCTGCCCGCCGAGGAGCGCGTTGAGGCGCGCGGCGTTGTCCGGGATCGACACGAAGACGAGCTCGTCGACGTACGGGCGACCCTCGACCCAGTAGTCCTTGTTGGCGTCCATCTCGGCGCGCTCGCCCGCGGTGAACGTGCGGTGCTTGAACGGGCCGGTGCCGATCGGATTGGCCGCCAGCTGCTCGCCGGTCGCGCCCTCCTGGATGATGCCGAGCGTGCGCGCCGCGAACATCGTCGGCACGTCGGCGATCGGCTGGATCAGGTGCAGCTCCAGCTCGAGGTCGCTGACGACCTTCGTCTTGGAGACGTCGACCGGCGCGAGATCGACGGCGCCCTGCAGCGCCTGCGCGGGATCCAGGTTGCGCTGGATCGTCCACATGACGTCCTTGGCCGTGAGCGGCTTGCCGTCGTGGAACGTCACGCCGTCGCGGAGCTTGATCTGCCAGACCGTCGCGTCGGAGTTCGGCTCCATGGACTCGGCGAGCTGGTACTCCATGCTCAGGTCGGTGCTGTAGTCCGTGAGCTTGTCGAACAGGTTCTTCGCCCGCGCGGCGTCGACGAACGAGATCGACATGTGGGGGTCCAGCGTCTCGGCGGGTCCGCCGCCGACGAAGCCCGCCCGCAGCGACCCCCCGTACGTGCCGGTGCCCGCGGCCGCCGTCGTGGCCTGCGTCGCGGTGGTCCCCGTGCCGTCGCTCCCCGACCCGCAGGCCGCAAGGAGCGCCGGCAAGGACAGCGAGGCCGCGCCGAGCACGGCTCCTCGCTCGAGGACCTGACGTCGACTCAGTCCCCTTCCGATCGGATCTCCGGTCATCGTGATCTTCTCCCTCCTGGTTGGTTCATGCTCGCTGTGCGGGATGCGCCCGCACGCCTTCGATGATGCCGGACGGGACCAGGCCGAGCAGGTCGGCGTGCTCGTCCCGTCCGAGCTCGATGCCGAGGCGGGTGCGGGTGCCGGCGAGCAGCCCCCGTGCCTCGAGCAGGGCCTTCGCGCTCGCGACGTAGGCCTCGAGCGAGCGCATCTCGCACGCGAGGAGCGGTCGGATGGCCTCCATCCGCGCGGCCGCATCGTCGACCGCGCCGCGGTCGCGCGCCCCGGCGATCGCGACGAGCTCGTCGACGACCTCGATGCCGGGCATCACGCCGACCGCGCCGGCGTCCAGGCAGGCGAGCAGGTCGCGCCCGCCATCCCCGCCCCAGATGTCCGTCGTCTCCCCGAGCGCGGCGATGACCGTGCTGACGTGGTCGAACGCCCCCTCGATCTTGACGCTGCACACGTTCTGCGCGCGCTCGATGACGGTGGCGAGGTCCTCGACCCCGATCGCCCGGTCGAGGTACCGCGGCGCGTCCTGCACCATTACCGGCACCTCGCTCGCCTGGGCGATCTCGAGCAGGGCGTCGACCACGCCCCATCCGGGCGGTCGGGCGTCGGGGAGCGGGAGCACGACGCCGTCGGCTCCCTCCGCGTCGGCGTCGAGCACGAGCCTGCGCGCGTCGTCCACAGCGGCTGCGCCGACTCCGACGAGCACGGGCACGCGCCCGGCGACGCCGGCGACGGCGGTCGCGACGATCTCCCGCCGCTCGTCGCGGGTCAGGAGCCTCGCCTCGCCGGCGAGCGCGGTGACCGCGATGCCGTGCGCGCCGACGGAGACGGCGAAGTCGACGAGGCGGGCGAGGGCGTCGAGATCGACTGCCCCGTCGGCGTCGAACGGGGTCACGGTCGACGGCACCACGCCGTGCCAGCGCGCCTCAGCCACCGTGGCCGCCCATTCGGTGCCGCGCGGCGATGAGCAGCGGGCCCTGCCCCCACGGAACCTGGAATCCGACCGGCACCGCTCCGTAGTGGCCGATTGCGGTCGAGCACCACACGGCGGCGGACACGTCCTCGATAGTACCATCATTCCGGAGCGCTGCCGAGCCTGCGTCCCAGGCGCGCTCGGCCATCTCGCGATGCGCGGGATCCACGAGCCCCTTGTCGATCGCCGGCGGGATCCCCGCGGCGACGAACAGCGCGACCGAGCTCTCGAGGTACGTCGCGGGGTCGCCGCAGAGCGCATGCCAATGCCCGGTCGCGTCCTGGGTGCGGGCGAGGCCGTCGGCGAGGGCGCGGAGCGCGAGCCGGAGCGGTTCGAACCGCGGGTGGTCCGGCGGGAGGACGTCGAGGACCTCGACGAGCCCGAGCAGCGCCCAGCCCTGACCGCGCGACCAGGCGAACCCGTAGCGCTCCTCGGTCCGCTCGAGGACGAAGTGGGCGAACAGCCCGGTGTCGGAGTCCTGCAGGATCTCGCAGAGCGCGACCGCCTGCGCGGCGCCTTCGTCGACCAGCGCGTCGTCGTCGAGCAGCAACCCGAGGCTGACGAGGAACGGAGCGTCGAAGTGGATCGGGTCGACGAAGACGCCGGCGCCGGGATCCTCGAGGAGCGCCGCCTCCGCCGCGGGCAGCACCGAGCCGTCGTAGGGCGCGTGCAGGGGCGCGCGCTCGAACGCGAGGAACGCCCCGCGGTAGCGCCGCCGAGCCAGCAGGTGGTCGGACAGGCGCCGTGCGGCGGCGAGGAGCCGCTCGTCCCCGGTCGCCTCGTACAGGCGGCAGATCGCGTAGCCGGGAGCCGTGTTGTCGAGCTCGCGGAGCGGGCGATCGGCAGCCGCCCACCCGACGACGACGCCGTGCGCGAACGACGCGTAGCGGGGATCGTCGAGGAGGTCGGACGCGGCGATGAGGCCCTCGAAGCCGGTGGAGTCGCCGTAGTGCCAGCACGAGTAGGGGTACCGCATCAGGATGTCCGCGGCGGATCGGAGCGCCTCGATCACGAGCCGCCACCCCGCCGCGGCTGCCGATGGCGCGCCACGAAGTCGTCGTCGATCTCGATGCCGAGTCCGGGGCCCGGTGGGTGCTCCATGACCCCGTCGCGGATGACCGGCCGATCCGTCGTCATCTCCGAGCGAATCGGCGAGGGGAACAGGTCGGGGTGCAGGAACTCGAACAGCGGGCAGGCGACGTGGGCGGCGTGGAAGTGGGTGCTGGCGGCGGCGGTGATGCCGGACTTCCAGCCGTGGGGGACCACCAGGACTCCGTGCGCGTGGGCGTAGTCCGCGATGCGCATCATCTCGGTGAATCCGCCGGCGCGGGAGATGTCGGCCTGCAGCACGTCGACCCGCGCCCGGTCCACCCACTCCCGGCACTCGAAGCGCGTCGCCGCGATCTCCGCTCCGCCTATGCGGATCCCCCGGACGTGCTCGGCGAGCCGGCGGTGACCGTCGATGTCGTCGTCCTGGAGCGGCGCTTCGGCGAGCCAGATGTCCTGGTCCTCGAGGCGGGCCAGGGTGGCCTCCGCGGCCCGCCAGTCGTGCCAGCGGTAGCCGAAGTCCACGAGCATCGTGATCTCGTGGCCGAGACGGCGGCGACCCTCGACGATCGCGTCGACGAGCTCGCGATCGGTGACGAGGTCGTAGAAGAGGACCTCCATCTTGACCGCGCGGAAGCCGAGCTCGAGCGCCTGGTCGAAGAGGGCGCTGATCGCGTCGAGCATCTCGGGGAGTGTGCGCCCGTTGGGCAGGCCGGGGAAGATCGTCGCGTAGGGGGTGAGGGCCTCCCGTGCGCGACCGCCGAGCAGCTCGAAGACGGGACGGCCCAACTGCTTGCCGACGAGGTCGTGCAGGGCGACGTCGATCGCCGAGAGGGCGTGGATGCCGAGCCCGCGTCGTCCCGGGTAGATCGTCCCCTCGTAGAGGGCGTCGTAGATGGCGCGGATCGGAAACGGGTCCCGGCCGGTCAGCAGGTCGATCGGATTGAGGCTCCACGCGTGGAGGTCGGCCATCTCGAGGAACGCCTGCACCACCTCGCCGGACGCGTCCGCCTCCCCGTGGCCGACGCGCCCGGCCTCGTCGGTGATGCGGACGAGCACGGTCTCGGCGGAGCCGTCGAGATCGGAGGCGTCGACGGTGTGGGTGACGACCGGGATCGCCTCGACGGAGGCGATGCGGCTTGCCGTCGGCGGCCGGGTCGCATCGCCTCCGTCGGACGGGCGGGGCGCGGAGGCGTCAGGCGCTTCCATGCTGCATCTCCTCTCGGATCTCCATCAGGGACGGGACGGTGCGGAGCGGCTGGGCGTGCACGGAGGCGTAGATCGGGTCCTCCATGAACAGGAAGTGCACCCGCATCGCCTCGCGCGCGGCGGCCACGTCGCCGGCGACGATCGCGTCGACGATGTACGTGTGCTTCTCGAGGTCGAAGGACCGAACGGTGGCGAGCGGTGTCATCGACGTGCGCTGGATGATCTCGCCGAGCGGCCCGAGCAGGGCGGTCAGAACGGGCTGCCGGGTGGCCTTGAGGATGGCGCCGTGGAAGGCCAGATCGGCTTCGCGGACGGAGATGACGTCGGAGCGGGCCCCGGCGTCGAGGAACGTCCGGAGGCAGTCGCGCAGGAGGGCGACGTCGTCGGGCCCGCGGCGCTCGGCGGCGATGCCGGCGACCATCACCTCGATCTCGATGCGCGCCTCGAGCGCCTCGCGCACCGTGGCGTCGCCGCGCACGAGCATCAGGAACGCCGCGTCGGTGAAGCCGCCGCTGTCGGGTGACGTGACCGTGGTGCCGATGCCGCGTCGGATCGACAGCAGTCCGCGGGCGGCGAGCGCCTGCGAGGCGTCGCGGACGACGGACCGGCTGACGCCGAACTGGCGGCTCAGCTCGGGCTCGGGCGGCAGCCGGTCGCCGGGCCCGAGGTCGCCGCTCAGGATCCGCTCCTCGATCAGCGCCGCGACCGATGCGCTGAGGTTCGTGCGGGCGCCGACCACGGGGAAGTCATTCTTCATATGTCCGATGTTTATCCCACGGTGGGCGCGGCTTGTCAATGGCGCGACGCAGGCAGCCGCCGGGAACGACGGCACGCCGCGACGCGATGCCGCGGATACGGGCGCCCGCGGCGGGCGCCCGCAGCCCGATCAGTACGTGAGCCGGCCGCCGGAGAGGTCGAACGCGGCGCCGGTGGAGAAGGACATCTGCTCGCTCGACAGGTACGCGATGATGGTCGCCGCCTCGTCGAGCGTGGCGAGCCGGGCGAGCGGCACGCGGGAGAGCATGTACTGCACGTGCTCCTCGGAGAGGCCACGGACGAGCGGCGTGTCGATTGGCGCCGGCGTGACGCAGTTGACGAGGACCCCGGTTCCGGCCACATCCTTGCCGATGGACTTGGTCATCGCGATCACCGCGCCCTTCGACGCCGAGTAGGCGGCCGCCATCGGGTTGCCCTCCTTACCCGCCACCGAGGCGACGTTGACGATGCGCCCGTACCCGCGCTCGATCATGCCGCGTAGCGCCGCGCGCGTGGCGAAGAAGGTCCCGCTAGCGTTGACGGCGAGGACGCGCTCCCACTCGGCGTCGTCGACGTCGAGCGTGGGGATCGAGGCGCCGGCGATACCGGCCGAGTTGATCAGGATGTCCAGGCCGCCGAACGCGCTCTCGACGGAGGCCACCGCCGCGTCGAGGTCCGCCGACCGGGTGACGTCGGCCGGGAACCGCAGCGTCTCACCGGCCACCGTCGCCGCGGCGGCTTCGAGCGCGTCGGGGTCGCGGTCGAGCAGGGCGACGCGCGCCCCGGCCTCGGCGAACAGCTGCGCAGTGGCGAGGCCGACCCCGCTTGCCGCGCCCGTGATGAGGGCCGCGCGGCCCGTGAAGTCGAAGCTCAGTTCCGCCATGATGCGGCGTTGTAGCAGACGGACAGCCGCGGCACCGGGATGCGCGGTCTCGTCAGCGCACCGCGTAGCGGCGGATCTCCGGGTTCAGCGTGACGCCGAGCCCGGGGCTCCGCGGGACCTCCACGGTCCCGTCGGGAAGCACGTCCATCCGCTCGCGCGTGGTCTCCCAGCGCAGCGGCGAGGCGCTCAGCGAGTACTCCATCAGCGGCTCCGAAGGACGCGTGGCGAGGAGGTGGCTCGAGGCGGCCACGGTGATCGTGCTCTTGTAGCCGTGCGGGACGATCTCGAGGCCGCGGCGATCCGCCTCGGCGACGATCGGCAGGATCCCGCTGAGCCCTCCGACGACGGTGATGTCGGGCTGCCAGACATCGCCTGCTCCACGCTCGGTGAGCTCCACGAACTCCGCGAGATGGGTCAGGCCGAGGTCGCCGATGCCGAGGCGCACGCCGTGCCCCGCGAGGGCGGCGTGCCCGGCGGCGTCGTCGAGGGGAAGCGGCGCCTCGAGGAAGGCCACGCCGATGCCGCGGAGGATCGGCAGCAGCGCGAGCCCGTCTTCGACGCGGTGGTAGGACAGCGCCGCGTCGACGATCAGGGTCGCCTCGGCGCCCGCCGCCTCGCGGGCGGCGCCGAGGAGCCGGGCGGTCCGAGCGAGGTCGTCGAACCACCACGGATCGGCGCACAGCTTGAAGGCGCGGAGGTTCGCAGCGCGCGCCGCCACGATCGTCGCACGCACGTCCGCCTCGGTCTGCGGCAGCGGGTAGATCGAGCCGTAGACGGGGACGCGATCCCGGCGGGCGCCGCCGAGCAGCGCGCTGACGGGAGCGCCTGCCGCCTGGCCGGCAAGGTCCCAGAGGGCGAGGTCGAGCGCGCCGATCGCGTGGAGCACGAGGCCGCGGCGGCCGATCGAGGACGTCGCCTCGTACATCTCCCGCCAGAGCGCGATCGGGTCGCATGGGTCCGCGCCGATCAGCACCTCGGCCAGCGCGCGGGCGTGGCGGTGAGCCCCCGGCCCCTCGATGACGCCCCGCACGGCCGGGGCGAGCGATTCCGCCTCGCCGATCCCGACGTGGCCGGTGTCGGTCGACACGAGGACGACGACGTCGTCGTACGAGCCGTCGAAGCCGTCGGGATCGTCCGCCGGGGCCCGGAGGTGGAGGACCTCGATGCCGGTGATCCGCACGTTACGCCTCCCGCTCGGGCCGCTTCCGAGGTCCACGGTCGCCCTCCGCCGTCGCGTGAGGGGAACGCTCGCTGGGACGGCGCGTCACAGACGCGACCATAGCCGACGCTGGCGCACGACTCGCGTCGGCCCGCACGCGCGAACGCAACCAGCGCCCGGTCGTCATGCGTCGTCTTTCGTCGCCCGGATTGCTCCACGGATTGCACCACGGGGCGGCACTGACGGCTCGGCGCCGAGGCCGCGCGTGGCAGCCCCGGCGCCGACGACCATCGCGAGGATCGGCAGCCCGAGGCCGAGCAGGCGCCCGAGGTCCCCGAGCCCGCCCTGCGTCTGCTCGTTGACGGTCAGCAGGATCGCGTAGGCGACGAGGCCGACCGCCGCGAGGACGAGGCCGCCGCGGCCGATCGGCGTCGAGGGGAGGATGCGCAAGCCCCCGACCGTAGCGCGCGACGGGCTCGGCGGCCACCGGGTTTGCCGCGCCCGGGTGAGCCGCCTCACCGCCCGCATACCGCCCGTCGTATACACTCGCCCCATGCGCATCCGCCTTGCCGCGGCGACCATCGCCGCGATCATCGCCCTGCCGGCCGCCGCCGCCGCCGAGACCCGCTACGCCTCGCCGACCGGCACGGGCACCGCGTGCACGCGAGCGGTGCCGTGCGATATCAAGGTCGCGCTGACCGACGATCGCCCGGGCGACGCGGGCATCGACGCCAACGACCTCGTCGAGCTCGCCGCAGGGAGCTACGGCGGCCGAAGCGACGCGGACGCGAGCACCTACTCCCCCGGCGACGAGCTGCGCATCTCCGAGGGCGGCGTCCAGGTCTACGGCGCGACCACGGGGGTGAGCCTGTCGAAGGGCGCGCGCATCTTCGTCTCGAGCCCGCTCGGCCTCGTCCTCGGCGCGTCCGGCGTGCAGCTGCGGGACGTCCTCGTGTGGGGCACCGGCGGGAACAGCACGAGCGCCGTGGCCGTGCTCGGCGCCGGTGCGAGGATCCAGCGCGTCTACGCCAGCAGCCCGGGCGCCTACGGGTGTGCCGTATCGGGGAACAGCGCGATCGTCACCTACGCCGTGTGCCGCGGCCAGGGTGGGATCCGCGTCGGCTTTCCGATATCCGGCACCGGCACCCAGCGGCTCCAGAACATCACCGCGATCGCCACCGGGCAGGACGGCAACGGCATCGTCGCCACCGCCTCCGGGACGGCGAACGCCCGCCTCGACCTGCTCAACGCGATCGTGCGAGGGGCCGACATGGCGGCGGACGTCTCGGCGGCCGTCGGCGACGCCGCCCGCCTGCAGGTCGTCGCGGTGACGTCGAACTACCGCACGCAGTCGACGTTCGGCGGGCGCAACGCCACGATCACCGAGCCCGGCTCGGGCCTCAACACGACGATCGATCCCGGCTTCGGCTTCTACTCGCAGCTCGCCGACCAGTACTATCGCCTCGGTCCCGAGTCGCCGCTGATCGACCGGGGCTCGACGCTCCAGGTCGGCGCCACCGGGCACGACGTGTTCGGCATCCTCGCCACGAACGGCCAGCGCTCCGTCGGCGCGTACGACTACGATCCGGGTCTCTCGCCGCTGCCCGCACCGGCCCCGCCACCGGAGGTGCTGGAGCAGATCGGCGGAGCGGGCGGAGCCGCCGTCACCCCGCCCGCGGATCCCGGCCAGCAGGCCGGTGGCGGCCCGGAGGTCGCCCCGTCCGTCGCCCCGTCCGTCGACCTCGCACGACCGCGTGCCGTGGTGCGTCGCAACGGGGTGACGGTGCGCTCGCGCGTGACCGTGCCGGGGGCCGGCACGCTCACCCAGCGCGTCGCTGTGCGCCGGGGCAAGCGCCTCGTGATCGTCTGCACGGCGACGATCGACGTGCTGCAGTCCGGCCGCGTCCGCGTGGCGTGCCCCCTGCGCCGTCAGGTCCGCAGCGCCCTGCGGACGCAGCGGCAGCGGCTGGTGGTGACGACGACCTTCGCGTCGGGCGGGGCGTCCGCGCAGCGGGTTCACCGCCTCGTCCTCAAGCGCGCCCGCTAGCCACCGCGATCGGGCGGTGATCGGCGTCACCCCGGGTCCTGACACCGGGGCGCGGCTCTGCCGTGCTCTCTCCTGAGCGGACGCGCAGCAGCGCTTCCGCCGTCAGCATCGCATAATCGCCCGCACCGACCGGCGCCTGCGGCCCCGGCCGTTCCGGGAGCCACCACGTGGCATTCAGGAGCGCGTCCTCCGCGCGGGTGCTCTGCGGCGAGCAGCCCGTCTCGTTCCTGCGCGAGCCGGACTGAGGCCGGCCCGAAACGCGAAGGGCCCCGCCCGCCGGTCGGCGGACGGGGCCCCCGTGCGGTCGGCTAGGAGGCCTTGACCTCCTCGCCGGCGGCGATCACCTCGCGGTAGTTCGGAATCGCATGCTCGAACCACGCCTTAGGCGGCTCCCAGGCGGACGGGTTGTCGATCTCGAACGCCGAGATCAGCGCCTTGTCCTGAATCAGATCCATCACGCCGGCCTGCTGCGCCGACGAGTACTGGTAAATGTCGGTCAGGGAGGCGCCCGCCTGCGGCGTGTTCGCCGCCGCGATCGCCATGGTGGCACGGCCCGGCTGCTTCGTGGCGGAGCCCAGCACCATTCCGCAGACCCAGGCCAGGCGGCCCTCCTTGGGCTGCATGAACTTGATGTTACGGTCCTTCATCTTCGGATGGTTCTTGATCCGCCAGTAGCCGTCAGGCCAGGTGTAGGTCGCGAGCAGGTTCCCGTTGACGAAGTCGTTGATCGTATCGGTCTGCGACGTCCAGTAGTTGCGCAGGTTCGGCTTCCACTTCAGCGCCGTCTCCTTAGCGGCGGCGATCTGCTCCGTGGTCAGGACGTTCGGGTCGACGGCGCCCTCGTTCATCATGTGCGACACGCCGATGATGGATGTCGGGTCGCTGAACATCGACATCTTGCCGGCGTAGCGCGAGTCGAGCAGGATCTGCCAGGTCTCCTCGCCGCCGACCTCATCGAAATTGATCGCGTCGGCGTCGTAGGTCAGGGTCGAGAAGCCAACGTCGAACGGTACGAACCAGGATTGGCCGTCGATCTCGCCGCCGGCGCGGATTGCCGCGGGGACGCCCTCGTAGTCGGGCAGCAGCGAGAGGTCGAGCGGCTGGATCAGGCCGCCCTCCTTCCACTGCGGCACCCACATCACGCAGGGGTGGACGATGTCGGGCGAGTACCCCGACGCGACCTTGGCGAGCGCCTGCGTGTCGTCCTCGAGGAACGTGAACTTCAGCGG
>Ga0194134_10005297_pt1 | contig 12313 bp, 11 predicted proteins | sample TA2KigOff0mmetaG_FD_148602 | JGI IMG/M metagenome (GOLD analysis project Ga0194134, IMG submission 148602) | Freshwater microbial communities from Lake Tanganyika, Tanzania - TA2015056 Kigoma Offshore 0m | ecosystem: Environmental > Aquatic > Freshwater > Lake | place: Tanzania: Lake Tanganyika... | reverse complement strand
AAAATTATATTACCTGAAAACATAACAAAAGTGCCTGCTTTATTATTACTAACACAAGGATATCAGGTTTTGTATGGTGAACAAATTTTACAACATCTTAAACCAAGACAACAACAAGAAATAAGAGTTGCTACAAAAAATAATATGGAACCTATGGCATTTTCACTCGGTAGTTCAGGCGGATTTGGTGATATTGTATCAGACCAATACAGCTTCTTAGATCAGGACCCAGATGAATTAAAAGCTGATGGCAATGGTGGTATGAGACAAATGCATAATTATGTTGACTTAAATACTGCTTTTAATGGTCAAGTTTCAGCTCAAGGTTCAAGTGGTGATGATTTTAACACTACTATTCGAGGTGCTAAAAAAATGGGCGAAGATGCATCTAATATGCAGATGGAAGCAAAATTGAAACAAATGCAAGAACAAAGAGACGCAGATATTAGAGCTATTACTGGAAACAGACCCCCTATGAGTTATTAGTACCAAGTGTAAAGATTTATGTTTTATGGTTAAAATTTTTATATTCAGCTTCTAAAATTAGCGGAACTGTTATTGGGTTTAAATAAATAAACATTCCGCATAAACCATAACCACACGCTTTTATGTATTAGATTTATTTTCGCAACTTTCATAACCTCTATAAAACCCTAAACTACACCATAACGTTATAATAATTTTTGCTTTATAATTCATTTTATAAAATGATTAATTATGTTTATATTTTTTTTTATAATATATTAAAACCAAAACTCATTTAAAAAGAATTAAAGAAGAATACATAATGGCAAATATATTAACTGCGTTTAATGATCATTTTTTAGAGTTCTTAAATGATATTCAATGTGTTTTCCCAACAGACCCAGATATTTTAGCAGCAAAAAATGCTCTTACTTTGATTCGCAAGGCTAATCCTAAGATGATTGTTAAAATTTGGAAGACCTTTATTGCTGATAAATATAGAGACCAAATTGAAGCTAACGATATTACTTTCTTTTTATCAAAAGACTATTCTACAGACGTTTCAACCGCACAAAACTCAGATAAGATTATGGAATCTATCGACAGATTGAGAGAACCTATTAAAAATATGGGGCCAGACAATCAAGCAAAAGTTATGAAATACATTCAAAATTTAACAAAGTTATCTGATATGGTCGAATAAATCCACCTTTAGAAAAGGTGGAACCAAAATAAAAGAAATTTAAATATTAAATATATATTAACTTAAACAAAAATAATATATATTAAATAATATGTCAACAGAAAGTTCGGTTCCTGAAGAGTTTATAAAGGTAATTAGAGATTTTATAGGTGATTTAAAGACGACTTTTCCAGAGTATGTTCCTTTTATTGATAAGTGGTGGAAGGGCAAGGACCATTTTAATTACATTGATGAGGAAGAAGATAGAGTAAAAGCTTATGAGAAATCAGAGAAAAAATCTGCAAAACTTTTGTTTGATTTTTGCAAGAAGAAGTTGCCACCAAGATTTTTTGATATTTTATATCAAAATGAAGAGATGTTTAAGGAAGAGTCAGAGCTTGATACAGAATTTTTCCCAAAGATTCATTTCAAAAATTTATGGCAGTGTGATATTTCAGATAAGACACGTGAAACCATTTGGAAGTACCTGCAGCTCCTTCTTTTTTCAATTGTTGGTACATTAGATAATAAAGATGCTTTTGGTGATACTGCCAAATTATTTGAAGCCATTAATGAAGATGAATTTAAGGGTAAGTTGCAGGAAACCTTGAGCCAAATGCAAGGTTTATTTGATTTAAGTGGAAACTTTGGAGATAATTTAGCAGAAGGTTTGAATCCATCTGACTTGCCAAATGCTGAGCAAATTAACGAACATATTACCGGAATGTTAGACGGCAAAATAGGACAATTGGCTAAAGAAATCGCCGAAGAAACTGCAGCCAATTTAAATATGGATTTTGATGGTGCAACTGACATGAAGGATGTATTTAGTAAACTTATGAAAAATCCTACAAAACTTATGGGGTTAGTTAAGACGGTTGGCGATAAATTAGACTCAAAGCTAAAGTCAGGTGAATTAAAAGAGTCAGAAATGATTCAAGAAGCAACTGAAATTATGAATAAAATGAAAAATATGCCAGGAATGGGAAATATTCAGTCGATGTTAAGTAAGATGGGTATGGGTGGGCTAGCAGGAGGTAAAGTTAATGCTGCTGCGATGGAGGCACAATTAAATCAGCGTTTAAAAATGGCAAAGACTAAGGAGAGAATTAGAGCAAAAGCAGAAGCTAATGCGATAGCTAAAGCAGCTGCACAATTACGAACTCAGCAAGGACAACAAACAACACAATCTAATATGAGTATTGAAGAAACTTTAAAGTTTATTAATGATGGAGAAAAAGTTGAGAGAACACCAAGGGGAACAAAACCTCAACAATCTAATAAAAAGAAGAAAGGGAAAAAATAAAAATCAAAATAAAAAAGAAATAAAACATAATTTGAAACCCTAATCTAATAAATAAAAATTAATATAATATATATGTCAGATGTTCAAATATATTATACATATGTTGATTATTTAGGTAAATATAAAAATAGATTAAGTAATATGAATATAGATTTAGATATTAGTTTAACACGCGGTGATAAAACAATTCAAGAAATTTATGATGTGGTTAATAAAGACGAAGCATTTTGTCGTGATGAAAAATCCATTTCTAGAAATTATTTATTATCTCTTATACAATCTGATATAACATTATATGCTGATATAGATGATAAAATAACTGGTGTATTATGTTTCGCATTTAATAAAATAAATGATGACCTTATTATTAATTTTAATGGTATATGCTCTCCTTTTATATATTCTAAACAACGTGTTGGAGAAAATCTAATTAAATCTTTGATAACATTAGCAAGAGTTAATGGAGTAAAATACATAAAACTAGAATGTAAAGGTTCTGTTATGCAGTATTATCGCGATAGATTTGGTTTTCAATTGATAGATACAATATTTTCTTATGACTCAGACGAAGATTCAGATGATGAAAAAGAACCATATTATTTTATGAGATTAGATTTATCAAAAATAAGTGGCGGAAATAAAAAGAAAAATAGAACATTAAAGAAAACTAATAAAAGACGAAAAAGAAAAAGTGTTGCTACAAGAAAAAGAAATTTAAGAAAATAATTTTAAAAGATTTATATATATATAATGACAATACAATTTTGGTCAAATGAACCCACAATTTTATTCAATAAAGATTATATTTTTGAGATGTGGCCTACTCAATCAATGTGTTATGAAGAGAAGTTAAATTCCATCTCTCGATTAATTATTTTATTAACTGTTTTAGGATATATTTTAACTATGTCAAAGAGGATTTTAGCAGTAGGTGCACTAACATTATTGGTTATATTTGTTTTGTACAATATGCGCAAGGAGAAGTTAACAAAGGATATGTTGGAAAATTTTGAGGTTCAAGGAAACGAAGCAACTGGTATGTTTGATAATAAACCAAAGTCATTTGTAAATCCTGTTACATTAGATCAAGTACTTAGAACTGAATTTAAAGAAGGAACAAAAAAAAACCCATTTAGCAATGTATTATTGACTCAGATTAATGATGAACCAGAGAGAAAAGCCGCACCACCATCGTTTAACGTGGATGTCGATGAAGACATCACCAAAAATGTGAAACGTGCTGTTCAAATGATGAACCCTGGCATTAAAAACACTAATAAGCAATTATTCGGTGACCTCTGGCAACAGTTTCAACTCGACAATAGTAATAGGGTATTCTATAGTACACCTAATACTAAAATTTTTAATGATCAAGGTACGTTTGGACAATACCTATATGGTTTCATGCCAAGTTCAAAAGAATCCGATCCTTCTTCAGCCCTAGCAAGAGTTCAAGATTCATACAGATATACACTTTATTGAAATTATTTATCGTCACAAATATTTATTCTATTCCCCCTTATTATCATATATCCAAAATTCAAAATTATATCCCATTTTATCATGTATTGTTTTCTATTTTTACATGTATTTATAACTACAAATTGATAATTCATATTTGAAAATATAAAATAAAAAATATAAATTATTTTTATAAATTACGCACATATTAATATATTATTTTAAACTACTTAAATAAAATGGGTTAAATTATATTTAATATGAACAAAATTTATATCTTGGTTTCTATCGATAAATCGTGTCAATGTTGTCAATATGTTAATGCGATTTCTTACTCTAAAGAATTGCTTGAAGATATGATTAAAAATATACATCCCGATGACTTGAAATTAGCTGACTTCATTGTGAAGGAGAATATGCCTATTTATTTTTTAGTGTCATTAAATGATAAAATTTTACTCGCTACATCATATGGAGAGGTTACATTCAATAAGGATAATTTATATGCTTTCAATAAAATAACGACAAATAAGGTAGAAAATGTTTTATTAGATATTAGCGGATTTAATATTGAAGAGCTTAGAAATTCTCCCATTTTCAAAGACGATTTGTCTGAAAATATAATTCAATTCGACGTTTATTATGAAGAAGGAATTATGAATGCTTAGAGTGAAAATATTGTATAATAAATAATATATCAATTTTCCTACTTAAAGAAGAGTCACTACATAATGAAGGGAAAATCTTGAATTTCTGAAAAAATGTTATTTTTTATTCTCTACATATGAAGATTTTGTGTAGAGGACCCAATTTTTGAAAAGTGTTTTGGCTTTTTCAAAATGGACAAAAAAAATGTCCAAAATGGGAAAGCCAAAATACTTCTTACTGACCGAATTTTTCTGTGACGATATTTGAAATTTATCGTCACAAAACAAACCAAAGAAATTTATTTTGTGATTGATATTTTTTTTTGAAAACTACTTAGAGATTTTTTCTGTCAGTCATATATAGACTTACAATGGCTGACAATTTAGCGCAAAAAAACGCCGATTTTTTTAGTTGTGAAACTTGTGACTATAAATGCTGTAAACATAGCGATTTTGCTCGCCATAAACGAACCCAAAAACACTTGCGGCTGACAAATGCTGACGCTTGGCTGACAAAAAGCGCCGAAAACGCGCAAAAAGCGCAAGAATTATTCGAGTGTGAATGTGGCAATCTATATAAACATAGACAGAGCTTATTCAAACACAAAAAAACATGTTTGGAAATTAATAAACAACCTAATACCGACAATACTATATCAACAGCTGAAATACTTAATATTATTAAAAATCTCATTAAAGACAATCAGGATTTTACAAAAGATTTAGTTAATTCTGTTGTATCTAATCAATGTGATACTATTAAAGAGATGACTAAAACTGGTATTAATAATAGCAGCACCACTAACAATGTCAATAACAACTCTCATAACAAAACATTTAATTTACAAGTATTCTTAAATGAAACATGCAAAAATGCAATGAATATTACTGATTTTGTTGACTCAATTAAGCTACAATTATCCGATTTAATTAAAATTGGAGAGATAGGATATGTAGAAGGAATTTCTAATATTATAACATCTAACCTACAATCTTTAGACATTACTGAAAGACCTATCCATTGCACAGATAAAAGAGAGAAACTGTCTACATAAAGGATGAAGATAAATGGGAAAAAGACAATGATAATAATAAACTCAGAAAAGCTATCAGAAAAATATCTTATAGAAATGAAAATCTTCTTCCTCAATTTAAAGAAAAATACCCCGGATGCAACTATAGTGAATCAAAATACTCAGATCAATATAGCAAAATTGTTATAGAAGCTATGGGAGGAAACAAAGATAAAGAAGATAAAATAATGAAGAATATTTCGAAAGTTATTACACTTGATAAAGAAGAACTCGCTAAATAAGAATTTAGTAAAAATAAAATATTAATCAATATTATAAATGGCAACTTATTCAGGATATACTTTTAATAATCTCTCCAGAATTGGTTTGGATGAGTGTAATTTAAGTCAAACAGATATTCAAAATGTAGCATCTTGTAACTATTCTACTCAAAATTACTTCGCTTCAGATTGTAGCATGAGAAAACCAATTGAAATTGCTACTACACAACCAGGTATTATGTATAATGGTGGATATCAAGTTGGAGCTGGTGGATGTAATATTAATGACTCATCTAAACTTCAAATCGGTACTATCCAAACTAATCCAAAATGTCGAATTGATTTATTTCATAGACCATTTGCTACTGTTCCTTATTTAGGACGTGGGTCTGTAAATCCTGTTATGGAATCCCAAATTCAACAAGGAGAACAAATTGTTAATAAACGCAGTATCAATAACTTAAGTGAAAAGAGTTACATTAAATATCACCAAACACCATTATTACCAGCTGTTCAACAAAGAATTAGCAATCCTGCTAATCAAATTGAGAACATTGCATCTGATGGATGGGTTCGTGGTGGTGTTCCTTCGAGAGAATTGACTCGCGATACTGACTATTTTAACAAACATTCTACCTATCAATATACTTAAATAAATATTTAAAGATAATTAACTTAAATATTTATGTTAATATGGAGACATTAACTGCTATATATATTGGAGCAATGATTTTATTAAGTGCTGCAACTACAAATAGACTTTTTTGCAAAAATTCCGATAAAATAATTTATATAAAAAGATTTAAACATTATCGCTTTCATTAAATAAATGTATGATACTAAATTTGAATGCAGATATAATAGAGACGATGTGTTTTTAGAAACTGACGAGGTTACTGATGACGAGAAAAGTTTTATTCGAAATATCTTATATAAAGAAGATTTGTTGAACATTTTTTTTATCGATTTTAATGATGAGTTTGACGTATTTATAAATGTTATAAATGAATTATATATAAAAATTAAAGATTATATACCATTAAAAGAATGCATGAAAAAAATGGCAGCAACAATAATGTCTGAAGATGAACAATCAGGATTATTGATTATGTACTCATATGATTACATGTATATTAGTCATAAATGCATATCAGAATATTTAGAAAGAGGCTTTTTATCAGAAGAAAATATGAAATTATTGTGTGAAATTAGTAAATAATATTTTATAATTGTATATAAATGGCTTCTACTCGTAATAGAAATACACCAGGAAATTATTGTTTAGAACAAAGACAATATAACCAATTTGAGACCTATACATTATATCCTAATTCACAGTATGGTGCTGCTTATAATACAAGATTACCGGGAAATGGTTTATTACCAGCACAAATTCCATGGAATAAATTATCATATAATGCAGCAGATACTGAATCATTCTTATTTGGCATAAATTCAACAAATTTAGTGAATCCTGCACCATGTTTTGTCCCTGAAATTACCCAATTAAATTCTGCAAATATTTATGAAAAAGGAGCAGTTCTTATGCCAGAACCTTTAGTAATTGAGAAAAATCAAAGACCTTTTCCGATTCCAAATTAAAATGAATAATTTTAGATTAATAAAATTTATTTACTAATTTAAAATATGTTGGCATTTATATAATGAGTAATATAAATGCAAAAAATATAATAAGCGAAAATATAACCGTCACAAATTTAAATGTGACTTACATAAATGGGTCACCATATACTCCAAATAAATGTGGAACTTGTAATACTGGTTATTATACACCATGTCCAGATTGCGATTATGCAGGTCCTGATATATGCGATTGTGGCAACTCGTGTGATGCTTATGTTCCTGATGTATGCGACTGTTTCGTTCCATGCAATAAAGGTGGGTCAACTGGACCAACAGGACCAGCAGGAGGAGGCGGTGGCGGTGGAACTGGATTTACCGGACCTACTGGAGATGCTAGCACAGTAACAGGACCAACCGGACCGCAAAGCACAGTAACTGGTCCTACTGGTCCTACAGGTGTAATTGGCATAGTAGGCACCGCGGATTGTTATGGTGATTATTTATATTGGAATACTATAAATAATTCTTGGACTGTTGGAAGTGATAATATTAATATAGGTTGTGGTGCTGGTGAATTTAATCAAGGAACAAATGCTGTTGCTTTGGGTTTTCAAGTAGGCCAAAATTCTCAAGGAATAAATGCAATAGCAATTGGTCGTTTAGCAGGAAGAACAAGTCAAGGGTCATCTTCTATTGCCATTGGTGATTTAGCAGGATTACAAACACAAGGTCAATCTGCTATTGCTATTGGTCAAAATGCTTCAAGAACAAGTCAAAACTCGGGCGCAATATCTATTGGAGTAAATGCAGGTGGCTCTACTCAAGGCACAAATGCTATTTCAATTGGAACAAATTCTGGAAATCAAGTTCAAGGAACAAATGCTGTAGCAATTGGTGTTAATTCAGGTCAATTTACACAAGGTCAAACTTCTATATCAATTGGACTAAATGCAGGAAGAACTTCACAAGGAAATTCAGCAATAGCAATAGGAAATGCTGCTGGAACACATACTCAAAATTCGGGAGGAATAGCAATTGGATTGAATGCTGCGACTACGCTTCAAGGAACAAATGCTATTGCAATTGGTATACAATCAGGTCAAGGAACTCAATCAAGCGGTGCCATTGCTATAGGTTTTCAAGCAGGACGAACAATTCAAGGTATAAACGCAATAGCTATAGGAATACAATCAGGTCAAGGAACTCAATCGAGTGGTGCTATAGCAATAGGATATCAAGCCGCTTTTGACCGCCAAGGAATGGATGCAATTGCTATCGGTGTTTTAGCAGGAAGCACTAATCAAGAACAATTTTCATTAGCAATAGGTTATGAAGCTGGTAGTAATAATCAAGGTATAAACGCAATAGCTATAGGGTTTCAATCCGGACAAACTACTCAAGGAACTCAATCTGTAGCAATTGGAAACCTATCAGGAAGATTTTCTCAAGGTGCACAATCAGTAGCTATAGGTTCTTTAGCCGGAAGCATTAGCCAAGGTATTTGGAGTGTAGCCGTAGGTTATGGTTCTGGTCAAGATAGACAATCCGTTTTATCTACCTCAATTGGAATGTTATCTGGTCAATCCCAACAAGGTCAAGAAGCAGTAGCTGTTGGTTATGGCGCCGGTCAAGGAAATCAAGGTATGGGTGCTGTAGCATTAGGAAGAGAAAGTGCTAGATATAGTCAGTCAATTTATGCTATAGCTATTGGATATAACGCAGCACATGAAACACAAGGCAGTGATGCTATTGCAATAGGAAGAAATGCCGGTTATAGTTCTCAAAACTCGGGCGCAATATCAATAGGAACAAACGCAGGTGCAACTTTTCAAGGAACAAATGCAATATCGGTTGGCATTAGAGCTGGTCGCGATACACAGAGACAATGGGCTATAGCAATTGGAGAAGATGCTGGTCAAAATAATCAAGGCATAAATGGAATTGCAATTGGTAGACAAACTGGAATAAATACACAAGGAAATTCTGCTATTGCAATTGGTGTACAATCAGGACAAAATTTACAAGGTACAAATTCAATTGCTATAGGTTCTAACGCTGGAACAAACAATCAATCACAAAACGCAATATCTATGGGAGTTAACGCAGGTTCGCGTAATCAAGGCGAAAATGGTATATCAATAGGTTATAATTCAGGATTTTCTAATCAACAAACAGGAAGCATCGCAATTGGTTATCAAGCTGGTAATCAAGACCAAAGCGGTAATTCAATCGCAATTGGAACTAATGCTGGTAGAATAGGTCAAAAAACCGAATCTGTAGCAATAGGTCGTACGGCTGGCGAACAACAACAAGGACAAGAAACAGTAGCTATAGGTTCATTAGCTGGAAATGCGAGTCAAGGTAATTATTCGATAGCAATTGGTTCATCGTGTGCGTCAAATTCACAAGGCATTCGTTCAGTCGCAATAGGTTATCAAACAGCAGTCAATAATCAAGACACTGATTCAGTAGCTATAGGATATTTAGCAGCTTCTAATTCACAAGGTGCTAGCGCAGTTGCAATCGGTAATCAAGCAGGAAGAATAAGACAGCAATCTGAATCTATAGCTATAGGTGATAATGCTGGTTTTCAAGACCAAAGCGCAAATTCAATTGCTATTGGAAATAATGCGGGTCATACAGCTCAAAAAACAGCTTCAATTGCTATAGGTTATCAAGCAGGTCAAACAAATCAAGGGGAACATGCTGTTGCTATGGGTTTTAGAGCAGGAGGTCAATCACAGGGAAATTTTGGAGTAGCAATAGGCTATTTAGCTGGAACAACTGGTCAGAGTTCTAATTCCATAATTTTGAATGCTTCTGGAAGCGGAGTAAATAGTGGAACAGATGGTTTTTTTGTATCTCCAATTAGAAATGTAACCCAACCAACCATTTTAGCCTATAATACAAGTAATAATGAAATAACATATTTTACTGGACCAACTGGAGGTGGAAGTACTGTTCCTCAAGGAACTCAGTGGGCACAGGGATTAAACTGGAATTCTAATACTAATGAATGGCAAATAACAGGTAATGCTGCTTTAGCCTTCGCAAACAATGCTGGTTATACAAATCAGGGCGATAATGCCATTGCGTTAGGTGTTCAAGCCGGTCAAACAAATCAAAATTCAGGTGCTATCGCAATCGGATATTTAGCAGGTTCGCAAGACCAAAGCAATAATTCAATAGCTATTGGGGTAAATGCTGGTCAGATAAATCAAAATATATCATCTATTGCTATAGGTGACAATTCTGGACAAAATTCTCAATCAAATAATGCGATAGCAATGGGGTTTCAATCCGGTAATAGTTCACAAGGACCACTTTCAATAGCTATTGGTTATCAAGCTGGCTTATTGAATCAATATGGTTATAATGTAGCTATTGGGACAAATGCTGGAGAGCAAAATCAACAATCAAGCGCAATAGCAATTGGTTCATACGCTGGTCAACAGAGCCAATCATCATCAGCAATTGCTATAGGCGATAATGCTGGAAATAATAATCAAAACCAATTTTCAGTAGCACTAGGTTCAGAAGCTGGTAGAAATATTCAAGGATATCAGGGAATAGCAATAGGAAGACAAGCAGCTTATACAAATCAAGGAGAATCAGCAATAGCAATTGGTGTAAGTGCCGGTTTATCAAACCAAGGAACATATGCTATAGCGATAGGTTTTTCTGCTGGTTATACAAATCAAGGCACACAATCAGTTGCTATTGGTTATAATGCTGGTTCTTCTTATCAAGACCAATATTCAGTGGCATTAGGTTCTGGTGCTGGACAATATACACAAGGACAACAATCTGTTGCAATAGGATATAATTCTGGTAATTTAAATCAAGGGAACGTATCAGTTGCGGTGGGTGTTCAAGCCGGTCAAAATTCACAAGGAATTACTGCAGTAGCAATAGGTGGACAAGCTGGACAATATTCACAAGGTCAAAGTGCTGTATCAGTTGGTTATTTATCTGGTGGAATAAATCAAGGAACAAATTCTATTGCGATTGGTTATAGTAGTGCTGCTACAGGACAGAATCCTGAATCAATAGCAATTGGTTCATTTGCTGGAGCTTATGTACAAGGAAGTTATTCTATAGCTATGGGTTATAATGCTGGAATTACAAATCAAGGTGCAAATGCTATTGCGATTGGTTATCAAGCAGGTCAAGGAACACAAAGTTCCGGTGCTGTAGCAATTGGTTATCAAGCTGGATTTGATCCTCAAGGAACAAATGCTATTGCGATAGGTTTAACATCAGGTGCTTTTACTCAAGGTGAATCAGCAGTTGCGATTGGAAATGCTGCAGGACAAAATAATCAAGCAGTAGCAGCAATTGCGATTGGATTAAATTCTGGTTCCAATTCTCAACAAAACTCTGCCATTGCAATAGGTCAAAATACCGGTAATATATCACAAGGGCTTTTGGCTATTGGAATTGGGTTTAATGCTGGTTTTATACAACAATCTGAACGAGCTATAGCTATTGGTGATAGAGCAGGATCAAATATTCAACAATCTAATGCTATTGCTATTGGTTCAGGAGCTGGTTTTTCGTTGCAAGGAACAAATGCTATATCTATAGGTTTTGCTTCAGCTGATAATAATCAAGGAGAGAGTACAATTGCTATTGGAACAACAGCAGGACAAAATAACCAATCATTATATGGAATTGCTATAGGGGCTGTTTCTGGATTTTCCACACAAGGAACAAACGCAATTGCTATAGGTTTTAGTGCTGGTAGAAATACACAAGGTGCGAATTCAGTTTCTATCGGTTCGTTTGCAGGTCAACAAGGACAACGACAAGATGCAATAGCTTTAGGCAATCAACCAGGTATACAAAATCAAGGAACCGGAGCTATAGCAATA
>Ga0194134_10005296_pt1 | contig 12314 bp, 10 predicted proteins | sample TA2KigOff0mmetaG_FD_148602 | JGI IMG/M metagenome (GOLD analysis project Ga0194134, IMG submission 148602) | Freshwater microbial communities from Lake Tanganyika, Tanzania - TA2015056 Kigoma Offshore 0m | ecosystem: Environmental > Aquatic > Freshwater > Lake | place: Tanzania: Lake Tanganyika... | reverse complement strand
CGTTCATCCCAGCTGTAATCGATGTCGAAGTCGGGCGGACTAGTCCGCTGCCGGTTCAGAAATCGTTCAAAGTACAAGTCAAGTTCTATCGGATCTACATCAGTAATCCGCATACAGTAAGATACAATGCTGTTTGCTCCTGAACCTCTCCCAACATGGTAATAGCCTCGTGCCATGGAATAGCGTATGATATCCCAAGTAATTAGAAAGTATGCAGAGAAATGCAGTTCATCAATAACAGCAAGTTCTTTCTGTACTCGTTGTAAAGCTTCCCGGTTCGAGCGGCCGTAACGGTATTCCATTCCTTCGAGTGCGAGTTTCTCCAGCAGGGCTTTATCATCTTTGGCTGATCCGGTGAATGTTTTCCGGTTCTTTGACCCCTTTTCGAAACTGCTGCTACAGTCGTTCATGAGCTTCTCAGTGTTGCTGATGATGAATGGATAAGCTTCATAAAATTTCTTTAGCTGATTAGGAGGAAGAAATACCTCATCCTTGTGGCAGCAGTCATTTTCTCCGATCTTGGAGAGCAGGGTGTTCAGGTCTATTCCTCTTAAATAGGTATGCAGGCGATGCTCGATCTTATTGCTGATGGTCACGCTATGCAGCGCCACCAGTTTTTCCCTGATCCCTGATAGTGGCTTTCCGAAAAGGCTGTTCAGATCCCGGTAAGGGATACCCAGAAATTCATTTTCTTTTAAATCCCGGTGTTTAGACTTGTAGGAGTAAATGATGTAGGCATTCTGAAAATCCCAAGGCTTTTCAGGCAGATCCATACGGTTCAGATTATAGAAACTGAGGAAGTCGTTCAACTCCTTCATACCCTCTCTGTTGCGGGCTATCCCAATATAGAGCAGTAGAGATGATTTTCTGAATTCAATCCCTGTAATTGCCTTGACACCCTTTTTTTGGCATTCCCTGATAAATTCTAAAGCTCCCGTTGAGTTATTGATATCGGTAAGTGCCATTTGTTCTATCCCCATAATTTTGGCTTGATCTACGAGTATTTCGATAGAAATAGTGCCGTAGCGTAGGCTGTATTGTGAATGAACATTCAGGTACATGATTCAGAGATTAATATCGATACTAGATGCGAGTTTTACAGCCCTTTCTCCGTACCTGTTTCGGATACGATCCATAGCCTGATAAAGTTTATAGTGTTCTTCTGAAGCACCGTATAAACTGATTTGCTCATATCCGCTTACCAGTTCCGACAGTTTAACTCCAACAAGGCGAATCAGCATACGCCGGTTGTATAAGCTATCAAAGAGCTCTTTTGCCTTGCTGATGAGGAAGCAATCCAGTGAGGTATAAGGAATTTTTGCCTGCTTGGTATGCGTTTCGAAATTGGTGTAACGGATGGTTACAGTAATACAAGCTGCTAGTTTTTGCTGTGACCTAAGCTGAAAGCAGAGGTCCATAATCATGGAACTGAGCAGTTGCTTAATCTTAAGGGTATCAATACTGTCGTTCTCGAAAGTACTTTGTGTTCCGATTGATTTTTGTTCACGGTAAGGCAGTACCGGCGAATTATCGATACCCCGGGCTTTCTGCCAGAGACTTGTACCATGATTGCCCAATACCTTGAACAGTTGTTCTTGTGGAATCTGAGCTAGGGTATAGATATATCTGACTCCCATTTCGCTCAGTCTGATATAGGTTGCCTGCCCTAGACCGGGAATTTTTCTTATGGATAGCGGGTTTAGAAAAGGCTGAACTTCATCTCTCGATACCTGCCGCTCTCCGTTTGGCTTGCACTCATTAGTAGCAATCTTTGAAACTGTTTTATTGACCGAAAGGCCAAAAGAAAGAGGAAGTCCGGTCTCTTTCATTACATATAGCCGCAGTTCATGTGCAAATTTCATGCAACCATAAAAGCGGTCCATTCCTGTCATATCGATGTAGTGCTCATCAATAGAAGCCTTTTCAAGCAAAGGAACCCGCTCCTGCAAAATGTCAGTTACCATGTGTGAATACTTACTGTATTCATCCATATTGCCACGTATAAAGATGGCATGCGGACAAAGCTGCCGGGCCATTCGCGATGGCATAGCAGCGTGAATTCCGAATTTTCGTGCCTCATAACTGCAGGATGCGACCACCCCACGATCGGAGCTACCTCCAATAATCACTGGTTTTCCGATTAGTGAAGAGTTCTTCAGGAGCTCTACAGATACAAAAAATGCGTCCTGATCGATATGAATAATGTGCGTATCTTTTAACATAATTTATTTATGGGGGAAACAAATTTATGCTAAAAATTTTAGCAAATAAAAATAATTTATCACTTTCCGGGATTCGATTCAGATGAGTACAAAATTTTCGGATGGCTGAAATGCAGATATGCGAACGCTAGTAATTTTATTCGTTCGGAGTATGACAATCTGTATGTTTAAACAGGGAAAAACCTCCGGTAAGAAAAGAATTCCTGAATAAAAATGAAATAAATTAGGCATAAAAGAAAAAAACAAGTATAATTGTCTACTAAATCCATAGACTTTATAATTAAAACTTTTTTTAATCAGAATAAATTCTATGCGTTTTACAACGCAATATTCTAATGATGTCAATCTCTAAATCATGATTCGGAACGTATTGATCCGGCGTCGGATGGCAATCGTTTTAGACAAGAAATAATGCGAGTAAAAGAAAATACGGACCCAGCAGTGAAAGTAGTGCAAAGTACACAGGAGAAGCGCTGGAAAAGATTAGCCTACCTGTCTTTGTTTAGTTTATCACTGCTTTTTATTGCTTATGCCATATATTCTTATGTAAGCCATGATTCGTTTGTCCAAATCGGAAGGCAAGTGTCCTTAGATCTGGATGAAAAATTTGTATTGATGCTATTTGCCGGTTTCTTTGCTCAATTGGTGGATGGGGCACTGGGCATGGGTTATGGAGTAGTCTCAACATCCTTTCTGCTTTCAGGAGGCTTAAATCCTGCCGTGATATCAGGCAGTATTCACACTGCAGAGATGTTTTCAAGCGGGGCTTCGGGATTTAGTCATTACCGCTTTGGCAATGTGAATATGAAACTTTTCAAAACATTGTTGATTCCCGGAGTATTGGGGGCTATTCTGGGAGCTGTATTACTGAGTTATGCCGGTGAAAATTATGGAAATATGATCAGACCGATCATATCGCTCTATACCTTAGTGCTGGGAACAAGAATATTGCTCAATGCATTCAAGGAAAAAAAGAAAGCTCAAAAGGTTGAGCATACAGGATGGCTTGCCGGTGCAGGGGGCTTTTTGGATTCCTTTGGAGGAGGAGGATGGGGGCCATTGGTTACAAGCACATTGATTTCGAAGGGGCGCACGCCTAAATACGTCATTGGTTCAGTCAGCCTTACCGAGTTTTTTGTCACGATGTCCAGTGCCCTTACGTTTTTTGTTATTCTGGGAGTCAGTCATTGGCAAACCATTTTGGGCCTTATCGTAGGAGGAGTAATTGCAGCTCCAATTGCAGCCCGTCTTGCGGGCAAACTACCTGTAAAGAAGATGTTTATTGGTGTAGGCATCATGGTAATGATCTCCAGTATACGAATGATATGGAAGTTTATTGAACCTTTAATTTGATTTTTCTGCCTAAATTTTCGGACTGGAATAGGTTTGATTAAATCCCTAGATTCCCCAGGCAGCATAAACAGTGTGTTGCCCTCTATCTCAAGGGATACTCTTTGCATCATCATGTAAATTTTTCTTATTTTTGAAAGAAAATACAATCATCATGTTCAAATTCAGTCACTTTTTCTTTGCCGGATGCCTTGTTTTATTGAGCAGTTTTACCCCGGCCTTAGTTCCTGATCATTCTTTGTCAAATGGTGCCTGGAAGTCTCAGGAAGGAACTATCGAGCAAGTATTGTTGCTGTCGGATGGGTACTTTATGCATACGGTATATGATGCTCAGAATAAGCAGTTCATTGAAAGCAGAGGTGGTACGTATGAAATTTCAAATAAAAAACTGAACGTGATTATTGAGTTCAATACGCGTAATAAGGATCAAATCGGGCAATCGTTGACGTTTAGCTTCGCGCAAAGTAATAAGAAATTGAACTCCGACATCAGTGGTAAGAAAACCTCTTGGATGATGTTGGATAAGGGTGAAGGAGAGATTGCCGGAACCTGGAGAATGTCGGGTCGCAAGCAGGATGGTAAAATAAGCTACAGTCCGCCACGCGCAAGAAAAACCTTAAAAGTACTTACCGGAACCCGTTTTCAGTGGGCGGCCATTAACGCTGAAACCAAAGAATTTTTTGGCACCGGAGGTGGCACCTATACTTTTGAAAATGGAAAGTATACCGAGAATATTGAGTTTTTCTCAAGAGATAACAGCAGGGTTGGGGCCTCTCTCAGTTTTGATGGTAAACTCATCGATGGGAATTGGCATCACTCCGGATTGAGTTCAGTTGGTAATCCGATTTATGAAGTTTGGAGTAAAGAGGGTAAGTAGCCTTTAATCAATGGATCAGTATACCAGGCTGACAGTGATTTGCCTGCGTTCTCTTCTTTGAGGGAGTAATATCCTAAACATTCCATCGTCTTATGTTAAAAATATGGTTCAATGATCAGGGTATTCTTAAAAGTACGGGTGGATGAATCCATCTCTTATGTTGAACTTCTGAGTTGAAATGCAGGTCGATTTTTTTGCGCGGACTAATAATCTTTGATTGAAATCAAGTTCATAGCCTCGTATATAATCCAATTGAGCGCCTATTCGTCTACCAGGATTCGCCGATTTTTATGATCTGGATTTATTTCATTGCCAGTGGGTAACCCTTATCAATCCAGTTTTGTTTCAAATTGGTTGGAAGGTTAAGTAGTTTGGCCTTTGTGAATCCCATAGTTTTTAATAGGTTCAGGGCTGGGCGGATATTTGGGCACCTTTCGAAAGGGCAACAACCACAATATACCACTAAAAATGTGCTTTTTGGTAATTTTGACAAAGTGGTTTTAAACTTCTCAAGATTTTCTTTTTGACTCACACCACCCAAATTTTTAGCACCCTTTATATCATCAACTACTCCAATATTGAATATTTGAGGCTGATTAGCTTTTGGATTGGCGATAATCTCTGCCAAAGCCGAGGGTTCGATCAAGTCGTTCGGAGTCCAGTTATCCTTTTTATCTAAAGTTTGATTGGTTCTGACGGGATTTTGAGCTAAGCTGAAATTAGTTGCGGAGATGAAAAGTAGAAAACTGTATAAAAAAATTCTCATGTTTTTAATTTTTATTAAACAAAACTAATTATTTATGGCTATTTGAGGCATTAAATAATTACAAAATAAATGGCTTATCTGCTCAATGTATTGATAAAATTGAGCATTTCAAAATTGTCATAATCGGCAAGTCCGCTGTGTTGAAAGATAATATCTCCTTTCGGTCCTACAATAATTGTCGTTGGAAGAGTACCACTAAAAATGTATTCAGGAATGGGTGATTCGATTGAATAAACTGTAAGTCCGAAGGAATTTCTTTTCATATATTTCATGGAATTTGAAATTTTATTGTCCATGTCTACCATGATGAAGTGAACTTTTTCTTTGTTTTGGATTTTTGTATATAAGGAATTGATGGAGGGCATTTCGGCGCGGCATGGCGGGCACCAGGTTGCCCAAAAGTTTATGAAATATACTTCACCTTTATGTTCTGAAATAGTTATCAGTTTTCCATCGTGTGATCTGAAAGCTAAATCAGTCGGAACAGATCCTGAATACCCCTGCGGTTTAGCTGGGGCCTCAACATGATAAAGACCAATGTCCATAAGTCCCTTGATCATCAAAACCCTTGCATCCATACTGAAGAAAAGGATAAGGGCAAAGAGTATGAAGGCCAAGTGACTAAGGTTCGATTTTAAAAACCTGAACAAAATCATGAGTTTTCTGTTTTTTTGATGCAAGTTAGTAAGCTTCAATTAATGTTTGACAATATTAATGATTGATCCCCCTGAATTTGGTCTGCTATTGGATGGTGTATTTTTGGATTATAGTTTAAATTTAATGGCATGGGCAATAAAAATTAGCTGTTTTTAAAAAGAATGGATCAATATGTTGGGATTTGAATGGATTAAATCTCGCAAAATAGCCTAAGTTCGATATCAACAACCTAATTAACATAAGATCGATAGTACATCTTTCCAGGCTAAGTTTAACCTGATTATTTTTCTCAGTTTTTGGAAAGCAGGGTCTGTTGCTCCCGGTCCTGTGTTCTGCCCTGTTTTTTTTACGGGCAAATGGAACCCTTATCCTAAGATTCAGTGGTGCAAAAAAGATAGCGTTGCCACCCGGTTTTGGGGTTCTATTACCGGACTACCCATTCCGATGAAAAACAGCAGCGCGTAAACTAAACCTTGCCGAAGGAGGTATCTTCCGGCTGCCGATCATCTGAAATCAGGTAGCATTTCTTGCCGGAAATACTCCGGGGGAAAGGACTCAACTAAGCGATAAGACACGGGTATTGATTTCTGGAATCCAATCATAAGCATGTTGGGCAGCATGAAAACCATTAAAAGGATATTTTTTAATCTACCTTAGATTGAACTCAGCTTAATTTAATTAGCAGAGGTGTTAAAATTAATTACTACAGTCAGAGGATTTTTATCTTATCCGGTAATTTTTAAATGCCGTTTTTTTGAATAAACTTGGATAATTCCTCAATTGGGTGTTTCAGAATTTTTCCAATTTTTATATCATTTTTAATACACAGTTCCTTTAGTATTTCCGAAAAATGATAAGCGATTGAGCCTACGAAGTGACAAGTTTGATGTTTGTAGTCAGGGTATGATTTGATGTTTGTTTCTATAAATTCTTTGAAACCTTTTTTTAGGATATCTACAATATAGGGATGACCGATATGCTCACTCATGAAAGGGGCAAGTGAAGCCAAATAGAAATTAGGGGAAGGCTCCTGATATAAATGTTTTATAACAGATTCCTTATCAATTCGATATCTTTCAAAAAAATCATGGGCGAGTTCTGTAGGCATTTTGCCGTACAAATAGCTTGTTATCAATTGTTTTCCTATCCAGGTTCCTGAGCCTTCATCGCCCAATATGTATCCCAAGCCATGCTTGCTTTCATGAATTCTCGTTCCATCAAAATAGGTAATATTTGACCCTGTTCCAATGATGCAGCAAATTCCTTTGGAATTCCCGGTGGTAGCATAGATAGATGCAATAATGTCAATATCAACGCTTACGAAAGCATTTTTGAACACTTTGGACAAGGCATTTGATATATTTTCACGCCGATCCGGACTCGAGCATCCTGCACCGAAAAAATATATTTCCTTTACTTGATCGGTATAAGGTTGTATTTCAGGTGTATTATGAAATATTTTGATGATATCTTTTTCAGCCAAGAAGAAGGGGTTGATACCATTGGTTCTGAAAGTTATTGTTTTGGTATCTGACAGGGTTAATATCCAGTCGGCCTTGCTTGAGCCGCTATCTGCAACTAATAACATAATTTTAAATTTCCCCGAGAATTTGACTTGTTAGAGGTTTACCAATAAACTTAGATACCATTTGATTTTCTTTCACCTTTCTGATGTCTTTTGGATCCAGGGAAGAGGTAAGCACATATATTTTAATTTTATCCATGCTCAAATCAGGGAGCGATGCCAGAGCTTTAAGGAACTCAAATCCATTCATTATTGGCATCCTCAAATCCAGAAAAATAACTTCAGGTAGTTCTTGGCCTTCAAGATACAAATCCCGAACATAATCAAAAGCTTCTTTGGGCGACTCGATCACGATGATAGACTCTGCGAAATTGCTGTTATCTAAGATCTTTCGATTAATTAGATTGTCAATGTAGCTATCATCCACAAGTAACGCGCTTTTGTATTTGAAGGTATCCATCAAATCAAAATTACTAATTCTTTGTACTTAAGCAAGAGAATATGTATTTGAGGCATCTTACCGAAGATTGAGCCTGCCTGATAATTGGAGTAGGCCAACCTCAGCCAGTTTTGCTTCGAATTGAGCACTGGTATAGCGTGCATTGGCATCTATAAAATTACGCTGTGCTTCTCTGAATTCAAGTGGTGCTACACTTCCTAGTCTGAATTTTTCAAGTGTGATATCCATATTTTGCCTCGCCACTTCAAGATTTTGTTTTTCAAGTTTTACTAATTGTAGATTTGTTTGATAAGTTTGGTACAAAGAGCTTAGTTGAGAGCTAATCGACTGATTCAACCTTTCATACTGTAATTGGTTATTTTCAATCTGCAGATTTGCACTTTTTTCTGCTCTTTTCTGTAAAAATCCATTGAAAATATTGATAGATGCACTTAGTCCGTAATTAAATCCTCTTCCAACTGAACTTCTGGCAAAGCCAAGTTCAGAGGTGAATCTATTAAAGTTATAGGCAGTATTGAGGCTTATTCCGGGATACCTGCTGGCTTTAACCTCCCTCAGATTAATTTCTGAAATTTTCTTATTGATCAAGGCTGCTTGCAAGGAAGGGTTCAGCTGAGCAGCAGAGCTTTGCAGTTCGGCCAGATTTAGTGAGATGCCGATAATTATGGTATCTAAAACCGTGAAATTAGTATTGATATCTCTCGCGAGCAGTTCATTCAACCTAATTTTAGTATTCTGATATAGATCAATCTGTCTTAAAAGGTTAGTAGTATCGGTGTTGAGGTCAACCGAAGCGGCTAATACTTCAAGTTTGGCAGCTTTTCCAATGGTATACCTGCTTTCCGAATTGCGGAGTCTGATTCTGGATATCTCAAGTGCACCGCTCAAGGCTTCAATTTGTTGTTGTTGTTGTACCAAATCATAATAATTATTGATGACGTCGGCGAGTGTAGTTTGGATGGCTAACTTAAAGGTGGCTTCACCTAAATTTTCTAGTTCCTTTAACCTGTCATATCTTGCAAACATTTGAAAGCCGTCAAATACCTGCCAATTAACCACCGGACCGTATACAAAATTTGTATTTCTGGCCCCGTTTCTTTCCTGAATTAAGCCGCTTTGTAGTGTTTGCGTGGTGTTTGAAACGTTATTATTGGCATTTAGATTTCCGGTAATTACCGGAAGCATCCCTGCATTAGCCCTGTTTACATTTATTTTAGCTTGCTCAACCTCATTTTTATTCAATTTAATATCGTAGTTGTTTTCTAGCGCTATTTGAACCGCCTGTTCCAAGGTAAGTCGTTCCTGCGCATTACTTGATGTCAGGTGCAGGAACAATATGAAAAACAATAGTAAACTGAATTGATATTTATTTCTGTTCATATTTTTAATAACCTAAATGTTGAAGCTTTAAACAGGCCAGCCGAATTTTCGTATTTTATTAAGCATTGATTAATTCGATTTCCGGTTGAGATTCGATTTTTCCTGATATTTCCGGCAGGTTTTTGTGTTTTTTTGACCACATTGAATAAATAGCGGGAATTACATAAAGGGTAAGAATTAGGGAGAATAAGGTTCCCCCTATAATTACTATACCCATACTCATTCTGCTTTTTGCAGCAGCACCTAAAGCCATTGCAATCGGTAAAGCACCTAAAGCTATAGCCAGACTAGTCATCAATATTGGCCTTAACCTTGCAACGGAAGCTTCTACAATTGCTTCATTTAAGGGCTTCCCTTGTACTTTGAGTTGATTTGCAAATTCTACGATCAAAATTCCATTTTTTGTTACAAGTCCAATCAGCATAATTGTGCCGATCTGACTGAAAATGTTCCAGGTTTGCCCGAATAGCCAAAGGGAAAGAAAGGCACCTGCAACAGCCATAGGCACCGTTAGAATAATGATAAATGGATCGATAAAACTCTCAAATTGGGCTGCCAAAATCAGATAAACCAGTAGTAAGGCTAAGGCAAAAGCAAAAAGGGTATTGGAAGAGCTTTCCCTATAATCGCGGGATTCACCACCAAGGTCTGTTGTAAAGGAATCATCCAGTATTTTTGCGGCCGCTTTATCCATTACATCAATTCCATCGCCTATGCTCTTACCAGGTGCCAAACCTGCCGAAACGGTGGCAGACATAAATCGGTTATTGTGGTACAATTGTGGGGGTGTACTGGTTTCCTGTACCATGACGAGATTGTCAAGTTGAATAAGTTCTCCTTGATTATTTCGTACAAATATGGAGGTCAGATCTAGAGGGTCATTCCTGTCAGGGCGGTCATATTGTCCAATGACCTGATATTGTCTTCCGTTCATTTGGAAATAGGCAAAGCGTTGACCACTGAGGGCAAATTGCAAGGTTTGTGCAACATCTAAGACTGAAACTCCCAGATTCCTTGATTTTTCTCTATCAATGGTAATATTAATCTCAGGCTTATTAAATTTAAGATTTGCATCCGTAGCTGTAAAGGTTGGATCCTGACTAATTTCTTCCATAAATAAGGGTAGTTTTTCACGGAGTCTTTCAAAATTAGGTGCTTGAATGATGTAATTCACAGGTAATCCTCCCCTTCGACTCACTGAAATTGTCGGTTGTTGGATAACAAATACACGGCCGGCGGTATAAGGTTTCGTTATTTTTGTTAGCCTTTCTGCAACCTGGGCCTGTGAGGTTTTTCTTTGTGAAGGCTCACTTAACCGGATTCTTAGAAATCCGGTATTTGCTGCCCCTGATCCACTAAATCCCGGGGAGGTAACGCTTAGGTTAAATTCTTTTTCTGGGATTGAATCCTCTACCAGTTTAGTAAGCTCAAGAATGAAATTATCGGTGTAGTCGTAGGAAGAACCTTCCGGGGTTGTAACCTGCATACTCACTGCGGCTCGGTCATCGTATGGAGCTGTTTCTTTTTGAAGTACTGTCCAGAAAAGTCCGATTAGTGCGATACAGACAATGATAATCGGAAACGCAATCCAACGTTTTTTCATGAAACTGCCTAGTGAATCGGCATAACCGGAGGTCATTTTTTCAAAATACGGTTCTGACCAATTATAAAACTTAGTTTTCTCTTTATGCGCCTTCATTAAGTAGGCATTCAGCATTGGGGTTAAAGAAAGGGATACAAATGCAGAAATTAACACTGCTGCTCCAATAACAACCCCGAATTCCCGAAAAAGTCTGCCGACAAAGCCTTCGAGAAATATTACAGGAAGAAATACCGCAGCCAGCGTCACGGATATTGATATTACCGCAAAGAAGATTTCATTAGAACCCTTAATTGCAGCTTCAATAGGTCCATAACCTTCTTCCAACTTCTTAAAAATATTTTCTGTAACGACAATTCCATCGTCAACAACCAAACCGGTTGCAAGTACAATAGCCAATAGTGTCAACACATTGATGGAAAATCCGAAAAGGTACATGATAAAAAAGGTGGCAATCAGGGATACCGGGATGTCAATCAGCGGCCTAAAGGCAATACTCCAATCACGGAAGAAGATGAATATGATTAAAATTACCAAAATCAATGAAATTAAGATTGTTTCAGCAACTTCGGAAACGGAGCGTTTTATGAATATGGTTGAATCCAAACCTATATCTGTTCTGTAGTCTTCAGGAAGATCTTTCTTTATTTGTTCAAAACGTTTGTAGAATTCTTTGGATATTTCCAAATAGTTTGAGCCTGGTTGAGGAATTAATCCCAGTCCGATCATGGGTGTGCCGGATGAGCGAAGCATGGTTTCTTCATTTTCAGGGCCTAACTCTGCAGTTCCAATATCCCTTAAACGAACAATGTTATCCCCGGAACTTTGAATAATCAAGTTATTGAATTGTTCTTCATTGATCAGATTACCAAGTGTCTTGACAGATAATTCCGTCGCGTTACCCGTAATTTTACCGGAGGGTAGTTCCACATTTTCACGATCGAGCGCACTTTTTACATCCAATGCCGTCAGACGATAAGCAGCCAGTTTTGCCGGATCAAGCCAAATTCGCATAGCAAAACGCTTTTGACCCCATATTTGTATACCGCTTACTCCGGGAATGGTTTGCAATCGCTGAGCAATCACATTCTCGGCATAATCACTCAATTCCAATTGATTTCTGCGATCGCTTTGCAAAGTCATGGATATAATCGCCTCAGAGTTAGCATCTGCTTTTGATACTACCGGAAGACCGTCTATATCCTTTGGCAAGGATCGTACCGCCTGAGAAACTTTATCCCTCACATCATTTGCCGCTTCTTCAAGTTCCTTATCCAGATTGAATTCTATGTTAATGTTACTGGTTCCTTGATTACTTGAAGAAGACATGTTTTTAATACTCTCGATGCTATTCAAAGCTTTCTCAAGAGGTTCGGTAATCTGTGATTCTATGATATCTGAGTTTGCACCGAGATAGCTGGTTCGAACCGAAACAATTGGGGGATCAATCGACGGGAACTCTCTAACGCCCAAAAAT
>Ga0194134_10005294_pt1 | contig 12315 bp, 12 predicted proteins | sample TA2KigOff0mmetaG_FD_148602 | JGI IMG/M metagenome (GOLD analysis project Ga0194134, IMG submission 148602) | Freshwater microbial communities from Lake Tanganyika, Tanzania - TA2015056 Kigoma Offshore 0m | ecosystem: Environmental > Aquatic > Freshwater > Lake | place: Tanzania: Lake Tanganyika... | reverse complement strand
GAACGCGGTGACGCCGTAGCTGAGGGCGGGAAAGATGACCGCGCGGCGGCCCGCCGCTTCCAGCCGGGCCGCCGTGCGCTCCGCCACTGCCTCCGCGATGAGGACGTCCACGGACAGCGGCAGGTGCGGGCCGTGCGCCTCGGTGCTGCCCACGGGGAGCAGCGCCACCGCGCCGGCCTCCGCGAGCCGCTTCGCCGCCTCCCAGGAGACGTGCGCGGCGCGCGTCACCGCAGCTGCCCCTTCAGCACCTTGCCGCGGTCACTGCGGGGCAGGGCGTCCAGGAACGTCACCTTCCGCGGCGCCTTGTAGGGCTCCAGCAGCGCGCGCACATGGGCCCGGAGCACCTCCTCGAGCAGTTCGTCCGGCGCCGTCCCCGGCTTCAGCACGCAGTACGCGCGCGGCTTCTCCAGCCCGTCCGCGTCCTTGAAGCCCACCACGGCCGCTTCCGCCACGGCCGGGTGGCGCAGCAGCGCCCCCTCCACCTCCAGCGGCGAGACCCACTTGCCACCCACCTTCAGCAGGTCATCCCCGCGGCCGCAGAAATAGAAGTAGCCCTCCGTGTCCCGGTAGAACGTGTCGGCGGACACGCACCAGTCTCCGCGGAAGGCGGCCTTGCTCTTGTCGTGCTGCTGCCAGTACTCGAGCGCCATGGAGTCCCCGCGGATCCACAGCGTTCCGATGTCGCCGTGGGGCTGCTCGCGCCCCGCGTCGTCGCACACCTTCGCCTCGTAGCCCTCCACCACGCGGCCCAGGCTCCCCAGCTTCACGTCCCCCACGCGGTTGGTGATGAAGATGTGGAACATCTCCGCGGAGCCGATGCCGTCCAGCACCTCCACGCCCGTTGCCGCCATCCAGCGGTAATAGAGCTCCGCCGGCAGCGCCTCGCCGGCGCTCACCGCCAGCCGCACCCCGGACCAGTCCGTCTGCTTCGCCACCGCGGACTGGGCCACCTGGTTGAGGAAGGTGGGCACGCAGGTCAGGAAGGTGGGGCGGTGGCGCGTCACCTGCTCGCACAGCCGCTCCGGGGTGGGCTTCTCCGGGAAGAGGATGGCGGCGGCCCCCGCCATGAGCGGGAAGAGCAGGTTGGTGCCCAGCGCGTAGCCGAAGGCCAGCCGCGGCACGGACAGGCAGCGGTCCGCGGCCGTGTAGCCCAGCACCGGGAGGCCGAAGCTGAGGGCGTTGAAGACGAAGTCGTGCTGCTTGTGCACCGCGGCCTTGGGCTGCCCGGTGCTGCCGGAGGTGAAGAGCCACACCGCCGCGTCGTCCCGGTGCGAGGGAAAGACGGAGGTGTCCGGGGTGGCCGCCTCCAGCGCCGCCTCGTACCGCAGGTGCCGCCCCGGCTCGCCGCCCACCACCAGCACCTTCGCCAGGAGCGGGCAGTCCGCGAGCACCGGCTCCACCAGCGGCAGCGCCGAGGCGTGCACCACCAGCAGCCGCGCCCGCGTGTAGTTCAGGTAGTAGCGGACGTCCTCGGGCTTCTGCTCCGGGTTAATGGCGCAGGCCACGCCCCCGGCCTTCACCGTGGCGAACCAAGCGGAGGCGAACTCGGGGACGTCCGGCAGCATGAGCAGGACGCGCTGCTCGGGCAGCAGTCCGGCAGACTTGAAGACGGCGGTGGCGCGGTGCACGGCGTCTGCCAGCTCCCCGTAGGTGACGGTGCGCGCGTCCGTGATGAGCGCCGGGGCGTTCTCCCGCCCGGGTACCTGCCAGAGCAGGAACGGCTCCACCAGGTTGAGCCGTTCGGGCAGCGCGTGTGGGTCGAGTGTCATGGCGTCTTCTCCCTCTTGTCCAGCTTGCGCAGGCCCAGGAACACCGCCGCGGACAGCATCACCAGCGCGGCCCCCTCCGGCAGGTACAGCCGCAGTTCGTCCCGCCGCAGGTCGGACGCGAGCGCGCACTCGGCCTCCGACAGCGCCGCGCAGTCCACCGTGGTGAGCGCGCTGCGCGCCCCCAGCGAGAGCGTCCCCAGTCCGCCGAAGAACAGGGCGGCGCCCAGGCCGAGGCCGGCTGCGCGGAGGAGTCCGTGGGGTTGGGACATGGGGACGCAGACCCTATTAAGGTTACGGCCCATGCGCATCCTCTACGGGGTGGTGGGCGAGGGCATGGGGCACGCCATCCGCTCGCGCGTGCTGCTCGAGGAGTTGGTGAAGTCCCATGAGGTGCAGGTGGTGGCCTCGGGGCGAGCGCAGCCGTTCCTGGCGGCCCGCTTCCCCAACGTCCACCCCATCTGGGGCCTCACCATCCAGTACGAGCACAACGCGGTGCGGAACGTCCGCACCTTCGTGGAGAACGCGAAGGGGGCGCTGCGGGGCTGGCCGCACAACGTCCGTACCTACCTGGACCTGGTTCGCCGCTTCCGCCCGGACGTGGTGGTGAGCGACTTCGAGTCCTTCGCCTTCTACGTGGGGAAGAACCTGCGCGTCCCCGTGGTGAGCGTGGACAACATGCAGGTCATCAACCGCTGCGAGCACCCGCCGGAGGTGCTCGCGGGGTTCGAGGGGAACTTCGAGCTCATCCGCTCCATCGTGAAGGGGAAGCTGCCGGGCTGCTTCCACTACCTGGTCACCAGCTTCTTCTTCCCGCGGGTGCGCAAGGAGCGCACCACGCTGGTGCCGTCCATCCTGCGGCCGGAGATATTGGCCGCACGCGCGGAGGCGGGCGAGCACCTGGTGGTCTACACCACCTCCGAGTCCAACACGGACCTCCCACACATCCTCCGGCAGACGCGGCTGCCGTGCCGCATCTACGGCCTGCGTCGCGGCTTGGCCGAGCCCGTGGTGGAGGACAACCTCACCTACCTGCCCTTCAGCGAGGAGCGCTTCGTGGAGGACCTCCGCACGGCGCGAGGGGTGGTGGCGGGCGGCGGCTTCACGCTGATGAGCGAGGCGGTGTACCTGCGCAAGCCGCTGCTGTCCGTGCCGGTGGTCGGGCAGTTCGAGCAGACACTCAACGCCCGCTACCTGGAGCAATTGGGCTACGGGATGTACGTGCCGAAGTTGTCGGCAGAGGCGGTGGCGGAGTTCCTCCGCCGCATCCCGGCGGCCAAGGAGAAACTGCAGGGCTACGCGCAGGACGGGAACACCGTGGCGCTCGCCGCGTTGAAGGAGACGCTGCAGCGCGCGTCCCAGTACAAGGGCAAGTGGGCCGAGTGGAGCCGGGAGTCATGAACGTGCGAGGCCTTGGGAGGATGTGGGCGGTGGTGGCGGGGATGGCGGGGATGGCGACCCACGCGGAGTGCGTGAGGCAGGGGACGGTGGTGCGCACCGGGCAACTGCACCCGCTGGTGCGCAAGGGGGAGTTCGTCCACGTCTACACCGGGGAGTGCGACTTCCCCGTGGAGCGCGGCGCCGTGGTGATGGTGCTGTCGCAATCCCCCTTCCCGCAGCTGCGGGTGGCCCGGGCGCTGCCGGGCGACACCCTCACGGTGGAGTCCCGCGGCGGCATCCGGGTGCTGCTGGTCAATGGGACGGAATTGCGGAACTCCGCCGGCAAGCCCTACCGCTTCTCCCGGTTGAGCGCGGAGGTGATGAGCGAGCACCTCGCCCCGTACGGCGGGCGGCTGCCGGACGGGGCCTACCTGCTGCTCGGGGACCGGCCGGACTACACGCTGGACGCAAGCACGCTGACGCCCGTGCTGCGCAAGGACATCCGCGGGGTGATGATGGACCCCGTCTACAAGGCGCCCCCTGCGGCGGACGCGGGGACGGCTACCCCTTGAGCAGCGCGCGGGCGATGACGAGCCGCTGCACCTCGGACGCCCCCTCGTAGATGCGCAGCGCGCGGACGTCCCGGTACAGCCGCTCCACGGCGAAGCCGCGCACCACGCCGTTGCCGCCGTGCACCTGCAGCGCGCGGTCCACCACCCGCTGGGCCGCCTCCGTGGCGAACAGCTTGGCCACCGCCGCCTCGTAGGTGACGCGCTCGGCCCCGCCGTCCTTGGTGGCCGCCGCCTTGTGGACGAGCAGCGTGGCCGCCTCCAGGTCCACCGCGTTGTCCGCGAGCAGCCCCTGCACGGCGGGCAGTTCCGCGAGCGGCGCGCCGAACTGCTTGCGCCCCTTCGCGTACGCCACCGCCTCGTCCTGCGCGCGCCGCGCCATGCCCAGCGCCGCGGCCCCCACCGTGCCCCGGAAGACGTCCAGGGTGGAGAGTGCCAGCTTCATCCCGGCCCCCTCCGCCCCCAGCCGCGCCTCCGCGGGCACGCGCACGCCGCGGAAGAACAGCTCGCCAATGGGGTGGTCCCCGAGCAGCGCCATCCCCGCGCGCACCTCCAGCCCGGGGGCGTCTGCCGGCACCACGAAGGCGCTGATGCCGCCTCTGCCCTCGCCGGTGCGGGCGAAGACGGTGTAGTGCGTGGCCACCCCCGCGTTGCTGATGAAGCGCTTGTGGCCGTCCAACACGTAGCCGCCATGTCCGTTCGGACGGGCCGAGGTGGACAGCCCCGCCACGTCCGAGCCGGCCTCGGGCTCGGTCAGCGCGAAGGCGAACAGCAGCTCGCCGCGGGCCACGGCTGGGAGGAGCGCCTGCCGCTGCGCCTCGCTTCCGCCGAGCAGCACCGGGTGGCTGCCCAGCCCCTGCACCGCGAAGAGCGAGTCCGCCGCGCCGTTGCGGTAGGCCAGTTCCTCGCGCAGCACGCACACCGAGCGCACGTCCACGCCCGGGTGCACGCCGCCGTAGACTTCGGGCACGAGGTAGCCGTACAGCCCCAGCCCCTTCACCGCGGCGGCCACCGCGGCGTCCCCCTCGTATTGGGCGGGGGCCTCCAGCGTCCGGAAGCGCTCCCGCACCTCCGCCCGCAGCCGCTCGTGCGCGTCCGTCAGAAGTCCCACGGCCATGGTGCCTCTCCCCTCAGCGTCCGGTGAAGCGCGCGGGGCGCTTCTCCGTGAAGGCCTCGTAGGCCTCGCGGAAGTCCTTCGTCTGCATGCACACGGCCTGGGCGCGGGCCTCGTTGTCCAGCGCCCCGTAGAGGTCCGCGTTCAGCTCGGCGTTGAGCAACTCCTTCGTCATCCCGAGCGCAAACGTGGGGCCCGCGGCCAGGCGCCTGGCCCAGGCGAGCGCCTCGTCCTGCACCGCCTCCGGCGCCACCACCTTGTTGAACAGCCCGTACCGCTCCGCGGTGGCCGCGTCGATGGCGTCCCCGAAGTAGAGCAGCTCCGTGGCGCGGGACAGCCCCACCACCTTCGGCAGCAGGTAGGCGGCGCCCATGTCCGCGCCGGCCAGCCCCACCTTCACGAAGAGGAAGGCGATCTTCGCCTTGTCGGAGGCCACGCGCAGGTCGGCCGCGAGCGCGATGACGGCCCCGGCGCCCGCGGCCGTGCCGTTGAGCGCCGCCACCACCGGCTTGCGCAGCGCGCGGATGTTCTTGATGAGGTCGCACGTCATCCGGGTGAACTCCACCAGCCCCGGCATGTCCCGGCTGAACAGCTGTCCGATGATGTCGTTGACGTCCCCGCCCGAGCAGAAGCCGCGCCCCTCGCCGGTGATGACCACGGCGCGCACCGCGGTGTCCCGCTCCAGCTCGAAGAAGAGGTCGCGCAGCTCGTGGTACACCTCGAAGGTCAGCGCGTTGAGGACGTCCGGGCGGGTGAAGGTGATGACGCCGACCGCGTCCTTCGCCTCGTAACGGAAGCTCTGCGGGCTCATGGCTGTCCTCCGGGGGACGTGGGAATGACGGCGGTGGCCTCCATCTCCACCCTGGCCGCGTCCTCGACCAGGCCTGACACCTGCACCAGCGCCATGGCCGGGTAGTGGCGGCCGACGTGGCGCTTCCACGCGGCCCCCACCTCTTTCAGCGAGGCGAGGTACTCGCGCTTGTCGGTGACGTAGACGGTGAGGCGCACCAGGTGCGAGGGCTCGGCGCCCCCCGCGCGCAGCACGGCGCAGACGTTGGCGAGCGCCTGCTCGAACTGGCCGGCGAAGTCCGCCGGGAAGCGCGGCGTCTCGGAGGTGGGGTCCCACCCCACCTGCCCGCCGGTGAAGACCATCCGCCCCTCCGCGAGCACGCCGTTGGCGTACCCCTTCGGCTTCGTCCAGCCCTCCGGCAGCAGCACGCGCAGGCTCATACCGCCTCCCCTCCGTCCATGGTGTACGCGGCGCCGGTGACGGCCGAGGCGGCGTCGGAGGCGAGGAAGAGGCACAGGGCCGCCACGTCCCGCGGGCGGATGAGCGTGCCCATGGCGTTCATCCCGGCCAGCTGCGCGCGCGCCTGCTCCGCGGTGCGGCCCGTGGCCTCCACGATGGTGTCCACCGACCGCTGCAGCATGTCCGTGTCCGTCCAGCCCGGGCAGACGGCGTTCACCGTCACGTGCTTGCGGGCGTACTCCAGCGCCAGCGCCCGGGTGAGCCCCAGCAGCGCGTGCTTGGATGCGCAGTAGGCGGAGGTGTAGGTGAAGCCCTTGAGCGCGGCGGTGCTGGCCACGTTGATGACGCGGCCGAAGCCCGCGTCCGCCATGGCGGGCATGAGCTCCCTGCAGAGCAGGAAGGGGGCCTCCACGTTGACCGCCATGACGCGGCGGTAGTCCTCCGTGCTGGTGCGCTTCAGCGGCGCGGACAGGGCGATGCCGGCGTTGTTGACCAGCACCCGCGGGGCGCCGCCCTGCAGCACCGCCTTCGCGGCGGCCACCACCGAGTTCGCGTTGGAGGCGTCCAACAGGAGCGGCTTCACCCGGCCCGGGTGGGCCTCCGCGAGTGACTGCAGGGCCTCCTCCGTGCGGGCGAGCGCCCAGACGACGTGTCCCGCCTCGGCGAAGGCCTCGGCCACCGCGCGCCCGATGCCGCGCGAGGCCCCCGTCACGACCGCGATGGATTCCATGAGCGGCGGCGGACCCTAGCAGATTGACGAAGGGCGCACGCCCCGGCTAACCCGCTCTGGCACACCACAACCAGCCGGAGCATCCGAGAACCCCATGTCCCGCTCGCCCGTGACGGACCTCTACCGAATCGACGACATGCTGACCGCCGAGGAGCGCGCCGCGCGTGATCTCGTGGCCGGCTTCATCGACCGCGACTACCTGCCGAAGGTGGGGCGCTGGTTCCGGGACGGGAAGTTCCCCATGGAGGTGGTGCCCACGCTGGCGGAGATGGGCGTCTTCGGGGCGCCGCTGCCCACCGAGTACGGCTGCGCGGGGATGAACAACGTGGCCTACGGCCTCATTCTGCAGGAACTGGAGCGCGGGGACTCGGGGCTGCGCAGCTTCGCCTCGGTGCAGACGTCGCTGTGCATGTACCCCATCTGGCAGTTCGGCTCGGAGAAGCAGAAGCGCCGCTGGCTGCCGGAGATGGCGAAGGGGCGCGCCATTGGCTGTTTCGGGCTGACCGAGCCGGACTTCGGCAGCGACCCGGGCGGCATGCGCACCCGGGCGCGCAAGGACGGGGAACACTACGTGCTCAACGGCAGCAAGACGTGGATTACGAACGGCTCCATCGCGGACGTCGCCATCGTCTGGGCGAAGGTGGATGACGGGGACAGCAAGAGCATCCGCGGCTTCCTGCTGGAGAAGGGGATGCCGGGCTTCACCGCGCAGGACATCCACGGGAAGTTCTCGCTCCGCGCGTCGTTCACCTCCGAACTCTCCTTCCAGGACGTGCGCGTGCCGGCGGCCAACCTGCTGCCCGGGGTGCAGGGGCTGCGCGGGCCGCTCAGCTGCCTCAACTCCGCGCGCGCCGGCATTGCGTTTGCCGTCACCGGGGCGGCCATTGCCTGCTTCGAGGGGGCGCGGGAGTACGCGCTCTCGCGCCAGATGTTCGGCAAGCCCATTGCCGGGTTCCAGCTCACGCAGGAGAAGCTGGCGGACATGCTGCAGGAGATCGTGAAGGCACAGCTGGTGTCCCTGCGCCTCGGCCGTCTGAAGGACGAGGGGAAGGTGACGCCGGAGCAAGTGTCCCTGGCGAAGCGGAACAACGTGAAGGCGGCGCTGGAGATTGCCCGGTCCGCGCGCAGCATCTTCGGCGCCAACGGCATCACGGACGAGTACCCCGCCATCCGTCACATGCTGAACCTCGAGTCGGTCTTCACCTACGAGGGCACGCACGAGGTGCATACCCTCATCCTGGGCAAGGCCATCACGGGCCTGGACGCGTTCGGCGGCTGACGTCCGCCGCCGCGGCCCGCTCGGGGAGGCCGTGGAGGTGGCGCAGCGCAGGGGACAGCGGAGGCCGGGCCGGTGGCTGCCGTGGGGCGTGCTGGCAGGCGGCCTGCTGCTCACCCTTGCCACCGGCGTGCTGCAGCAGCGCGCCACCGCCTCGCGGGACCGCGCCCGGTTCGAGCGGGACATCCAGTTCGCCACGGACGTCATCGTGGGCCGCCTGCACGCCTACGAGGCGCTGCTGCGCGGGAGCGCAGCGAGGCGCAGCTGCGGCTGGTCATCGACGCGCTCCCGGCCATGGTCCTGTACGTGGACCGGGACTGCCGGGCGCTGTTCCAGAACCGGGCCTTCACCGACTACGTGGCCGGCAACCCGGCGGATCCCAACCGGTCGGCCAGGTTGGGCGGCTTCCATACCGCCGAGGAGGCGCTGGCCGCGGTGGCCCCGGTGTTCGAGGGCAAGGCGGTGCGATCCGTGGCCCGGCTGGGGGAGGGGCCCGAGGCGCGGGATCTCACCACCCTGTGCGTGCCGGACCGGGACGCGGAGGGCCAGGTGCGCGGCTACGTGGCGCTGGTGATGGACATGACGGACATCAAGCGCTCGGAGCGCACGCTGCGGGAAGCGGTGAAGCTGCGGGACGAATTCCTCCAGGTGGCGAGCCACGAGCTGAAGACGCCCCTGACGCCGCTGCAGCTGAAGCTTCAGCTGCTCATGCGGGAGCTGGCCGGCCGCGAGCAGACCGAGGCCACGCTGCGGGAGCGGCGGCACCTGGGGATGGGGCTCCGTCAGGTGGGGAAGGTGGCGGATCTGGTGAACGACCTGCTGGACGTCTCCCGCATCGACTCGGGGCGCCTGCGCATGCAGCTGGAGCCGGTGGACCTTGCGCAGTTGGTCCGCGAGGCGGCGGCGCGCCTGGAGGGCCAGGCCCAGCAGGCGGGGGTGCAGTTCCGCCATGAGGCCGAGGCGTATGTGGGCCACTGGGACGCGCGCCGGCTGGAGCAGGTGGTGGTGAATCTGCTCGACAATGCCCTCAAGTACGGCGCCGGGGCGGTGGAGCTGCGCGTGAGGCGCCAGCAGGGCACGGCCACGCTGGAGGTGCAGGACCACGGCATCGGCATTGCGCCGGAGCACCTGGGACGCATCTTCGGCCGCTTCGAGCGCGCGGTGTCCGAGCGCAGCTACGGCGGGCTCGGGCTGGGGCTCTACATCGTGCAGGGGATTGCCTGGGCGCTGGGGGGGCGAGGTGTCCGTTCAGTCCCGGCAGGGGGAGGGGGCCACCTTGACCGTGCGCCTGCCGGTTCAGCCCCCGTCGCCGCCGTCCCCGGAGCCCTCCGCGGGGGCCGCCTCGGCGAAGCCCACGGGGGCGCCCGGGCGGTTGTAGAACCGCACCACCTTGCTGGACACCAGCGCCAGCTGGTCCGCCACCGCGGCCGGCACCAGCGCGTGTTCGATGCCGCCGGGCTCCGGCCGCTCCACGACCGCCAGCGTCCCGTCCTCCAGGGCCTTCGCCTGCGAGGCGGAGAGCTCCAGCCGCCGCAGCTTCTGCTTGCGGGTGACGAAGTGGAACGTCACCTCGCCGGGCTCGAGCGGCACCTCGCCGGCCTTCACCGCCTGGCGGATTTTCGCGTCCAGCTCCTGCTGCTGCAGGGCGAGCAGCCGGCTGTGGGCCGCCGTCCCGGGCAGGGCCAGCGGGGGCAGCCTCGGCACCCTCGGCTCGGCGGGGGCCTGGACCGGGCGCGCGCGCGGGGCGGCGGGCGGCTCCTTGCGCGTGGCCTGGTCCGCCTGCTCGCGGGTGACGAGGCCGGCCTTCAGCAGCTTGTCTCGGAGGTCCTGCATGGTGGGGGACGGGCTCCTACCCGAGCACTGCCCGGCGGGGCAATGGCCGCCTTGCCGGGGGTGTCAACCTCCCGTAACTTGCCGCGCCGTCCATGGCGTCCCGCGTCCTGTCCTCAGCCTTTTGCCTCGCCGGCCTGCTCTCCTGCGCGGACCCGGTGGACCGCGCGGCCAAGGCCCGCATCTTCTCCCCGGAGGACCCGCCCCAGGTGCTGGCAGCTGCCTCCGAGACGCTCAAGCCGGAGGACGTGGCAGACGACGCGCGCGTGGCCCGGCGCATCCTGGGGATGGGCGGGGCCGAGGCGGTGGAGCGGCTGGGGGCGCACACCTTCACGGCGAAGGTGTCCTTCGAGTGGAGCCACGGGGACGGCACGGTGAAGCTGTCGGAGACGCGCACGCTGCGCAGCGCCGCCGGCGCCCTGTCCGGGGACTTCCACGGCACGCTGGAGAACAGCCGCGACCAGGGGTTCGACGTGCTGCGCGTGGGCGGCCAGGTGTACGCGCGCAGCCGCTACGGCCGCTACCGCCAGAGACTCCGGGACCGCGGCATGGCGGAGCGCGCCCGGGAGGACCTGCACGGCGTGCTCGCGGAGGTGGACGCGCTGTTCGGCGGGCGCATGGTGCTCAAGCCGGAGGGGACCGCCACCTACGAGGGGCGCACCGCCTGGAAGTACACCGTCTCGCTGGGGGGCAAGGGGGAAGGGAAGGGCCCGGCCGCGCTGCTCCCGCCCGTCACCACCAGGGACGGCGGCGTGGACGAGGACACCGCGCTGCGCCTCTCCTTCTTCAACGGCCGCGAGCCACAGTCCCTCTCCGGCGAGGTGCTGGTGGATTCGGTGACGGCGGTGGTGCTGCGCGCCCGGCTGGACGGGGTGCTGAACGCCCCCGGACAGGGCGCGGACGAGGCCAGGGCCACCCCGGCCGTGCTGCGGCTGAAGGTGGAGTCCATCGTCACCGGGGTGGGGAAGCCCCCGGGACTGAAGGTCCCCGAGGACGCGCTGCCGGACGCGGACAAGCCGGTGGGCATTGCGGAGGCCATGGACCGCTTCGGCATCCCGCGGGTGAAGCCGGATGCCGGCACGCCGGATGCCGGAGGCGGGGTGGAGGAGCCCCCGGACGACGCCCGCTGAACGGGGGCCCCGGCTGAAAACTTGCCGCGGTGACTTCACCTCCTAGACTGCTCACTGCTTGCGGACGGGCCGAGTCCGACATGAGCAGGTGTTCAGCGGTTCAACGAGGAAGTGAGGCACCAGGTATGGCGAGCAAGAACAGCACGGCGGTGGTGACGGCGGAGCAGGTGAAGGTGGCCCTGAAGAAGGCCGCCCCCACCTTCGCCCCGGACGAGGAGAGGCTCTTGCGCCTGCGGCACGGGCAGGGCGTGGACCCCGTCGCCCCGCTGGCGCGAGCCGCCGGCAGCAACGCGGCGCTGGCGGACGAGCTGCTGGTCATCGAGATGGAGCTGATGCGGCAGTTCGGCCCGAAGCCGGCCATGGCGAAGGCCGCGCCGACGCGGAGCCCGGCCAAGGACAAGCTGGTCCGCGCGCTGAAGGCGAAGAAGTAGCAGCTGTCCCCCGGGGGGACGCGTTCGTCCCCTCAGGCGTTGAGCACTGCGAGGAGCCGCGCCCCGGCGCCTCGCAGCGGCTGCGCGTCCGCGCCGAGCAGGCGGAGGAGCCCCTCCACGCCCTCGCGCGGCGCCGCAGCCAGCAGCATGCGCCACTCGGCCCCTGCGGCCGGGTTTCGAAATTGGTCTTCGCCGAAGCGCTGCACCAGCACGGCGTGCAGGGCCGCTTCCAGGCCTGCCCCGCGGAGGGGCTCTCCCGCGGCATGCGCCCGGGGCAGCGCGCGCAGCCACTCGCCGCGCTCCACCGCCACGCCGCTTGCCCGCGACAGCTGCTCGGAGAAGCTGTCCTCCGCGTGCTCCAGCGAGGCGCTGGCGTGCAGCCCCACCGCCCAGAGCAGCCGGCCGCACGCGCGCCGCAGCCCCAGCAGCTGCCAGAAGGCGGCGGCCCGTGCCGCGTCCCGGGCCGCGGGCGCGGACAGTCCCACGTAGCGCCGCAGCCACCGCTCGTCGGCGAGCCACCGCTCGAACGCGGCGCCCACCCCGTGCAGCAGCGCGCCGTCTGCGGCCAGCCGGAGCTCGGCCGGCAGCGCGGGCGCCCGGTGGGACAGCGCCACCGCCTGGCCATGCGCGTGGAACATGCGGGCCGCGTCCGCCATCCCTCCGCCGAGCCCGTGCACCAGCTTCACCTCGCGGGGCACGCGCAGGGCCACCACCTCGGCCTGCCCCGGGCCGCCGCGGTGCGCAGCGGCCAGCCGCTCCACGTGCCCCTGCCCGTGGAGGGGCAGCCCCTGCTCCCCCAGCCAGCGGTCCAACAGCGGCAGCAGCTCCTCCCGCCGCAGG
>Ga0194134_10005293_pt1 | contig 12323 bp, 11 predicted proteins | sample TA2KigOff0mmetaG_FD_148602 | JGI IMG/M metagenome (GOLD analysis project Ga0194134, IMG submission 148602) | Freshwater microbial communities from Lake Tanganyika, Tanzania - TA2015056 Kigoma Offshore 0m | ecosystem: Environmental > Aquatic > Freshwater > Lake | place: Tanzania: Lake Tanganyika... | reverse complement strand
ACCGCCGATTGAATGGCAAAAATGAGATAGGCGTCTGAGCCGGCGATTGAGCCCATATCGTCACCTAAAAATGGTCGGGACGCCGAGATTTGAACTCGGGACCCCTTGCACCCCATGCAGATCCGCATCATTTCTGCGGTCCATTCAAATCAACGGTTTGAATTCGCAACCCGCTGATTTTACGAAATAATACACGTATCATGCCATTGCGTGCGATTACATTGTATTTCGGATAAAGTGCCCACAAGGTGACCACAATCCTGGGCAATGCCAAAACCCTCTAAACCATCCCGGCGTTTCACAGCGTCCTCGATCGCGGCGCTGCCCGTTGGAGAGCATACCGACGCCAACGTTCAGGGTCTCCAACTCCGCGTCAACACGACCACGACCGGTCAGTCCCGAACATGGATGCTTCGGTTCAAGTTTCGCGGCGAAAAAAGCCGTATCGTGCTTGGACGGCACCCAACTATGTCGCTCGCAGCAGCGCGCGAGGTCGCGATTCAGCTTCGCCAACGGGCTGCCGAGGGAATCGATCCTCGACGTGCCATCGCACGAAAGCTCCGACAATCCTCCGCTCCTCCCTCGGGACCGGGCGCCAATGCCGATCACACTGTCTCCGCCCTCGCCGCGGACTTTCTTGCCCGACAAGTTCGTCCGCAGTTAAAAAGGCCCGAGCAAGTTGAGCAACGTCTTGCCCGTCACGTACTTCCGCTGTGGGGCCACCGGGACGCGCGGACGATAAAGCCTCGAGACGTTAATGAGCTGACCGACTCCATCGCCGACAACGGCTCACCCGTTGAGGCAAACCGGGTCAAAAATGTGATCGGGCAACTTTTCACCTTTGCCATCGTCCGCGGCATTGTCGAAACCTCCCCCGTAATCCGGGGCTACCTACCGGGCGGGCCTGAAAAGCCGCGAGAACGCATTTTGTCTGACGACGAGCTAGGCGTGATCCTTAACGATCCGACGGGCGCGCTTCGTATGCAGCGCACCGCTCTCGCTGTACTAGTGCTTCTCGCAACCGGTGCCAGGCGCGGTGAGCTTGCCCGCGCGGAATGGCGCGATGTCGATCTGGATCGACGGATCTGGCGCATCCCAGCGGAAAACTCGAAAAACGGCCTCGAGCACAGTTTCCACATCACGGATATCGCCTATGAGCACTTCTCGGCGCTGCGACGACTCTCCGAAGGGTCGCGTTGGGTGATGTCGGCATCCGCTCGAATAAACCGCAAAAACGAAGGAGATAACCCGATCGACCCCAAACTGCTCACTCGATCAGTAGCTCGATGCACATCTCGACTGAAGCGCCTGAAGGTTGCGCCGTTTACGGTTCACGATCTTCGGCGCACTGTCCGCACAGGCCTCGCCCGCGTTGGAGTGCGACCAGACATCGCCGAGCGCGTTCTGAATCACAAGCTCGACAAGCTGCTGCTGACGTATGACAGGCACGGATATCTCGACGAACGTCGTGACGCCCTCGAGCGATGGGCGGCGCACTTGGCATCACTGAAGGAGAGCCCATGAGGGAAAAAAAAACGCGGTCTAGACTAAAAACGCGGATACGCCGCCTGCTAGCTCCCGGCGTTCCGCCTGGATATTCGGACCTACAAAATTTCGTCGATGCGGTACGGGATAAAAACGCGCCACCTGCGGCGGTCATGAAGCGCCTCGCGGGCTCCTTCGATGAAATCCTTGAGGGTAAACCAGCCGATCAGGCGCTTCGGCTACAACGTCAGGGGCGTAAGCCCCCAAATGGTAAGGATCTCCATATACGCGCGACGGTCGCGTATCGCGTTGAGGATTTGCGTCGAAAAGGGCGTACTCGGGAGGTCGCTATCGCAGAAGTGGCAGACCAAACCCGAGGGCTATCGGAAAGTCGTGTCAGGCAGTGGTACGAGGCGCATCGCGAGGATGCTCTTCGCTTCATGCGCTTGATGAGCGCGATCAAAAAGGACGCACCGCAACAGTAAGTCAAGACCTCTCGACATCCGCCCAGGATAGCCAAACAAATATCTCTGATTTGTTTGGTGTGACGCTTTCATGCCGCTGCACGACCATTCGCCTCACAACATCATCGTGAGGCAAGTTTCGTGGCAAAACATAAGCGAGCACCCACCGAAGGAAGTCGGGTCGTATGGCCTTCCGGCGTCGAACGACGCTACGACATTACGGCAGTAACCCGATGGCGCTGGGAGCGATCCGGCCGACTTCCACCCCGTGACTTTTCTATCGGCGGCCGCACCGGCTGGCGAATCGAAACGCTTGACGCTCTCGAGCGCAGTGCTGCGTGAGCGCCCTTCCCGAACACAAAAAAGAATGAGCCCAGGCCGGCCAGCCGGGGCTCATTAGTTATGCAAATCAAGGAACCTAGAAGATGCCAACTCTACCGAATCGCCAGGCTGCGCGCCGGCGAAACCCTGAATTATTAAAAGCCGCAGCAGAGCTGCGACGGCAACGCGACCGCGATCGCCTCGAGCACCTTTGGGCGCGACTCTCGATCGACAAGTGCGGCCTCTGTCGCGAGGGTAAGCCCGGCCCCAGGTGCGCGGCATGTCTACTTCGTGGCCTGCAATCGTGAGCAGCGCCGCCCAACGTGTCCTCGAACGGCTTGATGGCGTGCGCCGCGCTCGTGATGGCCGATGGCGAGCCCGATGCCCCTCGCACGGATCTCGAGGCGGGTCCTTGGCAGTCGCTGAAGGTGACGGCCGAGTGCTGCTTTTCTGTCACGGCGGATGTGAAGTCGAGGCAATTCTCAACTCGATCGGACTCGAGCTAGCGGATCTATTTGATCAACCTCTTGATCACTCTCGTGATCGTGTACGTCGGCCCTGGAGCGCGAACGATGTTCTTGAGGTTGTGATGGATGAATCTGCCGTCATCGCTGTAATTGCGTCCGACATGCTTGAAGGCCGCGTAATTACGGATGCGGACTGGCAGCGACTCGCCCAGGCATCACAACGACTCGACCGACTCGCGACGATGGTGCGCGCATGAGTGTAGAGGCGCTGCGCGAGAACCTCGATGCCTCGATGCTTCAGCTCATCGACGGCGAAACGCTCATGGCGGGCAGCTATGCGCAGCCGCAGCCGATCATCGAGAACATCTTGCTTCCTGGCGCCACGCTCATGCACGGCCCCGCAAAGAAAGGAAAGAGCTGGTTCTTGCTACAGATGGCGACCGCGATCGACGCGGGCGAAACGTTCTTGGCGTGCGCGACGCATCGACGCGATGTGCTCTATGTCGGCGCCGAAGATGATGAGGCTCGGTTTCGCAGTCGCCTTGAGCGCATAGGTGCTCGCGGCACGGTGAAGTTCGTCACACGCACCGCCCTCGAGCGGTTCGGTGCAGCCTTGCGCGCGAGCCTGGGAGATACACCTCCGACGGTGGCGATCGCCCTCGAGCAGCTCTGGCAGCAGGCCGGGCGCCCCTCGGTGGTAATCCTCGACACCCAGGAAGTATTTGAGCATCACCTTGGCATCGCCCACGGTAAGCCGGGCGATTCGGTAACTCGTCGCGACTACCTTGCCACGAGCAGCTATGACGGCATCGCGCTAAAGCATCGGATCGCGATCGTCCTGGTCGGCCATTGGGGCGAGATCAAGTCGATCGAGAAGGCAACGCTCAACCCGCACGAATGTCTGAACACGACGAAGGCGCGCCTGGCAGGTGTCACGACCTCGCTCACGCTCGGCCCTCTCCCGAATCAAGACGCGGGCGAATCAAGCCGCGATATGCAGCTCTCGATCCGCAGTCGCGATCTACCCGCAGGCGATCAATTCCTATGGGTTCGCCAGGATGCCGACACCGGGCGTTATGAGCTCATTGGAGCCGTTCGCGACGTGATGGTGACGCAGAGCCAGCAGCAACTCGTTGAGGCGCTCATCGCCGCTCGCAAAGCGCACGGCACGGAGCATTGGACAACGGCTGCCGATCTCGCCGAGGAGTTCGGCGTCTCGGTGCAGGCGGTCAAGCAAATGGTCGGCCGGGTTCGACGAGCTGCAAAAGCGCGCGGACGCGAGCCGGTGGCCGGTGGTTATCGCCTCGAATCAAAGCCCAACAAGGGATACCGCGTCGTATGAAAAAACGCGAATGGGGCCCCACACCTACACTCTATATACGATATCTACTATGTGTGTGTATGTGGGGGTATTCGTATACGCCCACACACATACTCGTGCGCGCGCGAGGAGCCGTCGATGACGTCCTCACAATACCTCCATCGAGGTATGCGCGATGAAGGGTTGCGCCAACTGCGCCGCGCTCGTCACTACCAGGCAAGACGCCTCCCTGCACGACCTCGAGCACCCGATCGTCTCGCCGATCGGCGCGCTCGCACACCTACCCCATACACCCATGCCCGCACGGCCCACCCTCGGAGATTCCATGCCGAAGCGAAACGCGAAGTCACTCCGTCGATACGCTCGCCGAATTCGACGCCTACAAAACCCGCGACCGTCTCGAGAAGGTCATGTTCATCGGTGATGTCGGCCGAACCCTCGAGCGGATACCGGAAGCACCGTGTGTAACGTGCGGGTTCTCGCGTATGTGTCGCGATCAGCTTCTCGCCTGTCATGGTTTCTCGGAGTTCGTGGATCGCGGCAAGTTCGATCGCGATGCACCGCGACGGCCGACGAGCAAGGTGTATCGACAGCTCTTTACCGACGAGGTGGAGGGGGTGTCAAAATCCTCGGGCGCATCAAGCTGAACACCGAGTGCGGAAATGCGGCTCTCTAAACGGCAATAAAATGACCGGTTGCCCGACCGATACGATGCTGACCGACTCCGCCTTCGCAAACCGGCGGCTACACTCTTTCATACCTATACGGGGTATCTTCCCCGTTTCGATAAAATCCAACGATATCCGCCTTGCCATCGCCGTTCGTATCAACGACTTGGGCTTCGGGCTTGCCGTCGCGATCTTCATCTATCAGAACAGCATCGATCTTACCGTCTCCATTAGTGTCCAGATGCATTTCAATGGGCTCTTTTACGTCATCTGGAATTATGAGAACTGTTTCTGCTCTACCATCGCAATTGAAATCCACCAAACTCCTATCGGATTTCTTGTCGTCTCCGCGGAACGCTCTTATCACCTCCGGCTCACAGCTACCCGAAGCCGCGTCCAGCCGCTCGTTTTTCGGTGGAGCAACAGATGCGGCAAACCGATTCTCGCCTCTGTTGAGGAACGCGCGAACATCGTCCGCAGATACTGCGTAATTCATCCCTTCACCGGAACCCTTGAAAGAATTAACGCCTATGACCAAGCCACTCTCATCTATGAGGGGGCCACCGGAGTTGCCCGGATTTATGGGAGTCTGCGTTTGAATAATCGCAGCAGAGTGCTCTAGACCCGACTCGGTTCTCCACTTGTAACCCCGCCGTACTTGGCTAACTATTCCCTTGGTGTACGACCACGACTCGCCGGTCGGGTGCCCAATGGCAGAAACATCGGCTCCCACTTGCACTGAAGTCAGTGGTCCAAGCGATAACGGTTTTACGTGCGGTGGAATTTTCTCGGGCTTAAGCAATGCCAAGTCCGCTACTTGATCAACCCGAATAACAGTCGCAACTACCGCATCCGCTTTTGTAAGCGTTGCCCCCTCGATCACCGGCTTAAAGACCACCACCACCCTACGCGATTCACCTACCACATGGTAGTTAGTTACAATTTTTCCATCAGAGCTGACGACAAACCCGCTACCGACGCTATCTTCCGTGAGGATCAAGGCCACAGACGGCGAATACTGACGATACCGCTGAACGTCTTTCGCTCCACGTAACTTACCGAGGCCATCCACCGACGCTGCGTCAAGCCCAGTTACCAACCTGGCCGCCAGTACATTAGCGGATGGATCTATCAATTTCAGCGCCGGCGCTCCGACAATCATCGGCGCGCTTTTTACAGCAGTCGGGTCGCTTGTTGACTGACCGACCAATTGGGTAATACTTCCCATAGGCTGGGAGGTTCGACTTGCGCCCTCAACGACCGGTAAAAAAAGTATCATGGCCAAGATAATGAGGCAGTTAAGCTGTCGATTTTTCATAGCCTTTTTCTCCCTATTTGGCGGTGCAGTCTCGACGGAGGCAGCGACAGAGCCCGGGCTTTCGTCTGCCGCCACTGCGAAATTCGAATCGGTTTGGGTGTCCGTGCGTGAGGCCTACTGGAGTGGGGATCTTAATACTGCCCAACGAATTCTTGAAGATACAAATAGTTCGTTCATCGCCGGACCAAGCACACCAGACGAGTTAGCGCTCGCGGAGGCACAGTTTCAGATATGCGAAGAGCAGGAGGATTACGCCTGCGCGGTCCCGGCTGGCAGAAGGATAATGAACTCGTATGAAAACTTTCTCAAAGACGCCAAGTCCCGAGACCCTACCGCAGATGACCTGGAGGCGTTCGCACGGTGGGGATACTATATCCATAAATTTCTGCTTATCGGCTCTCAAGGAAAAAAAACACCCGAACTAGAAAAAGCTATCGACGCTCGATATCTCGACCAACCGGGCGAGTTGATGAGGTCAGTCGACACCTTTGTTCGTAGACGCCTGCTGCTCGCCGACTTAAATCTTTCTCTGGGCGATCGCGCGGCCGCTCGTGTGGCAGTCGAAGGGGCGCTTGCCGCACTACTCTCGATTGATAATCCAGAAGATCAACCCCTACTGCTATTGATGCAGTTGATTGATGTGATGGATCGCCTCTGGGCGTTAGACGATCACCAGCGGATATCAAAGTTCATAAAAATTTTAACGCCAACAATAGAAAAGACTCTACCTGATCCTTCCTTATGGATGGTTCGATACAGGCTACTTCAAAGCGTAGCCGAACTCGAAGCGGACAAACCTGGTCGTGCCTATAGCTATGCCGAAAAAGCACTCGACACACTCGAACAGCTCAAGACTCATGCCTCATTAAAATCTTCACTCACCGACCGTGTTCTCTCGGCACTGTGGTCTTCTTCTATTCTGTCTGGCAACAAGGAAACTGCGTACGCTACACTGAACAAGCTAGCTGAATTTTGGCGTCTCGACACCGTTCGTCAAACCGAGAAGGCCGATTATTGGCAGGCCTTTGCACTAATGCAAAATGCCATAGGGCGGTTTATGTTTGGAGACCGCATTAGCAAGACGGATCTCAAAATATTAAAGACTATAAAGGCCGGATCAACAAAAGATCCGAATACTTTCGGTCTCGCCGACTATATTGAACTAGCAGTATTCTTTCAGGAGAGTTTGAACAACTACTCGGTCGATGTCACGTATAGAGCTGCACTACAATTTACATCTAGGATTCAACAGTTAGCTCGACGTGATTCCTTCGATCATCTACCAAGGTCATTGGTTGAGTTCCGCATTGCGAGCGCCCTATTTCTAGAACTTCTTGCTAAAGAAGGAACCCGGGACAAGCGAATAGTAGATCTATCGCTAGTTCTGTCCGACATCATAAGTCGAACGGGTAGCGATACCGAGAGCCAACTTACAGCACTTCTTTCGCTCGCGGCATCCGACGAGGAACGCCGGGTATTGAGACAGGGCTTCCACCTTGTCGCACGCAAGAACGACTTCGAAACCGAAACTCTAATCGCCCTGAAAGACCGCATACCATCGAAGAACAATAACCTCCAACGCAATTTGACCATCGATTTTTCGCAGCACTTTATCTTTGGCGACTACTTCATTGAGCTGGATCGATGGAGAGACGTAATTGGAAAGATCAATCCAGCTTTGAATAACCAACCCGTATTAGCGGGCGGCAACTCCGCGCGAAAAGGCCTTCTATCGGACGACGCAGCACTGGCCTTCACGAAGACCCCTCGCGGCGCGATATTCATTGCGTGCCTACGAGCAGATAAGCCGGGCATGCTCGTGCGGTCGCCGGAGAGCCTCAATGCTCTAGTAATTCATGACCGCACGATTCGGCTATCACTCACCGCCTCTCATGCTCCGAACAAGACGCTAGACCAACAGTTTCCAACTAGCGCGTCGGTCGCGCTCTATAACGCTCTGTTTTCGCCTGTTGAGAATTGCACGCAAGAAGCGAAAAACCTCATCTTGGCACTCCCCCCGCCTTTGCTTTCGACGCCGGCGGCGGCTCTATTAAAGAAAATGCCCGAAACTACGAGAGATGGCTACGATCTGCAAAATGCCGCGTGGTTAATCCGATCCCATGCTGTTCGATACGTCACTTCGACACTGCAGTTGTCATATCCTGCGCGACAAGTTGCTCAAGCCAACCATCGCAATGCTTTCCTTGGCGTCGGCGATCCGGTCCTCATCAACGCAGGCACAAACTCGGAGGCAAACTCTACGACGGTTGAATACAAACTACGGGGAGGAAGGGGTATAGAAACCCTGCAGGAGCTACCAGAAACCTCTCTAGAGCTACGGCGGGTATCCGAATCGCTTAACGGTCAGTCGACTCTGTTATTGAGAGAGCACGGGAGCGAAAGCCGTCTTCGACGTGAAGATCTGTCGGCCTATCGTTACATCGGCTTCGCTACCCACGGTGTCCTTCGCGAGGAGATTCCGGGCCTAATCGAGCCCGCATTGATCCTCACCCCAACCGACGCCCGGAGTTTTTCCGATGGTATCTTGACTACGTCCGAGATAAGCGTCCTTGAGAACCGCGCGGATCTCGTTTCCCTGACTGCATGTAATTCTGCTTCATTTGACATGGCCGAATTTTCTGTTGGCCTGCCAAGCTTGGCGTCTGCATTTTTTGTCTCTGGCTCGAAGCAGGTTCTCGCTACTCGCTGGGCAATTAACTCGGACGCGGGACTTGCGATGGGCACACAGTTCTTCGACAACCTTCGAGGTCAAGCTGAAAGCAACGCTGCACTGTCGCTCCGCGAAGCACAACTCGCAATGATTGAGGGCAACCAAGCCGATTCGTTCTCACATCCAAGATTCTGGTCTGCATTCGTTATTTATGGACATACAGTAAACAATGACGTGTCGGCTAGCGAGCCTTCCAAGTTGATGATTGAGAGCATTCCCCTAGTTAACGACGCTGGCGAGATTCTCGGTATTTCGATAGTCCCGAGTACCAATGAAATTGTAGGCGTAGGAATCGGTAAATTTAATAACCAAAAAAAAATATTCCCACGCGAGACAGTGATTTCGACGTCAGACGGGATCACACCGACTTCGACGGCAGTGGACGGGTTTTTTCATAAATCTATAATCTCTTTTCGTACCGACAATTTTATAACCGCAATCAGTTTTTACGATAACGTTTTAGGATCACAGTCCCTTTCAGTCGCGGAGATTAATAAGTACGGGAAAATCTTAAAGACTGTGAATCTTCCATTGAAAGACGCCTTTTTTAATAGAGTCGAACTCCAAAGACTCCGTGACGGCTCAATTGTCGCTCTAGTGCTCTGGACGAGTAACGACTCAACCGAGGCGCATACGCTCACCGCGATACAGCTAACAGAGGAACTTTCGATTCTTCGGTCGACTTCGACAAAGACTAGAGTCTATGTCTCTAATCCCTTTATTTCGGCAGTAGACCAAAATGGCAGGTTACTTATATCCCTCGGCGCCCCAAACGATCAGTCCCCAGAGAACAACCCGTCCCCCGGTGCGCTGGTCGATACGCCTCTAAAGTCACTAGCAACCTGCGCGACAAAAGCATCGACGATCTTCGTTGAGCTTGATCTCAAGGTATTTACTTTCACGGTGGAATCCAACTACCGCGATATTGCTATTACCCGACTGCAAACTAATGACAGACAAGAAATCTATGCGGCCGGCTGGGAGCAAAGCTGCATCGGAGTCAAGAGAGCCATTTTGGTGAGAAAATTCGACAACGACCTAAACGCAATTTTTACGGACGTATCGGGATTCGACACCCGGGCCCAGGATTTTTTTATTAATAAAAACGGTGATTTCATCCTCGCGGTGCAAGGGGAACAGGCGCTAGACGCACCGAGTAAAAACTATTCGCTCGATAGCGATATCGCATTGGAAGTTAACGAGCAGGGGACGATAAACGAAAAAGTAAAGTCTAGCGTCGCCTTCGCCGCGGTATATGTCTTGTCGCCTAACGGTAAATCCAAAGAACGAATGCGACTGGCGTATGGCGATGACGCGTACGTTCAAGGACTTATCACGTCTGATGACAGCACAGCGTATCTGTACGGAAGTAACGGAGCGCTTGGAGCGATATGGAAAGTGGGCTTGCGCTAGGGATTTCGCGTACGGTCACCGCCTCGAAAGCCCGTTAGGAGAGTTTAACCTTGAGTTCATCAAGTATGCCCCCGTAATGCACCGGACGGCCGGAAGCCCAGGGCTCACTGCTTCAGGGGCGCGACTTAATAGCGCCGAATTTAAGGTGGCTCCACAGATTTACGGCGTTCTACGAGCGCGTCCGAAAGCGACCGATGAATATTCACGCAATCCCTTGGATGGAGTTATAGACCCATATGGCTGCGAAAGGCCAGCCCACCAAACCTAGGATAGACAAAAAAACAGCGCGCGCGCGGGTATTTCCCAGCAGCCCGTCCACGATCATCTCAAATATTAGTGTCGTTACCTGCAAAATCAGGAATAGGACAATCGGCCAATACCACGACGTTACCTGCCAATAGTTATAAGCTAAAAACAAGGCGGAGAAGCAACCAGTCACAAAAGAGAGGTTAAGGAGCAGATCAGTGAAAGGTCGCCACCTTCCCATGAATAGTTTTTTGTTAATGGCGTTATAAAGGTTATATAGCAGATCATTCAGTACAAATGCTGCTAACAGCAAGTCAAGCGGTAACGATTCCGGCATGGTTACACCTCATTAATAACTAAAGCTCGTAAGATGGGCTGTCAAACTTGGACGAGAGAAGTGGGCAGATTCAGCCAGGGGTTACTTATCGCCTTTACTACCTGATGGGCTTTGGTGGTCGACCTGGGTCGTTAAACAGGAATCCGGTTATGCTGGGATCAAAAAGTTCTTGATCGGTTGCTTGAGAAACACCCCCTCTAATCGATTCACGTCGACGGATATCTGCCTCCGCTTTTCTTCGGACTTTCGGTAGCGCTGGAGGAGACTGGCGCGCGCACGACGGTGGTTCACGAGTCACCGTGACTGGCTTCCACTCGCCTTTCTCGATCACAGCTTCGAGCCCACCGTCCCACCGATAGACAGTGCCCTCTTGGTACCTGTTTCCGTTTCCGTCTAAATCGCTGTCTGGATCTGGCATGGCCCGAGGCATATCCACCGGCACCAGCTTATCGAGTTTCGTTATCGCGAATTGCTTTACACCCGACTCTAGAAACTCATCCGACTCGAGTTGATAAGTCACGCCAGCGAAGGACAGCTCTCTGCGCACGATCACAGAACCGCGGCAGACGGTATAGATTTCTCCGACGTCCTCAATCGTCACTTGTAAAGGCGCGTCGTGGCTCACGCTGCACCCGGCTACCGCACAAACGACCACAACGAGTGAGAGGCGCGGATCAAAATGGCTTGTCATCGTGTGTACCCCAGGAACCAACCTAGTCGCAGCGAGCATCTGCTAGGTTAAGCGTGAGAGGCTTCTCGCGAACGGCTTGAAGATCAACCACAGGCGGTAGCCCGCGGATGGGCTGAAGGCACGCATCGGGTACAGGCCCGACGAGTCGCGTCCACCTGCGGGATGTATCTTTTTCAGTCCACATCATTCGCGCCCTGCCGACCGATCGCACCCACCAGATAGTGCCGTGCTTCGCTGGGAGCCGAAGAGAGTCTGTCAGCTCTTGGAGCCTAATCACTCGGACTATTCGCCCAAGGTTGTTGCGGTTATGCGCAGAAATTACGACCGCTAGGTCGCCAGGTTTGCAGTTTGGCATGTCGGTTTAGCTTGTTCGGCTTAATGCCAGGCCAGCAATCGAGTCAAATCTGCCCTTGGGCTGCTACGCCGCCCGCGTGAATTTTACGCTTTTAAGCCCGTTTTAGACACCCTGTTGACGCTGCGATTAAGTGCTCGACGAGCCGCTGCTCACGCGGGCTCAATCGTTCGAACAGCCCCGAATGGAACAGCTCGCGGGCATCGATAAGGCAACCGACCTCGAGGCCGCGATCGTCACCAGCGGCGACTACGACCTGGCGGCCGGTGAAGCCGATCAGCTCAAAGTCACCGGGCTCTGTTACCCCGGGCAGCGATGTAACGGTATCCATGCGTTTCCTCCAAAAGTGACCACAAAGGTGACCACAAGGAGATTTGGAAACGCATGTAAGTAATGGTCGGGACGCCGAGATTTGAACTCGGGACCCCTTGCACCCCATGCAAGTGCGCTACCAGGCTGCGCCACGTCCCGACCGACCGTTGACTGTGGGTTGGATACCCGTTGTCTGG
>Ga0194134_10005280_pt1 | contig 12344 bp, 8 predicted proteins | sample TA2KigOff0mmetaG_FD_148602 | JGI IMG/M metagenome (GOLD analysis project Ga0194134, IMG submission 148602) | Freshwater microbial communities from Lake Tanganyika, Tanzania - TA2015056 Kigoma Offshore 0m | ecosystem: Environmental > Aquatic > Freshwater > Lake | place: Tanzania: Lake Tanganyika... | reverse complement strand
GTTCTACGCCGGTGGGTTCTCGAACCAGACTGTGGCCCATGACTGCAAGTTCTGGGCGTACAACGGCAAGTGGTACCGAACGAACGTCTCCGGCTCGACAGGCAACACGGTCGTGACTGGGGTCAACGTCTACAACAGCAGCGAGGATGTCTACAACAACAATCCGGCGCAGACGATCGAGAGCTTGCTGGGGGCTCCGGGATCGATGCGCTTCCTCACCGTTGACTCCTCCATGCTCTCCCCTCCCCCCCCGCCGCCCCCGACGTGCCCTGGCGACCTCGATGGTGATGGTGTGGTCGGCGGCGCCGACCTTACAATACTGCTCGGCGGTTGGGGCGCCTGTCCGTAATGAACGCCGGTAGGGGCCGCATCAGCTGCCTGAGCTTGTGACCAACAGGGTGCGCAGACGGTCCTCGGGATCTCTGCGCACCTGTTCCATGGTGCCGTCCCCGTTCAGTGCGGTCGTGGATGCCCACGAGCGGCGGCAGACACTTCAGTCCCAGTGGCGATCGCGCTTCGGCCTGCGTACGCGCTTTTGCAACAAGGGGTTGCGTGCGTGGAGATCTCTTGCGGTGGGCCAGCGCGGTGGCGTGGCCGAGTGCCTGGCCGACCGTCGCGAGCTTGCTCGCGGATTGTGTCTCCGCGCATAGCGAGACCTCGCGCCCCGAAAGGTCTCTGGTTCACAGTTCCTGAGGCCGAAATGCACGAACTCATACGCAAGCAACCGGGGCGCTTCGGGCAAAATCCGGACGGCGCGGAGGCCGCGGAAGTACCGGGTAATGAGTCGGGGTGTCCCTGTGCGCCCGACATCCACCGCGAGCCGACACTCATGCCGAGACGCTTGATGCAGCTGCGGTCGAAGTCTTCACGCCTTCGGCTGCGCCCAACGAATGGACTTTCTGATCAATCCTCCGACGCCAAGACCCACCGCGATGACCAGAGCAACGACTGGCGCTCCCACGAGCAGCGTGCTTCGAATGTCGATCTCGAGGCTACTGATCGGAACCCCTCGCCACAATTGGTCGATTGCGACCGCGAGCGTCCCCCAGCCTACGAAAGTCCAGCTACCGATTGCGTAGGCGATCGCCGGTCGTACACGCGAAAGCCTAGCACACAACACTGCTGGCACAACGGCCAGGACGACGACCGGAACGATGACCCAACCGATCGGGTTGAGTATCGGGAGCCACTCGTTCAGCTTCATCAAGCCAAACCAATATCCGAATCCAAGCAGCCCTCCAACCGCGACCCCGGCGACGGACATCACCATGAGTTCGACTCTTTGCCGTCGTTTGCGAAGGTCGCACACGCTTCGCGGGTCGGAGGGGTCGATCGCGAACCCGCATTCCGGACAACGGCACGGGATCGCATTTCCCAACGGCTGCAGGCAACGGCGGCAGCCGAGATGCACGGCGTGCACATCACTCGTGCCGTTTGAATCAGCGAGAGCGGACTGGGCTGGCGCGGCTCCTTTGCTTTCCACGGCTGCGCATTCTCCTCAAGGTTCGGGATCTGGGACTTCTATACGTGGGCGACGATTTTGTTCAGCGCCCTTTTGACCATTTTCGTCAACGCCCGATCAGGCTCGCGACCGACGCCAGCCCCGCGGACTGACGAACCGCCTGATCCACGAAGAATTCCGACGCCCTCCGCCAAGAACGCGGAGGACTTTCCTTTCGGCTGCGGAGATAAAGGGGTGGAGGCGTGCGCCTCTGATCGAACCCTCCGCCCTCTGCATGTCCCACCCAGACGAAGACCCCAATCCCCCACGCTGCGCCGCCTGCGCATCCCGGCTACTGCGCCCGCACCGCCTCGAACCGCGCGCAGTCGCCGCGCTCGTTGCGGAGCGTGAGTACCGCGCCGCGCGGACTGGAGGCGATCGTGGCCGACCGTACCCCGCCGAGCATCGACGTGAACGCACCCTCAAGCGCCATGCGCTCGGGCGGTCCAGCCATCCGCGTGGCACCGACTGGGCCGAATCGCAGCGGCACGTTGTGTGCGTTCATCGAATTTCCAACGGTCGCTTCGGCAAAGTAACGATTCACCCCGGCGAAGCCGGAGGCACGACCCTCGGCCGAGATGAAGAGCGAGGGTGGCTGGTCGGTGACGGCGATCGGCTTGCCATCGGCGTCGGTCAGCTCGACGCAGGTCCACTCGGTGCGGTCGATGCCCGGCAGCCGAGTGAGCGTGCCGGAGTTCGGCCCGGCGGGCCGTGAATCCGGACCCGATGCGCACGACGCGAGCGTGACCACGATTATGGCTGCGGCAGCGAGTGAGAGGATGCTCCTGTTCATGGAAGTGAGGGTACCGCCCACGAAACCCCTCACTTCACCAGCACGCCGTCTTGCGACAAGAGGTTTGCGTGGGCAGAGGCCTCTCAGCGTGGGCCAGCGGAGTGGCGTGGCCGAGTGTCCGGCCGAGTGCCTGGCCGACGCTCGCGGAGGTCTCGCCGGGTTGTCTCGATGCTGTGGTGCTATGCGTATCAAGAGACCTCGCGCCCCGAAATGTCTCTGGTTCACGATTCCCGGGGTCGATCGCTGACGCTTCGCAGGTGAATCAGCGACCCGCCAGGAACGGAGCAATCGCATCGCCGACCTTGGCGAACCGTGCCACGAAGTGATTGATCGCCTCATCCATGTGCTGTCGCGCAGTGACGGAATCGAGTCCTCGGCCGGAAAGCGGTGCGATTACCCGATGGGCCAAGAACACCCACTGCTTCGGAATGCCGGGGACATTGATGAAGTGCTCCCGTCGAATTCCAAACTCCTTCGGATCACGGAGCAGCCGTTCCACGATCTTCATCCGAAGCGGCTGATCCGACATCGGCGAGAGCAACAGACTCAAGCAGAAACCAGTCTTCTGAACTCGATCAAACCACATCCCCAGCCACCACGACGGTTCACACCCAATACCGCGGCATAGCGGTGGCAACGGATGCGGCCACGCGGCGGGAACAAAAGGCCAGAGTCGATGTTCGTACCCACCGAGCGGAATGATGTCAGGGTGAGCCAGAACAGTCTCTCTGGCGACCGCGAAGAGGTCGCATTCGCCGGCAACTGTCTCCACTGGGGTGCCAAGCTCTTTCGAGCCCAAGGGCCTGGCTTACTCGGTCAGTTCAACTGCTGGCGGCTCCAGATCGATGCGAAGCTCCTTCACAACCTGCTCGATCGCGTCCGCCGAGAGACGAGTCTGAAGGAACTTGACCAGCTCGTCCTGTCGCGGCTGTCCGAAGACCATTCGATACAGGGTGAGTGCCGACCGGAGGGCTACGAGCTTGTCACCATCCCGGCTGAGCGGAAGCGTGGGTACGTGACGTTCGATGACCGCCCCGTCAGGCGTGGCGAAGACCCAGAACGGCTTGAGCTCGTTGGTCGCGTTCGCGTGCTCGCTTGCGGCGGCATCGAACGCCGCGTTCCAGCGATCGGAGAACGGCGAGCACTCTTGATTGCCGTAGGTCCTCGCGATGTTCTTGCGGACAGCGTGCCCCTTGTACCTGTGGATACGGCCTTCACGCTGCTCAAGATCAACCGGGTTTGACGGCAGATTCCAGTGCACGATCGCGTGGCAGTAGTGATGGAAATCCAGGCCCTCTTGCCCGACAGAGGTGCTGGCCAGCACGAAAGGCCAGAACGGCGAGTTGAAGGCCGCCCGCACCTGGCCGGCACGGTCTCGATCGTTGTCCATTTCGCCCTGCTGCTGGCCGAACCGAGCCGCAAAGCGTGTCCTCATGCGGTGTTCGGTGTGAGTGACACTCTTGGTCTTGGTGTCTACCCGGATTTCGTCGACGCCGACCGCTGCCGTGCGAAGTCCGATCGCCTTGGACATCTCGGCCGCAACAGCGTCGGCGGCCTCTTCATCCGGCACACGGCCTACTCCGAGGCTGTCTTTCAGCACGTGGGCGTACTCATCGAGCACGGCCTGAAGACAACCGTCGACCGCATACTCGATCACCCGCATCCAGTACGGCTCGGCGTTGTTCAAGCCGCGCACCAAGGCAATGACCTCGTGAAGGTTGAACAGATTGCGGAGTCTCCAGGCAACACGCCCGGCGGCAAGACGGACATGCACGTCGTCCACGGAGCAATCCCGAAGCACCCGGACGAGCGAGCGCAACGCGACGACCGCAAGGTTGCCGAGGCACGCCTTCGCCATAGCGTCAACCAGGTCCGACGGCGGCGCGCCGAGTGGCCGGACGTGCGGACGACAGGCATCCATGAGCAGTTCACTCGCCTGTCGCACGTGTTCCGACCACGCAGTCTCCGTCTCTTCCTGTCCCGCTTCAAGCTCCGTGGTCTTGTCCCCGGACCAGGCCTCTGGCAGCGAGCCGTGGGACCAGAATCGCGTCGTGTTAGAAAGATCAGCGAGCACATCGAGCAGGATCGGGCACGCCCAATACCAGCGCTCGTCGATCTCGCCACCCTTCGACCACCTTGCCACCGCCCGATCGACAGCGGGTCGCAGCACGTCCGTGGCAGCACCTATCGCCTTGTCAGCAGAGCGCGAAGACGTTCCCTGGTGCGCCGGATCGAAGGCCCCCGCGAGAGCACTGGACGGGTAGATCAGGCCGAGCACCGGCATGCCGGTGAGACGGCCATCTGCGCGCGCAAAGCGAAGGAGTGCGGCGATCTTCTTGCGCCCATCCGTCGAGTTCTGAACTGTGACGTGGCCGTTGCGCGCATAGCTCGCAGCCATCATGCGCCTCTCGACCTCGTGGCTGAGGACGCTGGCGATGACCTTGGGAACCACCTTCCAAGACGAGAATACCAAACGCTTTGTGATCCCGTTCTCTTGCTGCGTAGCGAAGGGGCCCGATGGCCGGTAGTACGGAAGGCTGGGCGGAAGCCACAGGAGCTTCCACACTCCCGAATCGACTGTGTCGGCAACGAGCGTGCGCAGTCGCGCGTTTGCCGGGTCGATCGCGCGATACGCCGTGACGTCCTCCCACTGCAGTAGGCCCGCGCCCGCCCCGGCGAGCGCGGCCGCGACAGCGCCAGACTTCCCGGATTCGATGGTCTTTAGGAGCTCCCTCTTGAGCTCATAGTCATCCATGAAGTTGAGGAGGTAAGGCGCGGCCTTCCAGTACTCCACGATCTCCCCATGATCGAGCGCCTGCGCGACGTTCGCGGCGGTCATGTACTGCCGAACGTCCGACGGCTCAAGCCGGGCTGACGACGGAATCTCCCGAAGCATGCCGCTGCGATCGCTCGTTGCGGCAAGCCGCTCGGTCCTTGACATGACACGGCGCAGCCGCCGCTCGATTTCCGACTTAATCGGGCGCAGATCGGCCACGCCGCTGCCGCCGAGATTGAGGATGGCGGTGCGGTAGTCCTTCAGCAGCCCTCGCATCGCCCGATTCTCTTCGGGCGCGTGCTTCACCAGAAAGTCGTACGTCGCGACGAAGTCCTCGTAGTGGTCGCTCTCGCCGTTCTCCTGCTCGTGCTGGAGCGAATACATCTTGTACGGCGTCGCGGAGAGCAGGAGCACCCGAACCGCCTCGTGATGCTGTTCCTTCGTGTCCGCGTATTCAAACAGCGACTTTGCGAGCTCGGCGACCTCGTCGTCGGGGTTGAGCAAGTGCTTGAACCGCTGAAACTCATCGAGAATTACCAGGTCGGGCCGCAGCGCTGTGATGCACGTCCTGCCCAGGATCGCTCGAAGCTCGGCGATGATGGAACGCCGGCGGTGACGGAGATCCTCGTCGGACTCAGAATCGTGATCGCTGCAAGCAAGGCTCAGGGTCCGCTCCCGCAAGCTGGGCAGGCCGGACTTCCGCGCGATGGCGTCGAGGCGGTCGAGCTCGCGAAGAAAGCCCGCCTCGAGTCCAGAGTCGACCGACCGCTCAGCCATCCAGTCGTGAACCAACGACTTGACCAACGACTTGAAGTTTGATCGCTTCACGACACCCCGAAACAGCCCCAGGCCGTCCCTCTCCGGAATGCGCCAGTGGTCCCTGAGCAGATGGAACAGCAGTGCTCGTTCCTTGGCGATCCCCATCCCGCCGCTCGGCTCAAGTGAGGTTCCGGGCGTCATGGAGACGTAGTTCACACGCCGCTTCGCCATGTCGCGCAGCTCGATCGGCAGCAGAGTGGCCCGGCTGGCACGGGCGAACTCGTGCGACTTGTCGAGACGGAGGCGGTTGATGTTCTGGCGAGCGATGTCGGCGTTCGAGCAGACGTACACAACATCGATGCGGTCGACGGAGTTCCACAGGTGCTCGACAGCCTTGGCGATAACGCCCCGGGCAACCATCGTCTTCCCGAGCCCCACCTCGTCCGCGACTAGGAAGCGGTGCGTGGAATCGTCATCGAGATACAGCCGACGGAAGGCGTAGTCAACGGTTCGGCGTTGGAAGGCCTTCAAGCCTAACAACGCCTCACGTGCACTGGGTGGTAGATCGGCCGGACCGCTCATTGTCCGCCCCCTGGAGCATTGTTCGCGATCTCCCTGCGCACCTGGCCGATCGGCCCCCATACCGCTTCGAGTTCTGGGGGCAGAATGGACCGACCCTCGGGGGTCTTGCGAAGGTCATCGATGAGTCTTTGAACCTGATCCAGCTTCCCGGGGCTGCGGTGAAGTGCCGTGAGCATGTGCTCCAAGAGCGGTAGGCCGTCATGGCTGGGAGCCGCGCCGTTCGCAGCTGAGTCCGCGGCGAGCTCGCGCAGCTCGTTGAAAAGTCTTTCGGGATCGTCAGACAACAGCATGAGCAGGAACCGGATGAGCGTGCGCGAGTCCGAGAGCAGGTCACGCAGCAATCGTTCCTTCCGATCAGCCGGCGCGCCCACCAGTGGCAGATTCAGCACAAACGCCTCGGTGCGTTCGGCCTCGCCGACTTTGGCACTGACCTCGAACGAGATGAACGACGAAACAGACTGGATCGCGTGCGGACCGAAGGTTGCCTTGATGACCTGCCCGCTCGGCAACGCCCGCGCTTCCACCACCAGCATGGCGGGCCGGCATCGCACCGTCGCTCCTGCACCGATCGTGAGCGGCTCCGATGATCTGAGGGTCGTGGTCACCGCCTTGCTGTCCATCGCCGCCGGCTCGACGAACAGCTCCATGTTCATCATCACCAGTGCGCGACGGATCGAGTCCACCAACTCTTCGCACGCTTGGTCATCGGCACCGCGTGTCACGGCCTGGTCTTCCGGCGTAAATGGCGCCAGCATTGAACGAAGATTGGGCTGGTTGTCGCCCTCTCCAATCGTGGCATCCACGCCAAGCTTGGACTTCTTGCCAACCAACTCCACGAGGAACTCGACATTGCCGCTGAAGGCGGCCGAAGTTGCGTTCGCAGATCCGGTCCAGACGTGTGCGTTCCACCCTGCATCAGCAACGAAGAGCTTCGCGTGCAGGCCCGAGAGTGACACTTCTGCACGCTCAGTGGAATCGTCTGGCCCCGCGATCGCCTCGCATCCCTCGTCAAGCGTGTGGCACGACCAACACTCGCGGAGCACCCCGGGATCGATCTCGCGGAGCGGCTCGGAGCGGCTGACCAGAAACTGGGCTCGCCCGGGCGCTGCGAGTCGTTTGAGGAAGTCCGGCGTGACGAAGGGCGACACGACCAACAGGCGATCGATCCGCTCGCCGAACGGCCATGTGCCCTTGCCATCCATGCCGAGTGGCCAGAAGCGGATCGAATCCACGCCGTCCGGGAGACTCCACTTGACCACCCGCAACTCGTCAGCAATCAGAGCGGTGTCGGAGACTGCCTGTGGGCTCAATCCTGAAGTACGAACGACGAGGCCCGAGAGTCCGCCGACGAACCCGGCCAGAGCGCGGTTCTTGGCGATGCCCTTCTGCCTGTCAGACCGATCGCCTTCGAGGACCAGCACCGTGTCCCAAGAGCGGTCGAACGTGAGATTCCGGGTCAGGCAAAGGAGCCGGTATCGCACCTTGTTGCCGTCTGACGAATCCACGAACCGCAGCGCCCAGACCTTCGGATGAAAGACACCGGCACGCCCTTCCCGAGCCGATGGCGGAATGACTTCAATGACTGACTGCTCCAAGTAGGCGAGCAAACGCTGGTTCGCAGGCGGCACCTTGATCTGGCCGGCTTGGCAAAAGATGTGGATGCGGTCGGCACACCGCCGAAGCGACTCGAGCAGGGCGAGCGGGTCTCCCTTGCCAGATGCGGGATCCGCAGCCAGACGTCCACCATCGTCCTGCCAGTCAAACATCGCGAAGCCCAGCGGCGCGGTCAGAAGCGCGATCAGATCCAACGCAAACGTTGTCCCAACAGCGCAGTCAAAGCGGTAGCCCTCAGGGGGCCGCAGGGATTCGAGCAGCATTTGCCTTCCGCGTGGATCAAGCATGGCTCCTGCCCCCTCCGGAGTCAGGAGCCAGCCCGCGAAGAATGTCGTTCAGGATGATTTGCGTCCGGTCCCAGCGATAGTCGATCGGGCCACCTGAAGGGTCACCCTTCCACCGATCTCTGGCTCGCAGATTCTCCGGCAGTAGTCTGGCTCCTTCCCCTTTGAGTTGACGCTCACGGTTCGCGATCAGTCCGCCCACATGCTCATCGTCCCACACGCGTTCTCCGGCCGCAGCGCGGAGCGCGATGCAGATCCACCGTTCGGCGAACTCCTCTGTCCGGGCTGAGATACGCGCGTTCAGGCGACGCACCAGTTCCCAATACGCTGCCCGATCCCAATGCTGAAGCCCAGACTCGTCGGAACCCACTGCTGCCTGCCACTCACCGAGCGCTGACTCTAGCTGGCCCACCAGTTCTTCCGACCCCGATTTCATTCGAGCCAGCCGCAGGGAGTAGGCGAGTGGACCGCCCCACGCGCAGAGCGCAAACAAGCGAGCGTGCTCGATTTCCGCAAGCAGCTCAGCGGGCATCGACCGAACAACCTCAGCGTCCCAGAGATACCGTGCAGCAAGTTGCTCGTGACCGCTGGCCACAAGGCGTGCAAGCAGAGACCCGGGCTGGCATGTGCAGATCCGATCACGGAGGAACTCAGACTCCTCCTCACGCAACTCCAGCGAAGTCGACTCAAACATCCCGTCCGGCTCGCTCGGCAGCCCGAGATGCCAGTCTCGCGACACGCCATCCATAGGCTCACCGTCGTCTGAGGACAGAGGTCGCGAGGCGGCACTGCCCTCCCGCGACAGTCTGCGAGAGTACTGCTCGATCGATCCATCGAACAGGCGAATACCCCAAAGCCGCAGCCCTCGCCAGTACACGCTGCTGGGCATCCTCTGAAGGCCTCCTTGGGCTTCACGGCCGATGATGCCCGTAGGATCAGCACAGCCCTTCAAGAGCGCCTGGATGAGTTTAACCTCTCGCCGCCGGAGCTTCGCGGCTCGCTCCCGGGCCGTGAGCTCTCGCTTCTCGTAGCGTTTAAGGATCCAAGGCACGAAGAGGAAGTACCGAGCCCGAGTCTGAATCGTCGATGTGCCCGGAAAGAAATGATCCGCGAAGGCGTCTCGGATGGGCGAGAAGCCAAGTTCGTCAACGGTGTTCCTTTCTCGGAACAGATCGATCACCTGCATCGCGCGTTGGCGATCAGATTCAGCGAAATCGAGCCAGGAAAAAGCGCTTTGCATGCGTCGCGATCCGCTCAGTAGTATTCCTTGATAGACCCATCGGCCCGCTCGAACAGCCCGTTGTCTTGGTGCAGTTTGTACTTGAACAGCGGCTTGCGGAGGGCGATCTTCGCCTCGCGCTCGCTCGCGTGCGTGTTCTGCCATCTGTCGAACCGCACTGCACGCACGATCTCGTCGATGTCGTCCACGACGCGCTTCACCATGACCGGCGTGCTGCCGTTCTTCGCCTCCTCGAACAGCTGCGTGAGCGCAGCCTTGCCGTGGTCGATCTCCTCAGCGGCGGGCGTCTCGCGTTCCAGCCGGACGACGTCCTTCGCCAGATCGAGCAGCGCCTTCAGGAAGTCGATGCTGACCAGCAGCCCCTGCTTGTGCCGATTCTTGAGATCTTCCAGCCGCTCCGCGAGGGCCTTGTGCTTGGGGTTCCCCGCGTGCTTGCGGAGGCGGGCCGTCAGCTTGATGCTGATCTCCCGCCCCTTCTTCTCGGGGTCGGGGTCGCCGATCACGGCCTGCAGGAGGTCCGCATCGAGCACGAGCGTGTCGAGGTCATCGCGCACGGTGTTGTTCGCCAGGCATTCCTGTGCCGCGATGAGACCTGCATACCCCTGCAGCGTGCGGTCGCACCCCGCGAAGTAGGCCAGGCACTTCTGCATCGCGGCGGGCAGCTTGCCAACCAGCTCGGCAATGTTCGACACCGCCTTGCGCACGCCCTTCTCGTCGAACTGGAGCGCCTGGGCGACATCACCGAATATACCGAAGTAGTCCACGATCAGGCCGTGGGTCTTCTCCTCGCTGTACGGACGGTTCACGCGGCAGATCGCCTGCAGCAGGGTGTGGTCCCGCAGCGGCTTGCCCAGATACACCGTCTGGAGGATCGGTGCATCGAAGCCCGTCAGCAGCTTCGACGTGACGATCAGGATCTTCAACGGGTCCTTCGGGTCGCGGAAGCGGTCCAGGAGCTTCTCCTCGGCGTCCAGATCGCGCTTGTATGCGTCGTACTCGGTCTCGCCCGAGTCCACGGGTCTGCCGGTGTAGCGATCGAGCGGCGTCAACTCGCGTGCTGCCGCCCATGTGCGCAGATCATCGATCGATCCGATGAACCATGCAAACTCCGGGCCCCAGTACCGATCGGGCGCGCCCCGAATGCGGTGAGCCCGCAGCCTCCACGCGCGCACAAGTGTGTTGTCCATCGGGATCGGTTCCCACGATCCGCCAACGTTCATGGACGAGTCCGCGCACCAAAAGGAATCGTTCAGCGCGGCATCCGAATCGACGACGTTCATCCGCTGTCCATCCATCGAGATCGCGTCGATCACTTCGATCTGAACCGGTTCCTTGATGTGGATTCGGGTGCAACCCACCGCCGAGGCGAGTGCAACCGCGCAACCCACGATCACCAGCCTGCGTGTGTGTCGCATGAGTTCACGACAGCGATTCGGTCGAGCCGGGCCAACGCCAACTTCGCATCCGGCCCCGCTCAACACCGGGTGCGCATACAACCGCGGGCGCGGGCGCTTTGCGAGTGGTCTTCAGCATCGTGGTCCCTCTGCATCAAACGGTTGGTCGGTCCATGCAGTAGATCAGCCGGTCGCTGGGCACTCCACCGACCGGCACCTGTTCGCGACGATCCAGCCGCGCACCGATGCGTTCCAGAGCTCGCTGCGAGCGCAGGTTACCTGGGCTCACATGGAACCACGCCGTTGCGACATGCTCGAACGCATGCGCGAGCATGAGCGCCTTGACCTCACGGTTCGTGGCTCCGCCCCAGTGCGCGCGCTCCAGAAAGGTGTAGCCGATCACGACCGACGAACCTTCCTGGTCCCAGTCGTAGAAACGGCTGGAACCGATGATCCTGCCTCCGCGGCGCTCCGTGATGACGAGTCCGCCCCCGCAATCGAGCGCCCCTTGAAAGAACCTCTCGAAGACTTCTCGTTCGTGGCGGTTGCGCTCGGAGTGCTGCTCCCAAATGAGCGGATCGTTCGCAGCGGAATACAACCCGTGGAAGTCGGCAGCTTCGATCGGCCGCAACGTGACGGTCGGACCGATGAGCGTCGGCTGTCCTCGGATCACGGCTCGTCCACGCGGATGAGGCGGATCGAGCGGATGTTCGCGACCGCTTCGCCGGGCTTCGAGAGCGCACGAAGTATGGCGCGGTGCGAACCCATCGGCAGCTCCACGCGGCCGATGTCGATCGTGCGGTACGACTGCCAGCCGCCGGTCGCGGGCACCGTGAACTCTGGCGCCCCCGCACCACCCTCGATCTCAAGCCTCATGCGCGAACCGGCTGCAGCGTCGGTACACGCGAGGTCAACCTCCGCGCGGTAGGTGCCGCCCTGTGACGCACCGATTCCGATCGGCCACGCGGCCGTGGCCACGGGATCGAGCCAATAGCCAATGTTGTGTGTCACATCGCCGATCACACCCATGCGCTCGACGCGGATGGATGGCCCATCGAGCGTGGCATCGTGCGGCGTGAGCGAGAGCGTTCCGCTCGCATCCGGGAAGACGAGGAACGACATCGGCAGGACATCGCCATCGAGATCGAGCCGCACCACGGAACATGCAGGATCGACGGGCTTCGCCGGCAGTTCGATGACCAACCGACCCGCCTCCTGATCGCTCGACGCCGCGCGGATGGGCGCGTCGCTGCCGAGGAGTCGCGCGCCGCGCACCTTGCCCTGCATCGGTACGACGAGGCGGCCGTCCTTGGGCCACTCCCACACATGCAGGTAGAGCACGCCGGGCTTCTGCGTCGCTCGTCCCCATGACAGCCGCTGGAACGGGCTCGCCGTCGTGCC
>Ga0194134_10005273_pt1 | contig 12357 bp, 14 predicted proteins | sample TA2KigOff0mmetaG_FD_148602 | JGI IMG/M metagenome (GOLD analysis project Ga0194134, IMG submission 148602) | Freshwater microbial communities from Lake Tanganyika, Tanzania - TA2015056 Kigoma Offshore 0m | ecosystem: Environmental > Aquatic > Freshwater > Lake | place: Tanzania: Lake Tanganyika... | reverse complement strand
TTCTCCAGGAACTAAATAGAAGCAGGACAACTACATCAGAACCATATGAATCTAACTCTTTGCTCAGAAGGAAAATCCATCAATATCTTCTTTGGACAAAAGCACCAGGACACCTTTGAAGAGTTTGAGACCCTCGCGAAGTCCTTGAGGCGATCCAGAACAGGAACTCTTCACTTCCTCTTGACGCACTACAGGTGGCATGAGAAATACAAGCAAACGGTGGTATGACAATGGCAAAATCAATTCTTCTGGAATCCGTTGAATACGAAATGCTCCTTGAGGTCGCCAAGCGGAACCGCCTGAAACCAGAACAGTTTCTCAAGAAAATGATTCAAGCAGCATATGGGCAACTCAAGTAAGCATCAGGTGCTTTCCAAGATCCGTTTTTTGGAGGATCAACTGGTGTCCCTGGATCACTACCTTCCTGAGACCTACGACTACCTGATGCGGGAGTTGGACATTCAGAAACGAATTCTGGCGGAACTGGAGGTGCTGGAGACCTTTGCTGCCATTGAAGCGTCGAGCATTTGCGAGTGAGCAGTTAAAAATTAATCAGGGAACCTAACCTACAAGACCTTCCTCGTGCCCTCAAAAAAATCCGTGAGCAAAAAATCTGTTTAGGGGTCGTGGGCGCAGAAAGTCCTCAGATTTCTACTCTCTTCACCATTGACCATTGCCCTGGTTTGATTTGCGTTCTTGCCCGCTTGGCGGTTGCTTCTTCTTCGATGAACCGTAGGTAGGTTCTTTGAAGCATTTCCGCAGAAGTCATCCCGTTCTGAGCGAAGGCATAGATTCCTGGGGGACGACCCAATTCAGGGACTTCCTCAAGAGTGAGACGAAATGCCGTATGACGAATATTGGTCATCGTCATCCCTTGAGACGGAATTGGCGGGTCGCATTGATCCATCGCATACCGAAGAAGATCGTTCAGGTTCTTCGTCAGCGTTCCCGAGACATCTGATTCGGTGCGTTGGATATGTGGGAAGACCAAAACGCCCTTAGGTCTTCTCAGATTCATTCGCTTCCAGTTCGTAATTGCATCAGGTCTGTAGTGCGTTGTGCGCTGCAGCGGTCGATTCCCTTTGGTCTGCTCCAGCAGGCAGATAATTTCTTCACCGTGATCCTGAAACCACTCCGCTCTTAGTCGAGGAAGGTCTTCTGCCCGTAAGTAGAAGAACCACATCAGATTGAGGGTGTCGTAGAGATCGACCCAGTTCCGCTGGTTCAGGCGATTAGCAGGTTTCCACTCCAGCATCCTGTATTGCTGGGGTGTGAGGTCTGCTCTTGCTGCTCCGCCTGAGAGTTCGACGATCTTTCCCATCAGTCGATCCCAGTCGGATCGCTTCAGGTGCTGAACCTGCTTGATCTGTCTGGCGATAGAGGGGAAATCTGGAATCGACAGGTGGGGGAAATCAGATCGTGCTTCCTTGAGTAGTTCCCGTATCAGGGTCTTCTGCTGTGCCTTGGTGCCTCCCATATCGTTCGTGGCGGTTCTGCGGGCATCCAGAACCGCCCAGTAGTCCGCAAAGTCAGCAGCGGTGATCTTCTCCACGGACTTCTGTGCCCAGGGTTGGTGCTTGACGCCGTAGGACTGCCCATCCCACTTCAGGCGGGTGTCCCTGCTCCAACGGGCGAAGTTCCGCTGGGTCTTGCGCTTGCTGCTCTCACGGGCATACCACCGTTCCCAGTAGATCTCCAGAGCGTGTTGTTGCTCCGCCTCCTGCTGCTCCTTGAAGACCCGTGCTGAGCGTTGGAGTTCCTGAACCCAGACCACCGCTCTTCTTGCCGCCTCGTAGGGGTCAGGAGTCCCCATTCCTCCACGGTGGGGGTCGCGTTTGCCTGTCTTCCCTACGCGCCCCTTGTTAGGGCGATGGTCTTCCTCCAGCGAAGGCAACCAGGACGCTGAGAGGTTTTGCGTTCGGGCGACTTTACGAATCTTGAGGTTGTTGGGGTAAGACCCCTTGATGCCCAGATCTGAAACGCTGAGCACCGACCAGTTCTCTGGGAGCGATGGAGACCCTGATTTCACCTTCGTCTTGCCCCAATTTTGGGAGGCGTTCAGAACACTGATTTTACCTCCAGCGGAAGGTGAGTGGAAGGTGAGTTGAGACGGTCACCACCTCTTTTGGTGCATTTTGGCGGGGCATGACCCCATATTTAGTGCTCAGCGATCAAGGTATTGCACTTCTGTCCAGTTCGAATCTGGGTGCCGCCTTCAAGGGCGTTTCTGGGCTGGCTCGGTGGCCCTTGGCCTTGAGGGCCCCTGGCGGGGAAGTTCTGCGCTGGCCTGCCACTGCAGGCCGTTGGCTCCCTTGGCTTCGCAGATCAGTTGATCAGGCCCCAGGCTGCAACTGCCTTTGGCGAGCTGATTGCTGGGCACGTGGGCTGCCAGGCCGCGGCCGTCAAAACGGCGGCTTGCGACGCCATGCACCTGCATGCGCAGTGGCCAGCTGGGGGCGCAGGTGCCCTGCTTGCAGCGCATGGGTTGATCGCTCCTGAGCAGTAGGCCGGCAAAGGTGAGCTCTTCGCTGGCAAAGCGGCTGCCGAGTGCAGCGTTGATGAAGCGCACCCGCAGCATGCCTTCGACGCTCTGATCGAGCCTGAGCTTGAGGCAGCTGCTGCCGCTGCCCACTGGGGATGCGCCCGGCCACAGCAACTGGCAGCGCCGCAGCGGGCTTTCCCAGCGGCCGAAACCATCTGCATGGGCCCACGCCGGCATCACCACTGCGGCCGCGAGGGCGCCAATCCACACAGGCGAGCGGCAGTGGCGCGCAGAGCCGGCCATCTCAGTAGCCCGAATCAGCCACGCAGGCGCCCTGGCAGCTGATGCCGTTGCTGGCGGTGCGGCCGCAGTGCTGGCACAGCACCGGCTCCTGCGCTGGGGCAGAAGCTTCAGCAGCAGCAGCAGCCGTGGCGCTCGTCGCGGACGGCACGTCAGGGCCGTTCACCGCTGTAGGGCACTGGCTCATCATGGGCTTGAGCAGAGCGGATCCGTTGCTGAGCGGCACCACCTTCGCGCATCACCCGGCTTCTGTGCCGATCGGTGTGGGCACCTGGGCCTGGGGTAATCAGCTGCTCTGGGGCTACAGCCCCGATCAGGATGGCCAGTTGCAGGCCACCTTTGAGCAGGCGGTGGCGCTGGGTTTGCGCTTCTTTGACACGGCCGATTCCTATGGAACCGGTCGGTTGCAGGGCCGTAGCGAAGCGCTTTTGGGACGCTTTCGCAGCGCCCTTGACCCACAACATGCTGATCAGCTGCTGGTCGCCACCAAGCTGGCGCCGTTCCCCTGGCGACTTGGGCGTCAGGGGCTGCGGCGGGCTTTTGAGGCCTCCAGCAGGCGCCTTGGCGGCCGCCTTGAGCGGGTGCAGCTGCACTGGAGCACGGCCCGTTATGCCCCTTGGCAGGAAGGGCCCCTGCTCGAAGGCCTGGCGGACCTGGTGAGCGAGGGCCTGGTCGACTCCTTGGGGCTCTCCAATGTGGGCCCCAGACGCTTGCGGCAGATCCACCATCAGCTCGGCCGCCGCGGCGTGCCTGTGGCCAGCCTGCAGGTGCAGCTGTCGCTGCTGGCACCTGAGGCGATCGCGCCAGGCGGCGTGGCCGCGGTGTGCCGTGAGCTCGGCATTGAGCTGATCGCCTACAGCCCCTTGGCCCTGGGGCTGCTGGCCCGAGGGCCAGACCAGCCTGCCCAGGCGCCCAGCGGCGGCCGCCGGCTGCTGTTTGCGCGCCTGCAGCCGCAGATCACCCCGTTGCTGCAGCGCATCAACGCCATCGCCAGCGGCCGCGGCGTGCCGGCTGCGGCTGTGGCGCTCAACTGGTGCCGCAGCCATGGCGCCATGCCGATCGTGGGGCTGCGCAGCATCGCTCAGGCCCAAGACGCGGCCGCCGCGGCGGCATGGACGCTTGATGGGGCAGAGCGTCAGGAGCTCGATGCTGCAGCTCGGGCTTTGCCTGTTCGCATGCCCGCCAACCCGTTCAGCAGTGGCTGAGGTGATCAGCCGATCTGGGCTTCGGTGTCGAGGGTGAGCACCACCGGCAGGGGCGCGCGCATGGGCGTGTCATCGGAGCGGCGCACGATCGGAATCACCCGCCTGTTGCTCGCTTCGGCTTCTGCCGCCGCATCAGGCCCGCAGGCTTCAAGGGCTTCCTGCAACAGGGCATCAAAGGTGGAACCCGGCAAGCGGTGGCGTGCCAGCTCCAGAAAGGCCCGAGGCAGTGATTCGCCCGCTGCCGCCCGCAGGGCTGGGTTGCTGCGCCGCAGGGACTGCTCCTCGTCGATCGCGCGCAGAAACCTCTCGGTCACATCACGTTTGGTGGCCGCGCGGATGTGGGTGTCGTTGCCGCTGCTGTCGGTGAAGCTGTCCTGGGCGTTGAGATCCTGGAGCCGGCGCTCGAGGCTCTCGAGCACGTCCTGGGCTTCCTTGGCAATGTGCGTGAGCTGCCCATCGGAGAGCCGGGGCAGATCGGCCACGTAGACCTTGCCGTGATCACGCAGGGTCAGATAGGTGGGCCGGGGTCCTTGCCCCTGCACTTTGCGCTGGCTGGCGCTGCCTGGGGCCGCGGGCCGCTGGGGCCGCTGCGGCGGTACGGGCATTGCGGGCCCGGCAGAGCTGCGGCGCCTGGTCATGCGGCGACCGGTGCTCAGGTTGGCCTCGCCTGTGCGGGGGCCGGGCTCCTGCCTCGAGGTGATGTGATTCATACGGTTATGTGTGGTCCTTATTGACGTCTTCCTGGACGTTCACGTTGTGGCGGAAACCCAGTCAGTCGCACCTAGGTCTGGCTCAGGTGAGCCAGATTGCATAGCCAGATCCTAGGGCTCTGCGTTGGGACCTGCCCCTGTCGCTGCAAAGTTGACGCACACTGACGTGTCAGACGGCAGTCGGCCTGAGCCTTCGCCGGGCACTAAAGTGGCAGGCCCACCAGGGCCTCGCCGCCTTCAGGGCGAGCCTCGACGCAGCCCAGGGCCCAGGCCTGGTGCCCCGCGAGCTGGCACTGGCTCAGGGTCTGCTCGAGGGCCTCAGGCGCAACGATCAAGCAGAAACCGACGCCCAGGTTGAAGGTGTTCCAGAGGTCGGCTTCGGGAACCTCACCGGCTTCTTGCAACCAGCTGAACAGGGCGGGCCGCTGCCAGCTGCCGGGGTCGACGGCGGCGCGTGTGCCCTTGGGCAGAGCACGTGGCAGGTTCTCAGGCAGCCCCCCGCCGGTGATGTGGGCCATGGCTTTGATGCCGATCTCGTGCTGCAGCAGCTGCTTCACCAGCGAGGCATACAGGCGGGTGGGCTCCAGCAGCGCTCTGATCAAGGGGACTGCTGTGCCCGGCAGGGTGCTGCTGGCGTCGATGGCATTGGCGTCCAGAATCCGGCGCACCAGGCTGAAGCCGTTGCTGTGCACACCACTGCTGGCGACGGCAACGATCGCGTCGCCAGGTGTCACGTTGCGGCCGTCGATCAAGGCGTCTTCGTCGACCACCGCGACACAGAAGCCGGCCAGGTCGTAGCGCCCCGGGCCATAAAACCCAGGCATTTCTGCTGTTTCGCCGCCCAGCAGCGAGCAGCCAGATTGACGGCAGCCATCGGCGATGCCTTCAACCACCTCGGCCATGGCCTCAGGGCTCAGCTTCCCGGTGGCCATGTAGTCGAGAAACAGCAGCGGTTCGGCCCCGCTGGTGATCACATCGTTGACACACATCGCCACCAGGTCGATGCCGACGTTGTGATGTCCGTCGTGGGCCTGGGCCAGCTCCAGCTTGGTGCCGACGCCATCGGTTCCCGCCACCAGCAAGGGTTTGCGCAGCCCTGCCGGTAATCGGGTCAGGCCGCCGAAGCCGCCCAGACCGCCGATGACCTCAGGGCGATGGGTGGCCTCCACGCCGCTGCGAATGCGCTCGACAAAGGCGCGCCCCGCGACCACATCCACTCCGGCTGTGCGGTAATCCATGGCAGGGGGCAGGCGGGCAAGTGAGCGTGTGTTGATCCTGCATCAGCACCACAAGCGTGGACGCACGGCCGATTGGCACAGGCAAAGATCAGGGCGGCTTATCACTTCGATCAGCCCTCTTGATGCAAGCTTCCTTGGCGCCGCTGCCAGAGGCCTGTTAGGGGCTGCGATGCCGCCGTTGATGATCATTGCTGATCAATCAAGGCTGGCTTTGCAGCACACCTGGCCTGCAGCAGAAGCGGTTACGGTCTCGTCGTTGTTTCATTTGTCAGGAACTCCGTCTCCGAATTGGTTGATTGCAGACCTCCACTGCTGGCAACTGCACGCAATGGATCAGCTGAACATCCAATCCAACGGCGATGAATCCGGTTTCACCGAGGTTGCTGCTCCAAGCAGCGTGTTCCGCTTGTCATGCGTCAAACCTTTTCTCTCGGAGCTCTTGTTCTGCTGCTCTCAGGCAGTGCGATGCTCCCCGGCCTTGCAGATTCGGGCCGTGCGGCATCCCTCAATGCTGAGGTCGCTTCAACTGGAACCAACGGCAGTGCTGAGCAGCTGGCTGTTCGCGAACCAGTCGATGCCAGCACTCCTCAGGACTCCGAACCTGTTGAGTTGCCTGCACCGGTGGCTCCCAATCCTGCGGCTGTGTTGAAGATCCTGGCGACCAAGACCGGCCAGGCCAGTTGGTACGGCCCTGGTTTTTACGGCCGGCGCACCGCCAGCGGTGAGCGTCTGGTGCAGGGCACCATGACCGCTGCCCACCCCTACCTGCCGTTTGGCACCAAGGTGCGGGTCACCAACCTCAGAAATGGCCGACAGGCCGTGGTGCGCATCAATGACCGTGGACCCTTCCACGGAGGTCGCGTCATTGATTTGGCCCATGGATCGGCCAGCGCACTTGGGCTGATGTCCAGTGGCGTGGCCAGGGTCAAGCTCGAGGTGCTCGAGAAGCACTGATTCGCAGCCTTGCGAAGCTCACGGCCCATCCGCCTTTCGGGCGGGTGGGCTTTGTGTTGCCAGGCGATGCTGGGTGTTGATGGCTGATGCGTCTGTGCCACTGCTGACCACCACGACTGCGTTGCAGCGGTGGTGCAGCTTGCAGCGCAGCGAGCGAGCGCTGCATTTCGTGCCGACCATGGGTGCCCTGCATGCGGGGCATCAACGGTTGATCGGGCGCGCCGCTGCACCTGTCGCAAGGGGGCGGCCGGCTGTTCTGGTGAGCGTCTTTGTCAATCCGCTGCAGTTCGCCCCCGGGGAAGATTTCAACCGCTACCCGCGCACCCTCGAGCAGGACCTTGCGCGTGCTGCCCTTGCAGGGGCCGGCGCCGTTTGGGCGCCCGATGCGGCGTCGATCTATCCAGACGGGCTGCAGCAGGTGACGCGCCTGCAGCCGCCTTTGGCCCTCACAGGAGTGCTCTGCGGCCGCAGCCGTCCGGGGCATTTCGAGGGGGTCGCCACCGTGGTGGCGCGTCTGTTGGCGCTGGTCAGGCCCGACCGTCTGTTTCTGGGTGAAAAAGACTGGCAGCAGCTTGTGGTGCTGCGGCGTGTGGTGGCTGATCTGGCTCTCCCGCTCAAGATCAGCGGCATCGGCACGGTGCGCGACGCTGATGGTCTGGCCCTCAGTTCGCGCAATGCCTACCTAAGCGCCGCCGAGCGCCAGCAGGCGCGGGCCCTGCCCCAGGCGCTGCAGGCTGCCGCTGCGGCCGCGGCCGCAGGCAGCCGTGATGCCGCAGCGCTGCTTGAGCTGGTGCGTACGCAGTTGGAGGCTGCAGCGTTGGCAGTCGATTACGTCGCGTGCGTGGCGCCGCATACGCTGAGCCCGCTGCGCCGTTGCGATGGGCTGTCCTTGTTGGCAGCTGCTGTGCACTGCGGATCAGCTCGTCTGATCGACCATGTGTTTCTGATGACCCGCGCTCCGATCGTTGCCATCGATGGCCCTGCCGGTGCCGGCAAGAGCACGGTGACCAAGGCCTTTGCCGCCCGCCTGGCTCTGGTGTACCTGGACACGGGGGCCATGTACCGGGCCCTGACCTGGTGGGTCCAGCGTCAGGGGGTTGACCCTGCCGATGCCGCTGCGGTGGCGCCCCTGCTCGTGGGGCTTGATCTGCAGCTGGGGGCCGCCGCGGGTGCCTCTGGTGGCGCCCAGTGCGTGACCATCAATGGTCATGACGTCACCGAGGCGATTCGCAGCCCCGACGTCACTGCTTTGGTGTCAACCGTGGCCGCCCATGGCTGTGTGCGCGAGGCGCTCACGGCCCAGCAGCAGGCCATGGGACGCCGCGGTGGTCTGGTGGCCGAAGGCCGCGACATCGGCACGGCGGTGTTCCCTGATGCCGAGCTCAAGGTGTTTCTCACCGCCACCGTGGCCGAGCGGGCGCGGCGCCGCGCGCTCGATCTGGCCCAGCGCGGTTTTGCCGTGCCCGAGCTCGCAGAGCTCGAAGCCCAGATCGCCGAGCGCGATCATCTCGACTCGACCCGTGAGATCGCGCCGCTGCAGCAGGCGCCTGATGCCATCGAGCTGATCACCGACGGCATGAGCATCGATGCGGTGATTGAGCAGCTGGTCGATCTCTTTCGCGCCCGCGTGCCCGAGGACGCCTGGCCGCCGCAGCCTCAGCAGCCATAGGCCTTTGCCGCACTAGCGGGCGGATGCTTGCAGCACTCCCCCCTCCTACAGGTGACCATGGTCATGACCATGGTCACCTGTACAAAGCGTTGCCAACGCTCACATCCGCGGCTCAGGTTTGAGGGTCTGCAGCGCCTCCAACAGGCCACCACAGGCATCCTCGAGCAGATCGAGCACGTGCTCAAACCCCTGGGGCCCGCCGTAATACGGATCAGGGACCTCGTGGGTGCTGCTGTGGATCCGGCAGTAGGAGGTCATGGGGCTGATCTGGGCCTGAGCGCTGGGGTTGCCAGCCTCCAGCGCCAGGGCGCGCACCGCCGCCAGGTTGTCGCCATCCATCGTCACGATGTGATCGAAGCTGTGCAGATCGCCCAGCTCGAGTTGGCGGGCCCGGCTGGTGAGCGCGATGCCGCGCCGGGCGGCCGCGGCGCGCATGCGCTCATCGGCGCGCCGGCCCACATGCCAGCCGCCGGTGCCGGCCGAGTCGACCACAAAGCGATCGCTGAGGCCCTGCTGCTCCAGCAGGTGCACAAACACCCCTTCGGCCGCCGGTGAGCGGCAGATGTTGCCCAGACAGACAAACAGCACCCGTGTTGTGGTCATGGCTGCAAGCGTTGCAAGGCCAGTGCAGCACGCAGCCGCACCACAGTGGCCTCTTCGGTGGCCGCGTCGCTCAGGCGGCACAGGGCGGTGCAGCTGCTGCTGTGGCTGCTGTGCCCGGTAGGCCACCTGCTGCCCAGAGCCAGACCCTCAAGCCCGACCGCCACGGCGTAGCGCACCACCCATTCGCCGTCGCTGGTGGCCTCGAGCAGGGCGGTCAGGGCATGTTGCTGCACGGTGTTGCGTTCGCCGCTGGCCAGGGCATCGAGCGCGAGGGCGCCCAGGCCCTTGGCGGCGGCGCGCCGCACGCTCGGTCCCACATCGGTGAGCAGGGCTTCGACCAGCAGATCCAGCCCACGCACATCGCCGATGCCAGCCAGCGCGCGCACCGCCCAGGCGCGGGCGCCGTAGTTGCGCGGGTCGAGCTGCAGCAGATGGTCCACCGCCGGGCTGCCGATGGCGATCAGCCCATCGACGGCTGCCACCGCGGCACCGGGGTTGTTGAAGCCCAGCACCTCCACCAGGGTGGGGGCTGCTGCGGCGCTGCCACTGGCCGCCAGCGCTGCTGTGGCGCGCACCAGCTCAAGCGCGCTGCTGGCGTCCTGCACGGCACTGATCAGGGGTTGCACGCTCATGGCGATCACAACAAGGCGTCCATGGCAGCCAGCAGGGCGTCCTCGCCCGGCTCACCGCTGCCGTTTTCGACCAGGCCGCGCAGGGCGATCAGCTTGAGGCTGTTTTCGGCCAGGGTGGCGCTGATGGCCTCGGCAGCCGGCCGCCAGCCGGCGGCACCCAGGTCCATCAGCGCAGCGCGGCGCACATGCAGCTGGCCATCGCCCAGCAGGGCCAGCAATGGCTCGGCCCATCGCGCCTCACCGCTGAGCTGGAGCAGCGCGCGCGCGGCGGCACTGCGAATCAGCGGCCACTCATGGCTGCTGAAGGGTTCAATCACCGCCAGAACCTCAGGCGTGGCCACACCGATCTCACCCAGCGCCTCCAGCAGGGCTTCGCAGGGCTCCACCAGTCGCGGGCAGCTGGTTTGGCGGGCGCCGGCCACGGCTGGCCCACCGGCCAGGCGCGTGCAGATGGGCGCCACGGCTTCACGGGCGCGCAGATCCCCCAGGGCGCGGGCGGCGGCTTCGCGTAGGCCATCGTCCGGATCGGCCAGGGCGTCCAGCAGCTCAGGTACGGCGGCGTGGGCGGCCGGCGCCAGCTTGCCCAGGGCGCGGGCGGCGTTACGGGCCACGGCGTTCTCTTCGACGCCGGCACCGGGGTCACGGGGGCGGCGCTGCTTGAGCGCCTCAATCAACAGGGGTACGGCATCGGGATGCTGGCTGCGGTTGCGCCCCAGCCACCAGGCGCCGTAGTACTGCATCGAGGGGTCCTCGCTCTGGCGCAGTCGCCCGAGCGCTTCGGCCTCGTTGATCGGTTCTCCCGCCATGGGGCGCCTGGTACTGGCGCCGATCCTGGCCGATGCCCCTGCCCCCGTGGCGGGCTTCGTAACAGCATTTGGTTGCAGCTGTGTGCCACAACGCCGTGCTGCGCCCATGACGATAGTTCCCAAGCACAAAAAAGCCCTCGCCTGTGGCGAGGGCATGGGAGATCGAGACGCGATCGAGAGGCGTTGTCTGAGATCAGACGAGTGCGTTGATGGCGTAGTCGATGTAGTTGTTGGCGATGACGCCGGGGTCGCCGGAGATGCCGTGGTTGGCCTTGATGTAGTTCAGGGCCTCGACATACCAGGAGGGGGAGAGTTCGAAAGCGCGGTTGATCTCGTCGAGACCGGCGATCAGGTACTCATCCATGGGGCCGGTGCCGCCTGCCACGAGGCAGTAGGTGACCATGCGGAGGTAGTAACCGATGTCACGGGCGCACTTGGCCTTGCCGCGGGCGTTGGCCTGGGCGATCACCTTGGCAAATCCGTCACACTCTGCGGAGAGCGCTCTTGTGGTGGAAGCCGTGAACGTCAAGAGCGCTGGTCGCGCTGTGAAGACAGGCAACCCTTTGCAAAGAAAGTGGCTCGTACTTGTTGCCCCCATTAAGTTGACGACGTGCTTGATCTGCACAGCTGACCTCCTGATCGACAACCATGGCCATTGCCCTTGCCTCCCAGCTGCGTGAAGGCACCAAGAAAGCCCACACCATGGCCGAAAATACCGGCTTCGTGAGCTGCTTTCTCAAAGGCGTGGTGGACAAGGTCAGCTACCGCACCCTGGTGGCCGATCTCTATTTCGTGTATGACGCGATGGAGCAGGAGATCGGCAGGCTGCGGGCCGCCGGCCATCCGGTGGTGGGCCCGGTGGGCTTCCCTGAACTGAACCGGCGCGAGAGCCTGGAGCAGGACCTGGCCTTCTACTTCGGTGACAGCTGGCGCAACAGCGTCAAAGCCACCCCGGCCGCCCAGGAGTATGTAGCTCGCATTCATCAGATCGCCCAGGAGTCGCCCGAGCTGCTGGTGGGGCACCACTACACCCGCTACATCGGCGATCTCTCCGGCGGTCAGATCCTCAAAAACATTGCCCAAAAGGCGATGAACCTGGGTGACCATGACGGCCTGCGCTTCTACGAATTCGACGCGATCCCCGACGAGAAGGGCTTCAAGACCAACTACCGCGCCACCCTCGACGCCCTGCCGATCGATCAGGCCACGGGCGATCGGATCGTGGCGGAAGCCAATCACGCCTTCCACCTGAACATGACAATGTTCCAGGAGCTGGAAGGCAACCTAATCGCCGCCATCGGCAAGGTGCTGTTCGGCTTCCTCACCCGCCGTCAGCGGGCCGGCAGCACCGAGGCGGTCCTGAGCTGAGATCTTGTATCGCGCTTTTCTGCGCCCGAAAAAGATACGGGTAGCCCTCAGGTTTGGGCCTTCGAGGTGAAAACAAAGCCAGAGAATTTCACCCAAAACTATGGAAGGGGAAAAGCCAAAACACTTAGTCCCGCCTGCTTCATCCCCGGGCGCTGGAGTTAACAGCCACCGGAATAGAACGCAGCTCGCCAGAGTCATGTGAGGAGGCAGCCGGCTTAACGTCATTGTCATTGGCCGTGCTGAGGTCATCGAGCATCGCCGGTACGATGCCGGCGTCGAAGGAGAAGCGACCGGGGCCGTTGAACAGCAGGGCGAGGCTGCCGCCCAGATAGAGCAGCACCAGTTCCAGCACGTAGATGTTGAAGCCGGCTGTGGAAATGTGCTGATAGG
>Ga0194134_10005262_pt1 | contig 12376 bp, 14 predicted proteins | sample TA2KigOff0mmetaG_FD_148602 | JGI IMG/M metagenome (GOLD analysis project Ga0194134, IMG submission 148602) | Freshwater microbial communities from Lake Tanganyika, Tanzania - TA2015056 Kigoma Offshore 0m | ecosystem: Environmental > Aquatic > Freshwater > Lake | place: Tanzania: Lake Tanganyika... | reverse complement strand
CCGGGTGCTGCAGCTGCTGGCCACCCAGGATCAGCGGCCGCCCGGGCACGAGGCGGTGGATGTCGTATCCGTTGCCGATGCGCAGTTGCATCTGCCCCTGATGTCTGCTCTCAGTCTCCCCCAGGCCTCATCACCTGCAACTGGTTGCCGTCGCGCCCCATCACGGTGACGCAACTGCCTGGTGGCAGGGGGTGGCATCCCTTGAGGTTGATGGCGCTCCAGCTCTGGCCTTGCCAGCGCACCCGGCCCGTATCGCTCTGGTCAAAGCCGCTGATCACCTCGGCCATTTCTGCCGGCGGCAGGCTGCGGTGGCGTTGTTGCCGCGACCAGCGCCGCAGGCCCAGCACGCCCAGGCCGGTGCCACCCACCAGCAATCCCAGCTGCAGCAACGGCGCCAGGGGCCACCAGACCGTGGCCAGTGATAGCCCCAGAGCCGCCGCTGCCGCCGGCAGCAGCCCCTCAAACTCGGCCCCGATCCATTCCAACCCCAGCAGGCCGCAGGCCAGCAGCAGCCAAAGGATCGGAACGGGGGGCATGGCAGGGCGTGCTGGTTCAGCACTCCCATGCTGACTAGCGTTGAGTCTGGATGCCCGGAGCAAGGCTGTGGAAGCGCTGTTGTCATTGCCTGCTCTCGCCTTAATGGCCCTGCTGGGGGTGAGCAGCGTCAAGGTCACCAGCGGCGGTCAGTCGCGCCTGGTGGAGCGCCTGGGCAAATACGACCGTCAGCTGCAGCCGGGGCTCTCCTTCGTGTTGCCGGGTGTGGAGAAGGTGGTGAGCCACGAATCGCTCAAGGAGCGGGTACTCGACATCCCGCCGCAGCAATGCATCACCCGCGACAACGTGGCGATCGAGGTGGATGCGGTGGTCTATTGGCAGCTGCTGGAGCATGCCCGCGCTTACTACGCCGTTGACAACCTGCAGGCGGCGATGGTGAACCTGGTGCTCACCCAGATCCGCGCCGAGATGGGCAAGCTCGATCTGGATCAAACCTTCACCACCCGCCAGGAGGTGAATGAGGCGTTGCTGCGCGAGCTCGACCAGGCCACCGATCCCTGGGGCGTGAAGGTGACCCGGGTGGAGCTGCGCGATATCCAGCCCTCGCGCGGCGTGCAGCAGGCGATGGAGCAGCAGATGACCGCCGAGCGCGAGAAGCGCGCCGCCATCCTGCGCTCGGAGGGCGAGCGCGAATCCCAGCTCAACGCCGCCCGCGGCCGCGCCGAGGCGCTGGTGCTCGATACCAAAGCCAAGCAGGAGGCGCTGCTGCTGGAGGCCGAGGCCCAGGCCAAGCAGCAGGCCCTGCTGGCCCAGGCCCGCGCCGATGCCGCCAGCCGCCTGGCCGAGGCGATGCAGGCCCATCCCCAGGCGGCCGAAGCGATCCGGCTGCTGCTGGCCGGCGACTGGATGGCCATGGGCGAAGCAATGGCCAACGCCCCCGCCGGCAGCGTGCTGATGGTGGATCCCCAGAGCCCGTTGGCGCTGCTGGCGGCACTGCGGGGGCTGCAGAAGCCTCAGGGCTGAGGGGCTCGGCTTAAGGCCAGAATTTAACCAGATCGAGGCCGAAGGGAGGTGCTAAAGATAGTCTTATTATTTGAGACAGGGCTGGCCCAGAGCCATGACAAGAAGACCCAAACTATAAGAGGCTGTGACACACCATGGCCCTCCCAGAGCTTGTAGAATTCACCGCGGTGCTTGCTCGCACATAGGCCGATGGGGAGACCTGGGTTGCCTTGTTTGAGATGGTTCGCCTCGGCAAACTGAGGGACAGTGATGCCGATCGCGCTGCAGCCATCAAGTATCTATCTGATTCGGGATTGATACCGATCCTCTTGGAATGGAACTTTCATTCATCTCCCCTACTTGACCAAGCAGCTCTGGAGCTGGATGTTAAGTCTTGGCAGCTGACAGAGTTTGTCGAGACCACGAGGGAAATGCTTGGCATAAGTGAATCTGACCTTGACATCCAAAAAGATGTATCTATTCGGGAGGATTGGACGGCTGATGAAATTGGATTAAGTCAGTCCGACTGCATTAGTGAAGAACCAGATGAGCTCATCTGGATTCCATCAAAAGAGACAGACGCCCTCGGCAGCCAGTGTTAATAAATGAAAGATATAATAATGTCAACACCCAGCTTAAAGTCCTATGATTTCTAGCAGGTCTTTTGATCAGTCTTGTACTTGTATTACTGTATAGCAATAGGGTTTCACGAGACCAAGATAGACCAAAGGAAACGCCTCCTGCTCCTATGGATCCAGCACCATTAGGTGTGCCTCAAGACAGGTTTCAGATAGATGGTTCCAGTCAAAATTCCTCTCAAAAATCTCAGTCTGATCTACCTAGATCCCTCTGGCAGGCATGTGAAAAGGATTCCATGGTAGAGAAGGCTTCACCACAGATTGGAGAGACATGGTGGCCAGTGGTTGGTCCTGCAGAAGCACTTCAAGATGCCAAAAAGTATTGTCGAGCCGATGCGTTTGTGAGTGCACGTACTGGAAAAGTCCAAATTTCGAGTTTTCGAGACCGTTCTGTCGCTGCACGCTTTGCGGAGCTATTAACATCTGACAATAGCCATCCTTGGAGTTTCGAGGTTGGTCCTCCGCGAGTCATTGGAAGTCAGTAAATCATACAAGATTATTGATGCAAATAACAGGACGCTCTAACTTAACGGCTGAGCAAGATTGGAAACCGAGCATGTTTCTGTTATGACACCATGAATAGTGTCAAATTTATCCCAGTGGAAGCTTCTGGGGTCATAGCGAGAATGGCTTCGGTCAACCGCATAATGCGTGGTGACACGTGACATTGGGATGCCATATTGCATCTGCCATTTCAGGATCTGCTTGGCAAGGGATGTATACTGAGCTTCGGTGTAACCGGTGTGTGAATCGGAGTTCTCAAATCCCGCTGGTGAAACAAGGCTGATATGCAAGGCGACATTATTGATAGATCCTGCACTATCCTTTTTGGCCCTCAGCGTTGATCCCATAACGTGAGACATCCCGGCGCCATAGGCTCTATTCTCATCAGGAACAATACGAATCAGTCTGCCATCTCTTGCAACAAGCACGTGATAGCTGACTTGATCGCTATCATTGGCGTGATTGGTTTTGAAAAGTGAAATCGTATCCTTCTCGCCCATGACAGTTTCGTGAATCACCACAAACCTGGGTTGTGACTCTAATCGACGCCCTAAATAGTCGCGACTATCACGTTTACCATAATTACTAAGATCAGCCAATTGCCGTTCTTCCGCTGGCATCTTTATCTTTATCACGCATGAACTGATTTCCTTTGATGGCAAAGGCTTGAGATCATCTTGAGAGGCCACAGCTCCTTCTCCAAGCTGACTTTTAGTAAAGTCTGATTGAAGATCCGAGCCCGATCGTGAATTTGTACTGTTTATAATCTGACAGGAAGCAGTCAAAGATGCCATTGCTATCAAAAGGACAATACATTTTAGTCTTGAGTGGCTGATGCGCATTTGGTCTAGCTGGGAAATAGGTATGAGGTATTTTCAAGCCCAACAGGTGTCTTTGGGCCGAAGCTCTCGGTTGTTTTAAATCTAGTCAATATACCAGGCTTTGCAGGATTTGAATCCTGGTCAAGATTAAAATAACCAGCAGCAGCCCAGCCAGGAGTGGTATTGTTTTGATCATCCCGGAAAGCGAAGGTAAACGTTCGGTTGCCCCCACTCCTATCAATATTAGAGATCGTAATGGTTCCATTGATTGAGACCTGCTGCCCGTTGGCAATATCTGAGAAGGAATAGGTTGCTTCTCCTGATTCGTTGTTCACAAGTGTAGCTAGATTGTTAATACAGAAACTTCTTTTTTTATTACAGAGGGTATTGGTGACAGGAAGGTCTATTCCTGTGAAGTAGACCTCGGCATTTGTTGTTTTGGGTGGACTCTCTTGTGAGTTTCCTGGGTCACCTGCCGCGCTGGATTGATCACTCGATCGTTGGCCACTGGGGGGGGATGATAGTGAGCCTGACCGCTGATTTGTGATGCTTACAATTAATACAACCAGAATGACAACCAGAGCTGATACCAACCCCGTCAATGCCAAGACAGTTTTGGATGGCCCCCCTGCATTGGCAGTGTGACTGGAAGATGCCGTAGGAACTTCGTACTCCAGACGGGTAGAACGTGAATCGCTATTCTGGTCTGGGACATATCTTGGCTCATCCTGAGCATTGTCAGCGGCTGCAGACTCAGGCGTTAAGCTTGGCTCAGCTTGATGAGTAGTTGTGGAATCTTTTTTTTCGTAAACGATTAGATCCGATTCGCCTATCGCCAAGGCCTCTCTCAATGCTTCTATATATTCTGTGACCTGCCAGGATTTCACTTCGTAATCGGAAGCAGACTGATCGAGGAATGGTGAGGAATAAAAATCCCACTTGGCAAGCACTTGGATGAGTGAAGGCTTGGCTGTAATTATTCTGGCTACTGGTGAACTGCTAATTGCATTTTGCAGTGTTCCGCTGCTGATCTCGCGAAAGAGATTGCCCCAAGATTGATCATCGCGCTTTAGGCGTGCTAGGAGAACTTTAACCTCATCAAAGTTTGGAAGGGGCATTTTTAGAGGGATGTAGATTCCTTAGGTGATACTTCAAGATGGTTTACGGCGGTTGTATTCATCCCGGATGCTGGGCTCAAATTCAGCCGCGTAGGTGTTGGCTGGCTCGTCGTCTTCTGCGCGAATCATCAGGTCCTGCAAGCTTATGTTTTTAGACAGTGCAAGGAGGGCAAGGTTGCGAGCCGATAGTGGGCCCTCTTCCTGTTGATTCAGGACATAAAAGAACTTCCGTTCTCCTCGGATGGGTCCCCCTCGACTCGGAGTTGCGGCAGGAGCGCCTCTTGACACACGGCTGCGTGTTCCCCCTCCGGTGAGGTTTGCGGCCAAGCCCAGGCCGCCCATGAGAATTGGACTATTACCCGTGGCTAGACCGTCCCCTAGGCCTTCGAGTGCCTGGCGCTGCCCCTGAATCAGGTTGAACTCGGCAAAGCCTTCCTGTGTGGCCAGTTGAGCTCCCATCTCCTGGATGCGCAGATCAGATCTGCGCTTGCCGAACTCTCGAAGAAGCGTTTCGCTTTCTGGGTCTAATGCGATGACCAGGTTGAGGAGACGAATCAGCTGCACTCCCATTTGGGAGAACTCATGACTGAGTTTTTCCTGAAGAGCATTGGTGATTGATTCCGTCAGAGCACCAGATGTGACATCCGTAATCTGATGGGCCTTGGAGAGTTGGCCAACGATATTTCTCAATGTGTTATTGACTCTTCCGTTCAGCTTCTCAACCGCCAAGTCTGAACTGGTGACGTTCTGCCCGCCGATGCCTTGGATGAGCTTTTCAGGGTCTGATACGACCAGGGTATATTCCAGCCCACCAAACAGAGACACAAGATTTGTAGATAGCAAGTCTGTGTATTGACCGATATTTTCCTGATAGAGAGAAATCTGTGTTTCAGACGTTTTGCAGAAGTAGAGCTCGGTAATGAACTGGTTACCACCAGTGAACTGGTCGATCAGCAGGTGTCCGAGAAAAGGCACATTCGCTGTGTCCATCAGCACGGTGCCTGGGGAAATACGCCCTATGAATTTACCCTCCCGGAAAAACAAGGCCACTTCATCTGATCGGACCGTGATTTTTGCTCCCCTGGGTATGGAGCGATCCGGATGAGCCCAGATCAGTTCGTTCGCTGCGTCGTCTGGCCGAGCGACGTAGAGAGACTTCGTCTCGTTTTTGATCCAGTCAAACATCGGTTGTGTCCTCTGCTGTGGTGGTTTCGTCGTCGTACCAGCGGCGTGATTCCTTCAGGGGTAACACCCTAGGGCTGTTGGAAGTGAAGATCGGCACTGACGTGATGGCTAGCAAGCCAAGCAGAAGGAAGCCGACACCAATTTTCCCGAGCCAACCTGGAATCTCAACCAGATTGGAATCAACCCTGACAAGCAGTGATGTGATCAGCATGGCAGGAAGACCGATCGCCAGCGCTATACCCAAACCTGCGGCTCCATAGGTAAATGAATCGCCATAGAAGAAACGAAACAGCTGATCATTCCAAAGGATCACCGTGAGATAGGCCAAGCCAATGGCATACAAGCCAAATGAGGCTGGGTGCAAGAGGAAATTTGGCCCCCCACAGAGGAACCAATAAATGACGATCAGGAAGAGATAGACGAATAATTTGTTGATTGCCATGGAATCAATTGCAGACTGCTTGAAGAATTGATGCCTCCGATGGAGTCAGTAGTTTGAGCACCTCTTGGAGTTGCTTGTTTTTAGTTTCAGGATTGTAGTGACTGAACTCAAAGCCAACTCGGAGCATTTCAGATAATGATGCGGCCGCTTCATTGATCTTGGTGAAATCAGCAATACGACCACCGATCGACAGGACCCACCGTTCCGAAGGGAGGGGCTCACTGGAGAGCGGATCGGGTTCTGCCGTTACGGCTAGCCAGTCGACGTCAGGATAGAGAACGCTGATCGCTGTGTCGCTGATCTGATCACGCAGGATACGCATCCCGACTTCTGATCGCAATGCTGGATAGAGGTGCACCGAGCAATCCACCAGCCCGCCATCCACATCCTCATACGGCAAGAACTGAGGTTTTTCGATGCTTTCACCAAGCGCATTGAACAGCGTGCAGACACCTCGGAAGATGGCCGATTTGGCGAGGTAGCCGCCAACACTGCTCATTTCTATTGAGAGATGCTCTTGGCAGTGAATTGTGCCAAGGACGACGCTGTTGATGATGGTGCAGTTCACGGCATTGATGCTGCCAAACACCACGGTATTGTTGAGTAATACGCTCTGATTGGAAACGATGTCGCCTTTGATCATCGATCGACATTCAGTCAGGTCATCGGCCAGTTGCCTGTGCGAAAGCGTCTTTTCTCCAATGACCACACCGGACAATGAGGTGAGACCTGCCAGTGCTCGGAACGTGCCTTCTCCTGGGGAGACGGTGATGTCACCGCGAGCGGCTATTGGACCATGGACGGCAATACTACCGCTGCCGATATCCAGAGACCTTGCATATAGGGAGCCGTCAATGACGACAGGCCCTGAATCGGTTTTGATCGTTAGCGGTAACAAGGTCTCCCGCTCTGATTTTGGAAACACATTTCCCTCAACTGAGGATGTGAGAACAAGCCGATCGCCAACTTCAGAAATACTCATGGATGATTAAACGTAAATGGAGACTTTGCGGGAATCGACAACGGCACTGGCCAGGGCAGCATCATCGGGAGAGATGATTCCATCCTCACTGAGGGTTCTGATCGCTTCTCTCAGCTCTTCAAGCTCTTCTTCCTGGAGCGGACGCTGCTGGCGAGTGGATAGGGCCTCAATCACTGATTGGGCAACATTGTCCGAAATATCACTGTCAGGGCTCTCCAAGATGGAGTTATCCACTGTGATCGATCCGCCCGGTGATCGGGAAGCTTTTGCTCCCAAGAGGAGATCCTGGTCACCAGTCGATGACGTGACATAGAGCGCTTCCAGCCCGGCGCGCTGCTCAGCCGCAATACCCTTTTGATAGCTGAGCGTCGCAATGACATCCTTGAGATCATCGAGCGAACTCTTGATCTCCTGAAGCCTTGACGCCTCAAGCATGTTGACGGTCTGATCCAGTTCTTCGCTTCTCATCTCCAGCCGATAGAGATCCACCTCCATGGGCAGGCTATAAATCGTTTCTAAAGACTGTGATGATGAAGACTCAACCAACCTGATTTCATCTCTGATTTGGAAGATATGTTCGCCGATGGTTCTAATCTTATTTTCATATTCATCAAAGATCTGATTGAAGCGTTCGTCGTACTCCATTCGATTGATGAAGACGTTTTCGACTGACTTTTCAAACCTGGATCGGATATCCTTGAAGAACTGCTTTAACTTGGCTGATGCTGATCGTGCCACATTCAGCTTCCGGCCCAGCTCCAGCTGCAATTCACTGCGTAGCTGCAAGGTCAGTTTTTCACTGAGCTGAGTGCGTGTGTCTGAGATCTCAGACTTAGTGGATATCACAGCTGCTGTGGTCGCCCCAACCCCCGCAATGATGGCGGCTGTCTGGGTTTCGATGGCTCGTTCCAGTTGGCGAGCCATTGACGAGATTTCCCTCATGAGTTCGGCTATGCGTGAGTTGACATGCTCTTTGAGCTCATTTCGTAGACTATTAATTCTCTGATCAACATACGATTGATTTACGCCTGATTGGCTCATTGAGTCACCTCCTGTTCATCTGTATGCACCAGCCTGCGCGTCCCTTTGTCGACGCCGCCCTCGATCAGCAGATCCGGTGATTTGATCACATCGATGGGGTGGTGGACTTTGCTTTGCCTGCGCAGGAGTTGGTTCTTAGGCTCCAGCATCAGGATCTGCTCATATCCAGAAGCATCTCCGGATGTCTCCTGGCTCACTGCCTTCAGCAGGCTTGTGGTCGATTGCAGCCTTGCCAGCTGGTTTTCATCCATCAGACCCAGCTCATTCACACCTTCCTCATATTCTTCGAGTTCTTGAAGCTTGGAATCAAAATCAGCTTTCGCTAGGAACATATTTGAGCGTACTTCTCTCAGGTCCCCCTGGAACTGGTAGCCAATCTGTTTGATCTTTTCACTCTCTTTCTCTGACATCCGCTGGATCGACTCATTGGTCCTGAACAGTTCTGACTTGCAGAAGTCAGCTTTTTCCGTCCAGAGGTGTTCCCAAAGGGGGATCAACAGGTCGACATCCGTCCGCAGCACCTGGCCGTACTGTTCAACCTCTGCATTGGTGTAGGTGTAAGGGAGAACTGGTGAAGCCCAAAGCTCACGGGATGGGTCGTAGTAGAGATGCGCTGACTCACTGATACCCAGAAAACCATTCGGGCTGCCGGTGAGTGCTTCCACCAAGCGTTGCCTGAACAGAGACAACTCCTGATTGTATTGATCAACGATATAGTCTGCTGCGGCCCCTGCCCTCACGAGTCCGCTGTCGTCTGGCTCGAGCTGGTAGGTGTTCATGATCTCAGCGATCGCTTCATGGCTGCGCAGTAGGTCATCGACAATCTGAGGTTTGACGCTGATCCTGCTGCTGATGAACGAGTCGCTATGCAGGCTCTCCACAAGCTGATCAGCCTCCAATATGTGCGCGCGATCTAGGTCAAGTCCGATCAGGGCTTGCAGATACGTTTTCGAGAGAATTGTTCTTGGGCAGTAGAATTTCTTGGAGCACCAGTTTGCCCGATTGAGGACCTGGTAGTAATTTGAATGGAGTGTATTGGTTGATGTTCTACGTGCGTTGTTATATCGCTGGCACAGCTGTTTTAATTCGGTATTGATTTGGTCCAGCTGCGATAGGGCTGCTGATGAAACGGCTTCGGCCTCCCGTTGCAGGTCCTCAAAGCGTCTGATCTCGCTATCGAACTGTTGGTTGCCGGGTCGGAGAACGGCAGCAATGTCACCGTCCTCAGCATTTTTGACGAAGCACTCGTTATCGTTCAAGGTCTCCGCTACAGCCTGTCCTAGAGCTGACTCAGGCTTGATGGCGTGAACACTGAGCTCTTCATCAGTGATCGAGGCGAGGGTGTTCACATACGATCCCACGGCATCCTTGAGCTCCCTCTCCTCCCCATGCAGTGTGTTGCCCGTCTGTCTGCTTTCTGCCAGTGACTCTTGATCAGGCTTTAACAGTACGGGGATCGTTTCAAGCCGACGGGTCATTGCCAGGATACGATCGGCATCCCCTGATAGGTCTCGCAGGGCTATCGCCTTGAGATTGGAGGGCTTAATCAAGCCTGTTGGGTCAACAATGAAGTTATTGCCAAGAATATTCTTGCTTTCGAGTGGAATGAGCGCTGAGCCGAGTGTCACATTTGGGAGGTCAGCTGGATTGGTTCGGATCTGCCTCGCGAATTCTGAATATCTTTTTCTTGCATCCCCAAGCTCTTGCCTGATGCCGCTGATTTTCTTATTTTGTTGGTCTACTTGACGATTCTTTTCTTTCGCAAACTGGTTGGCTCTTGCTAGTGCTGCAACACCACCACCCATCCCTAGCATGAAAAAAAGTGGCGCAGCTCCTTGGCTGTTCTGATCTGAGCTGGTGGCGATCCCAATCCCGAGGGAGGCAACGGCTCCGATCGCAATCAGGTGCGACTTTGACTCGGTAAAAGCCTTGCCAAAGTCTATTTTCTCAACGGAGCCCTCTGCCTGAAGTCTTTCAAGCTGTTGCTCGAGCTCTTCAATTTGCTGTTGCGTTTTGGATGCTGACGACTCGGCTGTATTTTTCGATTCCCAATCAGCTCTCAATCTGCGGAGATGATGCAGCAGAGCGATTGTGCGTTCCTCCCCACGCCGGAGTGGTCGCTTTGAGCTCAAGGCTCGGAGTACCTTATCCATTCTGGGGTGAGATTAACCGTCATAGAACCCTAGGGCTTAGAGCGCCAAGCTTCACATCCGTTTACATGCTGGTCCTCGATCTTAGGGCTACGCGCTATCTGCATAGGCGTTCCTGTTGCTGGGCCCCGTTGTTTGCTCATTGCTGCCCCTGCTGCTCCTGCCAGCGCGCATAGAGGTCGGGCCGGCGCTCAGCGGTGCGCTGCTGCTGCTGCGTGAAGCGCCAGCGGGCAATCGCGCCATGGTCGCCGCTGCGCAGCACGTCGGGTACCTGCATCCCCCGGAAGTCGGCGGGGCGGGTGTAGTGGGGGTGCTCCAGCAGGCCGGCGCTGTGGCTCTCCTCCTCCAGGCAGGCTTCGGTGCCCACGGTGCCGGGTAGCAGCCGCACCACGCCGTTGATGATCACCGCCGCCGGCAGCTCGCCGCCGGTGAGCACGAAGTCGCCGATCGACACCTCCTCATCGGCCAGGGTGCGGATGCGCTCATCGAAGCCCTCGTAGTGGCCGCAGATCAGCACCAGCTGCTCGTACTCGCTGGCCCACCGGCGCAGGTCGGCCTGCTGCAGCGGCCTGCCCTGGGGCGACATCAGCAGCACCCGCCGCCGCGGCAGCACCCGGATCGCCTCCACCGCCGCATACACCGGCTCGGGCTTGAGCACCATGCCGGCGCCGCCGCCGTAGGGGTCGTCGTCGACTTTTTTGTATTTGTCGGTGGCGAAGTCGCGCGGGTTGTGGGTGTGCAGTTCGGCGATGCCCGCAGTAAAGGCACGGCCGATCACCCCCAGCCCCAGCAGCGGCGCGAAGGCCTCCGGCGCCAGGCTCACCACATCGAGGCGCATGGGTTTAGCCTGCGGGCCGGCTCACCCGCCGGATCTCGGAGCTGAAGCTGGCCCGGCCCGGCGTGCCGTCGGCGTGGCTTTCCACCGTGCTGCGCAGGCGCAGGTTGGGTTTGGTGAACCAGATGCGCTCGCGCACCTCCGCCTCGCCGCTGCTGAGGCTGAGCTCCAGGCTGCCGTCGGGCCAGAGCTGCCAGCTGCCCTGCTGCGCGCCCTGGGGGGTGTTCACTGTGAAGCCCCCGTCGCCGCTGAACTGCAGCTGCTGGGCGGTGCCGTCTTTCGGGCCCACCTGCAGGCCGCCGGGGGCGCCGGCGCTGTCGGGCTCGAGATAGCGCACCACCAGCTCGCCGCGCTCGCTGCTGTGCCATTCGTCGCCGTTCTCGCCCTCCAGGCCGGCATCGAGGGCAAAGCGGCTGCGCAGCCCCATCCACTCGCCGGCGCAGAAGCGCAGAAAGGCCTCGATCGTGGCCGGCGGAAAGGCGGTGGAGTCGTTGGTCATCAGTCGATTCTCTCAGCCGTCAGGGCTTGCGTTGCCCACCCAGACCACCTGGGACCCGTAGCCGCTGTGGACGCGATCGGCCGTGAGCAGGGTGATCTCCGCCTGGATCGCCTGGGCGACCAGCAGGCGGTCGAAGGGGTCGCGATGGATCCAGCTCAGGTGCTGCACGGCCAGGCAGTGTTCAGGCGTGATTCCCAGTTCCTGAAGACCCTGCTGTTTCAGACCGTCACGCAACTGCGTGGCATCGACGAGGAATCAGGGTTTGCCGAGGGCCGAACATCGACGCGATGTCCTCCTGGAAGTCGGCTTTGAGGTCGCAGGCCAGAACAGCAGACCCCTGCAGAAAGCCAAGCTCGCGCTTGCGAGGAGTCGCATCCACCGCCACCAGACGCACCAGGGCCTTGGCGGCCCGTGCGATCACCACCTCCTCGCCATCGAGTGCCTGCTCCACATACCGGGAGAGATGGGTTTTGGCGTCGTGGAGGTTGACCTGCATGGAATCAGCTTGGCCGGTCAGGTGGCTAAGCAGGAGGGATCTAGTCCCCCCGGTAGCCCAGCTCGGCCAGGCGGGCGGCGCTGCGGCGCCAGTTGGGCACCACCTTCACGAACAGCTCCAGATACACCGGCCCGCTGAACACCTTTTCCATCTGCAGCCGCGCCCCCT